>OOCQ01000901.1_pt1 | contig 21378 bp, 11 predicted proteins | sample 1671121 | NCBI WGS metagenome assembly OOCQ01 (sample SAMN06348124, study PRJEB24527) | human gut metagenome | biome: human gut; feature: ankylosing spondylitis patient; material: feces | host: Homo sapiens | place: China | collected 2015-10 | reverse complement strand
ATATAATGATAGGGTATTGGGGCACTATATGAATGGTGTGCCACTTCCAGCACTTTTCACTTCTTACTAAGTCCAGAAGTTAACAAATCGCTATACTAGTGACTGGTGACTCAATATCTTTGTGAGGAACGCCTTTTTACATCCGTGTTTCCCTAAAATGTACCATTGACATAGCTAGGAAGCCATGGTAGGCTAGGGTTACAACATGGAGATGGGACAGGGCTGACGGAGTAAAGTGGAAATGACCACGGGTACTGTACTATCTGAAACGCCGACCGTCTGGGCAGAACTTCTGCTCAGACGGTTTTTGTTTAGAAAAAAATCAGTGCTGCCATCCCCCGGCACACGCCCCACCCACCTATGCTATAATGAAATGGAAATCCATTATGAGAGCATGTCGTTTTTTGAAAGGAGATCCACATGTTAAGCGATATCGAAATTGCACAGAAAGCTGAAATGAAGCCGATCACTGAGATCGGTGAAAGCATCGGAATCCCGGCAACGGAACTGGAAAACTACGGCCATTACAAAGCGAAGGTCTCTCTGAAATTCACCAGAGAGCTGGAAGAAAAGCCGAATGGCAAGCTCATCCTTGTGACGGCGATCTCTCCGACACCGGCCGGTGAAGGCAAGACCACGACCACCGTCGGTCTCGGGCAGGCTCTTTCTCAGCTCGGCAAGAAGACGATGATCTGCCTTCGTGAACCATCCCTTGGTCCTTGTATGGGCATCAAGGGCGGCGCAGCAGGCGGCGGCTATTCGCAGGTCGTCCCGATGGAAGATATCAATCTTCATTTCACGGGCGATCTACATGCGATCACCGCTGCACACAATCTTCTCGCTGCCATGGTGGACAACCACATCCAGCAGGGGAACGTACTCGGCATCGATCCGCGCCGCGTCGTATGGAACCGTGTCATGGATATGAATGACCGCGTGCTCCGTCACATCGTCGTCGGTCTTGGCGGCCATCCGAATGGCGTACCGAGAGAAAGCGGCTTCGATATCACCGTCGCATCGGAAGTCATGGCGATCCTCTGTCTGGCTCGTTCTATCAGCGACATGAAGGAACGCTTTGCCAAGATCATTGTCGGCTACACCTATGACAATGCCCCGGTCACTGCGGGCGACATCCATGCGGAAGGCGCGATGGCAGCTCTTATGAAGGATGCGCTGAAGCCAAATCTTGTGCAGACGCTCGAGCACGTCCCGGCCTTCATTCACGGTGGTCCATTTGCGAATATCGCGCATGGCTGCAACTCTGTTCTTGCGACGAAGACGGCACTGCATCTCGCAGACTATGTCATCACGGAAGCAGGCTTCGGTGCCGATCTCGGCGCTGAAAAGTTCCTTGACATCAAGTGCCGTTTCGCCGGTCTGAAGCCGGATGCGGCGGTCCTTGTTGCGACCATCCGTGCGCTTAAGATGAATGGTGGAAAAGCGAAGAATGAACTCACCAAATCCGATTCGGAAGCGGTCAAGAGAGGTCTTCCGAACCTCATGCGCCATATTTCCAACATGAAGAAATTTGGTCTGCCGATCGTTGTTGCGCTGAACATGTTCCCTGCTGACACCGCAGAAGAGAAGAAGGTCATCGAAGATGCCTGCGCAAAAGTCGGCGTCGCAGTGGCAGAGTCCAATGTATTTACAGAGGGCGGCAAAGGCGGTCTGGATCTGGCTACCAAAGTCCTCTCCGCCATTGATCAGGGCTCCCACTATCACACCCTCTATGATCTGGAAGGCAGCCTGAAAGACAAGATCGAAACCATTGCGAAAGAGATCTACGGCGCAGCGGATGTCGCTTACGATCCGGCGGCTGCCAAGGAACTGAAGCACATCGAAGAGATGGGATTTGCCCATGTCCCGGTCTGCATCGCCAAGACGCCGGCCTCCTTCAGCGACGACCCGACCAAGCTCGGGGCGCCGGAGGGCTTCACGCTCCATGTCAGAGAAGCACGCATTGCTGCAGGCGCCGGTTTTGTTGTCATTCTTACCGGCAAGGTCATGACCATGCCGGGGCTTCCTCGCCGTCCGGCTGCGGAGAAGATCGATGTGGATGAGGAAGGAAATATCACGGGGCTCTTCTGATGGCAATGATCTTAGACGGAAAAGAAACTGCGGCTGCTCTGAAAGAAGAGCTCGCCCTGCGCCTTGCAAAACTGCGTGAGAAGCACTATGAACCCAAGCTCGCCATCATTCTGGCCGGATCCTCCAAGCCGTCTGCCATGTACGCATCTTTTATGCAGAAGGTCGCCAAGGGCTATGGCATTGATGCAGAAATCTTCCGTGCCTCCGATGATGTGACGGAAGAAGAGCTGGGCTCTCTTGTGACAGATCTCAGTGAGGATCAGGAGATCACCGGCATCCTCATGATGATGCCGCTTCCGAAAGGCATCAGTGCAGAGAAAATGATCGCTCTTATGAATCCGGATAAGGATGTCGACGGCCTCACTGAGACGAATGCAGGCCGTCTGACTGCGGGAAAGGCAGGCCTCTTCGCCTGTACGCCGCGCGCTGTCATGGCGATTCTGGATCACTACAAGATCCCGATCGATGGGAAGAAAGCCGTCGTCATCGGACGTAGCAATGTCATCGGAAAGCCGGTCTCTCTGATGCTCCTTTCGAAGAATGCGACCGTTACCATCTGTCACTCGCATACGAAGGACATCGCCTCTATCACAAGAGAGGCAGATATCCTTGTCGCAGCCGTCGGTCATGCAAACTATGTGACCGCTGACATGGTGAAGGAAGGTGCGACAGTCATCGATGTGGGGATCAACCGCGTGGATGGAAAGACCGTGGGGGATGTGGATTATGAAGCCGTTGCGGCAAAAGCCGGAGCCATCACACCGGTACCGGGCGGTGTCGGCAGCGTCACTACGACCATGGTGATCGAAAATATTATCGCAGCGGGAGAAAAGCTGGCGAAATGATCTGTGTTTCCTTAGAAAAGGCGATGTGAAATAACGATCATCTCATTTTCGCGTTCCATCTGCCGCGGGGGACTTGCAGCTCTCATAGGAGTGACTGATATTTCGTTTTCCACCGCTCAGGATGATGATGCATGGGATTGGAATGGCAGCGAAGAGCGTTGACGAAGCCGGGAAATCGTGCTAAGATACGGATAGGCGAAGGTAATGATGCCATAGGCATAAAAGAACGAACCCCCAAAAGATGTGCGAGATCTTTTGGGGGTTCTTCTTGTTCAAAGCACAAGTGAGCTTAGGCTTATCAAGCACTGCTAGGTTTTCCTGTCAAGCCATTTGCAAAGATAATGCGAGATCATGCTTGCTGCGACAGAACCACAAAAGGTAATGATGAAATCCATAAGGTACCTCCTTCTTGTCACGATTCTCGTGCGAGGAGTTGCAGTGTGACGCATTCAGTATAGCAGAAATAGCGGACAGCAACCAGTGGAAGAGGATATGCCCATTCCCGCCAAAAAAAACACGCCCTGCGGCGTGTTTTTTTATTTCCGATAGCTCATGCGTTTTCTTGCGATCTTCTCAGCTTCACGTTCAGCCTCGCCCTGATTCGGGTGGGCTTCTTCGTCCATTTCATACTGCCACATGCGCGTGGGGACCATTTCGCCCTCGGGGCTGCTGGTGTAGCGCATGGACTTCGGCATGGTCTTTACGGTGGAGAGCGGGCTTGTGAAGCCGCGGCCGATGACGTCTGTGGTATTCATAATGAAGAGAAAGGCATGCGGGTCGATTTCTTCGATGTAGTGACGGAGTTTCGTGATCTGTGTCAGATCGACGATGGCAAAGATGATGCGCTTATCCATGCCGGAGAAGGCGCCCTGCCCGTAGAGGAGGGTCGCACCGTGGTGAATGTTGCGGAGGATGGCGTCTGCGATCTCAAGAGGCTTGTCAGAAACGATGAAGGCGGCTTTCCGCTGGGCGAAGCCGATGACGAGACGGCTTGACAGATTCGCATTGATGTACATCGCGATCAGGGTGCAGATGGCGAGCTCCAAGGCAAAGATCCAGGCACTGGCCATGACGATCAGGAAGTTCAGCGCAAAGACGACGTAGCCGATCTCCAGATTGAAGTATTTCTTCAGGATCGCGCCGATGACATCGAGGCCGCCGGTGTTGCTGTTGTAGCGGTAGAGGAGCCCCATGCCAAGGCCAAGGATGACGCCGCCTGCGATGGCAGAGACGAGCGGCTCTTTCACGGAGGACATGGCGGCAAGCGGCGCGGTGAGGTCGATGAAGACGGAGCAAAGCACGGTGCCGATGATGGTGATCAGGGTATAGAATTTTCCCATGAACTTCAGGGCAAGAAGAAGGATCGGGATGTTCAGGATGAGGTTTGCGATACCGATGGGAAAGCCCGTCAGGTAGTTCAGGATCATCGCGATACCGGTGAGCCCGCCTGCGAGAAAGTGATGGGGGACATAGAAGGCATTGATGCCGACGGAGTAGAGAAATGTCCCGACCACGGTGATGGCCAGGATGAAAAACAGCCGCTGCCAGAAAGTGGGGCTTCTGTAGTCAGCCCCCAACGGGGTGTTCATGAGTGGGTCCTTTCTTTGAAAAATGGAAGCACCAAGGGTGCGGTGAGAATATTTACATCATATTATATCACGGAGAGCAAGGAAACATGAGGCATGGCGCATAGAGCAGAAACGCTGCGGAGCATCCATCGGGCTATGTCCGAATGTCTCTTAGCCACCAGTCCCCAGTCCCTCATCCCCTCAAAAAAATTTTTTCCTGCCCTTCTGACCCTGTCACTTGTGACAGGGTCAGAAGGAAAAATCTCCTGTATAATAGATACAGAATAGGGATCTTGTACCCTTTTTTTGAAAAAGCAGACGGTCTTCTGCGTGCCCCCTTTTTTCCGATGGAGGATCTTGCCATGAAACGTACGATACAATCGCTATCTCTTAGTCTTTTGACAGCCCTTCTTTTTTTCAGGCAGCGTGAGCGCTGCGCCGGTACTGCCGCAGCTCGATCCGACGGATCCGGCGGTGCAGAAGGTGACGGATCAGGCGTCGCGCATGAGCGAGACGAACCAGCAGGTGGCGTCGTATTACCAGAAGAGCCGCTACCGCACGCTGGATGCCGTGCATTCTTCGGAGGCGAAGGCCGAAGAGGGCGGGCTGGTCTTTGAAGTGAAGGAGATCCGTGTGACGCCGTCGAAATTTCTTTCCGCAGAGGAGATCCGGAAGGCCATCCATTTCAAAGGCGCAGGGCCTGCCACCGTGAAGGAGCTGACGGACATGGTGGCCCGCCTGAATGCGCTGTATCAGGAGAAGCATATCGTGACGGCGCAGGCCGTGCTGCCGCCGCAGAAGGTACAGGACGGCGTGGTCTACATCCGGCTCATTGAAGGGAAATTCGGAAAGACGGTCGCCACGGGAAATCAGCGGATCTCCGAGAAGTCGCTCCTCTCGCGCATCCATGGAAAGACGGGCGAGCTGGTGGACGTGGATCGGCTCGAGGATGAGCTCCGCGTATATAATTCGACGAATACCTATCAAGTGCAGGCAGAGCTGGTGCCGGGAGAGGAGGAAGGGACCTCCGACCTCCACCTGGTGCTCGGGGAGAAGGAGAATCCGTTGACATCCTTTATTTTCACGGACAATGCGGGCCAGAAAGAGAGCGGCCGCTATCGCATCGGCGCGTATACGGAGTACCGCGGGATCGGTGGGCATGATGCGAGCCTCGCGGTGAGCCCGGTGTGGACGGAAGGCATCTGGGGCGGCTCGGTGATGTACGATACGCCATGGGGGCATCACGGGACGCGGGCGCAGATTTCCTACAGCAGATTCGAATGACGCGGCGATCGCCATCACGCACCCCGTGAATATCACGCCGCTTTCCCGTGTGGATGTCTTTCTGGAAGGCCATCGGAAATGGTCGGATACCACGTACTCCGGGATGGAGCTCTCGAATAGCGCAACGCGCACGGTGAAGGCCGGACTGTCAGCGCGGAGCTTCGATGAGAACGGGCTGTGGTTCTTCATGACCAGCGTCACCGGCTATGAGAGCGATGACCGCGTGAATGATAAGGATAACAACGGCTCTTACTATAGCGCCTACCTCATGCGCCGGCAGAATCTCAAAAATGACCAGTACATGCTCTACCGTCTCTACGGCCAGTACACCGCCTTCGAGTCGCTGCCTTCGACGGAGCAGTTCACGCTGGGCGGTATGGGGAGCGTCCGCGGATACAAGGAAAGTATCCTTTCGGGCGATAAAGGCTGGTTCGCCGGTATGGAGTACGGCTTCCCCATCAGCAGTGACCATCAGACCTGGCGAGGCTTCGTCTTCCTCGATCACGGCGTCGCATATAACAATTTCAGCGTCAAAACAACCAAGGACTATATCACCAGTACCGGCCTCGGTCTGGAGTGCAGCAAGGGCGGCTGGTATGGCAAGGCCGTCCTCGGCATCCCGCTCAAGGATTCCGGGAATATCGGAGATGCATCGCCCAGAGTCCATTTCTATCTGCAGAGGAATGTGTGAGGGAAGTGACTAGTGGCTAGTGACTGGGGACTAGTGACTGGTGGCTAGTAGCTAGGGATTAGGTTTGCGATACGAGAGAACCGCTAGTTTCAAAACTCCGCGGCGCTTCTATATGTTATGCGCCGCACCACCATTTTGAACCTCTTAAACCTATAGCGATGAGTAGCTAGGGATTAGAGATTGGGGATTAGGAGTGACTAGTGACTTGTAACTTGAATACTACCTTCGGGCATCGCCCCATATATATTCGCGGCGAAGCCGCCACCACAACCCTGAACCCTGAACCCTGAACCATTCAACCGATCTTCATGATCTTCTCACCAAAAGGAGGACCGTCTTATGAATAAAATATACAAAGTCGTATGGAATGCCACACGCGGCTGCTATGTGGTCGCTTCGGAGCTGGTGAAGACCCATCAGGGGAAGAAGAGTACGCGCCGGGGGGGGAAACATCCTTTCCCGTGCAGGGACGGCACTGCTCCTTGCCATCGCAGGCTGGGGCGCGGCTTGCAATTTCATCTATGCGGACGTGACGGGGGCGGATTCTGGCAAGGTGGATAAGACCAAGCTCGCAGACGGCGGCATACAGTATGACATCTACAACCAGCAGGTCAACAAGGGCAGTGCCCTGAACAAGTTCACGGATTTCGGTATCGGACAGAAGGACGTGGCGAATCTCCAGCTCGGCTCCTCGGTCGATCGCCAGATCAACCTAGTCAAGAACCGCATCGACATTGATGGTGTCGTGAATGCGATCAAGGATAACAAGATAGGCGGCGACGTGTATTTCTTCTCCGATGCCGGTATCGCTGTCGGCGCGACCGGTGTATTCAATGTGGGCCGCCTGACGCTGGGGACGAATGCGGCGTATGGCGAAGCGCTGTACAATGGCGGGATGGAGAAGCATTTGGCGCAGTCCGCTGCGTCGCAGGCGAAAGCAGTCGCCGGCGTCAGTGACATCACGCTTCAGGGGAAAGTCTATGCCCAGGGCGATGTCGTTCTGGGCGCGGGCAGCGTGAATGTCAAGGGCGGCGAAATCCGCACGCATAGGAATAACGCGGACACTTACGCTGACAAGAAGGCAGTGGAGGCGTATAGAAATCAGCTGGTGAATGTCTCACCATCGGCAACGGTTGCGAAGGCTCTGGGTCATGGTGACATTGCGCTCGCAGCAGTCGGCGCATCTTCTGTGGCAAAGCCTTTCGAGACGAAGGGCGCGATCGTCATTGACCAGGCATACATGGACGCGGCAGGCGGCGACACGTCGGTCATCGCCAGCGCAGAACGGAATGGCGGAAATCTCATGGGCAGTAAGGCGGATGCTTCTGTCGAGATTTCGAATGCCACCATCCAAGGGCAGAATGTAGCGATTTCCGCGGAGACAAAAGTCAGCGGCAAGGTCGGCTCGGCGGATGCGTACAAGACAGGTGCAGAAGAGGATGGCATCCTCGGACTGCTCCATGAGACCTTTGGTGAACAGGTGGGAAGTCTGGCGTCTGTCGTGAAGACGGGCGCAGACTCTCGCGTGACGGTCAAGGATTCGAAGCTCACCGCAGCGGAAGACCTTACGATTTCCTCGAAGGCAGAGTCGGAAATCGGCAGTGAGACGGGCGGCGCTCTCGGCGTCGGGATCAATGTCGGCATCGCGGACGTTTCTTCGAAAGTAGAAATCCAGGGGAAAAGTGTGCTCACGGCAGAGAAGGATCTCGCGATTTCTGCGGAAGGCAGTAACGCCATCGATCTCCAACGGCAGGGCAGCGTGGAAGATCTTCCGATCGCGATCGACCTTGGATGGGCGGAAGCGAAGACAGATGCATCCGTCACTGTAGCGAAAGATGCGACGCTGAAGGCGAAAGAAAATGTAGACGTATCGGCGAAGGCAGAGAGAAATCTCTCCGTTGAGGTCGAGAACAGCAGCGGCGACGGCACGCTGGGCCTCGCGGTCGGCGTCATCCAGTCCAAGACGCAGGCAACGGCCGATGTGCAGGGCAAAGTCTATGCAGATGGCAAGGTCAGTGTCAACGCGGAGAATACGGTGTCGGACGAAAATGGAAAATATGACCCCGATACGCTCCACATCACGAGCGAGAGCGAAAGCGATGATGGCACCAGCTCGGATCCCATCCACGACATCGTGGACGTAGCGACGACCAAGGGTAAGGGCAATCAGCTCATGGCGGGCATCAAGAAGCTCTGGGGCGATCAGTCGACCGAGAAGAAAGCGGCGGACGCGGGAACGAGTGCGGCTGATCAGACCGCTTCGACAAGTGCGGGCGGCGGCCTCGGTCTCAATGCCGCGACGGCTTTCCTCTTCAGCGACAATAGTGCAAAGGCATCCCTTGCGGGCGAAGTGCGCGGCTATGATGGAGCAAGCGGTGCGGGCGCAGTCGATGTACACGCGGAGACCTTGTCGCGGACGAAGGTGAAGGCAGGTGTCAGCCAGGGTGCGGACAAGAGCGCCGGCATCGCGGCGGCGGTGAACTATATCGACCAGAATGACAAGGCAGAAGCCGAGCTGGCGGGCGATATCAAGTCCAAAGGAAATGTGGATGTCAGCGCGGAGACGAAGCGCCCCTGGCAGTCGAATCTCGAAGGCTTCGGCGAGAATCTTGCAGATGACCTTAAGACCATTTTTGATCCGAACAATGGCTTCGAGCTGTCGTATCTGACGGACTCCTGGACACAGACGGGCGGCGCGGGTGAGAAAGTCTCCGGCGCGGCGGCACTGAATATCATGGAGTACAACCACACCGCGAAAGCGACGGTAAAAAAGGATACGAAAGTAGAAATCGACAATGGCGATCTCGCCGTCAGCGCGAAGAATGACATTCACACCGTGAATTTCAGCGGTGACATCAAAGCGCCGATCGGCGACCAGCCGGGGAGTCTCGATTTCTGGGAAGACATCGGGGGAAGTCCTTTCTCCGGCGGTGGGAAAGCCGCATTGGGCGGCGCAGCCCTCACTGTGCATCAGAAGAATACCGCCGAAGCCACCGTGGAAGATGGCGTGACTGTGACGAAGGCGAAGGATGTCAGCGTTTCGGCAGAAAACAAAGGCTGGAACCTCTCCATGGCGGCTGCGGGTGGCAAAGGGCAGACCGTTGCCATCGACGGGACGGTGAATGTGAACCGTTTCGAAAACACCACGAAAGCCACGGTCGGGAAGGCGATGATTTCCTCTGCCGGTGACATTGTCGTCAGAGCAGAAGATGATACGAAGGATATCAACATCGGCGGTGCGATCGCTGTCTCCGGACAGGCAGGCATCGGCGCGACCATCGCATACAACCACATCGACCGATCGACCGAGGCGGCGCTTCTGGGAACCGTTTCTTCTGCGAAAGATGTCAGCATCACCGCGAAGAACACCGGCGCACTCTATGCGATGTCCGCCGCGGGCGGCATCACGATGGAGTCGAGCACTGTGAATGGCGCGGGCAGCTCCGGCCTCCATGCGCAGGAAGGGGCTTCGGGCTCTGGCACGTCCTCCGTCGGGGACCTCGCAGGGACGCTCCTCAATGCGGGAAAATCGGAAAAAGATAAGAAATCCATCGATAGCGGCGATAGCGCGCCGACGAAAGTCGCAAGCCAGGATGCCTCCATGGGCGAGAATGTCGGCAAGGCGAAGGGCGGCTTTGCCGCAGCGGCGAATGTCTCCGTGAACCGCATCACGGACGCGGCGAAGGCATATACGCAAGGAAATGCGGTCACCGCGGATGCACTCACTATCCGTTCCGGCAATGACAGCCAGATCACGACGGGTGCGGGTGCGATTGCCCTCGGCCTCTCACAGAACAGCAGCGCTATCGCCGGCAGCTTCATGTACAATGCCATCACGGACAAGAATGAAGCCTATGCCGAAGATGCGGCCCTCAAGCTCACAGGCAGGGAAAAAGACGATACCTCGCTGACCGTCGAAGCAGACAATGCGGCGAAGATCACAAACATCGCAGCGAGCGGCAGCGGCGCGGCGAAGGGCAGTGCCGTCGCAGGCCAGATCAGCTTGAACTGGGTGGATAATACCACCGATGCGCACGTCAAAGGTGGCAGCCTCAAGGCAGACAAGGCGACGACCATCTCTGCCAAAGACCAAGGCACGATTGATTCCTATACCGGTGCCGTAGCGGTATCCGGCGGCGGAAACGGCGCAGCGGTGGGCGCGTCCATCGCAGCAAACCTCATCAAAGGCGATACGAAGTCATATCTGGAAAACAGCGAAGTGGCTGGGACAGCGGAAGGCGAAAAGGCGGGCAAGCTCTCTGTCACCGCAGACGAGACGAGCGAGATCCAGTCCATCGTGGCGGCGGGCGCAGGTTCGGGCAAACTCGCGGCGGCCTTCTCGGCGAGCGGGAACTGGATCCACACGACAACCGATGCCCATATTTCCAATGCCAATGACATGAAGACAGGGGCGCTCTCCGTCCTCGCCAAGAATGGCAGCAATGCGACCATCGGCGTAGGCAGTGCAGCGATCGGCGGAAACTCTGCCGGCGCATCCATCGGCGTCATGGTGAACCAGTCGGCAGTCAGCGCCAGCCTCACGGGCGATGAAGCGAAGGAAAAGACCATCACCGCAGACGGCATCACCGTCAAAGCAGACAATGCCTACAACGGTGACGCTTCCGAAAGCGACCAGACCGCCAAGACCGCCAAGACCGCCAAGACCGTCGCTGTCGGCTTCGCGGGCGGCACCTCGCAGTTCGCCGGCTCCGGCTCTGTCACCGTGAATGTCATCAACCAGACCACTGATGCCACCATCGGCAAGGGCAAGTACGATGCGGGGCAGAAGGCGGCTCAGGTAGCTGCGACAAGCACCGCGAAACTCTTCTGTCTTGCGGGCGGCGTGTCCCTCTCCGCAGGGAGCGGCCTCGGGGCGGCTGTCGATGTCCAGACCTACAAGGGCCACACCTACGCGGGTCTTGCAGACGGCGCATCTCTCACGAATGCTTCTTCCGCGCATGTGAACGCGGAGTCGGCGGAACACATGACGTCCATCGCGGCGACAGGCGCAGGCGGCGCCGGATCCTTCGCTGGGGCGGGCGCAGCAGGCGCGCACTCGATCGCGACCGATACGAAAGCATACATCGGGCAGCAGAGTGAAGTGACGGAGGCCGGTGTTGTCTCTGTCACTGCCAAGGATGAAACGAAACTGAACACCGTCGCAGGCAGTGGTGCTGCCAGCGAAAATACCGGTGTCGGTCTCACCGCGGCGGTCGAAGTCGTGGATAAGAAGGTCAGTGCCTCTGTGGGGGATGGTGCGAACGTCACGGGCGATACCCTCACGGTCAAAGCAGATAACACCAGCAGCAGCGTGACGGCAGCGGCTGGTCTCGGCGCTGCTGGTACGGCAGGTCTTGCCGGAGCGGCATCGGAAACCTTCGTGACGCATACGACAGATGCGCATGTGGGTAAGAATACGCAGGTCAGTGCAGTGAATGGCGTGGATATCCTCGCACATTCGAACTTCACACAGGGCGCAGCCGCGGGCAGCGTCGGCGGTGGTGGAACTGTCGGCATGGATCTCACGAACTCCACGGTTTCCTTTACGGGAGATACCGCAGCTTATGCAGATGAGAAAGCGGTCATCAATGGCGGGAAGAAAGTCAATATTTCTGCATCCCAGCTGACGAATGTGGACTATAGCACGGTCGCTGGCGCGGTGGGCGGCACGGCGTCGCTCTCTGGCACTGTGGGCGTCAATGTGTTGAAGACGACCACAAAAGCCTATGCCGCAGGCAGCAGCCAGCTCTCGGCGAAAACAGCGGATGCAGAGAGGATTGCGGTCACGGCCAGCGATGAGACAACGCTCAAAGGCGTCAATGGCGGCGCAGCCATCGGCGTGACGAATATTTCTAAAGATACGAAAGCCTTCCTGGGTGGAAGCGCTGCTCTTGATACCGCGGGGAAGACGAAGATCTCCGCGGAGAATAAGGAAAGCCTCACAAATGTGACGGTGCAGGCCGCTGGCGGGCTCTATGCCGGTCTCGCGGGCGCAGTGAATGTGACGAATCTCTCCGCTGTCACCAAGGCGTACACGGGAGATGACGTTTCCTTCAATCAGGCAGATAAAAAAGGCAGCGATGTCACGGTCGAGGCGAAGCACAATATCGACAAGATGACGAGTGCGGTCGCAGGCGCGGCGGTCGGTGCAGGAGCACTGGGGGCGGCGGCAGATATCGGTACGATTCGCACGCAGACCAATGCCTTCCTCGGACGGAATAACAAGCTCCACACGGATGGCGCGTTGGTGATCGATGCAGCAGACCATATGGACGGCATTTCCACGAATGCTATCGCGGCGGCTGTGGGCGGATTCGGCGTAGCGGGCAGTGTCTCGGTGTACAGCTTCGGCAGTATCATGAGTGACAGCGATGCCGCCATGCTCTCGGGCAAGACCAGTAAGGATGGCGGCGAAAGCTCCATGGACGACTGGGTGAATGGCGAAATCAACAAGTCCCAGACGGGCAATGCCATGGACGTGTACCAGAAAAATACAAATGCGCTTACGGATGTGAAAAATAAACTGGGAACGACATTCCTGAGCGAGACGCCGGATATGGGCGAAAAGGGTACGCTCGCCCAGATCGGCGCAGGCAGTAAGGTCTCGGCGGGCAGCGTTCGCGTGGCAGCCGAAGACAAGCTTGCTGTGTCCAATATCATGGGGAATGTCAGCGCAGGCGGCAGCGCGGCGGGCATCTCGGTCAATGTCGTCCGCACGGATACCCTGACGCAGGCGAAGACGGGAGAGAATTCTTCTATCCAGTCGGCGGGGGATGTCAAGATTTCTGCGGCGTCTGACCACCAGATGAAGAGTGACATCGTCGGCGCGTCCCTCTCCGGCGGTATCTCCGCTCAGGGGACGGAAGAGACCTGGATGGACAAGAACATCGTCCGTGCGCTGGCGGGGACGGGATCGTCCATCACGTCCGGCGGACAAACGGCTATTACCTCGAGCAATGTACGAGGCCTCGATGCGAAGCTCGCGGGCGCATCGGTTGCGCTGTCGGGAGCTCTGAATGGCGCGGTCATCACGGCACATGTCGATGGTTCTTCTGAAGCTGGTATGGGTGATGGGGCGTCCATCGACGCGAAGGAAGAGGCGAAGATCGATGCGGAAGCAGATACGAAGCTCTCCGCAAAGGCGGTCGGTGCGGCGCTTGGTACCTATGCCGGAACCGGTACGGGCGTGGCGCTTTCTTCGGCGGTGGCAGCGAAGGCAGATGTAGGAAATCAGACCGCCATTCATGGGAAGAACATTTCCATCACAGCGAAGAATACCCCTACCCTGGAGGCGCGGGCGGTTTCTGCCGGCCTTGGCATCGCAGGCGTCGGTATCACAATTTCTGAAGCACAGTCGAAGGACAAAGCGTTGGTCCGTGTCGGCGATAAGGCGAAGCTCTCGGCGGATGAAGCGCTCGCGATCCGAGCACGCATGGACAAACCGGTGGACTCGAAGGACTACAATGCGTACGCGCAGGCCATCGCAGGTGCGGGCGGCGTCGTTTCCGGTGCGGTCGGACTTGCTTCGGTCGATATGGCGCAGGAAACGAAAGTTTCCATCGGCAGCTCTTCTGGCATGACGGCGAAGAAGGCCACCATCGCGGCGGAGCATAACGATACAGAAAATGTCGAAATGGACTCTGTCAGCGCGGGTGGTGTCAGCGGTACGGGCGGCGAGACGAAAGTCAAGGTTGCATCGGACGCGGGCGTCAGCGTAGGGCATGGCAGCACCATCACGACAGCGGAAGAGACAGCCATTCTCGCAGAAAATGTCACCGAAAAGGCATGGCGGGATAGCAGCAAGAAGAACGTCAGCAGCATCGGTGCAGCGCTCGCGAGCGGGAATGGCGTCGTGAATGAGACATCCATCACGCATGTGACGACGGTCGATCTGGATGCGGTCACCATTAAGGCGAATGCGTCTGACCTCACCGTGGAAGAAAAGGCAGCGGGGAAGACGCTCTACGATAAGAATGCCATCGCGATCGATGCGGCGAGCCATGTGATTTCCAAAGACAGAAGCACGCTCTCCACGGGCGCAGCCGTCGGCGCGGCGCATGTGAAGAATACAAATAGCGTCGCCGCGACGACCACGGCGCATGTCAGAGAAGGCAGCCGGCTTCTGGCGGGCGAGACAGAAAAGGCCAAAGAGAAGGACAAGACTGCTTCTTACTCGGGGGCGACCCAGAGCCCGTACAGCAGCGCGTATAAAGGCGGATCCATCGCGGTCGGCACGAAAAATGATGCCGAGCTTGTCAGTGATACGCTGGTCGATGTCTACGGCGCGGCGGGTTATGCCGGTTCAGAGAACCGGGTCACTTACACGGGTCTGGCGAACACATCGTTTGCTGGCAGCGCGGAAACGGCGAAGGGCGATATTTCCGCCATGGCTGGACGCGACAGCCGGGGCGAGACAGGCACCATCCGTGCCAGAGCGCACAGCGACATCTTGAATGCGACGGCAATCCCGATTTCCATCAAGAAGGATCCTGTCGCGAAGATCGACAGCTGTGCATCGCTTACTGTGGATGCGGCGGCGAATATGCGAAGCGACCGCGATATCCACCTGAAAGCGAAAGCGGGCAGCCTCACGGCGCTCGGTTCGGGCGAAGTGAAGGACTGGGTGAACAAAGTGGCGAATGCGCTCGGGGCAGATGTCACTATGGACGGCAAGGCCGAGACGGGCATTCATAGAAACAAGTCCATCACAATCGGCGGACAGGACAATCAGGGCAGCTGGGAGACGACGGTCAAGAGTGATGGCGATATTTCCTATACCTATGGCGGCACTACCATCGTAGGGAAGGAGCTCTCCGAGCGCCTCGCCGCCCTTCGCGAGAAGCTCGCTGACTTCGGCGCGGATGATTCCACCAAAGCTGCGTATGAGGCAGAGATTCAGTTCCTTGAAGAAAAAATGGCTGCGCACGGGCTGGGATATTTCGAGACTGATGACAAAGAAAATAAGCGATTCATCGAGCTCCCCTCGTCGGATACGTCAGAGCTTGAGGATGCGAAGAAAGTCCTTGAAAATGCAAAGAGCCAGGAACAGAAGATCACTGACAGCTGTAAGGCGGATCAGAAGAAGCTGGATCAGCAAAGACGGAGCTCACCGCGCTTGGCACCGAGCATACGAATTATCTCGGATTGCAGTCGCAGGCAGATGCGAAAAAGACAGAAGCCGATACCGCGAAGACCATTATGGAACAGACTGGCAGTGAGAAAGATATAGCGGAAGGAAATAAGAACAATGCGTATGCGACGCTCGAGCAGAAGGCGGGAAGTCAAACTGTAGAGACATACATTCAGAACAATCCTTTGGATGAGAGTGTCAAGTATTACAATGAATGCAACAAAGCATACTAGACGGCTGTCCAAAAGTACAACACCGCGGCGTCTGAGTACCGTGCGGCTGAGGAAGCAGCGACTGACAGTCAGAAGGCAGCCGATGCCAGCGCGAAGGCGTACAGCGATGCGGTCACGAAGTATAATGGAAACTACAGTGATACGATCGATACGGATGTGACGAAGTATGATAGTACGGCCATCGATGCCAAAGGCAAAGTGATCGACCAGAAGAAACAGGCTTCCATCGACTGGCAGAAGCAGGTCGCGGGGAATCAGGAGCTTCTTGCGAACCAGATTTCTGCCGCGGAGAAATTCTACACGAATGGAGGCACGGATGCGAATGGCACCTTCACGAAAGATGGTGCGTCTGTCATCACGGTCGATGCCAATGGCAATCCGGTTCCAGAAGGCACAAAGGGATCGTACTATCTTCTTCACAAAAATGTCTACCAGCAGATGACGCACAATATGAAGATCGATGACGTTACGGCGCAGCTTGGTGACATCCTCTTTGAAGGGGACAATGTCTCTGGCAGCGGTACGCTCCACGCGGGGGGGCGATGCGTCGGTTTCCATCACGAATGCGTCTCCGAATACGCTGACGGTCGGCGATATCCAGGTCGTCGGGCGCGGCGGCATCGATGGCTCCGGGCAGGGCGGTACGATTTTCTATAATGACGTCGAGCTCAAGGGAGATATGAAGGCAGCGATCGAAAAGGAAAATAAGGACAAGAGCAGGAATGTCGGTTTTGCTGTCACGACGCGTCAGGATACAGCGGTGCCCTCCATCACGGTGAAGAATACCTTCCAGCCATCGGACTACAAGGATGGGGATATGCCGCACTACGCAGCTTCGACCACGACGCTTGCGGGCTACATCTACAACCCGCGCGGCTCGGTCACGGTGGAGAGCAAGAATGGAGACGTCTACAATGACGGCACCATCTACGCAGGCACGGTCGATATGAAGGTGGAGAATGGCGACTTCATCCAGTCCCTCTCGGACAAGAAGAACAGCATTTTCCACGTCGGCGGCGCGCCGCTCGATGATACCGGCAGCTTGCACAATGTTGGCACCGGCATCCTCGCGAATGGTAACATCTTCATTTCTGCCCGTTATGTGAATATCAATTCCAAGATCCAGAGCGGCGTCCCGGATCACGCGATCAACATCCCGAAGGAGTACAAGCTCTTCTACATGAATGGCAGCGCGAAAGTCGATGTGACGGACGCAGCGATGGTACCATCCGGCGCGAAGATCCTCGTCTCTGACAAGGATGGGAAGGAAATCGAGAGCGTGTCCTATGACAGGACGAATGACCGCTTCGTTATCAGTGATGTCGAAGTTCATGGCGGCAAAGTCTCCATCGTCGGGACCATCATCAATACGACGAATGACAAGTCGAAAGCGCGTATCGAAGCGCTTGACGGCTACGGACAGATTTCCATCCAGAACGACAGCGGCAAGGACATCGAGCTCAAGACGCTCTCCACAGGGGAAGGAACCGAGGGGCGGATCGAAATCACTGATCTCGACCGTACAAATGGAAAGATTGCCCGAAAAACCACCTATACCCGGGATGGCGGCAAGATCCATATGAGCGTGCAGAACTATCAGAATGGTGCGCCTTCCGGCAATGCACAGGATACGGTACTGGCCGCAGGGACGGATAGGAGCTATACCACGACTTATGAACTGCACAAGACCAAAGTCGACTGGTGGGGCATCGAGAACAAGACACCGACCGGGCAGGAAGTGCTGGACCAGGGCGGCACCATCACGGATTACAAGCAGGGGGATACCCGCACACTGAATGGCGGTGCCATCATCACGACGACGAATGACCTCAATGGCGGATCAACAGGCGATGCATACAAGGAATCGACGAAGACCATCAACAATAAAACCGAGTCGATCTTCACGCAGAAGGCGAAACGCCTCTGGTACACGGTGGGGCTGGCGAAAAAATTTGACTACAAGCTGGTGGAAAAGAAATACGATACGACCATTCATCAGTACTCGCAGAAGGCGGACTATGATATCGGTATCCGTTTCATCGGCGATGAAACCGGTGGCAAGCTCAATGTCAATGGCGGCACGGGAAACGTCATCGTGAATGGGACGATTTCCAATAGCCTTGGTGAAGCGACGCTTTCGGCGGGCGGTATCCAGCAGGGCGCACGCGGTTACATCGATACGAATACGCTCACTATGACGGCGACGACGGGCAGCGCTGGCACGCGGGATGCGGCCATCAAGACGAATGCTATGACCGTCAGCGGCAGCGCGGCGAAAGACTTCGGCGTCAAGGTCGTGAACCATGGCGTCACCGCGGGCAGCATCACCGCAGGTGCGGCTGCGATCCAGGCCGAGGGCGACATCTCGCAGCAGGCCGGGACGAAAGTCCACGCGGGTCGCGTCGAGCTCGCTTCCGGTGGCGCTATCTAGGGCGCAAATGGCAGCTTCCTCATCGAAGCAGGTCAGAGCGAGGGCAAAGACTATGGGCTCAAAGCCAGCGCGGAAGGACATATTTCTATCGAAAATACCAGCGGCGACCTGTACCTTGACAGTGTCATTTCCAAGGAAGGCGATGTCAGCCTGAAGACGAATGGTTCCTTCATCGACAACAACTACACCGATCTCAATGACGAGGATGCTGCGGCGAAGCTCCTCGGCTGGGCGAATGCGGCGGTCCTCGAAGGCAGTGAGGCGACCATCAACAAACAGAAGAGTCACCTCATCGCCAAAGTCGAAGGCAAGTATAATGAGTTCCAGTCCTTGAGGACGCACATCGATGCAGACGGCAAGTACAGTCTCGATGATGTGACCCGCCGGCAGCTTGAGGCAGATGGACAGGATGTGAAGACCTACATCAAAGAACAGCAGGCGCGCTATGAGAAGCTCCTTGCAGAAGGCGTCGGCAGCTGGACCGCCGAAGAAGTGAAGGACTACACCGATGGCATCCAGCGCTCGAGAGAGAACATCTACGGGAACGCCGCACTGAGCAAAGACGATCTCTCGGAAGATAAATTCCTCACGAAAGATGAAAAAGCAGAAGCCCTTGTCGGTTCTGCGAAGTCGGCTAAGGATCTCCTTATCACCTTCGCACCGGGCAGCATCAAGGAAGGCATCACAGATACGAATACCACGCTGAAAGGCACACCGCACGTCTCCGGCAAGGTTGTCACCCTGACTGCGGGCGAGGTGCAGGGGAGTATCGGACAGAAGAAGGATGGCATGACCATCGACCTCTCTGACATGACGAGGCTTACCCGTGAGCAGCTTCTGGCTCTCTCCGCTGCAGAGCGCGGGGATTTCACCGTAGTAAATGGAAATACCGTCAAGGTGTCTTCCATCCGCGCGATTGATGCGGAAGCGAAAGGCAAGCTCCAAGCGACCCCAGACAAAGGCGCGATTTATCTCGTTACCGAAGGCAGCATAGCGGAGGACAGCACTTTCAAGGCGGGCGATGAAATCCGCCTCAAAGCGGCAGGCAATGTCGCGGGCGTCACGTTGACATCGGATAAGCAGATCGTTCTTGAATCCGGCGAAGGAGCGATTCAAGAGGCGAAGCTGGCAGGGAAGGGCGTCCTCACTGCGAGAGCGAAAAACGGCGTTTCCCTCAAGAAGAGCGACGGCGACCTCGTCATCAACACCGTCTACGCCTCCGACGGCGACGTCCATCTCGATGTGGGCGAAAACAGCCTCCTCGCCGAAGACGGACACGATACGAACGTCGAAGGGAAGAATATTACCATCACAAACGCCAAGAATATCAAAGGCGCAAGCGATGGGGCGTCCCTCGGCATGAAAGTGACCAGCACAAAAGCCAAAAACGGCAGCGAAACGCCGGGGGTCATCACGGCACATGCCACGGGTGATGCCGACATCACTCTCTTTGGCAAAGCGTCATCGGGTGAGACTTCCATCGAAGCCGAAGACCTCACGCTCACCAGCCGCGGAGACATCTCAGCTGGCAGCTACAAGGCAAGAGAAGCCCTCCGCGTCCACACCGCGAAAGATGGTATCATTTCCGGTGCTACCTTTACCGGAAACACGGCGGACATCACCAATGAGGGCATCATGACTGGCGGTGCGTACACTGCGAAGGAGACGATGGGCATCACGAATGAAGGAACCGTCGAGAACGGCAGTTATACCGCAGAGACTGGAGCGATGACCATCACCAACCGCGGCAAGCTGTCTTCCGGCACATACACCGCGAAAGCGGGAACGATGGGCATCACGAATTAGGGCACCATCGAAAATGGCACCTATACCGCAGGCGGCGCGCTCACGTATAAGGGAAGCGCTGACAGTGAGGCAAGCGAAACAACGATGACCGGCGCGTCAGTGGACATCACCAACGCGGGCACGCTCACCAATGGCAGCTATACCGCAGAGATCGGAGCGATGACCATTACCAACCGCGGTAAGCTATCTTCCGGCACATACACCGCGAAGGATGATCTCACCTATACGGACAGCGAAGATGCATCCCTCTCTGGCAGCGAATTTACATCCGAAGAGGGAAATGTGGACGTCAACGCGAAAGGCCAGCTCGCTATCAAAAAACTGGCAGCCAAAGGCAATGCGAAGATAGAAGCCGCTGGCGATGCGACGTTGGATGAAATCACCGCGGGCGGCAGCCTCAATGCCAAGGCCGGTGGCAGCATCCTCGCCGAAGGAGAAAATGCAAAGATTTCTGCCAAAGACATCACGATGCAAGCGGGCGAAGACATCCGCATCACGGATCGTTCGCCGGTCGGCAAGCTGGACGGCGTGGATACGAGCGTGCCGGCAGGGTCGGTCACCGGCAGTGGTGCGGCAGGCAGTCTTGTCACGGGCGAGGCGAAGCCGCATGATTTCGATGCGAGAGGAAAGGGCAGTGCGCTGCTCTCATCTGCGGGCGGAAAGGTCACACTCTCTGCGAAGAAGGTGGAGATCGACACGCTGGCAAATGGCGAAGGCAATGCGGCGGATCTCAAGATTTCTGCGGACAACATCGGTATCGATGATCTCACAGGCGTCGGCGCGCAGCATGTCACCATCCTTGGCGCAGATGGCCAGAGCCAGGCGCACTACGCAGGCATTCACTCCACGTCTGCGGGCGGCACGCTTGTGAAGGATAGCAAGGTCGAGCACCTGCATCTCACAGGCAGGGAACCTCTCGGCCTCACGAATACCGCGATCGGCGGAGACAGTGTCCTTGCGACGGATAAGATCCGTGTGACGATCCAGAAGAATCCGGGCAGCAGCCAGGCGGAGCATTTCGGAAATCTTTCGCTCAGCGGCTATGATATTGCGACCGACTATGTCATGACGAGCGTCAAAGACGGCCTCACCGTGAACGGCGAGCGTTTCCCGATGACAGCGGAAAGCGTCATGAATGCGAGCCTTTATGAGGACCGCACGCTTGGCCGTGACGGACGGGAGAAGGAAGAGGAAGCGGAGAAGGATAGCCCGTCTCTTGCCTTCGGCGCACCGAATGACAAGGAAGCATATGAAGTCGTGAAATAGGAGTTTGGCATTTAAAAACGAGCCTCTCATTTCGAG
>OOCQ01000891.1_pt1 | contig 21507 bp, 15 predicted proteins | sample 1671121 | NCBI WGS metagenome assembly OOCQ01 (sample SAMN06348124, study PRJEB24527) | human gut metagenome | biome: human gut; feature: ankylosing spondylitis patient; material: feces | host: Homo sapiens | place: China | collected 2015-10 | reverse complement strand
TCTCGCTTGCTTCCATTTTCTTCTTTTGCAACATCATCTCATGATAGTATTTCTTACCAAGGCGAGGCATCACAACTTTCAAATCTTCATTCTCATTCTTGGGGTTATTGCACCCTATATAGGTCTTCTTCATATTTGAATCCACCAGGTAGTAGTCCTGCTTGCTGTCCATGACAACAATATTTCGCCCATACAGGTTAGCACATAGCCAATATACATGCTCATAATCATTACGCAAAAAACACACATCCTTACTCTCTATAGAATCCTTACGCATCAAACCGTCACCACCTTCATAACAGTACCATACCTGGCAACCACTTCCTACGGAATAATTATTGTGATATATCAAGTAATACCCACGGTTCAATAGGTCATATAGTGAAGGGCGATAAGGTAAAGCAAAGTGCTCGTAGGTACGAGACCTAAAGAGACCATTATATTCGATGAACTCCCATTCTTTAATGGTGATTACCTTGGGGGCATCCTTCGCAAGAATGTCCTTGTCGAAGACAACTCTCGCCAAGAGGTCGTAGTAACACACAGTCTTTCTGCGAGGTCGATAGGATAAGATATTACCTCGCAAGAACTTCATTTCATAATAGTTACCTGGTTCCATTACCTGTTCGCCTTGTCTATTTACCACCGTCATCTTTCCGTCAGGTAACTTGACGATGGCAAAATCATCATTGCAATCCACAAACTCCCGATACCGCAACGACTGCATCAGTTCCTCATGGCTCATCACCATCATCATTTCCGAGTCTGGATTAATCTGAATATCGTCTTGCACCTTCAGGAAAAACTCTCTTTCCTTGGCTGTCTCCTTTTTCTTGCCAACTTTCAGTTTTCCCTCGTACATCGCATTCCAGTTCCATACTTGCGATGGCAACCCAAACACCCGATAGAGTCCCACATTATCTATAATCACGCAGTTCTTCTTTCCCTTAGCTACTCGCAATCCTCGTCCCACCATCTGCAGATACTTGGCAAGCGACAATGTTGGTCGTGCCAACTGTACAAACTCAACATCCGGACAGTCAAAGCCCTCCGAGAAGATGTCCACATTTACAAGTACTTGGATATCGCCATTCTTGAAAGCCTCAATATCAGCTTGTCTTTGCGCGGCAGGAGTCTTCGAATCAATGGCAACCGCCTTGATGCCATGCTCTTGATACAGTTCCATAATTTTCTTTGCATGAGATATGTTGATAGCATACACTATGCCCTTTCTATCTTTGCCATACTCCTCAAAGCTTTGGTAAAGCCTTTCGATGGAAGGTCTCTTGTTCAGCAGCATATCCATTTCCTTGTTCTGGTAGTCACCATCTGCCCCTCGCTTCTGCAAGGAGTCGATGAGCCGTTGCGTCACACCATCCGATTTGATGCTCACAAAGTCGTATGTCGAGAGCCACTTCTCCTTGATGAAAGTGGGAATATCCCAGGACTGCACCAGCACATCGAAGAGGTCGGTAAAGCCTTTGCCGTTCAGTCGGCAGGGCGTAGCGGTGAGACCCAAGAATCTTGCGTCAGGCCAAGCGTCCCACATCATCTTGTAGGTCTTGGCAAGAGCATGATGCGCTTCGTCGATGACTACCAAGGATGGAATAAAGTCAAGGGCATCTATGCGGCGGGATATGGTCTGTATCGACTCGACCGTGATATTACGGCTGTCCATCTTCATTCGTTTGATGGTCGCCTTGATTTGCTCAACCAGCTCACGGCGGTGTGCAACAATCAAGATCTTTAATCCTTCATTCTTCATCTTTAATCGCTTCACCAGTTCCGCGAGCACTACGGTCTTACCTGTGCCCGTAGGCATCTGCACCATTACACTACGATGGTGCTCAAACGCCTCGCTTACTCGGGAGCATATATCAATTTGATAATCTCTCAGCATTTTTATTGTCGAAATGTTGAAAGGGGTAAAAGTTTAAATCTTTCCCCATTAACCATCAGTCACCCATGAAATAGTGATACCCTCCGATAAAGACCTCTGGTCGTATTCCCCATTGTAGAAATTCATCGAAACTGGTATTGAACGACTGAAAGGGTCTTCGGTATATCATGTTGATGGTACGCAGATGCCAGGGGATATCCTCCGCTAAAGAGACCTTGGTGCGTTTGTCATGTATAATCCTGTCCAAGATATAGCACGACACCTCCAACAGCATTTCGTATGAAGATATTTTCCAGTCAGTGCTTGGGTCAAAGAGTCTTGGCTTTTGGAACCACAGTTTGCCGATGCGCTCTAGCAAGTATAGCACATTGCCCGCAGTCTCCTTCATATTGCCCCCTTCATATTGTTGCATAAATGTTCTTACCATGTGAGTATATGACAATCCCGCCATTCTTCCCTCCTCCCATGTATCTGGTTCCTGCCATACATGGTCTATCTCTTTACGCATCGTAGGATAAAGAATCATAATACGCTTGTCCTTACGCGACATCACCTCATGCAATGCGTCTTGAAACAAGTTTGGTTCATGCTGCTTGATGTCCTGCAACATGCTCCCCATTTTCAGAGCCATGCACCCGGCATACATATACTTCTGCTGTTCCGTTTTCGCCGTGGCATAGCAATCCGTTATCTCACGCCATTCCTCACGACCATGATCTGGATCAATGCCATATTCTCCATCGTCAATATCCGTGGACCAATATGTCAGTTGCCGTAGCAGCACATGGTGAGGTAATACTAACAGACCGTTCACCACCTGCTGTATCTCTTCGTCAATCCTTTCGACTTTCATATCTTTCGTTTAGAAATAACTTCTATCATTCTGTAACAAACGCACTCGGGCCAATCACCAAGTACTCATAGCCCCAAGCGAAGGCGTCATCGTCTGCATCTTCGCCGTCTTTCGTCCGCATGCTTTATCCTCAGTTCCTTCTCCCGCCTTTCGTATTCCTCCCGTTTCCGCTTCTCCTCTTCCACATACATCAAACACTCCTTGAACTCCTGCGTGTCCATGGTCTCCGGCTTCATCACCTTACGAATCTTATTCTCCACAAACCGCTTCCATGCCTCCCGATTCCCCTCAGTGACATAATCGCAACTTGGTCCCATTACACCACCAAATCGACTGGTCTCAATCTGGAATGTCCAATAGTATTTTGTGTTATATATAATTATGTTGTTTGAATGCAGATAATTTCACAAAGACCAGCACGAATATCATGTTCCAAGTTCTTAAATTTACCTGTTGTTTTATTACCGTTTGATAAATATCTAACAGTCACCTTTTCGTTACGCCCAATCTTGTTGATATTATAGGGATTCATGCCTAATTGGTTCATTTTCGAAAAAAGCCCCCTCTCTATTTCGGTTAGATAATTTATCATTTTTCTAATTCTTGGAACAAGACCAACGTCGTCTGGGTTTTCTATATATGTTTTTGCCTTATCAATCCATTCTGCTCCAGTTTTCCGTAATAAGCCAAAATCTTTCTTGTAATACAAAAAAATATTATACAAGTATTCTATTTCTAAGACCGTACCTTTGTCAGCACTTCTTAGGATGAGCCTGTTTTCATTAAATATCCTATAGTTTCTGAGACCACTAACGGCATCTTTCTCTTGAAAGTTTTTTGCCATCACAGTCCTAAAAAGGAGAGCCGCATTCTCTTTTATGTCAAGGATTTCTTTATTATCAATCCGACTGATGATATCTGTTGCTAATGAATAATCCCGTTCATGATTAATTTTATAAACAGCGATTTGAATTAACTGGTCATTATCAAAAGACCATTCGGGCTCTTTGAGTTTTTTACCTATTACGTTCAACAACTTACTACTTCTTTCATCCCTTTCTTGTTCCAATAAACTATATATATAGATTAAGGCATTCTCCTTTGAATCATACAGGAATCGCCTCAGATAAACTGTTATATCATATTGAGGATAGAATAAAATATAATCAGCAAATATGTGACATGCTGTTAACAGATTCAATTCCAATGGGTTATCCATTGGTTCAGCCTCAGGCCTATTTTTTATTAAATCTAAGCTATTGTATAATTCCCTTGCTATCTCATTTTTTGCTTCCTTATCAGCAATAAATAGCTTAGTGTATAAGAGAACCTGTTTTTCATTTTCCTGTGCAGACATCAATGCCGTATTCAAATATTCAATAGCTTTTTTATTGTTCTTTCTGTCAATCTCTATTTGAGCTAATCGAAATAGACAAATAGCCAATATTTTACTGTTATTTTCTTGTTTGGCAGATTGAAGCATTTTTAGAAGAATTGATTCTGCATCTTGATAATTACTTTCCGTATAATCAGATAACAGGACATCGACCTTTGCAAGCAAAGCTTGATTATAGGTGTCTTTATCTATTTCTTTTTCTTTTGCTATGACTTTTTCATAGCAAGATAATGCCTTGTCAGGTTCTTCGTTGGAATTATGCCCATGCCCTTCTAAAAGCAGGGCTTTAAAATACCATTTAGAATTCATCCGACCTGCATTAGTTATTTTACAAAGACACGAAAGTGATTCATCAATATCGTATTGTCTTAAATAAGCTTCTCCCATAAGAAAATTTGCCAAATCGATTTCTTCCAAATCATTATCTTTGCTAGCATTTTTGAAGAACATTTTCAGATGATTGATAGCTTTTTTATAGTCCCGGTCTATATGTATGCACTTTTCCGCAACAGTCAAATGGTTTTTCTCCATATTCTGAAGACTTAACAACCATTCATAGCTTAAACTTTTTTCAAGTATTGGATTTTTAATATGCGGCATAGTGTTATCATAATCTATTATTCCTGCCAAATACAGACTGCTTTTTACGTTGTCGGACAATTCTTCCCCTTTATTGAAATAGAGTTGGATTAACGCATCTCTGATTTCCGCATTTTCACTTACCTTCTGACGAATACCATCAATTGGAGCTTGGTCAAACGTTGTAAGATACCGTTCAGATATCAACGTATCTAACGCACCCGTCTCCTCTATGTCATTCTCTTCCACCATAGAACAAACATCCCATGTGAGTCTGGGATTTCCTTTGGTCCAATAGTATATTCTGTCAATGAGTTCCATATTGGATTGCGTTGGAATACTTGTGTTGTTAACAAATCGGAGAAATTCATCTTTGGTAAAATCGTTCATGTATATTTTTTCTCCGATATTGAATGGTGATATATTGGGGTCTTTAATGATATGTTTTGGCTCAATTACACCTGACAGTATATAGGTCAGTTTGTTAAGTTCCGGAAAATTGACCCTCATGAAATAGTGACTCCTTATAGTGGAGAATATATGGTCAGAATATTCTGTCCTGGTAAGAGCATCAATCTCATCCAGAATAAATACAAGTTTATCTACATACTTAAGTAAAACCCTAAGTTCTTTAGTAAACATCTTTTGTCCACTGTAATTGGGTAAATTCCTGATTGCTTGAATTTCAGGCTCTGCAATCGACAAAGAATCTTCATGTGTTGCTATTGTATCGTCTATCAACTTGTTAAAGCAATCTGTTTCGCTGATGCTTCCTATTGTCGAGAAGTCAATAAAAGAGAATATTTGTCTATTAGTCTGCATAATATCTCTCGTATGCAGCAAAAGATTTGTCTTCCCCATTTGACGTGCGACCAATACATAACCAGGCCGTCCCATACCGTTGATAATCTTTTTTATCTGATTATCAGCACTCCTTTCCACATAGAAATTACGTGGAACAACAGTGCAACTATATAATTTACTTCCCATATTACTCTGTGAATAATTTGTTCATTATACTTTCATTAATAACCCCTATATCTAAAGAACAACATTCTTTTAGTTTGGATTTTATTCTTCTTGGAGAGAAATCCGCTCTTTCTATAAAGTCAGTTCTTAGTTTATCAGACTCCCATTGAAGGAAGACGGTCGTGCTCAATAGGTCAACAAGGGCAAGACAATCTTCCATATCCCATTTCCCCATACCTACAAAATGGACAGAATTACGTATTTTGTCCCCATACACTTCAACTGCTTTAATCGGAATAGCTATTGACGACAAAACTAAAAGGGCTTTATTCCCAGTTAAATGACCTGTCATATATACGACCATTTTTGAAATTTTATCAACAAATTCCTGGAACTCCTTGCTTTCTTCCTCAAAAGGAATTTCCTCAATAAATAAACATATCTTCTGTTGCCCTCTATATGTGTTTATCTTATTGCACATCTCTTTGATTACATGTTGAAAGCTATTGATGTGTTGAGATTCCACTCTCATATATTCACATAATGATTCATACATCGTCTGAAACATGGTATCTACATATTTATGGTCACACAAGGATAAATCTATGTATATATGCTCTACCTCATTTTCTATCAATGTTCGACGCAGCAACTCAGATTTTCCAATGCCGGTTTCGCCATACACCCAAATATGTTTCGATAATATGTGTTTCTGCAATTCATTATCTACTTTGCGAATAAGATAAAAATTTGCACAAGACTTCTCATATGCCATAAAGAACACTTTATCCAAGTCCATTTCTTCTTGACGATAGAAATAATTAGTTTTACTAGGTATAAGTTGTTCGACATTTACCTTGGTAAGCGCCATGGTTGTGGCTAAGACTGCTGCCTCTGCTGCCAAGACTTGCTTTTTGGTCTTCAATTCTTCTTCTTCAGGAGTGGAACCTTTTTTCCCATCTGCAAAATCACATATGGATTTTACGATTATCCATGGTAAATGCTTATCTTCACAAGAAGATGCTATTCCCATTCCTTCCATCTCGCCTCCTCTATATTCAGGATATAGGTGTTTCAAATCATTTCGTCTTTTAAGATTGTCCACTAATTTTTCCCCTGTAAGCAGTGGACAAATCTCAACATTGGTATATTCACCAAATAAATTCTGTTGCTTCCAATCCTTTCTTATCAAACAATATGCGTCTATTAAATGTTGATTGGCTATATGTTCTTTCCCCCTATATTTTATTTCTCCATCTTTGTTCCATCTTTGATTCTCATAAGGGAATATTTTGGATGATACCAACACGTCACAAAAACTTTGCTTGTATTGGTCTTTGTCTTCGTTATACATTCCAAATGCTATGCCAACCATTATTACAACTTTAATGCATGGCCAATCATTAAGTGCATTAGTGGTAGTCAACGTCGAAGCGCCGACTTCTTGTGTCCCCATATCATCGCATTGACAATGTATGATGTTGTAACCAGATATTTTTCCCAAAGTATATTGCCGCCGATCTGCTTTTATATACAAAAGACCATCCGAACAAACAGATTCCATCTTGCGATGTAAAGCCTCTGTTTCAATAGGAGTAGCTGTTACGATTAAAATATCGGCTATGTTTTTATTCTCTAAACTTGTGATAGATATTTCCATTTGAAATAATTTATTGTTGCAATTTACCAAACATTATTATTTGCATTATGACAGATTGGAAAAATGCTGAATTCTAAATGTTATTACGAATTATAGGTGTTTTCCATCATTTTCTTGATGACATACTCCGCAAATCTTGCATCAAGACGAAGATGGTCATGACCATATTTAATGGCATCGAGATTCTGACTCTTCTCGGAAACCAGTCCATCAGGGAATTCTCGAAGGTAAGACTCACGCAGTTCTCGTAATGTCAAATTGATATTTGGCCAGTTGGCTCCAAACAATGGCGTATTGTTTATGCATTTCACGTACCATGGCCATTGTTTATCTCTTTCCCTTTTAAAATACTTTACAGAATCTTTCTCTTCTGTAGCGGTATAGATGGATAGCATTCGTTGTGTCTTCACAGCATAAGTTATCAGCACATCACCTGCCATTACTCTTTTGGGGTATTTGGCAAATGTGATGTCATGTTCAGTTTGACCAAACAATGTATTCTCTGAGACGGGTTCTTCACTTGTTCCTAAAGGCTTGATCCAATAGGTTACAGATTCTCCTTGTGCTGAGACCACAGGTTTGAGCAAATCAACAAATTTTGCCTTTATTTTCGGATTTTCCACCTGTTCTTCAGGATGTTCTTTGATATATTGAAGCATCTTCCGTAGGTCTGATTCATCCAGGCTCATCGTCGCATCAAGCATCATCTGTTCATGTATTCTGGCAGTTTCTTCCTGATTGTCCATAAATACACCCCATTCATGGTTATGCTCCAGTCCATTGTTCGTGAAATTAGCGGATGAAATAATGCATCCGACATATTTATCCTCGTTTTTCCCGATGTATATCTTTCCGTGCAGGTCGTTGTCGATGCGTACAATCAGGTTGAATCCTCTCGTCTTCTTCAGTCTGAACAGCTCATTCAACACTTGAACTTTGTTGAATTGTTCCACAGCATGAGGCTTCAATGTCGTTATTAGCGTAACATTCTTAACTCTCTCAGTTAGGTAGTTACCGAGAGATTTCATAACATCTACAGAAAGGAAAGGACTGGTGATTACAATCTCCGTACTTCCACCAAACAACATTTTTACCTCCCTTAGATGATTCTCTTCGTTATTTCGTATAATTCTATAGGGCATATGCTTTGTTTATTCTGTTAATCATTCCTTGTTGTTCTAATTCTCACTAAAGTGAGAAAGTTAAAGTCCTTCAGGTTACAAGCATCCACGACAATACAGATTAATTTTTCCTTTTATTACTATTCCTCTTACAAAACGCCTCATATTGCTTTTCAGCCTCGCGATGTTTCCTTTCAGCCTTTATGTGCAAGGCCTCCAACTCCTTGACCACATCTATTGCAGCATTACGTTTTGCAGTGAATATTGTCACTTCGGCTTTTTTCTTATCTTTTTCCGACTCCGTCATGTCGGAAATATTTTCGATGATTTCTGGTCCTTCCATAGAATTGGATCTATCTAAGACATCATTTGCCAACTTTAGATAAATATTCATCTTCTCTAACTCGTAGATTTGTTTCTCAAACAATTCTACTTCTTGTTTGTATTTTGAATTCATAATGAATTGAACTTTATTTTATAACCCTAAATTGAACGCTTACCATCATCCATCAGTAATCTGGTACACTGCCCTGTCCCCTGACCCTGTTCTTCAAAGAAATTCTTTTCTTTTACAATAGGTTTGCAATTGGGAATCCATTTGGTAAAAGCTTTTTTAAAGGTGTTGATGATACTATTAGTGTCAACACTTGAATCAACCATATAAAGTGCAGCGTCATGCATAGGAATCACCAACTCTGCATTATTATGAAATTGATTATAAACATCTATCAATGCTTGTTTAAAAATTAACGAAGATGTTCCTTGAATATAATGATTCATTATCCATTTATCATCATCCTCATCTTTTACAACACGTCTGTTTCCCAATAGAGTGTTTACAAATCCTGTCTCTTTTGCCTTTTCAACCACCTGGTCGATAATATCTTTTAGCCCATACGTAGAGAAAAAGGATTCTGCACCCTTCCATATAATTCCTCCATATACAAAACAATAGAAGGCGGTCTTTGCTGTATACCTGTCTTCTAATTTTGACATCCTCCACAATTCTTCATACACTTTATCCTTTTCGTATAACCGTTTCAGCTTTGGATTATCAGTAAGACCTGCAAGAATACCCGCTTCAAACTGTCCAAAATCCACGTATAAATATCTATAACCAAAGGGCAGACTCTCATTTTTCAATAAATACCTATACTTCTTGTTCAGATTTTGAATTGCAGGTTCTTTCATTATTATCCTGCCTGTTGTTGAACCAAATCCCTTGAACAAAGGAGTACAAATATTACTATCATGCCTTATAGCTGATAGTAAAAGAAGACAATTAAGATTTCTTTGTTCTTTCCGTATTTTTCTAAAAGGTTCCAGTTCTGGATGCTCTTTACATAAACGTTTTATTTCTGAATCTTCTAGGGTATTGTGCTTGATTGACATTTTTCTTAGATATGATTCCAAGTCGCTTCCAGTAAATCCTAGATTAAGCTGAATTTCATTCTTATAGCCATATATATTCCTATGTAACTCAGAACAAAGAGACTCCAAATCTTCATTTTTGAAATAACAACCTTTTAATTGAGCACCATACAGAATTTTGTTGACGGGTATCTCAATTTTTTCTATTCTATCCCATTCATCTTGTCCGATCTCTTTCATCTTTGAATAACAATCAGCCAGAAGTTTTAGAAGTTCCGAATAATCTTCATACTCCCAGTTTCTTTCTTCAACATTTAAATATGTTGATAACATATTGGGTATATTCCATTTCCCATCATGCATAGCAAGACCGACACTTTGTCTAATTTGTTTGTCAAGACACTCGAAATCAATTATCTCACAATGATACGTAATATCCTCCAAGAGTCTTATCAGCAAATCAGGTTGAAAGGTTATAAATCTATAATCTCTTGAACTATAATTAATTTTGTGTTTCTCGACACATTTTTCAACAGCAGCAACATCCACTTGATATATACTGCCACCATCAATAAAAACAACAACTTCTTTTTTCATAATCCAGAATAGTATTCAGGAAACAAAACACTTTCATTTTGTGCTAATGGATGAGATGAAACCTGATGGAAGAACACCAAAGAACTTTCTTTGTTTTCATGCAGGTGATGGTGACACATCTTTAATTGTTCGCACAACTCACCGATAGCAACTTCATCAATGGCGTTTGGGTCCAATGCCCTCATGGCTATCAATGCACATCGTTTCTGCAGATTGCCATGCAACTGATTATCCCTAAGCCTGTGCAAAAGTATTCTTGCATACTCAGGTCTTAATGTGACCATATAGATGAATATAGCAGCAACTTCAACCGTCTTTGTTTCGGCATTCTTTTCAATTTCTTCTGCAGCAAAACGTATCAGCTCTGGTGTTTCATACTTGAAATAAGCCAAAAGCATCCAAATATGATAGGCTTGCCATTCATAAATGCTGCCCTTCTCTCTTAAGACAAGGGATGCTATTTCGTCCTTAACCTCATCCATTTCCCGACTCTTCCTGATTGATGCAACCAATCTGCATACCAAAGGAGTGTTGTCGGGAGCATCTACTATGCCTTTTACCAATTCGACCAAATCCTTATAAAAATCAGTCCAGTACGACGATAATTCCAATTTGTACGAAGAAAAAGCGTGACCCGCAAATTTCAATGCGCGTTCACTGTCCTTATCCATGTTTTTATTGGGGGGATCAAATGCTTTTCCAAGTTGATTTATGAGCAGCGAGATAGCATTCATTCTGCGTGAGGTCATATTGCTCTTAATAAGATGCTTAATTTTGGTTTTCTCATGGTCATAAAGCGAGAGTTCTTTGATGAACTCCATCTTTTCCTCCTCGTCATTCAATTTTATGAATTTTACTTTTTGTGCATTTACGGAAAGGTCAATCGAACGCAAATGTTTCTCGATTGCTTGCAACAAGTCACGGGCTTCATATACATCCTTAGCCATAAAGTACATATCGTCCATAAACCTGCAATAGTGAAGTGCTTTGTCCTGTATAAGTTCGTCAATATGACTCACGTAGAAGGTAGCAAGTAGTGATGAAGCGTCACAATTCTGTGGTATTCCATGTCCCTCATCATCTTTTGCAAAACCATTCAACATACTTTCAAGTAACGTAACACAGACTTTCTCATTTTCATCTACCACTATTTCACTCAACAGTCTAATAAGCATCTGTTTGTTAATCGTATCATAGTAATTCAGAAGGTCAAGTCTGACAATACACCCCTTCGAAGTGTCCTTAATCCAGCTCTCAATCAGGTAGTTCATCTTTGTCCACTGTTCTACTCCGTTAACAATCATACCGTCCCCTACATCGCTTGTCATGTTATATCTTGCAGAAAAAACATATTGTGAGAGGTGACTGTCAATTGTAGCTGCAAGCTCATTAACAACGGCAGTATAAATCAGTCTGTCAACAAACGTACCCACCATAGCTTTTCTCAGAACAAATGATTTCTTTGGCAGATAAAATACTTCCATCTTTTCTGGTTTGTAATGGTTTCTGTGTTCCTTTGAGGAAAAGTAGTCCATTACAAACTTTTTGTTGCACAAATCAACATAGTGAAGAGGGTCAAAATACCAATCGTCAGTCATATCATGTCTGAGTTTATTGATTGCAGACTCCATATTTAGATTTGCACCATTAATACATAGTTCCCTTATGTCAATAACCTCTTTTTCTGTAGTGATACAAGTGTTTTTTGCATTTCCTTGATTCAGGCGAGTCCATCCTTTTTTATGAAGTAATTCGTTAACCCTATCCCAATTTACTAACGCCACCCGAAATTCATCCTGCTCACAGCCTGGCAATCTGTAGCCAACAAGAACACCTACGAGAAAAGGTTCTTCACAGCAATAGACACCACTACCAGATACGCCCTCATAATTTCTTATGTCTTTGATATGTCCCGCCTGAATAGTCCCTCTTTCACCATCCAATATCTTGAACTCTAAAGTAGTACTCTCGGAACGCTTTATTATCGGAAAAGAATGAGTTTCCAAGTTGTTGTTCTTGGACAATTCCTTCATATTTCTTACAGCGATACGTTTTGCTTTTGGCAAGAGTTGTTTTGGTATTCTTATGATTGCCAAATCATATTCATCAAAGAACATAATATCGGATTTATATTTCTGTTTATCCAAAGTAAACAAGTCAAGTCGGTCATTGTCAATCATCCACCTTATTTCAAGATTGTCCAATTTACCGATATTAGGCATCTCTTTTTCTTCTTGAAAAGTATGTTTGGCAGTTACTACATAGTCATAGTCACAATTGGGCTTTGTCTTGTAGATAAAACCAGACGCTTTTGCTTCAGAACCTGCCACTTTCACGTCAATTCTGCAGCAGTTGTATTTAAAACTCAAAAGTTCGTTTTCCATCGCAACTAAATCTATATGTTTTAAAATCAGATTCGTGTATATTCATCTTATTTATGAGTTCATCAAAATAGTTCAGATGAAATGTAAAATCCTTCCCTTCTCCTTTTCTGCCCCATTTGATTACCTTAAGCATCATCTTTTTGTTGGGGTGGTAGAATTGACTGCCGTCCGTTGTAATAACATACTCCGAACACTCTATCTTGCTTAATATATCTTTAGTAATATTCTTATAACTACCATGGTGAGGCAATTTAATTAAGTCAAACTTTGCAATTTCATTATGACGATAATTGTCAAGAGCCTCTGATAGTTTGCAAGGAACAGCATCCCCCGGAAGCAATATTTTCTTGCCGTTTACATGTGCTACAATTATTGCAGACAAGGCATTAGTTGGCGAACTGTCCTGGGCGTCGTCATCCAAATAACGTTCCAATTCCTTGAAACTTACTCCCCAATCCGATTTTTTACTACTCAACAATCCACCTTCACTGTCATTGTTAAAAATTGCTCCACCATCTATCACCTCCAATCTACATTCATTGCTGATTTCTTTTGTTGTGCCTTTTTTCAATTCAGAAACCCATGTGATGTCTGCTTCTATCAACAAGTGTCCCAGCTCCACAGCATCATTGGCAGACAATTCAAGCTCATTGCCTTTGAATCCAACTTTAGTTGCGTTAAACCAGACACAACCTATAAGTTTCTTCCTTTCTTCTGGCGTTAAATTTCTCAGAATATTAACAATCGTTTTGATATGATCGCTATCGTAATGCGTAATAACCAACAGGTCGATCATCTCTTCCGATTCTATTATTCTATTTATGACACTATGCAGTTCTTCACAACATTCTCCACTGTCGATGAGAACATTATGCCCATTGCCCTGTATTAGGATACAATCTCCATTTCCTGCTTTCAAAAAATCAACCCTCATTTGTTGTAAGAATATGGTTGCAATAATCAAGTATACGTGAATCCATACGATTGTTCATATTTGTGAACTACAACATTTACACTCCTAATGTAGAATAAGAGATAACATTATTAACGATGAATCATCCTCCATCCCAAGTGCCACACCCTAAACACCGGCTCCCACAGAGCCTCCTCTGGATAGCTACTCACGAGTCTCATCACTCGTTTCAGCTTCCATATCCCATGCTTCATCATCCCACCTTTTTTCAGCGTAGCATCCCGAGTATCATATTGTCCGAAGTTTCCTCCTTTCATTATCTCCTCCATCAATTTCCTCCCCTCCTTCTCATTCGGCTCACAAATCATCCAAGGCGCAAAATTATTCTCCTTCAATTCACGGTTAATTCGCTTTAATTTACGTTCTCCTCCATCGTCCACTTGCGGACTTCCGTTTAAATTCCGTTTAAATTCCGATGATTCACGTTTCCCCACAAAGTCCGCCTGCGGACCTCCGTTCCCCTCCGTGTTTTCCGTGTGAACACCATCAGTAATCAGTAATCGATCATCATTCATCAATTGCCGTGTAGGCATAGCAAACACCTCGTTGAGCACCCACATCACGGCCCCTGCAAACTTCGCCATACCAAACGAATGCAGAACCGCCATCACCTCCTGAGCAGACATCACAGGCGTTCCAAGCCCTTCGCTCCACATTCCTTGCGACTGCAAGTCCTTGCACTCCATCACATCGTTATGCCACATACGTAGAGCGAAATAGTAATCCATGAGTTGGCGCAAGCCAATGCCACCCTCAAATATATGAGTATATAAGTGACACATCTGATATACCACGTTTACTGAAGAGGTCATCATGGAGAAACGGAGATGAGTCTTATTCTTCATACACTCGTCAGCATGATGCTCAAACCATCGTTGCATCCTCCAGTTCCTCAGTGGTGACCTGAGAAATGCAGGACGGTAATGCACTTCCACTTTCGTACCATCCATCGATGGAGCATCAATATGATGATAGCAAGCCTTAGGCTTTGCATCAATCCCTTGAAGCCTATACTGCATCCTCACATACTCCATCACCGCATTTATGCCATGATAATTGGTATAATCCCTCAATGAAGCATTTGGCATAGACAATCCAGATGGAGGCGTAATACACCACAAATCTATATCTCCAGGAGTGCGTCTCATTCTCAAGATCTCAGGATAATACAACAGATTTCCTTGCCCTTTTAGTATGCAGCATTGCAATCCATCATGATCATACCGCTTGGTAATCTCCCCACACTGCATATTGAGCTTTTCATTCATCTGCTCAATTTTTAAGGCATATCCGTACCATTGCAAACGAATATCGGCAGGACATTCCACACCCACCTCATGCAATTTTTCCACAGCAGCAAAGCCAATACCAAGCAAAGACTGCCGCTTGCAAAACTCAAACAACACCTGCCATTCGTGGACAGACGGAACAGCCGATAGCTGCTCCCTCAATCCCATAGCCACTTGTATAAACTCAAAATCAAGTCTCATCACAATTTACCTGATGCCAATTGCTTCTAGTGTAATATTCCACAAGAACAACGGATTGCCCAATACATACCGTTTCCACATACGCTTTGGCTCTTTTATCAATCTATAAAGCCACTCCAACGAGTGATCCTGCCACCACTGCGGCGCACGCTTGTACGTTCCGGCAAAGAAGTCGAACACCGCACCGATGGTTCCCACGTGACAATGAATGTTCAATTCATTCCAATGCGAATACGTCCATTTCTCCTGTTTAGGAGCAGTCATGCCTATCCAAAGCAAGTCAGGGTCAGCAGCATTGATAGCCTCGATGATGCCATGGTTATCTTCATCCGTAAATTCAGGCTTATAAGGAGGAGAATAAGACACCACCACGATGTTCGGATATACTTCAGCTGCCTTCCTTCGAATCAGTTCCAGCACCTTTTCCGAGCTACCCATAAACATAACCCTCTTCTTGTTTTCGTTTTCGTTTTGGTTTTCGTTCAACCTTCCCATCTCAAACTCAAACAAGTCCCATCCGGCAATTCTCTCCTTTGGCCTTGACTTAGCTTTCAGCCATCTGCAAGCCTTCACCACAGATGCTCCGTCAGGTATCAGGTAGTCACCCTTCATCAAAGCCTCTGCAAATAGCTTATCTTTCTTCGCCGTATTAAATGAGTGCGCATTAATCGTGTTTATCAGCTTCTTCCCTTGGGGAATAGAAGCCAGTGCCTCCTTGCTTTCAAGGATGCACAATTCTTTAAGTCTTATCATATTATGATATTATTATAACAAATTCCAAATTATCTCTTTAAAATCCTTATACCATGGATTTTGCTTACAGAACTGCTTGACATTGTAAACGGCCAAAGGATTCCTCAACAGTCTTTTCAGCACTTTATCCTCAACATATAAGTACCATGAGCCGGGTATCTCCGATACCAACCCTTCATACATCTCAGGATTCCTCATAAATTGATAGCAGCTATTTATTGAAAAACTGTCCTGTCCGCTATATCTCGTTATTTACCATTCATACAATAATCTCATTCACCTATCCATTGGCATGATACTATACTATTCGGGACACTAACCTATCCCCTATCCTCTCGACAACAAGGACTATTTATACAACTTTTATCCGTAATAGGCTTTGTACCACTCGGCGAAGCGGCGGAGGCCTTCACGCAGGGAGGTGGATGGCTTGAAGCCGAAGTCTTGTTCGAGTGGGGTGGTGTCGGCATAGGTGACGGGGACATCGCCGGGCTGCATGGGCACGAGTTGTTTGTGGGACTCGAAATCGTAGTCTTCGGGAAGCACGCCTGCACGGACGAGCTCTTCCTGAAGGATGGTGACGAAGTCGAGCAGGTTCTCGGGACTGTTGTTGCCGATGTTATATACTTTATACGGAGGGATGGGAAGACCGTCTTCTCCGTTTTTCTTTTCCGGGGCGTGCTGCATCACACGGATGACTCCTTCGACGATGTCATCGACGTAGGTGAAGTCGCGCTTGCAGTTGCCGTAGTTGAAGATTTTAATGGTGTCGCCCTTCACCAACTTATCGGTGAAGCCGAAGTAGGCCATATCGGGACGACCGGCAGGACCATATACGGTGAAGAAACGGAGACCTGTGGAAGGAATGTTGTAGAGCTTGCTGTAGGCATGTGCCATCAATTCGTTGCTCTTTTTGGTAGCTGCATAGAGGGAAACTGGATTGTCAACCTTGTCATCAGTGGAATATGGCACTTTCTTGTTGGAGCCATAGACGCTGCTACTGCTGGCATATACCAAGTGAGAGACTTCGTGATGACGGCAGGCTTCGAGAATGTTGTAGAAACCGATGAGGTTGGACTCGATATAGGCATCGGGGTTGGTGATGCTGTAACGGACTCCTGCCTGGGCGGCAAGGTTGACTACGACATCTATGTTGTTGTCGGTGAAGACCTTGTCGATGAGGGTCTTGTCGGCGGTATTGCCTTTAATGAACGTCCAGATGTTTTTGGGGGAACGTGAATTATTCACACATTGTACATCATCAGCGGAGTTCATCAAGCTATCGCAAGTTTCGTGAATTGGACGTGAATTTACGTCAATGATTTTTTCTATTTCCTTCAGGCGTTCGTACTTGATGTTGACATCGTAGTAGTCGGTAATGGAATCGATGCCGATTACTGTGATATTCTCAAACTCATTCAACAGTCTCTTGACCAAATTGCTGCCGATGAAGCCGGCTGCTCCTGTCACCAGTACGGTTTTTCCGTTCAAATCTATATTATATTTCAACATAACTATTCAATTTTTCAATCTTCATTTTTCAATCTTCTACGAACCTTGCGCCATCATCGGGCTGTACCCAATAGACCTTGAAGGTTTCAGTGTATTCGGGGTATTCCTTCAGATATTGCTCGGTCAACGTCTTTTCTATCTCTTCCTTATAGGCTGGATCAACAAGGGCAATGACAGCTCCTTTGAAACCAGCTCCTGAGAAGCGACCTCCATATACTCCCTGGAGGGGGCGCATGATGTTGTAGATGGAGATGAGTTCGGGAGAACCACACTCGTAGTTGTGGATGCTACTCTCACAAGAATCGAAACTCAGTTTGCCGAAGAGTTGGAGGTTACCTGTCTCCCATGCTGTCACTCCTTGGCGCACTCGGCGGTATTCACTATAAAAGTGCTCGGCTCGACGGGCAAAGCGGGAGGGCATCATGTCCCGGGTCTTGTCAAAGGTTTCCTTAGGTATATCACGAAGGAAGGTCTTATCGAAAGTCTTCAGGGGTTGCCCGTGGTAGGCGAGCATGTTCCATGCAGCTGTCTTACATTCGAAAACTCGGAGGTTGTAGTCGCTGTTGACAAGGCTGCGGGTGAGACCTGAGAAGAAGATACCAATCTCGAAGTCGGGCATTGATGGGTTGCGGCGGATGATGCGGTAGTCGTTGGAATCGCAATCAAGGAACAGCAGACCATCTTTCTTTCCCAAGGCAATGCAGGCCTGGTCGAGAATGCCGTTGTTCAGGCCGATGTACTCACGTTCTGCCTCTGATGCTATCTGCACCACTTCGAAGGGTTGGAGACGGATGCCGTTGGCCTTGGCGAATGCCATGACGTAGGCGATAAGCACTGCTGCTGAGGAACTGAGACCGCCAACTGGCAGTGAACCTTTGATGACTCCCTCTATGCCGTGGGTCAGTTCGAAGCGTTTCTTCAGCGCATATTTAGCTCCACGGGCATAGTCGCCCCAATGTTTTTCCCTTACCTCTGTGCGCTTGGCAAGGTCGAACTCCACTATTCCCTCAAAGGAAAGGGATGAGAGCTTGACTTTTGCATCCTCACGGATATTGAACCAGAGGTCAACGCCCTTGTTGATGGCAAAGCCTGTGACCAGGCCGTGCTGGTGGTCAACGTGTGCACCGAGTGGGCAGACCCTATAAGGGCTGAAGATATGATATTGATAATTATCCATATTTTTCACATGCTTCTTTATAAGTGTCGAGACTTCCGATGTCAAAACGCAGGTTCTCTCCAGTTCCTGCCATCGGCCATGCGTGCATCACGGTATGCTCCACCATATAGTGGGCAAGATTGCCGGGAGCATCCTTGCCGCAACCATTCTCCACGGAATGACGTACAAGGTCGAGGTCGTGCTTCTTATATATATAGAAAGGTGGAACTGCCCAATGGCTCTTGGGATGTTCAGGCTTCTCTTCCATATTGAGCACCTTGTTGTTCTCGTCCAATACGACAACGCCCGTGCGCTGCAGTTTCTCGATGGATGGCTGGTCGTGGCAGATGATGCACGATGTGCCTTTTGCCTTGGCAAAATCCACGAAATCACGGAAGGAGAAGAACAGCAGGTTGTCGGCTGCTACAACAAGGAGGTCATCGTCTATCTGTAGTTTATCCATAGCAAAGAGGAGGTCGCAGACAGCACCGAGTCGGGTGTCGTTGGTCTCTGTGCCATCATCGATGATGGTGATGGGTTTGGCATAGGACTGTTGGTCTTTCCACTCGTTGAAGATGTGGGCAAACTTGTGGTTGGTGATGATGATGTGCTCGTCGATGTCGGGAATGGCATCGATGTCATCAAGCATACGTCCCAAGATAGTGTTGTTGCCTATCTTAAGCAACGGCTTGGGGAAGTTCTTTGTCAGTTCGCCAAGGCGAGTGGCGTAACCGGCTGCTATTACAATATTCTTCATTGTGTTGTTGTACTAATTTTTCACTGCGGCGAGAAAGCTAAAGTCCTGCGGCTTATAACCTTCCACTACAATATTTCACACTTAATTTACGTTTGTGTTTCATCCGACCTTTCTCACACTCGACATAACACAAACAAGTTTGGTTCTATTCTCGTTTAATCTAAACGTTGCTCTAAAAGGGGAAGGGAGATGACGGAACACTTTCACAAACACATCATTAATCCCCTCCACCACAAAAAAAATGACCAATACTACATTGGACAAGTCCTGATTTCGTCAAATTCAGGGACCGCATTTCGCTCTTCACTAAAAAGCTGCGTCTGGAACAGTATCTATGTCTATTACCTGAAGATTGCTCAAGCTCAGTAATCAGACACTTGCTTTAGCTTGATGAGCACCACTAAGAACTTATAATGTGCGAATAATCATCAATCACCGGCGAGACAAAGCCTATCTAGTTTCAGAAAAAATTATTCCACCGTTACACTCTTAGCCAAATTCCTTGGCATATCCACATTCAATCCCTTCTTCACCGCCACATGATATGCCAACATCTGCATTGGTATGACACTAAGCAGTGGCACAAGGCAATTCAATGTGTTTGGGATTTCTACCACTTGCTCTGAGATCTTCTTGACATCCTCATCCCCTTCTGTCACAACTGCAAATATGCGACCATTACGGCTCTGCACCTCCTGCATGTTGGAGATTATCTTATGATACAGCTGGTGATGAGTGGCCAAGAACACTATTGGCATTTCTTCATCCACAAGGGCTATAGGACCATGTTTCATCTCGGCGGCGGGATAACCCTCTGCATGGATATAACTAATCTCCTTCAGCTTTAATGCGCCTTCAAGGGCAACGGGATAGTTGTAGCCACGACCAAGATAGAGGAAGTTACGGGCGTAGGTGAACATAGACGACAGGTTTTCTACCGTATCGTTTTGCCCCAACACCTTTTCCATCTTTTGTGGTATCTGAGTCAATTCATGACATGTGGTTTGGAATTCTTCTTCCGAAATAGATCCAATGGCATTTGCCAATGCCAATGAAAGCATGGTTAATACTGTTACCTGACCGGTAAATGCCTTTGTACTGGCAACGCCTATCTCAGGACCTACGTGAATATATATTCCCGTATCAGATTCTCGGGCGATACTGCTACCCACGCCGTTGACTATACCGAAAACCAATGCTCCTTTTTGTTTGGCAAGTTGGATGGCGGCAAGGGTATCTGCCGTTTCTCCGCTTTGGCTTATTGCAATCACCACATCATCCTTTTCTATCACTGGATTGCGATAGCGGAACTCGCTCGCGTATTCCACCTCCACTCTTATTCGGCACATATCCTCGATGAGTTGTTTGCCGATGAGTCCGGCATGCCATGACGTGCCACAGGCCACAATGATGATATGTCGGGCGCGAAGGAGTTTGGCTTTGAAATTGGTAAGTGCCGAGAGCTTTATCTCGTATAGACCATCCTCTCTCCTGATAATCCTGCCTCGCATAGTATTCTCAATACAATGCGGCTGCTCGAATATCTCTTTGAGCATGAAATGGGGATAACCGCCTTTGCTCAGTGCAGATATGTCAAGATCAACATCCTTGATGGTGATGTCGGCAGATGTCTCGTCGAGATTGGTTATCTCAATATCCTTACCAATATTGATGTCTGCGATTTGCTCATCCTCCAAGTATATCACTTTTCTGGTATATTCCACCAAAGGCGTGGCATCGCTGCCTACAAAGAACTCCGTGTTGTCATTGCTTAATCCTATTACCAACGGTGATGCCTTGCGTGCTGCCACAAGGTGGTCGGAGTTTGATTTCTCCATTACCACGATAGCATAAGCACCAATGACCTTGTTCAAGGCCTGGTTTACAGCCTTTACCAACTGCTTGCCGTTTCTCTGATAATAATAGTCAATCAACTGAACAAGCACCTCGGTGTCAGTTTGACTCTTAAATTCATAACCATTGGCGCAACCGACAAACCCTGTGGGGAGGGTGTACGGATGCTAACCCAAAACTGT
>OOCQ01000881.1_pt1 | contig 21672 bp, 19 predicted proteins | sample 1671121 | NCBI WGS metagenome assembly OOCQ01 (sample SAMN06348124, study PRJEB24527) | human gut metagenome | biome: human gut; feature: ankylosing spondylitis patient; material: feces | host: Homo sapiens | place: China | collected 2015-10 | reverse complement strand
TTAATTTTTTATGTTATACTTCTATTATTATTAAAATTCACTTTATATTTTTTAAGGAGGACAACTATGGATTATCACATTTTAAAAAAATATCGATATACAAACCGAAATCAATTTGAATCTATCTATTCTTCCCGATATAAAAATGAACTGGCATTACATTATGATTTTGAAATTCATGGTTTTCCATGCTTTTCACTCCCAACTACCGAAATTTTAAATTTAACATCAAGAATCTATAAACTTACCCAGACTTTAATCTATTTAAAATCAAAACTCCCTCAGATTGCTCTGGAACAGTATACTCAAACCTGTCTTATAGATGAAGTAAAACTTACAAATGAGATTGAAGGTGTAAACAGTACTCGACGTGAGATCCAAGATATATTAAATACACAATCGATCACACAAAAAAATATACGTCTTTATGGATTAGTTCAAAAATATAATTTACTAAAAAATTCTGAAAAAATTTCAATTCATAATTGCTCTGACATTCGAAATATTTATAATGAATTAGTGAGTGAAGAAATTAAAAATAATGATCCTTTGAATCTTCCAGATGGAATTTTTTTTCGAAGAAAATCTGTTTCCGTTTACAGTCCACATATGAAAGAAATTCACCGTGGAATATCTGGAGAAACCGAAATTATTGCCTGTATGGAAAAAGCTTTATTTATATTGCATAATAAATCCATTCCTCCTTTGATTCGAATCTCCGTCTTTCATTATCTATTTGGATATATCCATCCATTTTATGATGGAAACGGAAGAACAAATCGTTTTATCAGCAGTTATCTTTTATCCAAGGAATTAGAGCCTCTGATCAGCTATCATTTAGCAAAAACAATAAAACAAAATATTTCCAAATATTATAAAAGTTTTGATTATACAAATGATACTGATAATCGTGGTGACCTGACTGGTTTTATTACAAATTTTCTAGAAATTATTCTTGCATCCATTGAAGCATTAATCGACTCTCTGGAAGACAAAATAGAACGTTTGCATTATTTCGAGCAAATATTATTATCTAATTTTAAAGATAAAACGGATTATGGAATTCTTCATTTACTATTACAGAATTCTTTATTTGGTCTGGAACCATTGTCTGCCAGAGAAATGGCTGAAATGCTTGATAAATCTTATGTTACGATTAATAATCGTTTGAAGAAAAATTCCATCAAAACACTATTACGATCTGATATACCTCATAAATATGATTTGGATTTAGATATTTTAAAAACTTTATGATTAGATAACAACAAAACACGAGACTGCCACCTTCTATGGCAATCTCGTGTTTTTATTTTTCAGAAAAAACTATACGCTACTATTTATTTTTCATTATTTCACTTTGCAAGATCTTACTGCACTGTATGCACCATAAACTTTAGATTTTCCTACTGTCTTGTATGCACGTACTTTTACAAAATATTTTTTCTTTGCTTTTAACTTCTTGATGACTTTCTTATATGTCTTGTAAGATTTTACTGTGTATGTCTTTGCACCTTTGAAGTTTTTCTTAGTTGCGATCTTGATCTGGTATCCAGATACGTTTTTGTCTTTCTTCCATGTAACTGTTAATTTTTTCTTTCCTGCTTTTACTTTTGCTGTCTGTTTCTTAACTGTTACCTTTTTGACTGGTTTTACAGCTGGTTTTGTTGCTGTTGTTGTAGCTGCAGGCTTTGTTGCTGTTGTAGCATCTGATGGCTTTGTCGCTGTTGTATCTGACTTGTTTGTATATGTAAATTCTAATGTCTTATTATATCCAGTCGCTGTTACAACAATGTTATATGTACCTTCTGCTTTTAATGCATCTGCTGTTGTCACCAATGTTCCATCTTCATTGATCAATTTTACAGATCCTTTTCCTGATGCTGCATATTCTTTTCCGTTCACAGATACTTTCTGAATATTTTTTACAAAGTTTGCAAAATCATCTGCCTTCACATCTTTCGCTGCTACTAATGCAGGTGCTTTAGCATTATTGTTATATACTGCCACAACATTATCTGTAGTTAAGGTAAAACTTGTGCTAAATGGTACATATTTTGAGCTTTTATCTGTTACATTTAATGTATACTGTCCTGGTTTCACACCTGTTGCATTATATTTTAATGTTCCATTTTCAACACTGACGTTTGTTAACCCTTCTACTGCATATTCTGCATCATACGCTTTTGGTAATGTTGGCACAGTTACTTTTGCACTTCCTGAAGTTACATCTGCATTTTCAACTTTAAATGCACTTGTATCAAACTTATATGGTACATATGTATCATCAATATCATATTTCACTACACCATTTTCTGTATAATATGTTACTGCATCAATTGTTTTTCCCATCATAGATGCATAATGTTCTCCAGAAATTGGGCAACCATGAGACTGTGTTGTAAATCCTGTTCCCCATGCAAATTCTGTCCCTTTCCAGATATTTTCTACATGTCTTAATCCATATTGTGTTCCATCAGTTGTTGTGATCACTGCTGCAAGAACTTTCGTATTCCCACTGATCTGATCACTATCCGCAACCTTATCAAAGTTTAAATTTAATTGATAATCTCCATACTTAGATGATGTCTTAAACTTCTCAATTGCTGCACCTTCTACTGTTTTTTCAGTTGCTGTAGTCTTACCAAAAGAATAAGTCCCATTTTCATTTACAGTTAATTCTTTATAGTACGCTGGTGCTGTACTTAATACATAATATGAATAATCTGCACTTTCAAATAAAGCATCTTTGCCTTTATATTCTGTTGTTTTTTCTTTTCCTTTCATATTTACTGTAATTGAAACATTAGAAGCGTCTGTAATTTTTGTTAAATTAGATAGATCTGTTCCTGCTTTGATCTTTACAGGATAAGTGATTCCTGAAATATGCTCTCCAGTATTGTCTGCATGATAAGATCCATTGGCTAATGTACTTTTTGTTTTTGTCTTTGTTGCTGAAGTTGTCGCATCTACTTTTACAGTATTATTTAATTCTGCCTTATAAAAATCAGCATATGGGATATTCATCAACACATAGACATCTTGTCCCTTATTTGTTTCATCTGCTTTAACAACCGCCACGCCATTGTTAAATACTGCTGGCACACTTACAGGTCCTGCCAACATTGCAGCAGCCATAGCTACTGTTAAACCTTTTTTCCACATTCCTTTTCTCATGTGAACCTCCTTCAAGTTATAAAAATTAATAGCTTCATACAAAGGTATAAGTACTGAAATATCTTTGTATATTTATCTTGATTTTTGCATGTTCTGACCATAATTGAGAATTTTTCACATTAAGTTAGTTTCTACTAACTGTTGTTTTTTAAAAAAGGTGCCTTTATAAGGGATTGGACACCTTCTTATTCCGTCAATTGTCTTACAAACTTTGTGCAAAAATACAGACTCCAATAAATAATACAAGCTTCAGGAGAATGATAACGATTTCGTTACCTTTTAATTTCTTACCTGAACCCAGATGGATGTTTTGTTTTGGGCACACATCCACACATTGCATACAGTGGATACATTCCCCGCCATTCTTCTGGTCCCTTTTGATCTGATAATCTACAGGGCACTTAATCTCACATGCACGGCACTTTGGAATGCAGTTGCTTCGGTCTCTGTCGAGTACGGAAAACGGCAATGTCGGTAACCATGCAAAGATTGCTCCCATTGGACATAGATATTGGCAGAAAAATCTTTCTTTAAGGCACATACCTACCAGTATAAGTACAAAGATGACCCATCCGGCTAAATAACTGGCGTCTGGAATCTTACCTGTGTACAACATGGAAAATACTTCCCAAGGACTGGTTCCGTGGAACTTTTTCGTAAATCCTAATGCATAAATCAGCATTAAGACTAATAACACTATATATTTCATTTTCTGAAGTTTCCGTCCTGTTTCTTCTGATACCCACGGAAGCTTCTTTTTTACTTTTTTCTGAACCCATTGGGATAGGGCATACATTCCATCTCCCAAGGTTCCAAATGCGCAGGCATATCCACAGAAGAATCTGCCAAACAAAATGGTAAATCCACACAATGCGATCATCATTACAAGAAATGCATTCTGCTCGATCGGCTTGCCTGCCCTGATCTGTTCGATCACATACCTTACACCAGAAAATGCTGATGTGTATAATGCCGGCATCCATAGGAAAAAGATGATCTGAATGATCTGCCGAGTGAGGCGTCTTAAGTCTCTCTTTTGTCTAAGATTCATTATGACGCCTCCTTCAAAGCATTCTGTACAGCAGCAATGATACCTTTTGAGCTGTATGTTGCTCCGCTGGCTACATCAACATCGGCTGTCTGCTTTTGTTTCATTGTATCTATGATTTTTTTTGCATTATCAAAATATGCACTATCTTCATTTTTCGCTTCTTTGATCTGAATGTCATCGATGGAACCATTTTTTATGGTCACACTCACAACGATCTGACCTCCAAATCCCTGACCGCTGCCTTCATAAGTTCCGTCCTTCCATGAACCCGAACCACTGTTCTCAGCTGCGATCTTCGCTTCTTTTTCTGCTCGGATCGTTGCAATATTATGATATGCAAAACATACTCCAACGATCAGCACAAGATTTAGAAGTCTCATTAAGAAATGCTTATATTGTTTTAATTGTTTCATATCTCTTTTTTGTTCCTCTACCTATTGGTTAATCTTTGAAATTGCGTTCTTGTATGCATTGATCAATGCATTGCTTGAACATGTTGCTCCTGTTACCACGTCATAATTTTTTGAAGTATCCAATCCATTTGCGATCAATTGAGGAACTATCTTTTTTTCCGCATCCTTATACCATGATTGCATGCTTTTATCTGACCATTTTATATTTTGGATTCCTTTTACTTTTCCATCAGATGAAACTACAACTTCTAAAGTAAGATCATATGCGTCAAAATCTCCATCTTCATCTGGCTCACATACTGCACTTCCTGTATACGTTTGATCTGTCGGTGTTGTTGGTACAGTTGTTGTATTATCCTCAGATGAATTATCAGTATTCGTATTATTATCATTTGTACTATTGTTCGTATTATTTGTTTCTACTGTAGTTTCCGTATCTTTTTTCGCCAATGCTTTCTTTAACGCATCTCTGACTGCTGCCATGATACCTTTTGAGCTATATGTAGCACCACTAACTGCATCAACTTTATCTGTATTAGCTGATTGTACCGCGATAATACTAAATGGCACTTCAGACCATGCACGTTCAAAATATGCTGCATCATCTTTCTCATTTTTCACAAGTTTGATCTCTACGATCTTGCTCTTCTTGATACGAACACTGACAGTGATCTTTCCTCTGAATCCTGTTCCAGTTCCTTCGTAAACACCATCTTTGTATGTTCCTGATACTTTCTCTGTTGTATCTTTCTTCGTTGTGTCCTTTGTTGTAGATGTAGAACTACTGTCACTAGATGATTTATTAACGGCCGCTTTGCTTAACGCATTACGCACGGCTTTGATAATACCATTGGAACTAAATGTAGCCCCACTGACAGCATCTACATTTGTGCTCTGCTTCTTAACCATCAATGGAAGTAAAATACCTTTTGCACGGTTAAAATACGCTGCATCATCATGATTTTCCAAAATTTTGATTGATTTGATCTTATTATTTTTGATCGTCACAGAAACTTTTACAGTACCATGATATCCAGATGCTGTTCCAATAAATGTACCATCTTTGTACGTTCCTGATTCATCCGCTGTACCAACACTTCCTGCAGATTTTGCAGAAGAATTGCCTGCTTTTGCAGATGATTTATCTTCTTCCCCTGTTAACGCATTTTTTACTGCCTTAATGATTCCATTTGAACTGTAAGTTGCTCCACTGACAACATCAACTTTTAAGGACTGCTTTGCCAAAATATTTTTGATCACACCTACTGATGCACGATTGAAAAATGCGGCATCATCGGAATTACTTAATACTTTGATCTCTGTGATCTTATGATCTTTTACAGTAACTGAAACCTTTACCAAACCACGATATCCGTTTGCCTGTCCTTCATAATTTCCATCCTTGATCTTGCTTAGATCAATATCTCCGGCATTTGCTTTTTTTGTTTGCTTTTTTGCTTGTGTCGTTGCAGCTTCTACCTGATTTTCAGAATTATTTTTTGATTTTTCTGATTTTGGTGCCGTATATCCAAAAACACTGTTTCCAACCAGACTGATCACAAAAATCGCAGGCACAAACTGAATCAGATTGACTTTCTTTAACTGATCAATGATCTTCATTTTTGTTTTTCCTTCTCTCTTTCTATCTGTTAACGTTTTATTTTTTTATTACTGTAAAATCACTATCTGAACTAAAATGATCTTTGATTCCCTGTGAAATATATATCTTATTATTTTCATCAACAAGGACCATATTGAATTCTTTGCTGTGTTCCTTCCAGTAAGAAATAGCTTTATCCTTCCCCATAACAAACAATGTTGTTGACAATGTATCAGATAATGTACCATTTTTACTGATGATCGTTACTGATTTCAGATCTTTTTCGGATGGTTTTCCAGATGCTGGATCAATGATATGATGATATGTTTTCCCATCTTTCTCAAAGTATCTTTCATATGCTCCAGATGTAATGACTGCTTCATCAGCAGCTTCATATGCACCGATCATACTTTCTGTATCATCTGGTGACTGCACGCCGACTTTCCATCGGCTTCCATCTGTTTTTGTTCCGATTGCCTGTACGTTACCACCAAGACTGATCACACCGCTTTTCACACCATCCTTTTTATAGATTTTTGCAATTCTTTGTGATGTGTATCCTTTAGCAATTCCTCCAAGATCAATCTTCATATTCTTCTCTAATGTCACAACATTTGTTTTCTTATTAATTTTGATTTTCTGACTATTTACGTTTTTCAGAAGTTTCTGAATTTCACTGTCCGATGGCACACGGTATTTCTGTGTCGGGAATCCCCATAATTCTACGATCGGATAGATAGAAATATCAAAAGCATCGTTTGATTCTTTTGATTTTTTCTTTGCAAATTCGATCAATTCTAATGTCTCATCAGATACTTTCATTTTTTTCTTCTGATTCAGCTGATAGATCTCACTGTTTTTATCTACTGCTGACCATAGCTGATCTAATCGCTCAATCTCACTCTTAGCATCATCCACTGCTTTTTGCGCATTCTTTCCATATGCTTTCAGATTCATATAGGTATCCATGGCAAAAACTTGCGCACTTGCTTCCTGTGTACTTGCTTCACTACTTGTTTCTGTCTTCTTTTCGTCCTGTTTCTTGGCACATCCGGCGAATGATAGTACCCCTAAAACACTGATCATCACTATGCATATTAACTTTTTTAGTTTCATTTATTTCATCCTTCTAGGTTAGTATTTCCTAACCTATAGTTTATAATTTTTTTAATTTTGTTTCAAGAATAGTAAGTGAGTTTTTTTTTCATTAAGAAAAAAAGGAACTGTCTTTTCTGACAATTCCTTTTTTGACGTTCTATTCTAACCGTTATTTCTTAATCTCATAGTATCCATTTGTCTTCTTAGTACGCTTGCTTACTTTGACATAATACATTCCTTTTTTCTTTGGAAGTTTTACTGTCTTTTCTAAGTGTTTTGCAGATGTTTTTACTGTCTTAACTGGTTTTTTCTTACCTCTCTCATAGACTGTAAACTTAAATCCACCTTGATCTGCAACTGTTAAAATCTTCAATTTGCTTTGCTTTTTGCTAGATTTTACAGATACTTTATACCAACGGGCTGCTTTTTCATTCATTGTATACATCTCTGTTGCATTTAGATTCTTTGCTTTGGATTTCTTATAGGCAACTTTCTTTTTGGCATAATTTTTTGTCGTATACAACATTGTATTGAGCTGCTCTTTTGGAGCCTTCAATACTAGACGGTAGTTTCCTTTACTAAGTCCATAACCTACTGCAATCTGTGTTTCGTCTTCGTTTGTTGGTTTAAATGACTTTGTTCTTCCGATTGTGATCCATTTTCCTTTTTCATTTTTCTGAACTTTATAGCTTGTATTTCCACCATCTTCTACCATGGATGCAACAACAAAACCTGCAAATCCTCTTTTTGTCATTTTAAATGTGTGATAAGTTTCTTTTTCTTCACCTTTTTGCATATTGAGGTCGTTTTTTGCTAACCCACCACATTCATTTTGTAATACGTAAGCTGTGATCAATCCTTCTTTACAGTTCTTTGGAAACTCTATATAATAAGTTTCTCCTGCATTTACCTGCGCCTTTACATAAGACAGTTGCAATTTCTTGATCATTTTTTTATTGGAATCATATAAAATTGCTTCCTGTTTATTATCCCCAACAACTGCCAGTCCTAAAGCTCCTGATTCTACTGGAGTGAGCTTGATCAGATCTGGATTTTTAAAATAATTCTGATCATAATATTTGATCCCGCCAGTCAGCGCATAATATAAGGCATCTTCAAGAGTTCCAAATTTGTATGCTTTAATTTCTTTTTGATTCCATTCTTCCGGCTCTGTTTTTCTTGCTGTTTTCTTCATTACTGTTTTACTCGGAAAATATGATGTAACTGCTTTTGATACTAAGCCATCCGCTGCTGATATTTTAACCTGCGGACACAGCATCGCTGCTGATATGACTGCTGCCATAAGAATACGAAATGACCTACTTTTCATTTTTTTCATCCTGTTTCCCTCCTTGTGATTCTTAATATGTATATGTTCCCAAATAATATGCCCCTGTTGTTTTGCTTGTAAGTTTCGTAACTTTCACATAATACGTTCCTTTTTTCTTTGGAAGTTTTACAGTCTTAACTTTATCATTCTTTGTGACTTTTACTGTTTTTAACCGTTTTCCCTTTTGATAAACACGGAATTTAAAACCTCCGCCTACAGAATCTTTGGATAACGTAACTGCTTTTCTTTTTTTGGTAGATGAAACAGAAACCTTATACCAACGGGCTGCTTTTTCTGTGGAAGTATATATACTGTCAATATCTGATTTTAGATTGATCGCTTTTGATTTCTTATAGGCTGCCTTTTTCTTTGATTTGTCCCTTGTATATTCTACATTAATGATCTGATCTTTTGGTGTTTTTAATGCCAGACGATATTTTCCTGCCTCTAATCCATAGAGCAATGCACTGTCATATTTATCTGGTTTTACCGTTGTGCCGTATCCGACTTTTTTCCATGTCCCATTTACATTTTTCTCAATGTATACTCCAACTTTTTCATGTTTCTTTCCGATGGATGTAATATCAAATTGTACTTTTGAGCGTTTCGCTACGGAAAATGGATGATAAGTTGTTGTCCCTTTTCCAAGTTCATAATAACTTTTCTGATTCGCCATGGAAGTAAATTCGGTTTTGATCACACCAGTTAAAATGATCACTTTGTCTATCTTCTCTGGCAGTTTTACATAAAATTCATCTCCTGTTTTCACGATACCTACATATTCTTTGTCCCCGCCATCATTTAAATTATTTACTATAATTCTTTTCTTTGACGCATCATATACTGGTATTTTTGTCTCATCGTTACTTACGACACCAACCATAAACAGCCCTGGATCTGCAACTTTGATCTTTACCCAACGGTCACTGCCTTTATAATTCTTATTATATAAATGCATTCCACCGCTCACCAGATATTTCATCATATCTACTTCTGAATCAAACTGATATGCAGTCAATTCCTCTTTGTTCCATTCTTCTGGTTCAACATATCTGGCTGTCTTTTTCTGTGTTATCTTGTCTGTATTAATATTTGTCCTTACATTTGCAGATACTGATGGGCTACACATTGCAATGCTTAAACCTGCTGCTATCAGAACTGCTCCCATTTTCTTGATTCCCCTTCTTGCCATAGAAATTCCTCCTTATATTTTGATTTGGATTAATAATACCCTATTTCATACGTTCCATTTGTTTTCTTTGTAAGCTTTGAGATTCTGATATAATATGTTCCTTTTTTCTTTGGCATTTTCGCTATCTTCGCATTTGCATTTCCTGTTACCTTAATTGTTTTAATTGCTTCTTTCTTTCCCTTTTTATAAATTGTAAACTTGTATCCTCCAGAAACTGTGTTCTTTCCAAGATTCAGAATTCTTTTCTTCTTTGTAGATGTAATACTTATTTTATACCATCTTGAAGTTTTCTCTCCTGTTGTATATATATTCGATGTTTGTCCATCCAGTTTGATCTTCTTTGCCTTTGATTTCTTATATGCTACCTTTTTACTTTTAGAACTGCTTGTATATGAGACTGCATTTAACTGTGTTGTCGGTGCTTTGATCGCCAGGCGATATTCACCTTTAGTCAATCCATGAACAAAATCATCATCATAAGATGCTGGCTTGATCTTTACCGTATCATCGATTCTTTTCCATTGTCCGTTTTCTTTCTTTTCGATGTGTGCATAAGTGATCTCACTGTTTCGATCGATCGCTGAAATGTTAAATTCCACCGCAGATCTCTTCTTAATTGAAAATGGATGATATGTGGTACTTCCAGTTCCTGATTCATAATAAGTATCTGATGCTTTCATAGATCCAAATCCATCTTTGATCACACCTGTTGTCACAAATATTTTATCGATTTTTTCTGGCATTTGAAGATAGAAGACCTCACCTGCTTTTGCAAGCCTTCCATATTCCAGGTCTCCATCAGATGTCGTTTGAGCTAAAACTTTCTCCTTCGTTGAATCATAGAGATTTATCTTCTGCGATCTATTTCCATCTGTTTGTGTTGCAATTGTAAAATACCCTGAATCTGCAACCGTAATTTTGACCATATGATCCTTTTCCTGAAATTTATCATTGTATAGATGTGTACCACCTGTCTGAAGATAATCTTCAAATTTATCTGTAGATCCAAACTGATATGCTGTGATTTCTGTATAATTCCATTCTTTTGGAGTCGTATATCTCTCTTGCATTTGCATTCTCTGTCCCGCATAAACTATCATCTTAGGACAACTCATAGATACTCCGATCACTGCTGTCATCATTAATGTTGCTGTTTTCTTTAAAATCTTTCTCATGTCTATCATCTCTCCTGCTTAATCATTCTATTACTTCATTATTCGTCACAAATAACCTGATCCATCAAAATATCATGCTCCTCTGTCGGTACATGATCCATCATTAACTCTTTATAACATACCAGAATCTTTGGAAATGTTACTCCATCTAAAAAACGGTCATAGAATCCTGCTCCATGTCCAAGTCTACGGCCTTCTCTATCTGCACTTACACAAGGTATTACCGCCATATCAATCTTCTCTTTCGATAAGATTGGACACCTTCTGGATGGTTCCATGATTCCATATGCCCCTTCCTCAAAATCATCTAAAGCATGAATCTGTCTCACTTCCATGATTCCTTTCCCAATACACAATGGAACTCCGACATTCTTCCCCTGTTTCAGTGCCAATGCTATCAGCTGCCATGTATCAACTTCATTTTTCATACTTGCATAACAAAAAATAGTTTTTGCCTCTTGAAATTCTTTTAACTCTTTTACCTGTTCAAAAATCGACTGATCTGCTTTTTCTATATAATTTTTGTCTAATTTTTTCATCCATTCTTTTACTTGTTGTCTTACTTCTTTTTTCGTCATGATGTCCTCCAGTTTTTATAAAATTACGCACAAAAAATGAACCTAATTTCTTAGGTTCATTTTATCATAATTTTCTTTCATTGTATGCTATTTCATTATAATGTTTTATATAATTTCATAATCTTCTCGCCAGTTGCAACATCTTCTGAAAATGCAGTCGCACTTCCTGCTGCTGTCCCCATCTTCAGTGCTTCATTATAATCTCCATTACTTCTCAAATATCCTGTGATAAATCCTGCTACCATGGAATCTCCAGCTCCTACAGAGTTCTTAACTTCTCCTTTTGGACAAGGTGTTACATGAACTTCTCCTTCTTCTGTGATCAGGATTGCTCCATCTCCTGCCATGGAAACTAACACATTTCTTGCGCCTTTTTCCTGAAGTTTCTTTGCATACTCAACAATCTCATCATTTGTCTTTAGCACAACATCAAACATTTCTCCTAATTCATGATTGTTTGGTTTGATCAGAAATGGATGATATTTTAATACGTTTAACAACAAGTCTTTTGTTGCATCTACAACGATTCGGATATCTTTTCCCTGCAGACGTCCCATGATTCTTTCATATACATCTGATGGAAGTGTTGCTGGAATACTTCCTGCAAGAACTAAAATATCTCCATCTTCTAATTCATCTAATTTCTTAAACATCTGCTCTAATTCATCATCATGAATAACTGGTCCTAATCCATTGATCTCGCTTTCTTCGTTGGATTTTACCTTAACATTGATACGTGTCATTCCTTCACGTACTCTGATAAAATCTGGCTTAAATCCAAGTTCTTTCGCTCCTGATTCAATAACATCTCCTGTAAATCCAGCTATAAATCCAAGTCCTACACTATCTACTCCAAGATTAGCAAGTAGATGAGATACATTAATACCTTTTCCTCCGCAGAAAATATATTCTCTTGTTGTCCTGTTTATCTGTCCTAATGTCAGGTTATCTACTTTAATTACATAATCAATTGCTGGATTAAATGTTACTGTATAAATCATGAAAATACCTCCTCAATGTTTGTGATTCTTTTGAACTCTTTGTTTTCTAAATGATCTGTAATGACCTCTGCCTTCTTTAAATCCGCAAATTTAATAGTTGAGACCACATTGAATTTGCTTGCATCCGAAAGAATATATCTTTTCTGACACTGTTCCATCGCTTTCTTCTTAACTGCTGCCTCTTTCTGATCTGGCGTTGTAAATCCCCGCTTCAGATCAATCCCATTTGTTCCGAAAAAGCCCTTGGTAAAGTTATATTTATCAAGCTGTTCTAATGCTTCTTCTCCGACTAATGCTTCTGTTACCGCCTTAATCTCGCCTCCGATCAAATGGACCTTAAATCCTGCGTTCATCAGTTTTCTCGCATGTGTGATCCCATTTGTCACATAAATAACGTCATATTCTTTGAGATAATCTAACATCATCTCTGTCGTTGTTCCTGCATCAAGATATACGATATCTTCTTTATTGATCAAAGATGCTGCATATTTTGCAATCTTTCGCTTCTCTTCCTGGTGTTTCTTTGACTTGGTTATGACTTCTTCTTCTCTTGATAACACAGACTTGATCGCAGTAGCTCCTCCATGAACCTTGATCAAAAGACCTTGTCGGTTTAATTCCGTTAAATCCCTTCGTATCGTGGACTCTGAGGTGTTCAGTTTTTCTGTCAGTTCTACCACGGTGACTGACTGTTTCTCTCTTAAAATCTCTAAAATGCGTTCAAATCGCTCTTGCGCTAACACAATATCACCTCTTTTCGCTTTTATTTAAGTATATCACAATTTCAATCATAGTCAATCATTTTCTTTCATTTTCAATCATGTATATTCTTCATAGTTTATTCAGATTTTCAAAATAAATTGAACACATTTGATTTTTATACTAATGAACATAAGGAGGTACTGTAAAATTAAATGCTTCCAAACAGACATTAACCGGTAACATTATTAATAGCTCAAAAAAAGAAATGACAGATTTTGATCTTCTGTCATTTCTTTCTCTATTTTTCTTTGAGCATACTCTTGCTTCCTAGATAAGTTGCGATCATATATCCAATATAAATTACGATCACAATGATCAATGACTGAGCTGCTGCTTTTGTTATATTAATTTGTCCTAACGTTGATATCAGAATTTTTGCTGTTTTAATTCCTACATAAGAATGGATCAATGCCAAACTTAAAGGCAGACAAAAATACAATATGATCTGTGCTTTGATCGCACGATTGATCATTTTTTGTGAAGTTCCAATTTTACTCAATAATTTGTATTTTTCAATATTATCTGCATTCTCACTTAATTGCTGTAATGCAAGTACTGCTGCACATGTAATTAAAAATACCAGTCCAATATAAATTGCAATATATGTCATGATCGTACTTAACCCAGTACTCTGTTCATATACTTCCTCTTTTGAAATTGTCGCTGAATATAGTGAATTTGGCATCTTGCTATTTATGATCATCTGCTTTAAATATTCCGTATATTTTCTTGATACTTTCTGTGCATTTCCCTTCCAGTTCAGATTTAAATATAATGTAGAATGATCAATCTTTAATGACTGGATAATTTCATCATTTAAAATGACTGTTCCCATATCTGTTTTAGCTGCTGTTACCATATATGTATCTTTTTGTAAGCCATATTTCATTTTATATGTTTTTTCATCCAATGTAAGTTTTTGCTTATCACTAGCTACCTTTTCCATTATCGGTATCAGATTGCCATAATCACAATTCAATATATATTCATCTGATTTCAAGGTTAATTCTTTTTCTCCGATTGCTTTTCGGATTTTATTATATTCAGATAGTTTTGCAAAAGTTAGTGGAGTCTCATAAAGTTTCTTCACATAATCTTTTGTATAATCTGAATACTTTTCTCTTCCCTTTAATAATGGCTCCATTTTATATCTGCATTTGCGAAATGTACCATTCTGATATATTGTGATCGGTAAAATTTCTTTTGCATCTTTTTTTATCGTTAATCCAAGATCATCTAATTTCTTTATAAACTTTTGCTGCTGTTCTTCCTGATATCCTTTTTCCGATAATCCATAAAAAGTATAATCAAACTTTGTCATATCTTCTAAATCTGTTTTCACTGAAGACGCCAATCCACTTCCTGTCGCAAATGCACTGATTGCTAAAAACAGCATCAAACACAGCATTGACATAGAAACAAATGTTGTGGTGATCTTTGAATTGATCTGTCTTAGCACAAACATATTTAATCCATTATAATAAAATTTCTTACTTCTTTTTGCCAATTCTAATAAGAATCCTGATAACGAAAAGAAAAAGAGAAATGTTCCTGTTACACCAAGTAATACGCTGATCTTAAAATCATTGTCCACAGCAAGCATCTGGTTTTTTTGAATTAAATGATATGCTATTCCAAGAATCCCAATGGATATCAAAAACAGAATGACCGACAATATAGGATTTTTTAATCTTGTTTTCTGATTTTTCTTTGCTGAATTCAACAGATTGATCAGTTTATATTTTGATATCGTAATTCCATTAAATATCATCACAATAATAAAAATAATTGCAAAATACAAAATAGTCTGAATAAATGCCGTTTGCGAGAAAACAAACTTAAACTCTTTCATCTGAACCGCAAACATCTTTGCTGTCAACATCGCAAGTCCTTGTGATAAAAACACACCTGAAACCAATCCTGCAATCAATGCCAAAACACCGATCAATAAAGTCTCTATCAGAAGAATCTTTGATACCTGTCGTTTTTCCATTCCTAACAACAGATAGATTCCCATTTCCTTATGCCGCCGCTTCATTAGAAACTGATTTGCATAAACAATCAGAAATCCAAGAATAATTGCAACAAACACAGAAATTCCATTAATGATCACAGACATTAGATGCATCATTGATTTCTGGCTTGCATTCAGCTTTAAGACAGCCTGTTGTGCCTGAACAGAATTAAACATATAAAACAAACAAATTCCAAATGTTAATGTCAGAAAATAAATCGTATAATCACGAATACTCTTTTTGACATTACTTAATGCGATCTTAGAATACATTTGTACTGTCACCTCCAAGCAATGTCACAACCTCAATGATACGGTCAAAAAATCGTTTTCTCGAATCATTTCCTCGAACCAATTCATTAAAAATCTTTCCATCCTTGATAAACAAAATACGTTTACAGTAACTGGCTGTAAATGCATCATGTGTTACCATCAGAATCGTTGCATTTAATTCCACATTCATCGTTTCCATACTGTCAAGCAGCATTCTGGCCGCCTTGCTGTCCAAAGCTCCTGTTGGCTCATCCGCTAAGATCAGAGATGGATTTGTAATCATCGCTCGGGCACTTGCCACTCTCTGCTTCTGTCCTCCTGACATTTGATATGAATATTTGTTCAATACTTCTGTGATCATCAACTTTTCTGCGATTGATCTGACTCTGTCTTCAATTTCTCTTGCAGGAATTTTCATGATCGTAAGCGCCAACGCAATGTTTTCAAATGCTGTCAATGTATCTAACAGATTAAAGTCTTGGAAGATAAATCCTAATTCCTCTCGTCTGAATCTTGAAAGATGTTTTCCTTTCAATTTTGTGATATCCATTCCATTGATCATAATATTTCCCGCAGTCACCTGATCGATCGTTGAAATACAATTTAATAATGTCGTCTTCCCACTTCCGGAAGCCCCCATAATTCCAATATACTCCCCCTCTTCCACTTCAAAACTGATACGATCGATCGCTTTTGTAAGATTCGCTTTACTCCCATAATATTTTTCTATATTATCTACTTTCAATACAGAACTCATTTTTCCATCTCCTTATCTTTTTGGTTTCTCTTATTGTCTTGTCTATAATATACCAGTAAATCATCTTCGTATCCATCGAACTTCCTTACACAAAACTTACAATTTTGTCATATTGCTATTTTATCAAAAAGCTACTATACTAAACTTAACATGACTATATAAAGGAGGGACTCAACATGTTTTTAAAAAATGAAGATGTAAAAATTGGCACAATTCCTGATGCAAATGGTTCTGATAACCCATTAAAGAAAATGGAATTCTTAACAGAAAAAGAAATGAAAGATAGCAGTCGTCTGTTCGGAAAAGTCATCGTACCACCTGGTTCTGCTCTTGCATATCACACTCATGAAGGTGAAGGCGAAGCTTACCATATCCTTCAGGGAAAAGGACTTTATAATGACAATGGTACAAAATATGAAGTACATCCAGGAGATACTACATTCACATGTGATGGAGCTGGACATGCCATTGAGAATATCGGAGACGAAGATCTTGTATTTATGGCACTAATCTTACTTGATAAATAATCTTGAAATCTAAATATAGCATAATATGTAAAGAGGTGTCTATTTGTTAAAAACAATAGGCACCTCTTTAATTTATCTTAAAATCTATGAAATTCTGGTTTCATCTTTTCAAAAGTATAAATTCCATCAAAACCAATATCTTTTAAAATCTTCTGTGACTCCATTACGCAGTCACCGATCCGGTCTGCATTATGTGCATCTGATCCAATCGTAATAATCTTACCTCCCATATCATGATACAGTTTCAGAATTTCTTTTGATGGCATTAGACTTTTCAGTTTATATGCACGACTTGAAGTATTAAGTTCAATTCCTTTTCCGTCTGCGATCACAACTTCAAAAATCTGCTCGATCAGATCCTGAATCTTTTCAAATTCGATCTCTCCTTGCTTATCATATCTTTTGATCACATCAAGATGACCAAGAATGCTGTAATCTTTGTATACTTTAACAACATCCAAAATCTCCTGATAATACCTTCGATTGTATTCTAACTGTGTCTTTCCTTCCTGTGGCTCTTGTCTCCAATATTCTTTGTTTTCAACTTGATGACAAGAAAAGATTACAAAATCAAACGGATACTGTCTGAATGTTTCTTCATACGCTTTCGTCGTATGCGTCTGAATTCCAAATTCAATTCCTGTCTTTAATGTGATCTGCCCTTTATACTTATCTTTCATTTTTTCCATTTCTTCAAAATAAGCATCATAATCACAATTAACGACAGTTGGCACATCATAATCTGAATGTTCTGTAAAACATAATTCATCCATCCCTAATTTGATCGCTTTCTGAATTTCAAGTTCCATTGGGAAATCTGTGTCTTCACTAAAATGTGAATGTACATGATAATCTGCAAACATTGTAAACCTCCTGTCTGATCATTCTTCATTTAAAAAAATCATAGAATTTCTTGGGAAGCCGATTGTTACTTTCGTGTATTCTTCTTCTTTAGATTCGATGTAAAAACTTAGTTGTAATTTGCTGCAAAGTTTCTTACACAAATATAACCCCATCCCTGTTGATTTTTGATAGTTTCTTCCTGTAGTTCCAGTATACCCTTTGTCCGTGATCCTTGGCAAATCTTTTGGTGAGATTCCAATTCCATTGTCTCTGATTTCCAGAAGTATTTCATTCTTTTCACATCTTGCACAAAATGATATTTCTGCTTCTTCTTTTTTATATTTTATTGCATTGCTGATAACTTGATTTAATATAAATAAAACCCATTTTTCATCGCTGAAGATCTTCTGATCCAGATTCTCTATTTTAATTTTTATCTTATTTCCGATCAGACTTTTTGCATTTGCTTTTACCGCATTTTCTACCACTTCTTTTAAACTTAACTCTTTCACTAGATAGTCTTTCTCTACACTATTACTCCTCGCATAATACAATGCCTGCTCCAAATAATAATTGATCTGCTGCATTTCTTCATCCATTGCCCGTGTTATCTCACTTGGATGATTTTCAAGGATCAGTCTTGTTGCTGCCAATGGTGTTTTTACTTCATGAATCCACATCTCAATATATTCTCGGTATCCTGCTGCCTCTATCTTATATTTCAATATCTCATCATTCATGGACTTGTTGCACGTCTGCAATATTTCATATAGAAACTCTCCTTCTGCAAAATCTGGCAATTCTAACATTTCTGTTATCATGCATTTTTGTTCCAGTATATCCAGTTTTGCTTTCACTTTTTTATAATACCGATATTTTTTCATATACCGCTGGCATAAATAAACTCCTTCCAGAATCAATCCGATCAGCAGCAAATATATCATAAGAAAATAATTCACTTCAAAAATAAAAAGCAACACTTCCAATAATCCCAAAAATACAATATATATCAGAATCTGGGCATACTCCATTCTAAAAAAATCTTTGGTTTTCATATCATATAACCCTGCCCTCTTTTTGTTTTTATAAAATCTTTCAGTCCTGCTGCTTCTAATTTTTTCCTTACACGATTGACATTCACCGTTAATGTATTATCATCAATAAATTCATTTGACTGCCATAAGGATTCCATTAATTGATCCCTACTTACAATACTCTCTTTATGTTGCAGTAATGTATACAATATTCTCATCTCATTTTTACTAAGTTCGATTATCTGATCTTTATAAATAACAGTACTGCTATTGAGTTGTAGTTTCAAGCCTTGATATTGTAAAAAATCATTTACTTTTTCTTTGTGTGTTCGTTTTAACATTGCAGAAATTCTTGCCGACAAAATCTGTGTATTGTATGGTTTCGTGATAAAATCATCCGCTCCAAGATTTATACTCATTAGCTCATCCATCTCGCTATCCCTACTTGTAACAACAATGATCGGTACTTCTGATTTTTCTCTGATTGCTCTGCACACATAATAACCATCATAAAACGGAAGATTAATATCTAATAAAATCAGATCTACATCTTCTCTCAAGCAATCTTCAACAACTGTATCAAAACGATCTAACACTATGATCTCATATCCATATTTACTTAACAAAATCTTTAATTCATTACGAATTGGTTCATGATCTTCCACGATAATGATCTTTGCTTTCATTTGCTTCCTTATCACCTTTCCTTAAACCTTTCCTTATCGTATATAATATCATAAACCTTTATAAAAGAAAAAGCGCCTCACATTTTGAGACGCTCTTTTTGAATTTCTATTTCTTATTTTTTAGGCTGCAGAGATTCTTTTCCACCCATATATGGTCTTAAAACTTCTGGAATTGCAACGCTTCCATCTTCTCTTAAGTTGTTCTCTAAGAATGCGATCAGCATTCTAGGTGGTGCTACTACTGTATTATTTAATGTATGCGCAAAGTAATTTCCATTTTCACCTTTGATACGGATGCGCAGTCTTCTTGCCTGTGCATCACCAAGATTAGAACAGCTTCCTACTTCAAAGTATTTCTTCTGTCTTGGAGACCAAGCTTCTACGTCAACAGATTTTACTTTCAGATCTGCTAAATCACCAGAGCAGCACTCTAATGTACGAACTGGGATATCCATAGAACGGAATAAATCAACTGTGTTCTTCCATAATTTTTCATACCAATCCTTGCTTTCTTCTGGTTTACATACAACGATCATTTCCTGTTTCTCAAACTGATGAATTCTGTAAACACCACGTTCTTCAATACCATGTGCTCCTTTTTCTTTTCTGAAACATGGAGAATAGCTTGTTAGTGTTTTTGGTAATTCTGCTTCTTCTGTTGTTGTATCAATAAATTTACCGATCATAGAATGTTCACTTGTACCGATCAGATATAAGTCTTCGCCTTCGATCTTATACATCATCGCATCCATTTCATCGAAACTCATAACACCTGTTACAACATTGCTTCTGATCATGAAAGGTGGTACACAATAAGTAAATCCACGATCAATCATGAAGTCTCTTGCATAAGCAATGACTGCAGAATGTAATCTTGCGATATCTCCCATCAGATAATAGAATCCATTACCTGCAACTTTTCTTGCACTGTCAAGATCGATTCCATCAAAACTTTCCATGATTTCTGTATGATATGGAACTTCAAAATCAGGAACAACTGGCTCACCAAATCTTTCAAGTTCTACGTTTTCGCTGTCATCTTTTCCGATTGGTACAGATGGATCAATGATATTTGGAATTGTCATCATGATCTCTTTGATCTTTTCTTCAACAACTTTTTCTCTTTCACTTAATTCTTCAATACGATCAGCAGATGCTGTAACCTGTTTTTTTACTTCTTCTGCTTCTTCTTTTTTACCCTGTCCCATCAGTGCACCGATCTGTTTGGATAATTTATTACGATCCGCACGAAGTGCCTGAACTTCCTGTTTGATCTCACGGTTTTCTTTATCCAGTTCAATGACCTCATCAACTAACGGTAATTTACGATCCTGGAATTTGTTTTTGATGTTCTGTTTTACTACATCTGGATTTTCTCTTAAAAATTTAATATCTAACATTTTTTCCTCCAATTATTTATTGATACATTTTTCTAATGTCAATTTTTCCTCATTTGATAATGCTACTTTTGAAGCACCATTTCTAATTTCTTTTGCATAGACATAAGTTGCATTCTGACTGCTCATTCCATTTAAAAGTGTTCCATTATTATTATGGTCAAGTAATGCGATTACAAAGCTTGTTTCTCCACCCATATCAGAAAATGCATTATATTTATAGACTTCCATCTTAGAAAAACTACTCTTATGCTCTTCGTCAATTCTCTGTATTTCCTGTTCAAGAAAATCTTGTTCCACAATGATCTCATTTAATTTATCAAATCTTTTAACGATACTTTCTTCTAACGATTTTCCATCTTTCCCAGATAAAAACTTTTCATATCGTTTCTTTAATTTCCCAACTTTTACTAACGCAACGATCACAAGGATCAGTGCTAAAAGTAATGCTGCTGCAAGTCCAATCACTACATATTCCATGCCTACGCTGTTAAAAAAATCTGTCATCTTATGTTCCTCCTAAATTGATCTGATCATATCCACGATACGTTCTAACTCATCGCGTGAATAATACTCAATTTCTATTTTTCCTTTATTATTCTTCTTATTTTTGATACTGACTTTACTTCCTAAAATCTGTTTCATAGATTCTTCTAATTCAGTGTAAAGGAAATCATGAACATCTTTTTCTTCTTTTTTATTTTTTTTGATTTTCTTTCGAATCTGTCAGTCGAAGTTAAAGAAGGTGAAATCTTTGCAGCTGTCGG
>OOCQ01000875.1_pt1 | contig 21748 bp, 20 predicted proteins | sample 1671121 | NCBI WGS metagenome assembly OOCQ01 (sample SAMN06348124, study PRJEB24527) | human gut metagenome | biome: human gut; feature: ankylosing spondylitis patient; material: feces | host: Homo sapiens | place: China | collected 2015-10 | reverse complement strand
TGTTTGCAGGCCTTCCACCGCCTGACGGCTGGCGGGGGGCAGGGGCGTGGCCAGGGCCTCCGCTGCCGTGAGCAGGCGGGGGCCTTCAGGGGCCGGGCGCAGGCCGGAAGATGCGGCATCGGGCAGGAAGAGCCCGTGCAGGGCCAGGACGTCGTGTCCCTGTTCGCGCAGGCGCAGGAGGGCGCAGAGGCTGTCCACGCCGCCGCTGACGGCAACGGCCAGTTGTGTCATCAAAAAGTCTCCTTGGCGTCCGGCCGGGCCGGAGGGAAGATGCGAAAACAGCCCGCCAGAAAAGCTGACGGGCTGCGGAAAACCTTGGGCCGGGAAACGGCTTACAGGATCTGCGTCAGGAACTGGCGCAGGCGCGGATGGCGCGGCGAGTTGAACAGGGTATCGGGCTTGCCCATTTCCAGGATCTGGCCGTGGTCCATGAAGATCAGGCGGTCGGCCACGGTACGGGCAAAGCCCATTTCGTGGGTCACGCAGATCATGGTCATGCCTTCTTCGGCCAGGCTCACCATAACGTCCAGCACTTCGCCCACCATTTCGGGGTCAAGGGCGGAGGTGGGCTCGTCGAAGAGCATGATATCCGGCTGCATGGCCAGGGCGCGGGCGATGGCCACGCGCTGCTGCTGGCCGCCGGAGAGCATGGCGGGGTAGACGTTGGCCTTGTCGCTGATGCCCACTTTCTTGAGCAGCTTCAGGGCCATGGTCTCGGCTTCGGCCTTGGGGATGTTCAACAGCTTGCGCGGGGCCAGGGTCAGGTTCTGCAGCACCGTCTTGTGCGGGAAGAGGTTGAACTGCTGGAAGACCATGCCGAGGTTGCGGCGCATCTCGTTGATGTTGTTGGCCTTGTCGTTGATGTCCTGCCCGTTGACGAGGATGCTGCCGCCGTCGATCTCTTCAAGACGGTTGATGGAGCGCAGCAGGGTGGACTTGCCGGAACCGGAAGGCCCGATGATGACCACGCGCTCGCCGGGAGCGATATCGAGGCTCACATCCTGCAGGGCCGGGAGCTGTCCGAAGTACTTCCAGACGTGGCGGATGCTGATGATGGGCTCGGTGCTATTTTTTTCTGTCATAGTGATTGAGCCTCGCTTCGATGATGCTGACGATCTTGGAGAGGATGAGGGTGATGATGAGGTACACCAGGGCGACCACGGTGTAGGACTCGAAATAGCAGTAGCTCTTGGAGGCAAAACTGCGGGCGCGCTGCATCAGGTCGGGCATGCCGATGACGGAGACCAGGGCCGTATCCTTGAGCATGGCGATGCATTCGTTGCCGACGGGCGGGATGATGGTGCGCCAGGCCTGGGGCAGCACCACATAGAACATGGTCTGCACGCGGTTGAAGCCCAGGGAGCGGGCCGCTTCGGTCTGCCCGTGGGGGATGGCCAGGATGCCCGCGCGGAACACTTCGCCCATGTAGGCGCCGTAGCAGAAGCTCAGGGCGATGACGGCGGAGGTCACGCCTTCCATCTTCACCAGCATGGAGATGGCGAAGTAGATGTAGAAGATCTGCACCAGCAGGGGGATGCCGCGGATGACTTCCACATAGGTGGAGGCCAGCAGGTTGAAAAAGCGGTTGCGCGAGATGCGCCCCAGGCCGGTCAGCAGGCCCAGAGGCACGGCGCCGCAGATGGAGTAGGCCGTCACCTTGAAGGTGAGCAGCAGGCCGTCAGGCAGGAAGATGATGGCATCACGGTAGACCTGCGGCCCGGTGGTGCAGAGCAGCACCAGGGTGATGATGGCACCACACAGGGCGATGGACCATGCGTTGATGAGCCGCCATTCGCGAGGGTTCGGGATGGACGGGCCGTCCGTCACCATGATGATGTTGCCTTTGCTTTGCCCTTCGTCTTTCATTGTACAGGTTGCCCCTTGTATGCGGGAACGCCGGAAGGGCCCGGAGGCCCTTCCGAACAGTTGTCACAAAATGGGGACCGGCGGTGCCGGTCGCGGCGGCTGCCCTAGTCGGCAGTGCCCATCCACTCGACCTTCAGCTTGTTTTCGGTGCCGTCGGCCTTGATCTCGGCAATGGCCTTGTTGAGGCGGTTCAGCATCTCGGTACGGCCCTTGCGCACGCAGAAGCCGAAGTATTCGGGATTGTTGTGCTGGTAGGCGATGCCGAACTTGCCGGCGAAATCGGTACGCTTGTTGGCGTAGTACTTGGCGACGGGGTCGTCACAGATGACGGCGTCCACACGACCGGCGGCCAGGTCTTCGAAGGCCAGACCGATGTCGTCGTATTCGCGGATCTTGGCGCCCACGTTGGCTTCCTGCAGCACGAGCACGCCGGTGATGCCGATCTGGCTGCCCACGGTCAGGCCCTTGAGGTCGGCCAGGCTGTTGATCTTCTTGCCCTTGGGCATGACCACGGCCTGCACGGCGCCATAGTAGGGGATGGTGAAGTCGAAGGCCTGCTGGCGCTCGGGAGTGATGGTGGTGGAGGAAGCCAGGATGTCGTAGTTACCGGCGGCCAGACCGGCGAAGATGCCGTCCCACGCCACGTCGCGGAAGGTGATCTTCAGATTCGCGCGTTTGGCGATCTCATGGATGTAGTCGATGGAATAGCCGGTGGGGACCTTCTTGTCCGTCAGGAATTCCATGGGCGGGAAGGCACAGTTGCCGGCGACCACGAGGGTCTTGGCGGCCACGGGAGTGCACATCAGGACGAGTGCGCACAGGGCAAGAGTGAGTTTACGGAACATAATGCTGCCTCCGAAAAATGGGAAAAAAGGCCTGGACCGGACCGGGCATCCGTGCCGGGCCCGGCCAGGATTGGGTCTTATTAGTCGCGCGGGCCCCGAGCGTCAATAGGTTTTCCGGGATTTTCCGGCCGCCGCACAGGGCCGGAAACGCAGGAAGGGCCCGCAGGCCCTTCCGAAATGTCATATGATGGTGACCGGTGCTGCCGGCCGGGGTGTCCGGACTAGTCGGCAGAGCCCATCCACTTGATCTTCAGCTTGTCTTCGGTGCCGTCGGCCTTCATGGCGGCGATGGCCTTGTTGATGCGCTTCACGAGTTCGGTCTCGCCCTTGCGCACGCAGAAGCCGAAGTATTCGGGATCCTTGTGCAGGTAGGCCACGGAGAACTTGCCGGCGAAGTCTTCACGCTTGTTGGCATAGAACTTGGCGACGGGGTCGTCGGCGATGACGGCGTCGATGCGGCCGGCGGCCAGGTCTTCGAAGGCCAGACCGATGTCGTCGTATTCCTTGATCTTGGCGCCCACATTGGCCTTTTGCAGCACGAACACGCCGGTGATGCCGATCTGGCTGCCCACGGTCAGACCCTTGAGGCCGGCCAGGCTGTCGATCTTCTTGCCCTTGGCCATGACCACGGCCTGCACGACGCCGTAATACGGGTCGGAGAAGTCGAAGGTCTTCTGGCGTTCGGGGGTGATGGTGGTGGAGGAGGCCAGGATGTCGTAGTTGCCCGAGGCCAGACCGGCAAAGATGCCGTCCCAGGCCACATCACGGAATTTCATGTCAAAGCCGGCGCGTTTGGCCACTTCCTTGATGTAATCAATGGAATAGCCGATGGGGACTTTCTTGTCGTTCAGGTATTCCATGGGCGGGTAGCCGCAGTGTCCGGCCACCACCAGGGTCTTGGCGGCCACGGCCGAGGACATGAGGACAAGGAAGCACAGGGCAAGGGTCAGTTTACGGATCATATCGCTGCCTCCGGAAGATTGATGGGATAGGTCCCGGCATGTGACACACGCATGCCGGGACAGCCAACCATATCTTGTCTTATGCGGGAGGGCCAGCGCCGTCAACTGCCTTACCAGCTGTTGCCCGGGGCGGGGCCGTCGTCCTCGTCGTCTTCGTCGCTGGCGCCGGGGGCCATGCGCGAAAGGGTATCGCGCAGGGGACGGGCCTGGGGCAGGGAAGCATTGCCGGGCGCGGCGTCGGCGTCATCTTCGGGGCGTTCGTCCTTGAGGGCCTGCTGCAGGAACCAGTCCTCGCGGATGCGCCAGGAGGCGGCCGCCGTGTAGGCGGGCGAGGAATAGCCCACGGAGAGGATCAGGGTGCGGCGGGCGTGTTCCTGCAGGCGGATGAGCAGGGGGGTGAAGTCCGCGTCGCCGGACAGGATGATGAATTCGTCAAAATGGGTGGGGTGGGACAGGTCATCCATGCAGTCCATGACCAGATGGATGTCCGTGCTGGTCTTGCCGCGGGTGGTCAGGGGCGGACAGTCCACCACCTGGAAGGCGCTGCGGATGAAATGGTAACGGAATTCCTGATAGCGCTGGGGGTTGAGGTAACACATGCGCTTCAGGATGCGGCGGCGCACGCCGTCACCGTAGAGGATGCGCAGGGCGTGGTTCTCGATCCAGCGCACCCAGCGGTAGGGGGCCATGCCGAAGGCCCGGGCCGCTTCGGGGTCTGCTTCAAGAAAACGGGTGTAAATGTTGTCAAAGTCCACATACAGGGCGCTGTACACTTCATCAAAACCGGTAAAACGTGCCATAATCTCCTCAATAGCTTATGAAATAAATGTTGAGTCTACTTAGCGCAGCGGGGGACTGGTGGCAAGAGGCGGCTTGAATTCGGCAAAGCCTGCCGCTATGGTGCCGCTATCCCACTACAGGAGGCCCGAAGATGTCGCAACTGAAGAGCTGTGTCGCGGATGTGATGGACCGTATCCGGCGACGCCATGACGCCGATCCCGGGGAATTCTGGCATGCCTGTCTTTTCTGGACGTTCTGGGTCTCCCTGGCCCTGTTCCCCATCGGCTACGGCTGGCGCGAAGTGACGCCGCCGCTGTGCTTCATCTTTCTGCTGCTCTATTACCGGCACGCCTGGCACCGTTCCGTCCTGCGCCGTCTCACGGTCTGGCCGCTCTTCCTCTGCGCCGGTGCCATGACCCTCATCGGCGTGGTCTTCTCCACGGACGTCTGGCAGTCCTTCCTGCATGGTGGCATGGGCGTCAACAAGGCCTATATCCTGCCTTTCATCGCCATGGAGTGCGTGCGCTCCACACGGGATCTGCGCCGCCTTGTCCATGCCTGTGTGCTGGCCTGTGTCTGGCAGGGACTGGACGGCATGTGGCAGGCCTGGACCGGCTTCGACTTCATCATGGGCTATGCGCCCAACGCCGGACGCCTGACCGGCAGCCTGGGGGATTACAGCGTGGGCAACTACATGGCGCTGGCCATGATCCCTGCCTTCGCCTGCTGGTTCCTGCTGCGTCGCCGTCTGGGCGTCCTGCCCGCGGCGATCGTCTGGGTGGTGCTCTTCATCCCGGCCTTTTTCCTGCTGGAAGGCGCCTCCAGCCGCAGCGGCATCCTGGCCGTGGCCTCCGCCTTCGTGTTCTGGGCCCTGCTGGCGGGCGGCAGGACGGGACGCATCGCCCTCTGGGGCTGCGTCCTGGTGCTGGGGGGCTTCACCCTGCTGTCCTTCCACCGCATGGATCCGTCCACCATCGCGGGGGACGGGCGCTGGAGCCTCTGGTCCCTGGGCTGGCAGGTCTTCCTCGAGCATCCCTGGCTGGGGGCGGGGCTTGACCGCTACAACGCCTGCTTCCGGGCCTTGGGGCTTGTCCCGGCCCATGACGCCATCACCATCAGCCACCCGCACAACATGTATCTGGATATCCTGTATGCCCACGGCATCATCGGCTTCATCCTGGGCATGATCTTCCTGCTGGGCTTCGCCTGGTGGGCGGGCAGGCATATCCGTCGTGCCCTGCACGACGGCGGTGTGGCGCAGCGTGCGGCGGAGGCCGCGGGCAGTCTTCTGCACTGGCGTCTGACGGCCTGGTTCTATCTGGGGTATCTGGGCTGGCTGGTCAACGGCATCTTTGGCCATGACTTTTATCGCATCTGGTGGCTGGGGCTGGCCATGTGCAGCCTGGGCATCTGCATAGGCGGTGTGGTCAGCGGGCTGGCCGCAGACGGGGAAAGCATCCCCGGCAGAGGAGAGGAGCGATGAGCTTTTGCCTGCAGGTGGCCGGGGACGGCGACGTCTTCCCCATGCTGGCCATCTATGCGCCCTATGTGCGGGACACGGCCATCACCTTCGAATACAAGGTGCCCACGGCTGCGGAGTTCGGCGCGCGTCTGCATCATGTGCTGCCGGAATATCCCTGGCTGGTCTGCCGGGCGCCGGGGCAGGTGCTGGGCTATGCCTATGCCCACCGGCACATGGAACGGGCGGCCTACGGCTGGAACGTGGAGTGCTCCGTCTATGTGCTGGGTTCCGCCCGTGGGCGCGGCGTGGGGCGTGCCCTGTACGGGGCCCTGCTGGAACTGTTGCGCCTGCAGGGCGTGGTCAACGCCTATGGCTGCATCGCGGTGCCCAACGAGCCTAGCGAAGCCCTGCACAGGGCGACGGGCTTTTCCCTGCTGGGGCATTTCCCGGCCTCGGGCTGGAAGCAGGGCCGCTGGCACGACATCGTCTGGTACGGTCGCTGCCTGCAGGAGCCGGGTGCGGGAGAGCCTGCGCCGCTGCGTCCTTTCGGCAGTCTCGGACAAGATTTGGTGGACGAGGTGCTGCGCCGCCACGCCCGGGGATGACTTTCAGGCTCGTACGGTGATCGGGCAGAGCGGGGCAGACCTTGCCGGCAAAGGCTCCTCCGGCTGGAGGTGAGGCGCGGAGGGCGGACGGCCGTACCTGAGGCGAGCCGCACCGTGCCGCCGGGACGTCCTGCGACATCAATGATACGATACTATGCAAGAGGCCGGATGTGCTGCACATCCGGCCTCTTTTTATGTGTGCCCGCGGGAAGGCGCGGGCGATGCTCCTGCCATCAGAATTCCCAGACCAGGCGGGCCTGGCCGCCGATGCTCTGCCGGACACCCGCGGAACCTTCGAGCCCCAGGTCCACATGGAGGGAGCTGTGAGCGGGATCCCACTGCAAGCCTGCCATGAAGACGGCGCTGTCGCCGCGCATGGGACCGAGGGTGCATCCACTCGCCCGCCTCGCCCGTGAAGCTCCGGGCCAGACCGGCAGCCAGTTCCAGACCGGTGCCGTCCGCCCGGCCATCGTTGCCGTAGCGTTCCGTACCGCCATGGATGGCCGCGAAGGGCATCCAGGCATCCTGTCCGGCAGCCGCCTTGCGGGCCTGCTCCAGGGCCGTGCCTTCCACCAGGCGCGCGCCCCGGTCGAGGGCCGCCATCTGGGCCACCCGGTACTGGTTGAAGGCCTTTATCTGCGGGTTGGCCCGCAAGCCGGTGATGGTCAGGTCGATGGAGTCACCGTTGCGCTGCATGCTGCCGTCGAAGAGCAGGGCGAAGCCCTTGGGCGCATCATGGACGGTACCGCCGTTACTCAGGGCCAGTTCATCGGCATGGATGCTGTTTATCAGCGTGTACCGGTCACCGATGCGCATGCCCTGGCCCCCCAGGGCCCCCAGAACGCGTACCGTACCGCCCTGCAGGTCGCCCTCTTTCTGCTCATTGCCCAGTGTCAGCAGGGGCTCTCCGGGCCGCATGCCGTTGGGTAGGGCAAGGTTGAGGTACTGGAAGGCCGCCACACGCCGGAGCGTGCCCTGCCAGCCCAGCAGGTTGAGGCTGTTGCCGCTGCCGGCAGCGGGCAGGGGGGAGACGTTCTGCCCCAGGCTGTCCGTGAGGGCGCTGCCAAAGACATAGCCGCCGATATGGCCGCCCGTGAGGGTGACGGCATTGTAGCGTGCGCCGTACTGTCCGTTGCTGCTGGCATAGACGATGCCGCCGACGATGTGATCCCTGATGCTGCCGCCGCTGACGAGAACGGCGTTGAAACTGGCGTCGGCTGTCCCGTTGGTCGTGGTGGCACTGCCGCCGGCGACGCTGGTAATGGAGCCGCCGGAGATACTGACCAGGTTGTAACGGGCCGAGCCGTCAAGCAGACCTGATGCATGGCCGCCGACCACGGTACCGGTCGTGCCCCCCTTGATGATGACGAGATTGCTGTCGGCCAGGGCCTTGTCGCGGCCGCTGTCGGCATTGCCGCCCACGATATGGGAGACATCGCCGCCAATCTGGAGGACCGTATTGCTGTTGCTTCGGGCAAACATGGTGGCAAGGGCGGATCCGCCGTAGGCATTGTCACTGATGCGGCCGCCATTGACGACGATGCTGTTGTAGACGGTGTCGGCGACGCCGCCGTAACACCAGCCGCCGAAGGTCTGCACGGCCTGACCGCCGTCATTGACGACCGTGCTGTAGCGGGCCCGGGCACTGTCGCCATAGGCCATGACGCCGTAGGCACTACCTAGGCATCGCCCGCCCTGATCTGGGCGTGGTGGTTATGGGCCGTTCCGTCGAGGTCGGAGCCCGGTGCCGGACACGCGGGCAACAGGAGCAGGCACACAAGGCAGACCAGGGAGAGCCGGGGGGAGAACTGACGGTCGTGGAGGAAGGGGAGCGCGGACATGGTGCCTCCTGGAGACACAGGGATTGATCCCGGAGCGGGAACGCATCCAGTATAGCACAGGAAAGGGGCGCTGCCTATGGATTGGTGGTGACGGAAGCGGAGCGGGACACTGCGGAAGAAAGAGAAAAAGGGATGGAGGATGTCCTGAAAAGTGGCGACGCTTGTTTTTGATGTTTATTGACTGATGAAATGATGCGGGGAACGGAAGGGGACATTCTGAAAAAAACTGCGCTCGAGGCAAAAGGAAATCGTCCGTATCTTTTGCAGGGCCATAAAAGAGGGAGAGCCTCTTGAAAGGCCTCCATGCATCCTTTTTCCTCCTCGCACTGGCCCATCCGGGGCCCGCAGCATCCGGAAGGACTGGAAGACGAAAAAGGCTGCCCGCAGGGGGCAGCCTTCGACATCAACGGGAGTCGTCTAACCGCGCCGTTTGAGGCGGTCGCGGCGTTCCTGCATCAGGAAGCGGCCGGTGACGGAATCGGGGTCGGCCACGATGGCCTCGGGCGTGCCCTGCGAGACCACGAGCCCGCCGTTCTCGCCGCCGCCGGGGCCCATGTCCAGCACGTGGTCGGCGGCCAGGATCATGTCCGTGTTGTGCTCGATGACCACCACGCTGGCGCCCTTGTCCACCAGAGCGTGCAGCACCTTGATGAGCTTGCCCACCTCGTGCATGTGCAGGCCGGTGGTGGGCTCGTCCAGGATGTAGAGCGTGCCCGGCAGGGAGCGCTTGCCCAGCTCGCGCGAGATCTTGATGCGCTGGGCCTCGCCGCCGGAAAGGGTGGTGGCGGGCTGGCCGAGACGCAGGTACTCCAGGCCCACCTCCTCAAGCACGGCCAGACGGCGCTCCAGCACGGGATAGTTCTCGAAGAAGGTACGGGCCTGCTGCACGGGCAGATCCAGCACTTCCGCGATGTTCAGGCCCTTGTAGCGCACTTCCAGGGTCTCGTGGTTGTAGCGGCGGCCCTTGCAGACATCGCAGGTCACGTAGACGTCGGGCAAGAAATGCATCTCCACCCGGATCTGGCCGTCGCCGCCGCAGGCCTCGCAGCGGCCGCCGCGCACGTTGAAGCTGAAGCGTCCGGGCTTGTAACCGCGCTTGCGGGCGTCGGGGGTCATGGCGAAGATGTTGCGGATCTCGTCGAAGACCTTGGTGTAGGTGGCCGGGTTGGAACGCGGCGTGCGGCCGATGGGCGTCTGGTCGATGGCCACGATGCGCTCGATGGGGCGGGCCCCCTCGTTGTAGCTCAGGCCGGCGATGGTGCCGGGCTGGTCCACGCGCTGGCCCAGGCTGATGGCCAGATGCTTGTACAACGTGTCCACCACCAGCGAGCTCTTGCCCGAACCGGACACGCCCGTGACACAGGTCAGCACGCCCAGCGGGAAGCGGCAGTCGATGCCGCGCAGGTTGTTGGTGGTCACGTTGTGCAGGGTCAGCCAGCCCTGGGGCTCGCGCCGTTCGTCGGGCAGGCTGATGCTGGCGTCGCCGCGCAGATAGCGGGCCGTGAGGGTATCGGCGCGCAGCAGTTGGGGCACGCTGCCCTGGAACATGATCTCGCCGCCCTGGGAGCCGGAACCGGGCCCCAGTTCGATGACCGTGTCGGCCGCGCAGATGGTGGCCTCGTCGTGCTCCACCACCAGCACGGTATTGCCGCGCTGCTGCAGGGAACGCAGGGTGCCCAGCAGGCGTTCGTTGTCACGCGGGTGCAGGCCGATGGAAGGCTCGTCCAGCACATAGGTCACGCCCACCAGACCGGAGCCCAGCTGGGAGGCCAGACGGATGCGCTGGGCCTCGCCGCCGGAAAGGGTGGCCATGGCCCGGCCCAGGGAAAGATATTCCAGACCCACGTTGCGCATGAAGGACAGACGGTGGGTCAGCTCCTTGAGCAGGGGCTCGGCCACCAGGGCGTGGCGGCCGTCGAAGTGCCGTCCTTCCAGCCATTGCAGGGCCCGTTCTACGGAAAGGGAACAGAACTGGGCGATGTTTAGGTCGTCCACGCGCACGGCCAGGGCCTCGGGCTTGAGACGGGCGCCGTGGCAGTCCGGGCAGTCCGTGGACTGGCGGAAGCGGGCCAGGATCTCGCGCCAGGCCTCGCCGTACTGCATGCCTTTTTCCAGCAGCGGGATGACGCCGGGCCAGCGCTCCTCGCTGACCTTCACGTCGGCGGCGCGTCCGGCAAAAAGTTCGCTCTGGTAGTCGCCCGTGGCATCCATGGCCACGTTGCCGCCCATCCAGTTGCGGCGCAGGCCGCTGCTGTGCGCGGCGGGGCGGCCCTTTTCGTCCTCGCCGTAGAACAGGCAGGCCAGGGCCGCGTCGGAAAAGTCCTCCAGCGGCGTGGAGAGCGTGAAGCCGTGGCGCTCGCCCAGGGCGCGCAGGGCGGGCTCGTAACGCTGGAAGTGTTTGCTCTCGGCCCAGGGCAGCAGGGCCCCGGTATTGAGGGAAAGGCCCCGGTTGGGCGCGATGAGGCGGGGCTCGAAATAGTCCACGGTGCCCAGGCCCACGCAGCGGGGACAGGCCCCCTGCGGGCTGTTGAAGGAAAAGAGCTGCGGGCTGGGCACGGGCAGGGAGATATGGCAGTGCGGACAGACCGAGGTGGTGGAATGGATGATGTCCCGTTCCCCTTCGGGCCTGTCGGGCAGGTGGACGGTCAGGCGGCCTTCGCCGTAGCGCAGGGCCAGCTCCACGGAATCGGCCAGGCGGCCGCGGATGCCGTCCTTGTTGACCAGGCGGTCCACCACCAGGTCGATGCTGTGCTTCTTGTTCTTGTCCAGGGCGGGCACGTCGTCCAGGGTGTGGAAGGTGCCGTCCACACGCACGCGGGCGAAGCCTTCGGCGCGCAGCTTTTTGAACTTGTCCTGATGGGTGCCTTTTTGCAGTTCCACCAGCGGCGCCATGACCATGAACTTGCTGCCCTGGGGCAGGGCCATGATGTCGGTGATGATCTCGTCGGCGGAGCGGGCCTCGATGGGGCGGCCGCAGGAGGGACAGTACATGCGGCCCAGACGGGCGAAGAAGACGCGCAAAAAGTCGTGGATCTCCGTCACCGTGCCCACGGTGGAACGGGGATTGCGCGAGGTGCTCTGCTGTTCCAGCGAGATGGCCGGGGAAAGGCCCTCGATCTTCTCCACGTCCGGCTTGTCCATCTGGGGCAGGAACTGCCGGGCATAGGCCGAAAGGGATTCTACATAGCGGCGCTGGCCCTCGGCATAGACGATATCGAAGGCCAGGGTGGACTTGCCGGAACCGGAGGGCCCGCAGACCACCACCAGCTCGTCGCGGGGGATGTCCAGGCTGATGTCCTTGAGGTTGTGCTGCCGGGCTTTTTCGATATGGATGCAGGGATTGTTCATGGGCTGTTATGTAAGCGTGGCGACGCTGTTTGGCAAGAGGGATTCCTGATAAGCGCCGGGAAAAACGGCCCGGAGCGATGGACAAAGGACGGGGAAGGCCGTATAAAATTTTTGACGAGCCGGGACAGTGTCGCGGCAAGGGGGAGTTATGCGTGTTTTTTTCTGTCTGCTGATGCTCATGCTGCTGAGCCCGTCCGCGGGCCTGGCGCAGGAGAGCGCGCTCACCGCCCGCGAGGCGTTCGGCGCCCTGCCCACGAGCATTTTTGAAAATACGGCCGAAGGCCTTGAGGACGAGGACAAACAGCAGTTGCTGGAAAAAGGCCAGAGCGAGTTCTGGGAATTGGCCGGCGAGAGCCGGGACGTGATCGTGTTCCGGGCGCTGCCCTTCCGCGACAGCGGTGTGGCCCTGCGTCTGTTCCGGGACGCTGACGACGGTTCGGCCGTGGCGGCCATCGGCACGCTGGGCACCGAGCTGTGCACGGTGGAGCTGTGGCGCGTGGACGCCTCGGGGCGCACGGTGCCCGTGGACGTGCCGCAGGAGCCGGACATCCAGGAATTTTTTGCCAAGGGCCAGCCCGTGCCCGACGATGTGAACCCCTCGGTGCTCATCTGCCTGGGCATGGGGGGCCTGCGCGCGCACCCCGTGTTCTGGAACAAGACCGGCATGCTCTACCTGCCGCTGGCCAACGAGATCGGCTACCGCTGGGACGGGCACCGCTTCCAGAAGGTGGTCAGGCCGCATGCGGAGGGCAGCGGCGAGCCCGCCAACGGGCTGGATATCGAATGACGGACGAAGGGGGCACCCGGCAGGGCGCCCCCTTTTCGCATCTTGCGGGACAGTCTATTTTTCCAGCCACAGGGCCAGGCGGCGTTCCAGCTCGTCGGGCTCCAGGCGGGGGCTGTCGTAAAAGCCGGCGGCCTCGCGCTGGCGGCAGGCTTCGGACAGGATGATGGCCGAGGCCACCGAGACGTTGAAGCTCTGGATCATGCCGTACATGGGGATGTAGAGCTCACCGTCGGCCATGCTGATGAGTTCCTCGTTGACGCCGCTGTGTTCGTTGCCCATGATGATGGCCGTGGGACGGGTGAAGTCCCAGGTGCGCAGCGGCTTGGCCGTGGGCGTGAAGGTGGTGGCCAGGATCTGCATGCTCTGGGCACGCAGGCTGGTCTCCAGCTCCTGACGGTCGCGGTGGCGCACGCTCTCCACCCATTTGCGGGCCGAGGCCGAGGTCTTGCGGCCCAGCACAGGGAAGGGCGTGTCGGTATAGTACAGGTGCACCTTGTCCACGCCGAAGGCGTCACAGGAACGGTAGATGGCCGAGACATTGTGCGGGTCATGGATATTGGCAAGCACAAGGGTCAGGTCGGGCTGACGGTGGGCAAGCACCGAGCCCAGACGCGCCCTGCGCCGGGGAGTGGGGTCCTTGGGCATAGCATCCTCGTTGTTGGTGGAATTCGCCGGAAATCTGGCAGAAAAACGCCGTTCCCGCAAGCCTTGGCCTTGCGGCGCGCGGCAGGGAGTCTCAGCATGGAAACTGGCAGGGAAGCATCGGCCGCCATCCGCATCCGGCCGCTGGAACGGGAAGACCTCAAATTCGTGCACGGCCTGGACAACAACGCCAACGTCATGCGCTACTGGTTCGAAGAGCCCTACGAGGCCTTCGTGGAACTGCAGGACCTGTACAACAAGCACATCCATGACCAGAGCGAGCGCCGCTTCATCGTGGACCATCAGGGCCAGAACGTGGGCCTGGTGGAGCTGGTGGAGATCGACTACATCCACCGCCGGGCCGAGTTCCAGATCATCATCGACCCGGCCTGGCAGAACCACGGCTTTGCCACGGCGGCGGCCAAGCTGGCCATGGCCTACGCCTTCGACGCGCTCAACCTCTACAAGCTCTACCTCGTGGTGGACAACGAGAACGTGCGCGCCATCCATGTCTATTCCAAGCTGGGCTTCCAGGCCGAGGGCGTGCTCATCCACGAGTTCTTCGCCAACGGCGCCTACCACGACGCCACGCGCATGTGCATCTTCCAGCACGAATACCGCAGCCTTTACGGCAGCGACAGCGGCCCGGCCGCGGCCCTGCCCGGGGACGGCCCGGACCCCGTCAGGTAAGCCGGATTTTGTGAAATGTTCATCCTGTGCCAAGAGGGAGCATTTTCATTGCAAAAAACGTGGAAATGGCGTAAAATTGAGAAGTTTTCATAATGTATCACAATGTTTTCTTTTGTGATATTTTATACTGACTTGAGGAGAATCCCATGTTGAAACGCTGGTCCCTGCCTCTTGCCCTGCTGACCGTGCTGGCGCTTCCCGTGCTGGCCATGGCCTCCGAAGGGCATCCGAGCATCCCCGGTGCGGAACTGTCCGCGGTCTGGGTCATTCCTTTCGTATGCATGCTGCTGTCCATCGCCATCATGCCGCTAGCCCTGCCGCATATCTGGCATCATCACTTCGGCAAGATCTCCGTCTTCTGGGGCCTTGCCTTCCTGATTCCCTGTCTGGTGGTCTACGGCTTCAACGTGGCCTTCTATGAATTCCTCCATGCCATCCTGCTGGAGTACATCCCCTTCATCGTGCTGCTGTTCGCCCTGTTCACCGTGGCCGGCGGCGTGCGCCTGAAGGGCTCGCTGGTGGGCACCCCCGTGGTCAACACCGGCATCCTGGCCGTGGGCACCATCCTGGCCAGCTGGATGGGCACCACCGGCGCCGCCATGCTGCTGATCCGCCCCCTGCTGCGCGCCAATGCCCACCGCAAGTACCGTGTGCATTCCGTGGTCTTCTTCATCTTCCTGGTGGCCAACATCGGCGGCTCCCTGACTCCCCTGGGCGACCCGCCGCTGTTCCTGGGCTACCTGAAGGGCGTGAGCTTCTTCTGGACCACCACCAACCTGTTCGTGAAGACCTGCTTCATGTCCCTGGCCCTGCTGGGCATCTACTTCGTGCTCGATACCGTCCTGTACGGCCGTGAAGGTCGTCCCCAGCCCCCGCATGATCCCAACAAGGTGGAAGAAAAGCTGGGCCTCGACGGCTCCATCAACCTGCTCTTCCTGCTGGGCATCGTGCTCTGCGTGCTGGTTTCCGGCATGATCGACCTCGGCGAAGCCATCAACATCCACGGCGTGGGCATCGATGGCCAGAACCTGCTGCGCGACATCCTGCTGCTCTGCCTGGCCGGCCTGTCCTGGAAGTTCACCACCCGCCAGTGCCGTGAACTCAACGGCTTCTCCTGGGCCCCCATCGAAGAAGTGGCCAAGCTCTTCCTGGGCATCTTCCTGAGCATGATCCCCGCCCTGGCCATCCTGCGTGCCGGTACCGACGGCGCCCTGGCCGGTGTCATCAACATGGTCTTCCATGACGGCGAGCCCGTGAACTACATGTTCTTCTGGCTGACCGGCGCCCTGTCCAGCTTCCTGGACAACGCGCCCACCTACCTGGTGTTCTTCAACACCGCCGGCGGCGACCCCGTGCACCTGATGACCGACATGGCGCCCACCCTGGCCGCCATCTCCGCCGGTGCCGTGTTCATGGGCGCCAACAGCTACATCGGCAACGCCCCCAACTTCATGGTGCGTTCCATCGCCGAAGAACAGGGCGTGGCCATGCCCAGCTTCTTCGGTTACATGGCCTGGTCCGTGGGTATCCTGATCCCGCTGTTCCTGATCCTGACCTGGCTGTTCTTCATCTAGGCCCTGCGCCTTTGCGATCCCAGGGGCTGCCCGGCAACGGGCGGCCCCTTTTTTTTGCGCCAGCCTGCGGGGCCGGGAGCGGGGGAGCGGTACTTTTTTCGGCATGCATCTGCGGGCCGCCCCTGTCCATGGCGTACCTGCCGGGTTGCCGTGGTCCCCGGCCGCCGTCATGCCGGTACGGCGGCCCTTCCTCCTCCGGGGCTGGCCGCGGCCTCGGCCGTCATTGCTTTTTGACCTGAAAAAGGTAACTATGGCCGCTCCGCAGGCGGCCCGGCAAGTCTGCGTGCCTGCCCCGCCGGTTCCGGCAGGAGCCCCTGCGTCCGTATGATCTTTTCGGGAGGCAATCCATGCGAGCTCTTTTCCGTTTGACCGTTTTCCTTTGCGTGCTGGCCCTCTGCTGCCCGCTGGGAGCCACCGCTGCCGCCAAGGCCGACAAAGACAAGGTCGAGGAAGATTTCGAAGCCCTGCGCCGCTTCAGCCAGGTGCTGGATCTGGTGAACCGTTATTATGTGAAGGACGTGAACCAGGGCGAACTGCTGGACGGTGCCCTCAAGGGCATGCTGCAGGGCCTGGATCCGCACTCCACCTTCATGACGCCTGAAGAACACAAGGAGATGCAGGAGACCACCTCCGGCGAATTCACCGGCATCGGCATCGAGATCACGGTGGAGAACGGCCAGGTGACCGTGGTGACCCCCATCGAGGACACGCCCGCCTATCGTGCCGGCCTGCAGTCCGGGGACGTCATCCTGACCATCAACGGCCAGCCCACGCAGGAACTGAGCCTGCAGGACGTGGTCTCGCGCATCCGCGGCCCCAAGGGCACGGAAGTGGAGCTGGGCATCCTGCACAGCACCTCCAAGTCGCCCAAGACCATCCGGGTCAAGCGTGAGGCCATCCCGCTGGTCAGCGTGAAGTCCAAGCCGCTGGAAGACGGCTACTACTGGATCCGCCTCACCCGTTTCTCCGGCCGCACCGACGAGGACCTGCGCGACGTCCTCAAGAAGGCCACCCGCGAATGCGCCAAGATCGGCGGCCTCAAGGGCATCGTGCTCGACCTGCGCAACAATCCCGGCGGTCTGCTGGACCAGGCCGTGAGCGTTTCCGACATGTTCCTGAGCAAGGGCACCATCGTGTCCATCCAGGGCCGCGGCCCCGTGCCGGAGCGCATCTATGAGGCCAAGGATCAGGCCGGGGACATCGACGTGCCCGTGGTGGTGATCATCAACGCCGGTTCGGCCTCGGCCTCCGAGATTGTGGCCGGTGCCCTGCGCGACCAGAAGCGCGCCCTGATCATCGGCGAACGCTCCTTCGGCAAGGGCTCGGTGCAGAACATCATCCCCCTGTCCGACGGCTCGGCCCTCAAGCTGACCGTGGCCCTGTACTATACGCCCAGCGGCAGCTCCATCCAGGCCGAGGGCATCGTGCCCGACCTGGAGATCCCCTTCGAGCGTCCGCGTGAAGAAGACGCCGACGAGCCCCGCATCCTGCTGCGCGAGCAGAACCTGAGCGGCCATCTGGAGAACGCCGATGGCGGCAAGAAGGCCACGAGCAGCAAGAAGCGTGACGATGCCGCGGAACAGCTGGCCCGCGACAACCAGCTGCGCATGGCCCTGCAGCTGGTCAAGGGCCTGCCCCGCATCCAGGAGATCCGGCGCTAGGCCTGCGTCCGGCGCGGAGGGAACCTGTGCGCTTGCCTTTCTTACATCCCGGCCCCCCGAGCGGCGACGATCACGACGGCCTCTCCGGGGGGCCGTGTGCGTCGACCCGCCTGCTGGTGGGCGGTTTACTGTGGTTCTGCCTGTGTCTGGGCCTGTCCCTGTGTCTGGCCTCCCGGGAGGGAGGCGCCGTGCTGGTGGCCGAGGACGGGCAGCCCGTGCTGGCCACCGGTGACTGGTTGCGGCACCGGGACCGTCTGGACGATCTGATGCGCCAGACCCTGTCCCGGGTCATGCCCGGCTGCCGTCTGCTGACCATGCCCGGCTTTTCGGAACAGGAGGCCCGGCATTACCGTGTGGAAGGGGACGGCGCTCCCCTGCGTCTGGCCCTGGCCCTGCAGGAGCGTCTGTGCCAGGAGGCCCTGCGTACCGGCCCTGACGGCGAGCGCCTGCTGGCCGATGACGTCCCCATGCCGCAACTGCGCTGGACGGACGACGGGGTGCTGGAAGCCGATGTGAACGGCCGCACCTGCCTCGTCCTGCATTTCCCCGGCTGGGAGACCATGCTGGCCACGCTTTCCCGGCCCATGCCCGAACCTGCTCTGGTGCTGGTGATCGATGACATGGGCCAGAAGCTGGAGCCCGCGGAGCAGCTGGCCAGCCTGCCGTTCCCCGTGGCCCTGGCCCTGTGGCCCCATGCCGCTGCCCGCCGTCCGGTGCAGCAGGTGGCCCGGGACATGGGGCTGGACGTCCTGCTGCACATGCCCATGGAGGCCATGCCCCGCAAGAACGGTACCGCGCCCAATCCGGGCCCCGGAGCGCTGGAGACGGACATGGACGCCTATGCCATGGAACACGCTCTGGACAAGGCGCTGGCGCAGGTGCCCACGGCCCTGGGTTTCAACAACCATATGGGTTCCGGGTTCACCGGACGGCGCGATGCCTGCCGCATGCTGGCCGGTCTGGCCTACGGGCGCGGCCTGTTCGTGCTGGACAGCGTCACCCGCGGCAACAGCCAGCTGGAGACCAGCATGGTTCGCCAGGGCATCGTCACGGCCAGCCGCCATGTTTTTCTGGACGATCCCCAGGGCACGGACAAGGTGCTGGCCGCGCTGGACAAGGCCGCCCGCCTGGCCCGCAAGCAGGGCATCGCCATCGCCATCGGGCATCCGCACGCCTCGACCCTGCGGGCCCTGGAGCGCTGGGAGAACCGTGAGGGCGTGGCCGTGGTGCCCCTGCGGCGCTACGTCTGGCATCTGGCCCAGCTGCGGGCCGGACAGTTCGGCAAGCCGGAGTGATCTTTCCGGGAGCGTCTGGAGCGCTTCCCGGCTGACAGCCGCCTGTGGCGGTGATGGAGAACGAACATGAGCATGAGCATCGGTTGTGTGGGTTGCGGCAACATGGGCGGGGCCATCCTGGCCGGTCTTGCCGCCTCTTCCCTGGACTGCACCCTGTATGGCCATACGCGCACGGCAGCACGCATGGCGCCTCTGGAAGCGGCGGGCGTCACCCGTCTGGATTCGGCCCGCGAGCTGGCCCGCAAGGCCCGCTATGTGGTCATGGCCGTCAAACCCTACCAGATCGAGGCCCTGCTGGCCGAGATGGCGCCCGAGTTCGGGCCCGACACGGTGGTGATCTCCGTGGCGGCGGGCATCAGCATCGCCCGTTTGCAGGCGGCCGTGGCCGGACGCTGCCCCGTGGTGCGCTGCATGCCCAATACGCCCGCGCTGGTGGGCAAGGGCGTGTTCGCCCTGTGCTTCGACGACAAGGTCCCGGCGGAGAGCAAGAAAGACATCCTGCGCTTCTTCAGCCAGCTGGGCGTTTGTCTGGAGCTGCCGGAGTCCCGCTTCACGGCCTTCTCGGCCCTCATCGGCGCCGGGCCTGCCTATGTGTTCGGCATGATGCAGGGACTGGTGCAGGCCGGTGTCACCCTGGGCCTGGGCCGCAAGGAATGCCGCGATATGGTGGCGGCCCTGTTCGAAGGCTCGGCCGTCATGGCGGCCCGCAGCGACACGCCGCTCATGGAACTGCGCGACCAGGTATGCTCGCCCGGCGGCCTGACCATCGCCGGGGTCAATGTCCTCGACAGAGCGGGACTTTCCGGCCTGCTGGTGGACGCGGTGCTGGCCGCTGACGAACGCGGCAGGGAAATGGAAAAGGAATAAAAGAAGGGGAGGCGAAAGCCTCCCTTTTTCAGTTATGAAAAACGGCAGGATCTCCGGAAGGTCCTGCCGTTTTTTTGCCGTTTTTTATCGCTATGCTGCGAGAAGTTACTTGGTCTTGTCCAGACGGATGTCCAGGCGCTTCTTGCCCTTGGTCAGGATGTAGCGCGTCTTGGCCTTGGCGTGCAGGTCGATGACGATGCGGGTGTCGCTGCCCTTCTTGCCCAGGCGCACGTCCTTGACCATCTCGCCCTTGGGCACACCGGGTTCGCTGAGCTTCCAGGTGCCGTGCAGATCCACCACCACGCGGGAGGGGCTGGTCAGCTCCAGATGCTTGAAGCGGATGGGGGACGAGGCGTCCAGGCGGATGGTGGCGCCGCCGTCACGCACGAAGACCACGAAGTTGGTGATGGTCTGGTTCTTGGGTGCGGGGGCCGCCTTGCGGGGCGCGGGCTGGGGCTTGGGAGCGGGCTTTTCCGCCTTCTTCACTTCCGCCGGGGCTTTTTCGTCATGGGCGGCAGCGGTGAGCGGGGTCGTGCCCGGGCTTGCGGGGGCAGGGTTTTCCGCCGTGGCGGGCGTTTCCTCTCCTGTTTCGAAGGCAAAGCCGCGCTCCACGGCAGCGGGAGAAGGCTTGACCCCGGCAGCGGCCAGCTTTTCACCGTCGGCAGGCGTGCCGGGCGTCACGGGCAGGGGGGGCTGGGCAACGGGCGGCGCGGGCTTCACAGGGGCGGAGACGCTGTTGTCAGCCGGGACCGGGGCGTCGCCGGACTGCCCCATGCGCGTGTTGAGCAGGATGAGCAGCAGGCCAAGGATGATGACCGCGAGGACTATCCAGAGAAAGATCTTGTTCATGCCAGTAGGCTCCTGTGCCTTTGGGCCGGATGTCCGCCGGGAAGTGCCCGGCGGAAGATCGCGCGTGGCGGTTCATGACGCGTGTGTCACGGCGGCGGGGCAAAAGGCCTTCCGGGCCGGGGCATGCCATGAGGCCCCATATGCAGGCACGGCTAAACTCTACATGATTTGTGCCGAATGGCAAGATTTGCCAAATCCCTTTACGCGCCGGGGGCTTTGCGCTAGCATCGGCGCACTATGCACGAAATGTCCATCGCACAAAGCATCCTGGACATAGCTCTGGAAGAGATCGCCAAACAGGGCTGTGACCGGCTCGACCTCATCCGTGTGGAATGCGGCGCCCTGGCTGGCGTGGTGCCGGATTCGCTGCAATTCTGCTTCGAGGCCCTGGTGCAGGGCGGGCCACATGCGGCCGCCCGGCTCGAACTGGTGACCATCCCCCTGTTGTTGCGCTGCTCCACCTGCGGGCAGACCTTCGGCGGCGAGGGGCAGGAAGCCCTCTGGCAGCCGTGTCCGGCGTGCGGCGCCCTGGCAGGCCACACGGTGGTGCAGGGCAAGGAGCTGCAGATCAGTCATCTGGAAGCCTCCGTCAGCGGGGGCCAGGATTCATAAACCGACGGCCTGCGGCCATGCTGCCGCCAGGCGGGCCCTGAGGAAAAGGGCCGGAGTTCCGGGAGGAAACGATGCAAATTCCTGTGGTGCGCAACGTTCTGGAAGCCAATGAGAAGATCGCGGCCAGCGTGCGCGAGAAGCTGCGTGAGCGCAAGATCCTGGCCCTGAACCTGATCTCGTCGCCGGGCGCCGGCAAGACGACCCTGCTGGAACGCACCCTGCATGACCTGGCCGGCGAGTTCCGCATGGCCGTCATCGAAGGCGACCTGCAGACCGACAACGATGCCCGCCGCGTGGCGGCCACGGGCGCCCAGGCCGTGCAGATCAATACCGACGGCGGCTGCCACCTGGACAGCAACATGATCATGACGGCCATGGAGAGCTTGGACCTGGACGGCGTGGACATCCTGTTCATCGAGAACGTGGGCAACCTGGTCTGCCCCGTGGAATTCGACTGCGGCGAAGACGCCAAGGTGGCCCTGCTGAGTGTGACCGAAGGCGACGACAAGCCCGAAAAGTATCCCCTGCTGTTCAACCTGGCCAAGGCCATGGTGCTGAACAAGGTGGACCTGCTGCCCTATGTGGACTTCGACCGCGAACGGGCGCGGGATTTCGCCACCCGCCTCAACAAGGAACTGGCCGTGTTCGAGGTCTCCTGCCGTGACGGTTCCGGCCTGGAAGGCTGGTACCAGTGGCTGCGCGACATGCGCGCCGGCAAGCTGTAAGCCCGGCCCGCATCTTTGGAATGCAAACGCCCCCTGCAAAGGGGGCGTTTTGTTTTTCCCGCGGGCCGCGGGGAAGGAGGGGCGTACGGGCCGTTCGCCCGGTCCTGTTCGCCGTGGCAGCACGATGGAAGGCTGCCCTCGCGGCATGTCGTCTGGTTGGGGGACCTGTCCGCCCTGCACGATGGCGCAAAAAAAGGGCCTCCTTCCCGGATGGGAGCGGAGGCCCTTTGGGCAGGTTCGTCCGTATCTGCTAGATAGTGTCGTCAAATTATGTTTGCCCACAAAGATATGCATCTGATTTGAACGGCGGCAAGAAAAGATGCACATCTTTTGGCAT
>OOCQ01000870.1_pt1 | contig 21818 bp, 17 predicted proteins | sample 1671121 | NCBI WGS metagenome assembly OOCQ01 (sample SAMN06348124, study PRJEB24527) | human gut metagenome | biome: human gut; feature: ankylosing spondylitis patient; material: feces | host: Homo sapiens | place: China | collected 2015-10 | reverse complement strand
ACAGATCCTATCACATACTTACTAAAACTAAATTAACCACTAAAAAAACTAATATCTTTTTTCCTCACTTTAGAGGAAAAATCCCTATGTAACATTTATGAGAAGGGCTCCCCAACCCTTCTAACTACCCTTTTAGGGTTTTGTTCATTAACCACTTGCAAAATTATGCATTTTATTTCAATCCGCCAAATTTTCCAAGCACTTTTTGATAGAAAACGACAAATATTAATACTTTTTAAAACTTGTAACCCACCGTCATCAGCACCTGATGGCGATTGTTATCTACAGATGTAGCTGGAGCCGCCTTGGCACCGGCATTCTCCCAGGCTGCAAATGGGTAGAAATCACCCTTCTGGCAACTATACTGGTAAGCCACATCGAAGAAAAGACCCTGGTAGTTGAAGCCTACACCGGCTGTCACCCTGTTCGTAGCCTTCCAGTTGGTATAATCCGTAGATGTGGAATAGATGGTTCCCTGCGAAGCGATGGTCTGGTCGCGGTCGGCAGTTTCCTTGAACATCGGAGATACATAGTTGTAGCCCAGACGGAGCGACATCAGCGGAATCGGCTTGTACTCCAAACCCAGCTTCAGGGTGCTTACGCCCTGCAACGAATGCTTGGTGTGGTCGTTCATGGCTGCATCGCTGCTGCTGGTCTCGTAATAGTCGCCATACCAGGAATCATAGTAGCCGCCATCCTTCACACGATTGTCCATGTGGTCGTACCAGGCATATTCATAGGTAGCACCCAGGGCGAGACAGTTGCCCACGGTGTGACCCAAGCTCACGCCCGCTTTCCAAGGGGTGTTGAGGCGATAATCCAGATCCACGGAGTTGGAATTGCTACCCTCGGCATAGTTACCATTGTCGTCAACGATGTTCATATCCACCATTGCCAGGTCGGCAGTACCGCTCAGCGAGAGGTCGTAGAACACTGGCGAATTGACGTAGGCACCGATGCGGAACGGAGAATCTGCCACAGGGCGGAAGATAACACCCAGTTTGGCATCATAGCCCGTACCCGTGATGCGCTGGCTTTCCCAGGCAGCGCCGTATGCATCCTTATCTGCCACATAATTCTCGGTATAGAACGAGTTGTTGCGATAGTGTACATCGTGCAGACCGATGGTGAAGCCCACCCATACACGGTTGTTGAACGACAAGCTCAGGTTGAAATCATATACGCCGATGTAGCCTTTCTGGTACTGGCCGAAGAGGAAGGATTTTCCATCGTAGGTAGCCTGGTTACCCTGGTCGTCGGTTCCCATCAGTTTATTGTAGTTGGCATCCACTGCGCTCCAAACCTGGTCGCCGGCGTCCTTGCCGTATTTCTTGTCCAAATCCTTGGCGTAGGCTGTCTTGGCAGATGCCCACTTGGTTTGTGAGGCACCGTTCAGATAGTTGGCAGCGGTAAGGATCTGCGAGAAATTGGTACTCTTGTGGAAGTTGAAACCGGCATTGATTTTCACGCCGGCACTGTTGTCACCACCAGCCCAGACAAAACCAATCTGGTCGAAGCTAGGCACCGACTTCTTTCCATTGAAGGATATCGTAGTATGATCGAAGTCGAATTGGGTATCGGCATCTGGCTGTGCGATGACGCCAGCCGAGAGGCTTACCATGCTTTTACGGAAGAGACCGATGCCGGCAGGGTTGCTCGACATGGTTGAGATGTCGGCACCCAATGCTTCCATCGCACCACCCATACCTACATAGCGTGCGGTTCCCGTGAGGGAGTTTTCCGCAAATTTAGTATCCAGGTAGGTTTCCTGGGCAGCGGCGCTCATGGATGCCATGAGTGCACTGGCAAAAAGGATATGTTTTATTTTTAAATTATTCATTTTATTCATTGTTTTTTAATTGATATTGAAAGCTTCTGCCCTTACAGGGCGTGTTATCGGCGACCGCCGAAACCGCCACCGCCACCGGAACGGCTTCCGCCACCTCCGCCGAAGCCTCCTCCGCCGCCGAAGCCGCCACCAGAGCGACCACCGGAGTTGGAACCACCGAAGCTGGCACCGCTGCGATTGCCGAAGCCACCGAAGTTGCTGCGGTCGAAGGTGTTGGTGTTGTTATTGCTGCGGGTATTGTAATTGCGCTGGCTGTCACGTCCGCCAAAGTTGCGGTTGGCTACACTTCGGCGTGTACCGTTGCCCACATAGCCCTTGTCGCCGTTATATCTAAAGCTGCGGTTGCCGGCATATCCGCCAGAATTGCGGCCGCCATAAGTTACATGCCCTATTATCGGACCACCCCAGTACCAAGGACCATACCAGCCGCCCCAGCCGTAATACCAAGGGTCGTACCATCCGCCATACCATCCGGCATAGCCGTAGTACCATGGGTCATACCAAGGATCAAACCATGGGTCATACCAGCCGGCATAATAGCCATAGCGCCATGGATTGTGCCATCCCCACATGCGCGAACGCCAATAGTACGGGCCATAGCCATAGTAGCCGTAGAACCAAGGATCATAATAGCCATCCCAGCGGCTCATGCGGCGGGTATAGTCGAAATCCTCATCCTGGTCGGCGTACTTCTGGGCAAAATAAGCATCGTCATAGATGCTGTCGGGTCTTACCCCCTTGCCCACATGAAACTGTATGATGTCGTTGCCGAGCGAATCGGTACCCACATGCTCATAATGACTGAAGATGCGTCCGCCCCTGTTGTACTCATCCACATCTCGTCCGCTACCACTCCAGAAGAGTGAATAGAGGCTATCTCTGCGAGCGCGCTGCGCAGCATACTGCTGCTGGAGGCGTGCCCGCTTCTCAGCCTTTTCCTGTGCCTCCTTCTTCGGATTGAAGTAGAGGTCATCGTCCTGCGCCATCGATGTCAATGGCATGGCGGCTGCCATCAGGACTGCCAGAAGATACATTTTCTTCATTGTATAAATCTCCTATTTAAATTGCCCCTTGCAGGGCAGTTTTTCCTTTAATTTTAGCCTTAATCTTAATCTAAATGCAAAAATATCACATTTCTTTATGCAAAAATACAGAATTTCCCTAAAATAATGTAGGTTTTCCCCTATTTTTTTATAATTTTGCAGAAGATTTAAAATAATTCTAGCTTTTTTGAGCATTCAAAGGCGTTTTATGACAAGAAATTAATACAAATTAAACATGAAATATTTAGTAGCGACATTCAACATCGAGACTACCGCCGACTTGCTGCAAGCCTGCCAAGACCTGCTTGCCGACGGAGCTGCCGAGGCAGGATTCGAGTCGTTTGAAGAAACGGAAACGGGCATGGAGGCATACGTGCAGAAAGACCTCTTCGACAAGGAGGCACTGGATGCCTATATCGCCGACTTCCCTATCATCGACACCCGCATCACCTACGACATCAAGGATGCCGAGGACAAAGACTGGAACCAGGAATGGGAGGAGCAGGGCTTCGACCCTATCTTCGTAAATGACCAGGTGGTGATCTACGATGCCAAACATCCGGAGCTTTATCCCGACACCAGCAACCGTCCCGACATCATCGAGATTGGCATCGAGGCTAAGCTTGCCTTCGGAACCGGCAACCACGAAACCACCCGCATGATCATCTCGCAACTGCTGCAGATGCCGGTGAAGACCAAGCGTGTGCTCGACTGCGGTACGGGAACGGGCATCCTGGGACTCACCGCCTCCAAGCTGGGCGCCAAGGACGTGGTAGGCTACGACATCGACGAATGGAGCGTAGAGAACGCCAAGCACAATGCCGTGCTCAATGGCGTGGAAAATATGGAAGTACTCTTCGGCAACTGCAATGTGCTGACTCACGTGAGCGGCGTATTCGAAGTGGTGATGGCGAACATCAATCGCAACATCCTGCTCGACGACATGCGCCTCTTCCGCAACGTGATGAACATTGGCGGAACCCTGATTCTAAGCGGTTTCTACGAAGAAGATGTTCCTGTGCTGCTCGAAAAGGCAGCCGAACTGGGATTGCATGAGGTAAAAAGACAAGTGGATAACAACTGGACATGCCTGGTATTAGGCTAAAGGCTAAAAGAAAGGCTTTTAAAAAAACAAAAGAGAGGCTTAATATGAGGCTGTCAACTGCCTGTTTGCAGGCAAAGAAAAAGGCTGATATTCGAGAAATCGAAATATCAGCCTTTATTCATTTTCATCAAATACCTTTTCGCTCTTGTTGCTTCCTATGCAAAGCTGCTTCAGGTCGTAGTAGCTGCCGTTGTAGATATCGAAATCCACATAGCCCCTGATGCCCGGCAGTTTGCCAGCATCAGTATGCTGCCAGAACTTCCACTTGCCCTTGTATTGCACCTTATCCACATAGTAATGGGCTATCCAGTAAGGGTAGTCATCAAAGACGGGCGCACCGAGATACTGCTCCTTGAATTTATAATAGGTGTAGATGATAGGTTTCACATGATACTTATCCTCCACGATATGCAGCCACGTGAGCACATCGCGCTGGAAATCCTCCACACTCTTATCATCGGGCTTATGCTCGATATCCAGAACCGGCGGCAGGTCACCATCGGCAAGATGCACCTGTTCCAGGAAATAATACGCCTGTTCGCGTGCCGTAGATTTATTGCTCCAGAAATGATACACGCCACGGATGAATCCGAAATCGCGTGCCTGGTTGAAGTTGGAACGGAAATTCTCGTCCAACCTGTCGGAGCCTTCGGTGCTCTTGATGATGACAAAGCGCACAGGGCAGCCCTTGATCATCGCACCCTTCAGCTGCTCCCAGTCTATCTCACCCTGGTAATGCGAAATGTCGATGCCATGAATCTCATAGCCCTCGGGATACACCTCGTCGCCATAGAGCGCACGCCAGCGGAAACCGGTAGGTCCTACAAAGAAACGGTAAAACAGGAAGACATAGAGAACGACAATGGCCGTTCCGCCTATCCACCATGCCCAGCGGGGGTATCGCTGAAACAAAGAAGACGAACGCTTCCTTGCACGAGAGCCGCCACGCCGAGTAGAAGCAGAAGGCTTTTTCCTCGGCATAGCAGTCTTTTTTTGCGTAGAAGTCGTTCGTCTTGACATATAGATGATTAAAAGTATTTATTCTTACTTAGCCTGCTCCAACTGGAGAGTCTTAGTGGTCTGGTCGCAAACCTCAGATGGACCCCAGTACTGGATAGGACCTGGATATACATAAGCTGTCTCCTTAGCCCACTGCTCACGCTTAGAAGCGAAGAACTTGAATGGAGCACCGTCGAGCTCTACGAGAGCCTTGCGGATAACGGGCTTGTTGGCACCGTTACGACGCTCGATGTTCATCATCATAGTGATTGGCACACCACCGGCAATCCACTCAGCAGCAGGAGCTGTTGTGTTCTTGATGATTGACATGTAACCGGTCTTGCCGTTAGCGATGAGGCGAGATGCGTTGAAACCGAGTGAGTAGCAGTAGTCAGCATCGTAGTTAGAAGGAGCTGCGCAACGTCCCTCGTAACCGAAGAAGTGGTGCTGAGCTGAGAACTTACCTACGAACTTACCCTCCTCCTTCCAAGCAGCCAACTTCTCAGCTACCATGCGAGAGAGCAACTTCTCTGTCTCGATGAGAGATACCTGTACGTTTCCGTGAGGGTCACGGTCGAGGCAAAGCTGGCGAGCTACGTCTGCTGGCAATGACTCCAATACTGCGAGGTTGTCCTTAGCGATAGCGCCCTTAACGAAAGCAATCTGCTCCTCAGCGCTAGCGAACTCACGGCTCTCGCCTGTAGCTGGGTCTGTAAGAACCTCGTTCAACTCTGCGATGAGCTTCTTGATAGCTGGGATGAACTCGATCAAGCCCTCTGGAATGAGAACAGTACCGAAGTTGTTGCCCTCAGCAGCACGGTTGGCAACAGCTGTAGCGATGTATGTTACAACGTCATCCAAAGACATCTCCTTAGCCTCTACCTCCTCAGAAATCAAGCAGATGTTTGGCTGAGTCTGGAGAGCGCACTCAAGAGCGATGTGAGATGCTGAACGACCCATCAACTTGATGAAGTGCCAGTACTTACGTGCAGAGTTACAGTCGCGCTCGATGTTACCGATGAGCTCAGAGTATGTCTTACAAGCTGTATCGAAACCGAAAGAAGTCTCAATCTGCTCGTTCTTCAAGTCACCGTCGATAGTCTTAGGGCAACCGATTACCTGAACGCCATACTTCTTGGCAGCATAGTACTCAGCGAGAACGCAAGCGTTGGTGTTAGAGTCGTCACCACCGATGATAACGAGTGCCTTGATACCGAGCTCGCGGAGAATCTCGATACCCTTCTCAAACTGGTCTTCCTTCTCCAGCTTGGTACGGCCAGAACCGATGATATCGAAACCACCAGTGTTACGGTACTCGTCCATGAGCTCAGAAGTAATCTCCATGTACTTGTGATCTACGAGACCGCCAGGACCGAGGATGAAGCCATAGAGCTTGTTAGCTGGGTTGAGAGACTTCACACCGTCGAAGAGACCAGAGATCACGTTGTGACCACCAGGAGCCTGACCACCAGAAAGGATTACACCTACGTTGAAAGCAGGGAGTTCCTTAGCCTCGCCAGCCTCGAAAGTAATGACAGGCATTCCGTAAGTGTTAGGAAACAACGCCTTGATTTCATCCTGATTTCCTACTGACTGAGTAGCCTCGCCTTCAACTGCCTTTACAGGACCCTGAAGAGCCTTAGGCAACTTTGGCTGATAAGCCGCTCTTGCAATCTGCAATGCACTTTTTTCCATAATTTCTTTTTATCTTTTAATTAGTTGAAACTTCAAAAACACTGCAAATTTAAGCTTTTTCTACGAGATACGGAAAGAAAAATGCTAAAAATGCGTTAATAACGATATTTTTTTTGATTTTTCATGGCTTTTCCAGAGATTTTTATTATCTTTGAGCATTGTTTTCAACCAATTATTAATTTAGAGAAAAGAAATATGGCTAACAAAAGAGATTTAAAACGTACTATTAACTACATCACCAGCGAGCTCTTCACTGAGACTGTAGTAGCGTCTTTGTACAACGGAACTCCTCAACAGGCAGACGTTGAAGGTATCCTTTCTTCCATCGTGATTGTGAACGAAGATTTCATCAAGCGTGTGTCTCATCCTGAGCCAGGCATCAAGCCGGGAGCCTACTACAAGCGTCTGATGGCAGACCTCAGCAAGCAGGTGGGCGAGATTATCGACCAGATTTCAAACCTGGGATAACCTGAGATAACCTGGGATAAGGAAGATTGCAGAACTTGAAGCAACAACCTGCAAGTATTTACACCTATTTATATATAAAGAATGGTAAAAGACATTTGTCAGTGGATATTATATAAATACTTGGGATGGAAGAAGGATGTAACCGTAGGCCATCCCAAGAAGTTCATCATTTGCCTGGCTCCGCACACCAGCAACTGGGATTTCCTGATAGGACTGCTCTTCTCAAGAGCTGAGGGCATCAAGAGCAACTTCCTGATGAAGAAGGAGTGGTTCTTCTGGCCGCTGGGACCTATCTTCAAGAAACTGGGCGGTGTACCGGTGTGGAGAAGCAAGCATACGAGCATGACCGACAACCTTGCCGAGACTGCCAGGAAGCGTGAAACTTTCGGTCTCTGCATCACACCAGAGGGCACCCGATCGCTCAACCCTGACTGGAAGAAGGGGTTCTACTTCATCGCCCTGAAGGCAGGCATCCCTATCCTGCTCTACGGCGTGGATTACGAGAAGAAGCTCATCCAGTGTACCAAGGTTATCATCCCTTCGGGCGATGTGGAGAAGGACATGAGAGAAATCAAGCTCTACTTCAAGGACTTCAAAGGCAAGAAGCCCGAGAAATTCACAATAGGAAATATCGACTGATAACAACGAACATAGTATAACACTCCGATGCTTCGGAGTGTTACACTAACAGGAGAAAGTAAGTGAAACAAAATAAATTTATATCATATTGTCTGATAAGCAGTTTGCTTATTCCGGCTGGAGCTGTCATCCAGGCAGAAGCCGCAGAAATGTCTTCTGCCCTTGATGCATCCGCCATGAACCCTTCGGTAACGAAGATCAAGGTGAAGAAAGCTTCCGCCAAAAACGCAAACGGATATGACGAGGGGAACAGCTACGCCTGGGAAGACATCGAATACGATGACGACCCATGGGTGTTCAATGCCTCCCGCCCCTACTTCGTGACTGCCGGCCTGCAAAACCGGCACCTCTCGCTGTGGGCTTCTCACGGACGATATTGGGATGCGGAGCGCGGATGGAAGTGGCAGCGCCCCAACCTGTTCTGCACCAACGAAGACCTCTTTACGCAGACCATCGTGGTGCCCTACCTCATCCCCATGCTTCAGAACGCAGGAGCCATCGTCTTCACGCCTCGTGAACGCGACTGGCAGAAAGAGGAAGTCATCGTTGACAACAACGACAGAAAATCCATCTCCTACATAGAGGTGGATAACTCCAAGAAATGGAAAGACTGTGACTCCCTGGGCTTCGCCAACGCCAAAGACGTGTACAGCGACGGAGAAAACCCCTTCAGAATGGGTACGGCTAGACAAGTGAAAGCCACTAAGAAAAAGAAAAAATACAGTCTCGTCAGCTACCAGCCGAAATTCAAGGAAGCTGGCAAGTATGCCGTATATGTAAGCTACCAGACCCTGCCCAAGAGTGTGACCGACGTGAAATACATCGTATATCACAAGGGACAGGCCACGGAATTCACCGTGAACCAGCGCATGGGCGGAGGCACCTGGGTATATCTCGGAACCTTCGATTTCGACGAAGGCTGCAACCAGCAGAACCGGGTGGTATGCACCAACCTGGCTTCCAAGAGAGGCGTGGTTACCACCGATGCCGTGAGATTCGGCGGAGGAATGGGTAATATAGAACGAGGCGGCAACGTGAGCGGACTGCCACGCTGCCTGGAAGGAGCCAGATACTACGCCCAGTGGGCGGGCGCTCCCTACAAGATATATGGCGGCAGAAAGGGACAGAACGACTATGCCGACGACATCAATACCCGTTCGCTGATGACCAACTGGCTGGGCGGCGGAAGCGTATATATGCCAGCACTCAACGGCAAGAACGTGCCGCTGGAACTATCGCTCGCCCTGCACAGCGACGCAGGCTACGACCCCGACGGTAAATCAACCTGGGGCGCACTCGCCATCTGCACCACCGACTACAACGACGGTATGCTGAACAGCGGAGTTTCCAGATTTACTTCAAAGGATTTCGCCAAGGCATTGCGTGACAACCTAGTACAGGATATGACCAAGACCTTTGGTTCATTCGGAAAGCGATACCTCTGGGACCGCAACTATTCGGAAACCCGACTGCCAGGAGTGCCATCTGCCATCCTCGAAATGCTCTCGCACCAGAGCTTTCCGGATATGCGCATCGCACAAGACCCGATGGGCAAGTTTACCATCGCCCGCTCCATCTACAAGACCATCCTGAGATATGTGAGCAGCAACCACGACGAAGATTACGTGGTGCAGCCGCTCGCTCCCAAGAACTTCAGCGTAGAGGTAGATAAGTTCGGATACGCCAAACTCACCTGGAATGCGCAGCTCGACAAGCTGGAACCTAGCGCCAAGCCTTCCCGCTACATAGTATATAAGGCAGAGGGCAAGGGCGGATTCGACAACGGAACCCTGGTGCGCTCGCCACAGCACTACGTAAAGATGGAGCCAGGCAAGCTCTACAACTTCCGGGTAGCAGCCGTGAATGCTGGCGGCGAGAGTTTCCCTTCAGAAACCCTGTCGGCACTCTACAATCCATCGGCATCGCACAAGGTGTTGGTGGTTAACAACTTCCATCGTTTGGCTTCACCACAGGTAGAAGACAACGGCGACATTCAGGGCTTCGACCTAGACAAGGATCCGGGCGTAAGCTACGGACTGACGGCTGGCTGGAGCGGCAAGCAGCAGGTGTTCGACATCCACAAGATGGGCATCGAGACCACCTGGGGATTGGGCTACTGCGGCAACGAAATGATAGGCCAGTTTGTGGCTGGCAACGACTTCAACTATACCGAGGAGCATGCCCGTGCCATCGCATCGAGCAGCAAATACAGCATAGCCAGCTGTTCGAGCGAAGCCATCATTTCGGGTAAGGTGAAGATGACCGACTACCACGTGGTGGATCTCATCAACGGATTGGAGCGTGACGATGGCTATACCCATCAGTACTTCAAGACCTTCACGCCAACCATGCAGAAGCGTATCAGATATTATGCCCTGAACGGCGGCAAACTGCTGGTAAGCGGTTCCTACAACGGCAGCGACATGCAGACCGACGAGGAGAAGGCGTTCATGAACGACATCTTCAAGGTGCAATATGAGCCTACGGGTACCAAAATCATTGTGCAGGACATCAACCCGGAGGATTCCACCATCACGGAACGAGACAGCATCGTGACCACCGACCCTATCATCGAGGGTCTGGGCAAGGAGTTCGGCTATTACTGCCAGCTGAATGCCCGCCACTATGCAGCCACTCATCCCGAGATACTCAAGCCAGTGGGCAGAACTGCCTTCTGCGCCATGCGATACCTATCGGGCACCAGTGCAGCCGTGGCTTACAAGAGCAGCAGCTACCGCACCTTTACCATGGGCATCCCGCTGGAGTGCATCAGCGACGAGAAGACCCGCCACGGCATCATGCTGGGTATCCTCAATTTCTTAACGGAATAATTTAAAATTAATAATAATATGTATAAGATTCTAGCAAACCAGTCTGGCACACGCTCTATCGAAGTGAGCGACCAGCATTTAGAGACTATTGACAAGTATCAGTTGCTCCGCAACCTCGTAGATAGCAATGGCATCGTTGACGAGGAAGTGCTCGACAAGTTGAAGTTCAATGTACGCGCCCTCCTGGAGAGCAGCGACATCAAGGACAAGGAGTTGCTCGACCTCTGCCTCGACGTGATCTACAACCAGAACATGAAGGCTTTGGGACTCCACAACCTCGTATTGCTCTACGTGGATTGGAAGGAGAAGAAGGATGCACAGGAAGCTGCTGATGCAGAACCAGATGCAGTAAATGATTAAAGTAGTTTGAATGGAATATAAGTTAACAGATTTCCTGCCAACTACCAAGAAGGAGTGCGAACTCAGAGGCTGGGACGAACTGGATGTAATCCTCTTCTCGGGTGATGCCTACGTGGATCACCCATCCTTCGGACCTGCCATCCTGGGACGAATCCTGGAGGCGAACGGCTACCGCGTGGCCATCGTTCCGCAGCCCGACTGGCACGGCGACTTCCGTGACTTCAAGAAGCTGGGTCGCCCTCGCCTCTTCTTCGGCGTATCGCCGGGAGCCATGGACTCGATGGTAAACCGCTACACGGCCAATCGCCGTATGCGCAGCGAGGATGCCTTCAGTCCGGACTCCCGCCACGACATGCGCCCCAACTATCCGTCTATCGTCTATACCCAGATACTGAAGAAACTCTATCCCGATGTACCTGTGGCACTGGGCGGTATTGAGGCGTCGCTGCGCCGCATCAGCCACTACGATTACTGGAAGGATGAACTGCGCAAGTGCATCCTCTGCGATTCGGGTGCCGACCTCATTCTCTACGGCATGGGCGAACGCTCTATCGTGGAACTTGCCAACGCCTTCGCCGAAGGCAAAACCATGGACCAGATTCACGAGATGCCGCAGGTGGTTTTCTACTGCAAGGAGAAGGACATTCCGGGCGGATTCAAGGCCGATGACATCATCCTGCACAGTCATGAGGAGTGCCTTCACAACAAGAAGGGACAGGCTGAGAACGTGCGCCATCTGGAGGAGGAAGCCAACAAGATGCATGCCCAGCGCATGATTCAGGAGACCGACGGCAAGTATGTGGTGGTGAATCCACCGTTCCCGCTGATAACCACAGAGGAACTGGATGCTGCCTTCGACCTGCCTTACACCCGTCTGCCTCATCCAAAGTACAAGGGCAAGACCATTCCGGCATACGAGATGATCAAGTTCTCCGTGAACCTTCATCGCGGCTGCTTTGGCGGTTGCTCGTTCTGTACCATTTCGGCGCACCAGGGCAAGTTCGTGGTTTGCCGAAGCAAGGAGAGCATCTTGAAAGAGGTGAAGAAAATCATAGAAATGCCTGATTTCAAAGGCTATCTGAGCGACCTGGGCGGTCCTTCGGCCAACATGTATGGCATGCATGGCAAGAACCTGAAAGCGTGCGAGGTGTGCAAGCGTCCATCGTGCGTGAACCCGCAGATTTGTCCGAACCTGAACACCGACCACAGCAAGCTGCTGGAGATTTACCATGCCGTGGATGCCCTGCCGGGTATCAAGAAGAGCTTTATAGGCAGTGGTGTGCGTTACGACCTGCTGCTGCACAAGAGCAAGGACGAGAAGGTGAATCAGGCGGCAAGGGAATACACCCGCGAGCTGATTACCAAGCATGTGAGCGGCCGACTGAAGGTGGCGCCGGAGCATACCAGTCCTGAGGTCTTGAAGTTCATGCGCAAGCCATCGTTCGATCTGTTCTACGAGTTCAAGCGCATCTTTGACAAGATCAACAAGGAAGAGGGTCTCAACCAGCAGATCATTCCATACTTCATCAGTTCGCATCCGGGCTGTCATGAGGAGGATATGGCGGAGCTGGCGGTAATCACCAAGGGCTTGGACTTCCATCTGGAGCAGGTGCAGGACTTCACTCCTACCCCTATGACGATTTCTACGGAGACCTGGTACACGGGATACGACCCATACACCTTGGAGCCTGTATTCAGTGCCAAGACGCAGAAGGAGAAGCTGGCCCAGCGCATGTTCTTCTTCTGGTACAAGCCAGAGGAGCGCCGTGCCATCGAGAGCGAGCTTCGCCGCATTGGCAGAGCGGATTTGATAGATAAGCTATACGACAAGAAGAGCTTTGGCGGAGGCTTTAAGGGTAAGAATACTCATTACGACGACAAGGCAATAGGTTCTACATACAATAATCCGGGCGTGGGCAGAGGTGCCAAGGGCAAGCGTGGTGCCGGCAGAAATGCAGCGGAGCCAAAAGCCGGAAGAGCCCGTGGCAGAAATGCCGCAGACCGCTTTGCGCCAAAGGGATATGGCAATGTGGGTTGCTATGATGAGGAGAAATACCTGAACGAGGGGCATCCTCTGAATGGTAAGTCTTCAAGAGGCAATCATGCTTCTCAAGGCAGAAGCAACAACCCTTCTCAAGGCAGAAGCAACAACGCCAATGCCAACATCCGTGATGCTGTAGCAGCGGCCAGAGCCGAGCTGAGAAATCAGAAAGACCAGGGTGCCGGCTTCTTCAAGGACAAGAAGAAAAAGAGTTTCAACCCTAATTTCGACAACGACAACCACAATCGTAAGAACCGCTACAACAGCGGCGACAAGAACGAGCGTGGCGGCGGTCGTGGAAACCAGGGAAGAAACGATGGAAGAGGCAGGAGAAGATAAAATGAAATAAATGAAAAAATCGCCGTTTATCCCGAACATGAGATAAACGGCGATTTTTTTTTAGTATTGTCTCAACGCCCCAAGCAACTCGGCATTCTCCGTCTTGTTACCAATGGTGATTCTCAGACAGTTGCCGCAAAGCTGAACCTTGTTGCGGTTTCTTACGATAATGCCCTGAGCCACCAGATAATCATAGATGGCCTGCGCATCCGTCACCTGAACCAGGAAGAAGTTGGCATCCGTAGGATGAATCTTCACGGTCATCGGCAAATCGAGGAAGGCAGTCATCACCTTCGAACGCTCCTGCAGGATGTTCTTCACCCACTCATCCTTCTTCAGCGGCGCCTTCAATACCTCAAGCGCCTGCTGCTGCGTAAGCAGATTCACATTATAAGGATACTTCACCTTATTGAAGATATCAATAATCTCCTTGCTCGCATACGCCATACCCAGACGCAATGCCGCACAACCCCATGCCTTGCTCATCGTATTGAGCACAATCATGTTAGGGAAATGCTTCAACACACCACGGAAGGTTCGCTCGGTAGAGAAATCGCTGTAAGCCTCATCTACCACTACGATGCCATCGAACAGACGGAGCACCTCTACTATCGCCTCGCGATTGATATGGTTGCCCGTAGGGTTGTTAGGACTGCAGAACCAAACCACCTTGGTGTTCTCATCGCAGGCATCGATAATCTTCTCGGCAGAAATCTGATAGTTCTCGTCGAGCAAAACTGAACGATACTCCACGTCGTTGACATCGGCACACACCTCATACATTCCATATGTAGGCGCAATCGCTACCACATTGTCCTTACCCGGACGGCAGAACACACGGTAAACCAGGTCGATGGCCTCATCCGAACCGTTGCCCAGGAAAATTTGGTCTTCCGGAACCTCCTTGATCTTGCTCACCTGCTTCTTCAGTTCCAGCTGAAGCGGATCAGGGTATCGGTTGTACGGGTCATTGTATGGATTCTCGTTGGCATCGAGGAAGACGCGGGCATTTCTGCCAGCGAATTCCGTGCGAGCGCAACTGTATGGTGCCAAGTTCCAGATGTTTTCTCGGCACAAGTCTTTTAAATCTTTCATTCTTTTAAATTATTTTAGGCTATTAACTCTCAATCTCATGGCGTTGGCATGCGCCTCCAACTGCTCATTCTCCGCCATCGTCACCACAGCATCGCCTATGTTACGAATACCTTCTTCCGTGAGATGCTGGAAGGTGATCTTACGATTATAACTGTCGAGGTTCACGCCATTATATGCCAAGGCATAGCCATGGGTTGGCAGGGTATGGTTGGTACCGCTGGCATAGTCGCCGGCACTCTCGCACGCATAGTTGCCCAGGAACACGCTGCCCGCATTCACCACCTTCTCGGCAAGCTGCTCGTAATCGGCAGTTGCGATGATAAGATGCTCTGGGGCGTAGGTGTTGCAGAGGTCGATGGCCTCCTCTTCGTTCTCAACGAGGATGAACTTGGAGTTATCCAGCGAAGTCTGCGCCATCTCCTTGCGAGGCAATCGCTCCAACTGAACTTCCACTTCCTTCTTCACAGCTTCCAAAACCTTTTCGGAAGTAGTGATGAAGAACACCTGTGAGTCGAAGCCGTGCTCAGCCTGCGACAGCAAGTCGGCAGCAGCAAACACAGGGTTGGCAGTTTCATCGGCGATGAGACAAACCTCTGATGGTCCAGCCGGCATATCGATAGCCACATCATGCAGGGAAACCTGCTGCTTGGCCGCCATGACAAACTGGTTGCCCGGTCCGAATATCTTATATACCTTAGGCACGCTCTCAGTGCCGTAAGCCATCGCACCGATGGCCTGCACGCCGCCCGCCTTGAAGATCTTGCTCACGCCTGCAATCTTAGCCGCCATGAGGATAGCCGGATTCACCTTTCCCTCCTTGTTAGGAGGAGTACAGAGTACGATTTCCCTGCAGCCTGCAATCTTGGCAGGGGTAGCGAGCATCAGCACGGTGCTGAAGAGAGGCGCCGTTCCGCCCGGGATATACAATCCCACCTTCTCTATAGCCACGCTCTTCTGCCAGCAGGTAACGCCAGCGCAGGTTTCCACCTTGCTGCCCTCAAACTTCTGGCTCTGATGGAATGCGGCAATGTTATGATGGGCGAGGTGCAAAGCGTCTTTCAGATCTTGAGAAACCAGTTGCTCAGCCTCATCGATTTCAGCCTCAGTCACAGCCAAAGAATCGAGATGGGCATGGTCAAACTTCTCCTCGTAACGCTTCACGGCATCATCGCCATGGTTCTTCACATCGTCGAGTACACCCTGTACGGTAGCATTAAGCTGCGATACGTCAAGGTGTGGGCGCTTTACTATCTCGCTCCATTCCTCCTTTGCAGGATACTTTATTACCTTCATTCCTTCTTATTAATGTTTAAAGTTACAATATCATTTTCTCGATTGGTGTTACCAGGATGCCCTGTGCACCGAGTTCCTTCAGCTTACCGATGATTTCCCAGAAGCGCTTCTCGTCGAGTACGGTGTGGATAGAGCACCACTCTTCGTCGGCCAATGGGATGATGGTAGGACTCTTGATACCTGGCAATACCTGGGTAATCTCCGCTACCTTTGCCTTAGGGGCGTTCATCATCACGTACTTCTTGTCCTGTGCAGAGCGCACTGCCTCGAAGCGGAACAGCATCTCGTTCAAGATCTGATGCTTCTCCTCGTCCATCTTCCAGTTGCCGATGAGCAAAGCCTCACTCTTCATCACTACCTCAACCTCGGCAAGATTGTTGCTTACCAATGTAGAACCTGAGCTGACGATATCGAAGATACCATCTGCCAGACCAATGCCCGGACTAATCTCCACAGAACCTGTGATAACATGGATATCGGCATTGATATTGTTCTTCTTCATGAAGTTGCGCAGGATGTTAGGGTAAGAAGTGGCAATCTTCCTGCCATTAAACCACTGCAATCCTGGATAATCAATCTTCTTAGGGATAGCAAGGCTCAGGCGGCACTTGCTGAAACCCAATCGGTCGATGATCTGGGCATTCTCGCCACGCTCCACGAACTCGTTCTCACCTACGATACCGATATCGGCTACACCAGAGGCTACGCTCTGTGGGATATCGTCATCGCGAAGGTAAAGCACTTCGAGAGGAAAATTACTTGCCTGCACCAAGAGGGTGCGCTTTGAGGCGCTGACCTTGATATCGGCCTCTGCTAAAAGATTCATTGTGTCGTCGAACAAACGACCCTTACTTTGTACTGCTATTCGTAACATATTTCTGTATTTTGTTTGAAAAACATTGCAAAAGTACATAAAATTGTTAGAATATGCAAATAATTTCGTGCTTATATTCAATTTTTTAGTACTTTTGCACTCGCAATGAGGAAAAAGTTATATTTATACGCATTATATTCACTATTTTTGCTCTCAAGTTGCGCTGACAAGAAACCGCAGCAAGAGCTCACGCCATGGGGTACTCCCGTGGGTGAAGTGGATGGTATCGACGGTTCTGAAGAGGATGGAAACGCCGATGGTGATGGCATGGAAGATGCCAACGGAAAGGCCAGCCGACAGCGCGGATTCTCGCTGGAAGATATCCAGGAGAATGGCGAGCTCATCATGCTTACCGTGAATGGTCCTAGCACCTATTATGATTATCACAACCACGGCATGGGTCTGCAGTATCTGCTCTGCGAGAAATTCGCCCAGCAGATTGGCGTGTCGCTGAGGGTGGAGGAATGCAAGGATACCACCGAGATGATTCAGAGACTGCAGAAGGGAGAAGGCGATATCATCGCCGTGCCTCTGCCCCGCCAAAGCAAAGCAGCAGACCTGCAATTCTGCGGCGTGACTCCCGACAACGGAAAGACGCAGTGGGCTGTGATTGGCGGCAACAAGAGTCTTGCCGATACCCTGAACGGATGGTTCAAGCCGAAGATGATAGCCGAGGTGAAGAAGGAGGAATCCTTCCTGCTCTCCACCGCCAGCATCCGCCGCCACGTATATTCTCCGTTTCTGAACCGCTCGAAGGGTGTCATCTCGCGCTACGACCATCTCTTTATGAGATACAGCGGAACGGCTCGCATGGACTGGCGACTGATGGCGGCTCAGTGTTACCAGGAGAGTTGCTTCGATGCGAATGCCAAATCGTGGGCGGGTGCCTGCGGACTGATGCAGATTATGCCATCCACCGCCTCGCACCTGGGCTTGCCAATGAGTGCCATCCACGATGCCGAGGCGAATGTGGCTGCGGCTGCGAGATACATGGCGGAACTGCAGGGCCACTTCAGCGACGTGGGCGACCCTACGCAACGTGTACTCTTCGCCCTTGCTGCCTACAATGGCGGCTTCCATCATATCCGCGATGCAATGGCACTGACCCGGAAGCATGGTGGCAACTCGCACAACTGGGGTGATGTAAGGGAATATGTGCTCCGCCTGTCGCAACCAGCCTACTATTGTGACCCGGCAGTGAAATACGGTTATATGCGAGGCACCGAGACGGCTGATTACGTGGATAGAATCCGTGCCCGCTGGAGCGAGTACTGCGGTGGAGCCAGCTTCCACGAGAGCTATCGTGGCGGCAGCCGTGGTCCGCATATCGGAAGAGGTGCCGACTCCTTTCATGGGGCACCGGTGAAATCAAAGAGAAATTATCAGAAGAAATACCATATATAATAATAAAGGCTTCTGCGAATCCGCAGAAGCCTTTATTATTATATGGTGGGCAATAATTGCCAAACTTTTATTTCAAAACTTCATCGAGCAAGGTGTAGAATGCAGGATCCTCACCCACGATAGTCTTCACAATCTTGCCGTCAGGACCCACAACAATCTTGGTTGGGAAACCCTGGATAGCATACTTGCTGAGCACATCGCTGCCCTTTGGATTATATACATGAATCCATGGCAACTGATGCTTCTCAACGGCAGCCTTCCACTTAGCCTCGGTATCGTTGCAGTCAACACCCAGGATCTCGAACTTACCCTTATACTTCTCGTAGTACTCCTTCATCTTAGGCATACCCTTGATACACCAGATACACCAGGAACCCCAGAAGTCGATGACAACATATTTGCCACGGAGGCTGGAAAGAGAGAATGGCTTGCCATTGATGTCATTCAGAGTGAAGTCAGGAGCCTCTACACCGGAAGCCTGAACCACCTTAGCCTTCTCCTCCATCTCAGCCTGCTTCTTGGCACGTTCAACGATTGGCTCATAGTATGCCTTCATTCTACCGTTCTTGACGTTATCTGCCATCAGACTGATCAAAGTCTCCTTATCCTTGACATCGTCCAGCTCGTCGATGAGAAGAGCGATACACTCCTGATTGGAATGCTGCTTGGCATAAGCAAGAAGGTCGGCAGCATACTTCTTCTGCAAAGGTTCCATACGCTCATTTACAACTTTTTCGATAGAATCGCGGTTGCTGTCATTCACATTATCAGAATACCATTTCCAGAGCGCTTTGATATCCTTGTTAGCCTGACCCTTATACTCATTCATCAAATCCTGCTCCTGATAGAATTTACCTCCCTTGATATCGACACCCCCAGTGAAGTTACCCTTCATCTCAATAGTCTCACTCGGAATGGCAAAGACAGGGATGACACTAAATGCTCCACTCTTGATGACCTTCAGATCACAGAGATAAACCCATTGAGGCTTATCAAAGTTCTTAGAGAACTCAAACTTCTTTTTCTTAACCTCAATGTTTTCCGTCTTTCTTCCAATCATAGCTACCAGAGAATCTGGCAACCCCTCTACGTTACCCTTGATTCGAAAGGTTCCGCTCTGAGCCATCGCTGCTGCTGATGCCAGCATCATAGCAGCTGTAAAAATCATTTTCTTCATTTTGAATTATGTTTTATCTTTTATATTTCCACATTTACTTTTATCTATACCTTATTATATAAGGCATCCTTATTCCTCATACTCCGTAGTATCCTCGATACCCGCCTCAGCCAGTGCTTCCTTGCGCTCCACGCAGGTGCCGCACTTTCCGCAGTGCTTTTCGCCACCCTTGTAGCAGCTCCAGGTCTCGGCATAATCAATGCCCAGCTTCTTGCCTATCGCCGCAATCTCGCCCTTGGTGATATTGGTGTAAGGAGCCATCACGCGAACATCTACGAAGGTTCCTGCCTCGGCAGCCTCATCGATGGCCTTGATGAACTCTGGGCGACAGTCCGGATAGATGGTGTGGTCGCCGCCATGGTTGGCGATGAGCACCTTCTTCAGGTTGTTGCTCTCGGCAATACCGATGGCGATACTCAGCATGATGCCGTTACGGAAAGGCACCACGGTAGATTTCATATTGTCGTCGGCATAGTGACCCTCCGGGATGGCATCGGCACCCTCAAGGAGAGAACTCTTGAAATACTGATGCATGAATGCCAAATCGATGGTGATATGCTTGATACCCAGTCGCTCGCAGTGCATCTTGGCGAAAGGAATCTCTCGCTCGTTGTGATTACTGCCATAATTGAAACTAATACCCAGGGCGATTTCGTCCTTCTTGTCATAGAGCAGCGTAATGCTATCCATGCCGCCGCTCACAATGATTACTGAATCCTTCATTTACTTTGAACTTAATATTTATAAAATCAGATTATATTTATAAATTCAGACTATACACTAAAATCTGCGTAATCCGCGAAATCTGCGTGAGATCTTCACCCGAACAGGCAGCGGAATGCCTCTTCCACCTTCCTGACGGGATGAATCTCTATCTGATACTTCTTATGGTCGAAACCATGATAGTTGTATTTCGGAATGATGATGTGCTGGAAACCCAACTTCTCAGCCTCAGCAATGCGCTGGTCGATGCGACTCACCGGACGAACCTCGCCGCTCAGTCCTACCTCGCCACACATGCACCAACCCTGCTCTATCGCCGTATCTACATTGCTGCTCAATACTGCAGCCAGCACACTCAGGTCCATCGCAGGGTCGGTTACTCGCAGTCCGCCCGCAATGTTCAGGAACACGTCCTTTGCCATCAGTTTGAAGCCCACTCGCTTCTCCATCACCGCCAGGAGCATGTTCAGTCTGCGCTGGTCGAACCCCGTAGCCGATCGCTGCGGAGTTCCGTATGCCGCCGTACTTACCAAAGCCTGCGTTTCTACCAGGAAAGGTCGAACGCCCTCGATGGCTGCACTGATGGCTACGCCCGACAGTCCGTCGTGGTCTTCGGTGAGGAGCAGTTCCGATGGGTTGCTCACCTGTCGGAGTCCTCCCTGCTGCATCTCGTAGATACCGAGTTCTGATGTGCTTCCGAATCGGTTCTTGATGCTTCGCAGGATGCGGTACATGTAATGCTGGTCGCCCTCGAACTGGATGACGGTATCAACGATATGCTCCAGAATCTTAGGTCCTGCCAGGGTTCCCTCCTTATTGATATGTCCTATCAGGATAATCGGGATGCCACTGGTCTTGGCAAATCGCAGCAGCGATGCAGCGCATTCACGTACCTGCGAAACCGAGCCGGGCGAACTATCCACATCGTCTGTAGCTATGGTCTGGATAGAGTCGATGACGATGAGTTCCGGAGCCACCTGCTGGATATGGGAGAATATCTTCTCCAACTGCGTTTCGCAGAGAATCGTAATGTGGTCGAAGGCTGTCTCGCCATCCGCCAGTGGATTGGAGGCATCACCCTTCGCCAGCGGATTGGAGGCAACACCTCCCTTCGCCAATCTATCTGCGCGGAGCTTAATCTGATGAGCACTCTCCTCTCCGCTCACATAGAGCACCCTTTTATTTCTCATATTCAGAATAGTCTGCAGGGTAAGCGTACTCTTTCCGATGCCCGGTTCACCGCCCAGAAGGGTGATGCTGCCAGGCACCATGCCGCCACCCAGCACACGATTCAGTTCCTCGTCCATCATATCGATGCGAGGCTCATCTATCGCCGAGATATCGCGCAGCTTCATCGGCTTGGCATCGCTGTCAGAGTGCTGTCCGCCAAACATGGTGGCAGCCCCTCCATGCCTCATGGTCATGCCGGCATTCTTTGCCGCCTGCGATCCCGAATCGGCAGCAATCCGAATCTCTTTGAACGTGTTCCATTGTCCGCAGCTAGGGCACTTACCCATCCACTTGGCACTCTCCTGCCCGCAGTTGCTGCAGACGTATGCAATTTTATCTTTAGCCATCTTCTGCAATTTTTCGGCAAAGATACTGCTTTTTTCTCTAAACACAAAGAAAAAGGCAGATTTATTTAATCAATCCCTACCCAATCTGCGGGAAGCCAGGCTCAATTTTCAGGGAAACAAAAAAAGGCCGCTATACCCACTGCTGAGTATAGCGACCCCATTGTATTTATATGAGTCTCCAAAAGGAGTCTAAACACGTCTTAGTGAAAAAACAGGTTTAGTCCTTGAAGAAATCCTTAACAGCCTCGTTTGGTACCATCTTCTCATCGAAAACATAAGCACCAGTCTTAGGGCTCTTAACCATCT
>OOCQ01000869.1_pt1 | contig 21825 bp, 19 predicted proteins | sample 1671121 | NCBI WGS metagenome assembly OOCQ01 (sample SAMN06348124, study PRJEB24527) | human gut metagenome | biome: human gut; feature: ankylosing spondylitis patient; material: feces | host: Homo sapiens | place: China | collected 2015-10 | reverse complement strand
ACAATAGTTATTATACCAGATATGGCAGAATTGTCAAGCATTATTTTTAATTTTTCTCGACAAAATTTTGCTTGAAAATTGATGCATTCTGAATGGCAGCTGCAGGGCGAAATTTTTGCCAAAGTGTGATACAATAAACAGGACGCGCCGGGAGGGTGTCCTGCGCGCAGACTGAGAAAACGAGGGAAATGCAGAATGTTCAATATCATTATTTTCCTGCTGGGAGCAGGCATCATGTTCTTTATGGCTCTGCGCAGTGTGCTGGCACGGCGCAGGCTGTGCACGCAGGGGCAGAAGGTCACGGCCACGGTGGAGGGCACCGTGCAGAGCCGGGATGGCGGTGCCTATGTGCTGGCCTTTACCACCGCAGGCGGCAGCCATCGGCTGCACTACCCGAAGCCTGCGCACGGCAAAAGCTTTGCGGTGGGGGACACCGTCACCTTATATTATGACCCCGAAAACCCGGAAAAAATGTATGTAGAGGGCGACCGGGCCACGCTGGGAGCCGAGGTGCTGTATGCCGTGCTGGGTGTGGCCCTGCTGGTGCTGACCGTGGGCATTGCCCGCTGAAAGGGGAAAAGAGAATGAAACTGGAACATTTTGGCATGGCTGAGCCGGGCGACTGCCGTCTGGTATTCACAGCCGGTGCCGAGGAGCTGGCGGCAGCCGTTGCACAGGTGCAGGCGGAGCCGGACGCGCCGCAGGAAGAGGATGGTCTGCTGACCGAGGCGGTGAATCGCACCATTCTTGGCGGCTTTTCGGCGCTGTATGAGCAGCTGGTGCAGGAGTACCATGTGGTGCCGGTGACCGACCCGGATTTTGAATTGCTGGCGGTGAACCGGGCCGAGGGATTCCGGGCGGGTGCACGGTTCTACGCGCTGCCGCCGCTGGAAGTGGGAGCATACACCGGCTTTGTGCAGCCCATTGAGCCGCACCCTATCCGGCAGCTGACCATTGAACTGGAGATCAACCGTCACCACGGCGACGAAGAACGTGCAGCCGATGCAGCGGGCAAGGCGGCGCTGCGGCAGCAGGTGGCCCGCGAGATCTGGGCACAGCGCTGTGCCCAGGCTGAGCAGCGGGCACGCAAGGAGCTGGTATGGCAGCTGGGCGATGCAGTGAAAGGCCCGCTGCCAAAGCAGCTGGTGGGCGGTAACTATTTTGCCGAGCAGCGCCAGTTCAACCTGAGCCTGCAGGCCAATGGTATCAACTTTGACCAGTTCCTTAAAGTGCGCGGCCAGACGGTGGAAGAGTTCCGTGCATGGCTCCATGCGCAGGCAGAGCGCAAGCTGCGCAGCTGGCTGGGGCTTCTGCTGGTGGCAGAAAAGGAGGGCCTTGCACCCACGGATGCCGAGGTGGAAGCAGCCGCTGCCCACTGGGATGCCAAGCTGGACGGCGAGCGCACCTTCCCCGCCAACGACACCCGCAAAGTGCGCCAGCGCCTTGCCCGGGCAAAGGCTGCGGCCTTTGTGGTGGCGCATTCCACCCTCACCCCACCGCCGGCGGAACCCCTTGTGCAGGAACCGGAAGCAAAATAAAAAATCATGTAATCTATGCTATGGCGGGCAGTCTGCGGGCTGCCCGCCATAGCTTTTTTCTGCAAAAAAAGAGACAGCGGCACACCCGCAGGTGCTTCCGCTGTCCCGGATATTGTAGCTTTATTCCAGATGATGCTTCCGGCAGAACCTTTTGCTCACCCAGTACATCCCGCCCCACAGCAGGACCGAGAGCACAAGGTAGACCGGGTTTTTCAGGGAGCTGACCAGTGACTGTCCAAAGACAGCCATCATGGCCACCATCAGCCCCTTGCCCAAAAGGACAGCGCGCAGGTAGCGCTTTTCGTCAAAGTCCGACATCCCGAAGGCAAAGTGCATGAAGGAGGTGGGGGTGAAGGGCAGCAGCGACAGCATAAACAGGGACGAGGTGTCGAAGCGGTTCACCCACTGCTGTGCCTTTTCCAGCTTGGGGGAGCGGCTGGCTACCTTCCAGAAAAAGCGCTTGATGAGCCGCCGCCAGAACAAAAACATGATGGTGCCGCCCAGCGCCACGCCCGCCCAGCTGTACAAAAAGCCCAGCAGACCGCCGTGTGCGGCTACGTTCAGTGCTACAATGGCGATCAGCGGCAGCGGCGGAAAAAAGGACTCTACCATCGCCAGCAAAATGGGCACAAGGGGGCCCAGCCCCTCAAAGCCCGCCAGCAGCGCCTCCCAGTATTCCAGTGTTCCAAGCTGGTGCACCCAGCCCATCAGTGCGGTTTGCATCCTGTGTCCGATCCCTTTCTGTGCAGCGGTGCCGGGACGTTCCCGGGCAGGCTGCATCATGCTTAGTATATCCATTCTCTATGACAGAGCCGTGAACAGAGTGTGCATTTTTCGACACGCTTCAGGCTCTGCTACCAATACTACGAGATGAAAAGGGATTTTCCTTCATTTACTTTTCCGCAGCCTGCTTTTCGGCCTTGGCACGCATCCGCTCCAGCTGGGCGGTGCGCAGCTTTTCCCAGCGGGCAAGGCTTTCGGCGTCCGGCATCTGGGCGCAGCGGGCAAAGCTCCAGTGCAGGCCGTCCCGGCGGGACAGCTTGTACCGCTGGAACACGCCCTGCCCGGCGGCGTTGCCGCTGCCGGTGCAGCTGGGGCACTGACACAGGGTATACCAGCTGTTGCTGCCCTTTTTCAGCCAAATCTCGTCCGGCTGCAGGGTGGTGCCGCACTCCGGACAGGGCATCTGGCTGATCTTTGGGTCAGCCCGCCATGCGTACTGCTCCACATAGCCGTGGAACACCGTAAAGTCCCGGTAGTCACCGGGGATCTGGCACAGGCTCTGGCGCAGCGCCTCGTCCTCGGTAGGGTAGGCGGCAAGCCCGGCGCGCAGATCCAGCAGGCGGCAGACATCGGCGGTGTACAGGGTATCGGAAAGCGCATCGTGGAAGGGGCGCTCCATGGGGATGCCCATGCGGGTGACCACGCTTTCCAGCGTCATGCCCTCGCCCTCCTTGCGGGGATGCTCCCGCAGAAAGACCTGCTGCAGGTCGTACCACACGGTGGGCCTGGACTCGTCCAGATTGCACAGGAACAGGTTCTGCTTGAGCACCGGCACATCATCCAGACCCCACTCGGCAAACTCGGCATCCGGGCCGCACCACTGCATAAAACGGCGCAGCCCCTGCACGATGGGCTCGCCCCGGTCCAGATCGGCCTGGGTCAGGCCTGTCACCTTGGCGATGTGGTGCTGCAGGGTGCGGAAAATGCGGGGCCGCAGGTGGATGGAGAAGGTATCCAGCACATTGGCATCCTCGTCGATCTTCACCGCGCCGATCTCGATGATCTCGCCCCGGAAGGTCTGCTGCACGCCATGATAATTAAAGAGATACGGCTTATAGCCGATGTTCCATTCCAGATCAAATAAAACCAGATTGCGTGACATTGTTGTTTGTGTTCCTCTCAGTTCAGGATAAATTTTTCGATAGCCTCGGCCACGCCGTCGTGGTTGTTGTCGGCGGCGGTGACGTAATCGGCCACAGCCTTGACGGCATCCTCGGCATTCTGCATGGCAACGCCCACCCCGGCATAGGAGATCATGGAGCGGTCGTTCAGGCCATCGCCGCAGGCCATCAGGTTCTCCCGGGTCAGGCCCATCCGCTCCAGCAGGGCGGCAAGGCTCCTGTCCTTTGCCACGCCCAGCGGCACGGCCTCGATAAAGAAGGGGCTGGAGGGGTACAGGTCGATCCGGCCCGCAAACTGCTCCTTTCCGGCGGCACAGACAGCATCCCGCCGGGCAGGGTCAAGGGTGATGAGCATTTTGCAGATCGGATAGTCCACATAGGAGGCAAGATCATCCACATGGAGCATCGGCAGCTTTGTGGTAAAGCACTCCTTGTTTGCCCACACGTCCTGATCCCGCTCACACACGATGCCCTCGCTGTTATAGGTCAGGATGGCCACGTCCTGCCGGGCTGCAAATTCGCAGAGCTCCGGGACGAACTCCGCTCCCAGCTGCACCTGATACAAAGCCTCGCCGGTCACGCAGTCCACGATCTTGCCGCCGTTGTAGGCCAGCACACAGCCGCCCTTTTTGTCCAGCCCCAGCTCCTTTGCCAGCGGCAGAATGCCCGCTGTGGGGCGGCCGGAGGCCAGCACGATGGTCACGCCCTGTGCGGCGGCAGCATCCAGCGCCGCGCGGGTGCGAGGGGTAACGATCTTTTCGTCATTGGTCAGGGTGCCGTCCAAGTCCAGAGCCAGCACCCGGATATTCGATCTTGCCATGATTTTTATTCCTCGTTCTCAGGCAGGGGCTTCCCGCCGGATATTTTATTACTTACCCATCTATTTTACAATGCTTTCCCTTTTCTGTAAAGCAGGAAACCTGTTCCCCGCCCAGAGACAAGCAAAAAAGCCGCCCGGCGAGCAAAACCGGACGGCTGAGAAGGAAGAAAACGCTGTGTTACAGGATGTCGATGTATTCCCCGGCCAGCGCCTTGTTCATGCTGCGGACAGCGCAGAACTTGCCGCACATGGAGCAGGTGTCGCTGTGGTCATCCTCGGGCAGGCGGGCGTCACGGATGGCCTTTGCGGTCTCGGGGTCGAGGGCACAGGCGAACTGTGCGTCCCAGTCCAGCACACGGCGGGCGTCGCCCATCTTGTCGTCGATGTCCCGGGCGTGGGGGATGCCCTTGGCGATGTCGGCGGCGTGGGCGGCGATCTTGGAGGCCACGATGCCCTGCTTGACGTCGTCCACATTGGGCAGAGCCAGATGCTCGGCGGGGGTGACATAGCACAGGAAAGCCGCACCGCTCATGGCTGCGACAGCGCCGCCGATGGCAGCGGTGATGTGGTCATAACCGGGGGCGATGTCGGTGACGATGGGGCCGAGGACATAGAAGGGCGCGCCCATGCAGATGGTCTTCTGGATCTCCATGTTGGCGGCGACCTGATTCAGGGGCACATGGCCCGGGCCTTCCACCATGACCTGAACATTGTGTGCCCAAGCCCGCTTGGTCAGCTCGCCCAGACGGACCAGCTCTTCGATCTGGCAGACGTCGGTGGCGTCGGCGAGGCAGCCGGGACGGCAGGCGTCGCCCAGAGAGATGGTGACATCGTGCTCCTCGCAGATGTCGAGGATCTCGTCGAAGTGCTCGTAGAAGGGATTCTCATTGCCGGTCATACACATCCATGCAAAGACCAGAGAGCCGCCGCGGCTGACGATGTTCATTTTCCGCTTGTGCTTGCGGATCTGCTCGATGGTCTTGCGGGTGATGCCGCAGTGGAGGGTGACGAAGTCCACGCCGTCCTCTGCGTGCAGACGCACCACGTCGATGAAGTCCTGCGCGGTCAGGGTGGCGAGGTCGCGCTGGTAGTGGATGACCGAGTCATACACCGGCACAGTGCCGATCATGACAGGGCACTCGTGGGTCAGCTTCTGGCGGAAGGGCTGGGTGTTGCCGTGGCTGGACAGGTCCATGATGGCCTCTGCGCCCATGTTGACCGCGCTCATGACCTTCTGCATCTCGATGCTGTAGTCCTTGCAGTCGCGGGAGACGCCGAGGTTGACGTTGATCTTGGTGCGAAGCATGGAGCCGATGCCCTCGGGGTCGAGGCAGGTGTGATGCTTGTTGGCCGGGATGGCCACCTTGCCCTCGGCGACCAGCTGACGGATCTCCTCGACGGTGCGGTATTCCTTCTTGGCGACCGTCTCCATCTGGGGCGTGACGATGCCCTTGCGTGCGGCATCCATCTGTGTGGTGTAAGTCTGCATGGTTCAAATCCTCCGAAAATACACTCTTTATTTATCCTGTACAGCGTCTGGGACGCCGCGCATCCAGTTTTCGACCCCTGTGCCGCCCAAGGTGTGATCCAGCGGGCCGGAGCCTTGGCCCAAGTCGAGCTGAGCGTTCAGCGCGTCGGTCAGATAGGCCTTGGCCCGGGCGATGGAGTCCGCCAGCCCGAAGCCCTTGGCGAGGTTTGCCGCGATGGCGCTGGACAGGGTGCAGCCGGTGCCGTGGGTGTTGGGGTTATCGACCCGCTGCCCCGGGAACCAGAGCAGCTGCCCGTCCCGGAGCGCCAGAAGGTCGTCGGCATCGGTGTCGCTGTGGCCGCCCTTCAGCAGGACATTGCAGCCATAGCGGCCGGCAATGGTCTGCGCGGCGTGTACCATGTTATCGCGGTTATGGATGGCCATTTCTGCCAGAACTTCTGCCTCGTGGCGGTTGGGGGTGATAAGCGCCGAGAGGGGGAACAGCTCCCGGCAGAGGGTGCGCACAGCGTCCAAGGCGATGAGGTCAGAACCGGAGGTGGCCACCATCACGGGGTCTACGACGATGTTCTCCGCCTTGTAGAAGCGGAGGCGCTCGGCGATGGTCTCGATGAGCGGGGCCGAGGACACCATCCCGATCTTGACCGCGCAGGGGCAGATGTCGGTGAAGACGGCGTCGATCTGCTGGGCCAGAAACGCGGGGCTGACCTCGTAGATGCCGGACACGCCGGTGGTGTTCTGGGCCGTCAGGGCGGTGATGGCGCTCATAGCGAAGACGCCGTTCATGGTCATGGCCTTGAGGTCGGCCTGAATGCCGGCGCCGCCGCTGGAATCGCTGCCCGCGATGGTAAGTGCAGTTTTCATAAATAACTCCTTAAAAGAAACCTCTCCGTTACGGCTTTGCCGTGGGTAGGCTCTCCTTCGTACAACCTCTCAGTCTGCTTCGCAGACAGCTCCCCTTGTAGGGGAGCCTCTGGCGAAAAGGCGAAACTTTCCGGTATGCCAAGGCCTCCCCTCGGTAGGCAACGGCGACGACCGCCGCCAGTGGCGGAAACAGGGAATCGCTGTTGGGGCAGCGGCCAGCAGGATGCAAGCGGCAGCGAAGCAGACGCTGGGAGCCGCAACCCGGGCAGGGGCACGCCGTAGGCGTGACGGAGAGGTTAAATGATTCGCTCCGCCAGCACCTTCAACTCCCGGCACTCGGCTTCGATGTCCTCGGCACCGAAGATGGCGCTCACGAGGGCCACGCCGTCTGCGCCGGAGCCTTTCAGCTGGAGGATGTTGTCCTTATGGATGCCGCCGATGGCGACGACCGGCACATCCACAGCGTCGCATATCTTTTTCAGCCCGCCTTCGGGCAGGACGTCCACATCCGTCTTGGTGTGGGTGGAAAAGGCTGCGCCGACGCCGAGATAATCCGCGCCGTGGGCCACGGCCAGCCGGGCCTCCTCCACCGAGTGGGCCGACACGCCAAGGATCATATCGGGACCGACTTTGGCCCGGACATCGGCTGCGGCCATGTCCTCCTGCCCGACATGGATGCCGTCCGCATGGCACTGGATGGCAATGTCCACGTTGTCATTGATGATGAAGGGGACGCCATAGCTGCGGCAGAGGGCCGAAAGCTCCATGGCTTCCTGTAAAAATGCCGCGTCGTCCAGCTCTTTTTCCCGCAGCTGGACGCAGGTGACGCCGCCCTTCAGCGCATCCTCCACCTGCTGGCGGAGGGTCTCGCGGCCCGTCCATGCCCGGTCGGTGACGGCGTAGAGAAGCATGGTGTGTTTATCGCATTTCATAGCGTGCTCCTTCCTCGAGCTGCTCGGGGGTCATGTTGTAGATGGCGTCGATGATATAATTGCGGTAGGTGGCGCTGCCGTCCAGCTTCGTAAGGCGGCTGTGGGCCACTTCGCCCGCAAGGCCCATGGCGCAGACAGCCGCCGCAGCAGCCTCCAAGGGCCTGTCGGGGTTGGCGGCGCAGAAGGCCGCCGTCAGGGCCGAGAGTTGACAGCCGGTGCCGGTGACGGCGCTCATCATGGGGTGGCCGTTGCGGATGCAGAACGCCCGCTCGCCGTCGGCTACGATGTCGATGGCCCCGGTGACGGCGATGACCGCTCCAGTGCGGGCCGCGAAGGACTTGGCGAAGGCCACAGCCCTGTCCAGAGTCTCTTCCGTTATCTTGTCGGCGGCGTCGGCATCCACGCCCTTGGTGGTGCCGCTGCCCGCCGCCAGTGTCCGCATCTCGGAGATGTTGCCCCGGATGACGGTAGGCTTTACCTCCCGCAGCAGCCGCAGGGCCGTCTCGGTGCGGAGATGGGACGCTCCCGCACCCACCGGGTCCAGCACGACGGGCCGGCCCAGCCGGTGGGCGGTATGGCCCGCCAGCAGCATGGAGGGGATGGTGCGGCTGTTCAGAGTGCCGATGTTCAGGTTCAGCCCGGCACACAGAGAGGTGATGTCCTCTACCTCGGCGGCATCGTCCGCCATGATGGGGGACGCGCCGCAGGCCAGCACCATGTTGGCGCAGTCGTTGACGGTGACGTAGTTGGTGATGTTATGGACGAGGGGGCTTCTGGCCCGGACATTGGAGAAGATGCTCTGGAACATGGGTCGTTTTACTCCTTCCGCTCAGCTCAGGCTGGCCTGCATGGCGCGGAGCGCGCCTGCACGGGAAAGTGCGGCCAGCAGCACGCCTGCGATGACCGCGCCGCCTGCGGTAGAGACGAGGAAGGGCACGATGTAGGCGTAGAAGGCGATGTCACCGGCGCTCTTGCCCATCAGCAGGATGGCGACGGGATAGGCGCACAGACCGCCGAGGATGGAGGTGCCGAACACCTCGCCCACGAGGGTGGGCAGCAGCTTTTTCGTCTTGTGGAAGACGAGGCCGCAGAGCAGCGCACCGAACATACTGCCCGGGAAAGCCATCAGGCTGCCCAGACCCAGCAGGTTGCGCAGCAGGGAGGCCACGAAGGCCACGCCCACGCCATAGTAAGGCCCCAGCAGGACAGCACAGAGGATGTTGACCATGTGCTGGACGGGGGCGCATTTGCTGCCGAAGACGGGGAAGGAGAAGACGCTGCCCACGACGGCGAGGGCGCAGAACATACCGGCCAGCGCCAGTTTTTTTGCAGAGTAGTGTTTCATGATGAGTGCTCCTTTTCAATAAAAATATCATGCGGGAGCAGACAGACCGCCGCCCCCGCACACGAACAGAACCGGCACCCGCGCAGGTACCAGAAACGGAAGAAGCGGTCGAGGCTCGTTGGCCTCCTCTCACGCCGGAACACGGCTTCCCATCGCATATTGCACAGCCCGGGCTCAGGGCGCTCCCCCTCAGCCGGGGACAAAAAAACAGGAGACGCTTTCTGCGGCGTCTCCTGTAAAAATCCATAAACAGCGTTATGACTTCCTACGGCGGCATTATCCGCATCAGGTGCAGAAGCTGTCCAAAGACAGCCTCCAAGGGTCGAAGTTCGAGAACTTCCTCTCAGCCTGCGTTTACAAGCTCCCCTGTATTTGTTTGTCGGGAGTATTCTACACCCATCGGGGAGAAAATGCAAGGGTTTTCTTTTTTCGCCGCCTGTTTTGTGGTATACTGAAAAAAAGCCTGCGCGCAGAACGGCGGGCAGAAAAAGGAGATATGGCTTATGGGTCTTGTCAAAGCGGCATTGGGCGCAGCATCCGGGGTGATGGGCGACCAGTGGAAGGAATACTTTTATTGCAGCGCTCTCCCGGCGGAGGTGCTGGCCGTCAAGGGACAAAAGAAGGTCTCCGGGCGCTCTTCGAACCGTCATGGCACCGAGAACATCATCACCGATGGCTCCATCGTGGCGGTGGCCGAGGGCCAGTGCGCCCTCATCGTGGAGCAGGGCAAGGTGGTGGATCTCTGCGCCGAGGCGGGCGAGTACACCTACAACACCGGCACCCAGCCTTCTCTGCTGAGCAAGGGTCTGGCCAAGAACATCGACGAGGTCTTTGCAGAGATCGGCAAGCGGTTCAGCTTCGGCGGTCAGGCCGCCACCGACCAGCGCATCTACTACATCAACACCAAGGAGCTGATGGGCAACAAGTACGGCACCCCCAGCCCGGTGCCCTTCCGTGTGGTGGACCAGAGGGCGGGCATCGACATCGACGTGAGCATCCGGTGCTTCGGTGAGTACAGCTACCGCATCGTCAACCCCATCCTGTTTTACACCAACGTCTGCGGAAATGTGGAAAACGAGTACACCCGCGACGCCCTCGAGGGCCAGATGCGCACCGAGATGATGACGGCGCTGCAGCCTGCGTTCGCCCGCATCAGTGAGATGGGCATCCGCTATTCGTCCCTGCCCGGCCACACTGCCGAGCTGGCCGAGGCCCTGAATCAGGAGCTTTCCGAAAAGTGGAGCAAGCTGCGCGGCATCGAGATCGTCTCCCTCGGCGTGTCCGGCGTCAAGGCCAGCGAGGAAGACGAGCAGATGATCAAGGAGCTGCAGCGCAGTGCCGCCTTCATGGACCCCACCCGCGCCGCCGCCCATATGGTGGGCGCACAGGCCTCGGCCATGCAGGCTGCGGCGTCGAACACCTCCGCCGGCCCGGCCATGGCCTTTATGGGGATGAATCAGGCCGCAGCCGCCGGGGGCATCAACGCACAGGCCCTCTACCAGATGGGCGCACAGCAGCCGGCAGCCGCCCCTGCCGCCCCGGCGGCAGGCAGCTGGAGCTGCTCCTGCGGACAGACCGGCAACACCGGCAAGTTCTGCACTGCCTGCGGCAAGCCCCGCCCCGAGGCGGGCTGGGTGTGCAGCTGCGGCACGCACAACACCGGCAAATTCTGCTCGGAGTGCGGCAGGCCCCGCCCGGCGGCCAAGTGCCCGAACTGCGGCTGGACGCCCGCCGACCCCACGAACCTGCCGAAGTTCTGCCCCGAGTGCGGCAAGCCCTTCGGCGCCTGAAAGGGGGGCTGAACGATGGCAGAAAACACCACGAATTACCAGTGCCCGGCCTGTACCGGCCCGCTGCGGTTCGACAGCGCCAGCGGCAGGCTCTGCTGTGATTACTGCGGCTTGACCTACGATGTCGCACAGGTAGAGGCCCTCTACGGCGAGAAGCAGGCGCAGGCAGACAAGGCCGCCGAAGCAGCCGAAAAGGCTGCGGCCAACGGCCCTGTCTGGGGAGAAGGGGAGGTGGGAGACCTCAGCAGCCGCACCTGCACCTCCTGCGGCGCAGAGCTGGTCTGCGGCCCTGAGACAGCAGCCACCACCTGCCCCTACTGCGGCAACCCCACCGTGCTGGGCGGACAGCTTTCCGGCAAGCTCAAGCCGGAGTACATCATCCCCTTCCGGATGGACAAAAAGACCGCCATCGAGAACCTGAAGAAGTATTATAAGGGCAAAGCCTTCCTCCCCAAAGCCTTCAAAGAGTCCAACCACATCGAGGAGATCCAGGGCGTGTATGTGCCGTTCTGGCTCTACGATGGCCGGATGGAGGCCCGGGGCGCTTACAAGGCCGAGATCAGCGAGAGCCACCGTGAGGGCGACTACATTGTCACCACCACCAGACACTTCGACGTGGCCCGCGTGGGCGACGCCGACTTTGTTCGGGTGCCGGTGGACGGCTCCAGCAAGATGCCGGACGCCCATATGGACGCCATCGAGCCCTTCGACTACAGCGACCTCAAGCCCTTCTCCACGGCCTACCTGCCCGGCTTTCTGGCGGACCGGTACGACGAGGACGACAAGAAGTGTGCTGCCCGCGTCCTGACCCGGATGAAGAACAGCACCGCTGCGGCCCTCCACGATACGCTGGGCGGCTACACCGGCGTTCAGACTCTCTCGGAGCAGATCGACTCGCGGACGCTGGAACCCCACTACGCCCTGCTGCCGGTCTGGATGCTCCACACCCGCTGGAAGGAGCAGGACTTCCTCTTTGCGATGAACGGCCAGACCGGCAAGCTCATCGGTGACCTGCCCGTGGATAAGGGCAGAGTAGCTGCATGGTTTGCCGGCATCAGCATCCCGCTGATGATACTGACGGCTCTCATCATGCTGCTGTGAGAGGGGGAGACGGGAATATGAAATACTGCAAAAAACTGTTTGCCCTTCTGGCTGCGGCCCTGCTCTGCATGGCCCTGACTCTGCCGGCCGGGGCAGCGGCCCCGCTGGTGCGTGATGAGTGCGGCGTCTTTGACGCCGACACGCTGGCCGACCTTGAGGAGCAGGCCGAAAGCGCCTCCGACGGCCACGACGTGGATGTCTACTTCCTCGTGGTGGACGACATCGGCGATGCCGACCAGCGCGACTACGCGAAAAATTATTACATCTCCAACGGCCTCGGCTACGGCGACGAACAGAGCGGCATCCTCTTCCTGCTGGCGGTCGGCTCCCGCAAGTACGTCACCATCACCTACGGCGAGGGCGTCACGGCTTTCACCGACTACCGCATCGAGCAGCAGGAGGACGAGATCGTCCCGGAGCTCTCCGATGAGGAATGGGCGGATGCCGCCTATACCTACATCGATATGTGCGACTATGCACTGGACTACTATGCCGACTATGGCGAGCCCATCGATGTGGATAATGACATCGGCCTGGAAGACCTGCTCATTGCCATGATCTTCCCTCTCGGCATTTCGGCGTTCATCTGCCTCATCCTCTACCACCGGATGAAGACGGCCCGGCAGAAGACGGAGGCCGACGAGTATATGCCCGGCTTCACCCTGCGGGTCAAGCGTGACCGCTACACCCACACCACCCGGGAGCGCACCTATGACCCGCCCCAGAAGGAGTCCCACTCCTCCGGCGGTTCGTCCGTCGATTCCGACGGATTCGGAGGCTCGTCGGGCGGCTCGTTCTGAAGCATAAAAGCAAAAACACCTCGCTGCATGACACAGCGAGATGTTTTTATTTTCAGGGTCTCAGCCGAGGCTCACGCCCATCCGGCGGGCGACGGTGAGCAGCTCACAGCCCTCGGGGATGTTGCGGGCCTTACCGGCGATGTCCTCGAGGCGGTTGGCGATGACGCGGTTGTTGACCATGGCGACGGTGACGCCGTAGCGCTCCACTTCCACCAGCTTCGCGGCGTAGCTGCCGAACTCGGTGGCCAGTACGCGGTCATAGGCGCTGGGGCTGCCGCCGCGCTGCATATGGCCCGGGATGCAGACGCGGGTCTCCATGCCGGTCTTCTTCTGGACGGCGGCGGCGATGCGGTTGGTGGCGGTGGCACCGTAACCGGCCTCCATGCGCTTGGCCATCCATTCCTTCCGCTTCATACCGGCCTCTTCGGTGTTGATGGCACCCTCGGCCACGGCGATGATGGAGAAGTTGGAACCCTTGCGGGCGCGGCGCTCGACGGCACTGCAGACGCGGTCGATGTCATAGGGCATCTCGGGCAGCAGGATGATGTCCGCGCCGCCGGCGATGCCGGAGTAGAGGGTCAGCCAGCCGGCCTTGTTGCCCATGATCTCGATGCACATGACGCGGCTGTGGCTGCCGGCGGTGGTGTGGATGCGGTCGATGACCTCGGTGGCGATGTCCACGGCAGTGTGGAAGCCGAAGGTGACGTCGGTGCCGTAGATGTCGTTGTCGATGGTCTTGGGCAGGCCGATGATGTTCAGGCCCTCCTGCGCGAGAAGGTTGGCCGTCTTATGGGTGCCGTTGCCGCCGAGGCAGAGCAGACAGTCGAGTTTGGCGTCCTTGTAGGTCTTTTTCATGGCGGCGACCTTGTCGATCTTGTCCTCTTCCACCACGCGCATGAGCTTGAAGGGGGTGCGCTTGGTGCCGAGGATGGTGCCGCCCAGCGTCAGGATGCCGCGGAAATCGTCCTCCGTCATCTCCTTGTAGTCGCCGGTGATGAGGCCGTGGTAGCCGTTGAGGATGCCCACGATCTCGACGTTCTCGCCAAACCGTGCATACAGGGCCTTTGCCACGCCGCGGATAGTGGCGTTCAGGCCGGGACAGTCGCCGCCGGAGGTCAGGATGCCAACACGTTTTTTCATATTGAATAACCCTCGTTTCTTCCGATTTCAGGAGCAGATAAATGATATTATAAGAGTATTCCCAAAGGGGGCGGGTGTCAAGGGGAGAGGACGAAAAAAGCTGTGAAAACGCCGGGGCGGGCGGGGGTGAAAAAACATGGGCAAAAAAATCAAAAAAGTGGTTGACAAATGGGCGCAGAGGCTGTATAATATTCTTCGTCAGCAGCGCTTCGGTGCTGAGGACGGAACCAAATAGTGGGGATTTGCATAGTGGTAGTGCGGTAGACTCTGACTCTACTTGTGGGAGTTCGATTCTCTCATCCCCAACCAGACCGCAGCCCGTTGGGTTGCGGTATTTTCGGGGCATAGCGCAGTTGGTAGCGCGCCTCGTTCGGGACGAGGAGGCCGTGGGTTCAAATCCCGCTGCTCCGACTGAAAAAGACCGGTACACATTCGTGTGCCGGTCTTTTTCTATATCCGCGGCGGGATTTGAACAGCAGCGGAGCCGACCGCCGCCTGCGGCGGAAACAGGGAGGCGAGGCTGGGGCAGCGCTCCGTTTTTTCAAAGCCCCGCCAAGGGGCTGCGGAAAAAGCGGCAAGCGCAACTCGCAGGCGGCGCAGCAGGGCAAGCAATCAGCCCGGCGGGCTGTTGCTTAGTCCGCGGATCCCAATCTGTAGGAATGTCAACAGTTGGTGACTGACATTCGGAGGCGGGCGTGAGATATGCCATCGCACATTCGTGCACGGACTGGGCCGAGCGACTAGGAGCGTTATCGTTGCTTGATGCTGTCATGTAGGATAGAATATATTTGAGAATATTTTAGGATGAATCTTGATTGTTTAATAAAAGATATTTATAATTATAGCTAGTAGAGAAATAGCTAATAAAGAAGATAAGCGAATTCATATGGAGGACTTATGAAGTACGCGATTATTGAAACCGATACAAAGCCCACTAAAGCTCCCGAGAAATTTAGTGTTTATAAAATTGATGGTGAAGAGTACGTGTTTTGCCCTGTTAGAAAGAAATTGTATAAAGCGAAGCCAGAAGAAAAAGTTCGTCAATGGTGGCTTTACCGTCTAAAAGAAGTATATGGGTATAATTTTTCACAAATAGCAGTAGAAGTAAAAGTTATTGTGGGATCTACAGAAGCTAAAAAGCGTGCAGACATCGTTGTATATACTGATGAGAAAAAAGCAACGCCAAGAATTTTCATCGAGGTAAAAAAACCGGAACGAAAAGATGGAATAGAACAACTAAAGGTTTACTTGAATGCCACGGGATGTCGTTTGGGGGTGTGGAGCAATGGCGAACCTCCGCATGTATACTTGCTGAGAAATGCCCCTAAAGCTGGTGAAGAAGAGACTATTTGGAGAGAGCTGCGTAATATTCCGGGAAAAACGGAAGAACTTGTAGATGTGGATAATCCCATTACAAGAAAAGAATTGGAGCCGTTAACCGATTTTTTATCAGTGATTCGTGAGTGTGAGGACTATATAAAAGCCCATGAAGGGACAAATCCATTCGACGAAATTTTTAAGCTTATTATTGCAAAACTCTATGATGAAAAAGCGAATTTGAAAAATGATGATTCTCCTGCTAAATTTAGAGTTGGAGTTTTGGAGGCTCCGGAGGAAGCTCGTCTTCGTATTGATAAACTTTTTCGACAGGCGACTACACGTTGGAAAGGGGTTTTTCAGAACAATGAAGCAATCCTTTTAACCGATGGTAGTTTAGCATACTGTGTATCAGCGCTGCAAAAAGCATATTTATTAAAATCTCCTGCTGATATTTTGGGAGCAGCGTTTGAGGTTATGGTAAACCCAGATATGAAAGGGGATAAAGGCCAATATTTTACACCGCGTCATGTAGTAAAGATGTGCATTGATGTTTTGCAACCAAAAGATGGTGAAAGTGTATTTGATCCTGCATGTGGTAGCGGTGGATTTTTAATCGGTGCATTGGATTACGTGTATAGGCAAATTGAAGAAGATCGTGATAATGAAAGTGACATTATAGAAAATAAAAAAGATTATGCCTCGGAATGTGTATTTGGCATTGACTACGATCAGACAATTGCTAAAGTTGCGAAAGCATATATGCTAATTTGGGGCGATGGGCGTTCAAATATAGCAGCATGTGATGGTTTGAACTCAAATAGTTGGGATGATGATACATTAGCAAAATTTACTGTAGGAAGAGGAAAGGAAAAAAACCTAAGACAATTTGATATTATTGTTAGCAATCCTCCCTTTGCAGGTGATATTTCTTCAGACGATACGCTTTCACAGTACGAGCTGGCTTTTAAAGTTGATAAAAAGGGAAATAGAAAACGTCTAAATAAAGTGGCAAAAGAAAAATTGTTTATTGAACGAAGCATTAGCATGCTTCAGCCTTGTGGGCGAATGGCAATTGTTTTACCACGGGGAATTCTTAAAAATTATTCTGATGAAAGAGTACGACGCTATATTTTGAAAAATGCAAAAATTTTGGGTGTTGTTGGCTTAGGTGGAAACATGTTTAAACCCTTTACCAACACAAAAACCGTCGTACTATTTATCCAAAAGCGGTTTAAGCCATATGATAATATAGAGCAATGTCACTTGGCGGACGAAAAAATGAAGCTTGTATTTTGCGTAACTGAAAAATCTGGAAAAGATAAGACGGGAAAAATTATTACAGATGAAGCAGGTGCAATTTTGTCTGATTTGCCAGAAATAACGGATTATTTGATTGACAACATCAAGTATATGTCTGAACAGGAACTAAAAAATGAATATGAAAGAGTGATGCAGCAGACAAGTGAAAGTAAGGGTGTTGAATAATGGCGTTGATGATAACTCGTGAATTTCAGAATGTAATTTTAGAGCTAAATGATCCGGATCAGGGAATGTACACGATAAATCATATATTTGAGCCGGAATTTCATCAAGAAATATATGTTCAAGCGTGTAAAAATACAAAACAAATTGAAGGAGCATTTCAAGTAGGAACGACAGAATTGCTCGAAACCTCGATTCATCGAGGAACGCAACCGGATTATGCGGACGATGAAATGGATGAAGAGACATTGTACTATGAGGGAATGGTTGGCAGTGACGGAAACAGACTGGAAGATCCCCAAAAGCTATATAATATTTGCGCTCTTAAATCAAATTGTATTCGAAATGGATATATCGATACAAGTTTAGCTCGTTCTGTGACACGACCGTTTTATGAAAAAGTGAAAGCAAAAGCGGGCGTAAAAAAGAATGATATTCTGATTAATTCGACTGGGGATGGAACAATTGGCCGTGTGGCGGTATATAACTATGATTTTCCTGCAATTGTAGATGGGCATATTACGATTGTGAGGTATAAGAACGAAAAATTGGCGTGGTACATTGCGGCTTTTTTACAAACGAGCACAGGACAAAATCAAATTTACCGTTATATCAATGGTTCGAGTGGACAAGTTGAAATCTACCCGCAAGATATTTCGCGAATCTGGATTAAGCCAGCAGATAATAACAAAATAGATGAGGTAGCCCAAAATTTTAAAAGAGCATGTGAAAAACATGACGAATTTTATCACGATTTAACTGCAGCGTTGCACAATATCTGAAAGCGAAAAAATTGGGGTGCAGAATATCTTGATCTTTTTTTCATTTATCGTAGGGCGGAAAATTAGTGCAACATCAAAATGGCATATTTAGGATATGTAATTTTACGCGCTGTTGCTGTTGTATTAAAAAGTTGAATTGCTATAATAATGAAACTTAAAGTAGAGCAGTAGCGTGAGTGCAACTGTATTATTCACACATTTCTCTATCTCTTTCCCTGAAAATATGGTAGAATAGTACCAATACGACACAGGGAGGTCTTTCTATGCTCAAACGTCTGCGCAGCGCCCATCCGATGCTCTACTGTCTCGGGGCTGAGGTGCTGTTTCTGGGGATACTGTTCGTGGCGTCGATGGTGTCGCTTCTGGGGATCTTATTCGTCCTGCGCGACCTCGAGATGGCCGACGACTATCTGCTGACGACTCTGCAGGAGGCGGCGGGCATCCTGACGGCCTGCTTCCTTCTGGCCCGCACCGGGAAGATCGGCCTGCTCCGCCGCCGGGGCAGCGGCTTCTTCAACGGCCTGCTGGTGGGACTGTACCCCATCGCACTCATCAGCTACAACGCCTATAACACCCTGCTGTTCGGCCGCCCGGAGGGCGATATGCTGCCCGCATGGCGCATCGTGTGGTTCCTGCTGGGCATGACCAGCGTGGGCGTGGCCGAAGAGTTTCTGTTCCGGGGGGTCATCGCCCAGACCCTGCTCGAGCACTTCGGCACCAGCCGGGGCGGCGTCTGGAAAGCCTGTCTGCTGTCGGGCCTGTACTTCGGCGCGGCCCACCTGACCAACCTCACCGGCAGCGCGCCGCTGGGCGTGCTGATGCAGTGTGTCTTTGCGGCGTCGCTGGGCACCCTGCTGGCGGCAGTCTATTTCCGCACCGGCAACATCTGGGTGACGGTGTTCATCCACGCCGCGATGGACATCACCTCCATGCTGGTGGGCGGCTTATACGGCACCCAGTCGGTGGCCGACAGCATCAGCACCTACGACATCACCATGCTGGCGTCGGTGGCGGTCTATCTCATCCCCACAGCGTTCCTGCTGCGGAAAAAGAAAATCGGCGAAGTGGAGCTTTACTTCGGACGGGATGCGGTGTCAGAGAATGCATAAGAAAAAGGAGCCGCGAGGCTCCTTTTTTCGTTATACCTTATTCGTAATCAATGGGCAGCGTGGGCAGGCCGTTCAGCTCCAGCCCGGCGGTATGGCCTGCGATGTACTGGTAATACCCCTGCGCCGCGATCATGGCGCCATTGTCGCCGCAGAACTTCAGCTCAGGCAGATAGACCTTTGCGCCCAGCTTCTGGGCACCGTCGTTGACCAGCTGGCGCAGACGGCCATTGGCCGCGACGCCGCCCGCGAGGCAGACTTGCTTTGCGCCGGTGTCGGCGGCGGCGAGGAGGAGCTTTTCGGCGAGGATGCCTGCGATGCGCTCCTGAAAGCTGGCCGCAAGGTCGGGCACATGGATCTCAGTGCCCTTCATCTGGGCTTGATTCACCTCGTTCAGCACAGCGGTCTTGAGGCCGGAGAAGCTGACGTTGTATCGGCCCTCGACGTGGGGGACGGGCAGGCGGTAGGCCTTCGGGTCTCCGGTCTTGGCGGCGTTGGCGACGCTGGGGCCGCCGGGATAGGGCAGGCCCAGCGTCCGGGCCACCTTGTCGAAGGCCTCACCGGCGGCATCGTCCACCGTGTGGCCGAGGATGTGGTAGTGGGTGTAGTCCTGGACCTCCACGATGTGGCTGTGTCCGCCGGATGCCACGAGGCAGAGGAAGGGCGGCTTCAGCTCGGGGTGGGTGAGGTAAAGGGCCGCGATGTGGCCCCGCAGGTGGTGGACCGGTACCAGCGGCTTGCCCGCCGAGTAGGCGAGGCCTTTGGCGAAGTTGACACCCACCAGCACCGCGCCGATGAGTCCGGGCGCGAAGGTGACGGCCACGGCGTCCACGTCGTCGATGGTCTTTCCGGCGTCCAGCAGAGCCTTTTTGACGGTGGCGCTGATAAACTCGCAGTGGCGGCGGCTGGCGATCTCGGGCACGACGCCGCCATAAAGCGCCTGTTCCTTGACGCTGGTGGAGATGACATTGCTCAGCAGATGCCGGCCATCCTCCACCAGAGATGCGGCGGTCTCGTCGCAGGTGGATTCGATTCCTAGAATGATCATGGTCTTAGTGGGCCTCCAGCCAGTTTTTGCCCTGATGCACCTCGGTGCTCAGGGGCACAGCGTAATTGACACAGCCTTCCATCTCTTCCTGCAGGATGGCGGCAGCTCTTGCGGCCTCCGCCTCCGGGGCCTCCACGATGAGTTCGTCGTGGACGGTCAGGATGAGGCGGCTCTCCATCTTCTCGTCCCGCAGACGCCGCCAGACCCGCACCATCGCCAGTTTGATGACGTCGGCGGCAGTGCCCTGAATGGGGGTGTTGCGGGCCATCCGCTCGCCGCTGGCCCGGATGTTGTGGTTGTTGCTGGTCAGCTCGGGCAGGGAGCGGCGGCGTCCGAAGAGGGTGGACACATAGCCGCAGGCCCGGGCGTCGGAGATGGTCTTGTCCATATAGCCGCTCACCTTCGGGAAAGTGGCCAGATAGTTTTTCAGGAAGGCGTCGGCCTCCTTGACGCTGACGCCGATGTCCTTCGAGAGGCTGTAAGCACCCTTGCCGTACATGATGCCGAAGTTGATGGCTTTGGCAGAGGAGCGGAGACGGGGCGTGACCTGCTCGAGGGGCAGGTTGTAGATCTTCGCGGCGGTGCTGCGGTGGATGTCCTCGCCGGTCAGGAAGGCCTGCTGCATATGCTCGTCGCCGGTGACGTGGGCGAGGATGCGCAGCTCGATCTGGGAGTAGTCGGCGTCCACCAGTGTCTCGCCCTGCCCAGCCACAAAGTAGCCGCGTAACCGGCTGCCCAGCTCGGTGCGGATGGGGATGTTCTGCAAGTTTGGCTCGGTGGACGAAATGCGCCCGGTGCGGGCCTCGGTCTGGATAAAGGTCGAGTGCACGCGCCCATCCGCGGCCGTGGCGTTCAGCAGGCCGTCCACGTAGGTGGACAGCAGCTTGGAGTAGGTGCGGTATTTCAAAATCTCGTCGATGACCTGGCTGTACGGCCGCAGGCTTTCCAGCGTCTCGGCGTCGGTGGAGTAGCCGCGGGCGTTTTTCTTGCGCGGCGGCAGGCCCAGCTTGTCAAACAGGGCCTCGCCCAGCTGCTTCGGACTGTTTACGTTGAACTCATAGCCAACTTCTGTATAGATATTGTCTAAAATGCCGTCCAGCTCGCCCCGCAGACTGTCGCCAAAGGCGCGGATGCCGTCGGCGTCAATCGCAAAGCCGATGCGCTCCATGTCGGCCAGCACCCGGGCCAGCGGCAGCTCCATCTCGTCCAACAGCTTGCGCTGGCCGCTCTCGTCCAGCGCGGCGGCCAGCGTGTCGCACAGGCCCGCCAGCACGCCCGCATCGGGCGCGGCCTCACAGGCAAAGGCGGCGTGTACGCCGTACTCGGCGGCCAGGGAGTGTACCTCGTAGCCGCTGGCCGACGGGTTTAAAAGATACGCGGCCAGCTTGCCGTCAAAATGCAGGGCTTTGCCAATATGCCCCTGCTCCAGTGCCAGGCGATAGAGGGGCTTCGCGTCAAAGGCCCAGATTTCGGCGTCGCCGTCGAGGATGGCGGCCAGCCGGTCCGCGTCGGGCAGGTAGACGTCCTTGCCCTGCACGAGATACCACGCGCTGTCGTCCTCTTTGCTCGCGCTCTGGGCGGCGGGCAGGTAGACGTCCTGCCCCTGCACAAGGTACCAATTGCCGTCGGCATTCCGGGCGGCGTAGAAGCGGCCCTCCAGCAGCAGCGGCAGGGGGGACGGCTCGACGGTCTCGAGCGGTGCGGCATTCTCGGATGGGGCGGGCGCGGTGCCGCCGTTCAGGCCCCAGCGGTCCACCAGCTTGTGCATTTCCAGCGCGGCCAGCAGCTGCGCGGCAGCAGCCGGGTCGCCGGGTTGGCGGACATAGGCGGCGGGGTCGGATTCGATCGGTGCGTCCTTGCGAATCGTGCCCAGCATATAGGAAAGGTCGGCCTTGTCGCGGTTGGCGGTCAGCTTGGTCCGCTGGCCGGGCTTGACGGCCTTGTCCTCGATGTTGTCATACACGCCCTGCAGGCTGCCGAATTTGGAGATCAGCGCCAGTGCGGTTTTCTCGCCGATGCCGGGCACGCCGGGGATGTTGTCCGACGCATCGCCCATCAGGCTCTTGACGTCGATGAGCTGCGGCGGCTCGATGCCGTACTTCTCGCGGATGGCGGCGGGGTCCATGGGGATGGTCTCTTTGTTGGTCGCCAGCAACACGGTGGTTGCATCGTCCACAAGCTGCAAGCTGTCGCGGTCACCGGTAGCCAGCAGCGTCGTGCCGCCCGCGGCCTCGCACGCTGCGGCCAGCGTGCCGAGAATATCGTCGGCCTCCCAGCCCGCCTTGCTGACCTGCACAAAGCCAAGGTCGGTCAGCAGCTCCTTCAAAACCGGCATCTGCTGGGCCAGCTCCTCGGGCATGCCGTGGC
>OOCQ01000863.1_pt1 | contig 22037 bp, 20 predicted proteins | sample 1671121 | NCBI WGS metagenome assembly OOCQ01 (sample SAMN06348124, study PRJEB24527) | human gut metagenome | biome: human gut; feature: ankylosing spondylitis patient; material: feces | host: Homo sapiens | place: China | collected 2015-10 | reverse complement strand
CGCTGGCGCTCTTGTCGCTGGTCAGGTTCTTGATGAGCTGCTGCTCCAGCGTGGAAGCGCCCTGCTTGGAGCTGTAAATGGGCAGCAGATACTCGTTGACCATGGCACCGATGGTGCGCTTGAAGTTCACGCCCGGCTCGTTGTAGAAATCCTTGTCCTCGGTGCAGATGAACGCATACTGCAGGTTGGTGGGGATCTGTTCCAGGTCTGCCCAGACCCGGTGGCTGTTGGAGGAGCGCAGGGTGGCATACTCCACCTGCGCGCCGGTGTCGGGGTCGGTGGCTACCACGGTGCTGGACTGGCTCAGCTCGATGTTGTCCAGGTCCAGCAGGTTGCCATCGTTGGCCGTGGCCTGCACGGCGTAGTACACCGCCGCCACTGCCGCCAGGCTGCACACCATGATGCCCAGGCAGATGAGGGTAGCCAGCGTACGGCCCAGCGCCCTGAGGATGGGGTGCTTCGCCTTTTCCCGGGGCTCCTTTGGCTCCCTGGGGGCACGCCCGCGCTTGGGCGGCTCTTCCCTGCGGCTGTTGCTCACATTCACTTTACGTCCCCCCGTGGGCTGCACGTCCGTGCGTGCAGCGCCCCGGTGGATCTTTCTCGATTCGTTTGAGATAAGGATCGCCTCCTGACCTGCTTAAACGGTTATTCCTGACAAGTTCATCCTCTCTGCCATCCTCACCCTCTCAGTCTCGCTTCGCTCGACAGCTCCCCCTACCGAGGGGAGCCTCTGGCGAAGAGGTAAGCTTTCCGCCATGCCAAAGCCTCCCCTCGATAGGGGAGGTGGCACGGCGAAAGCCGTGACGGAGAGGTTGAGACCAGCGGCCTCTTTTTGTTCAATCGGTATCGTATTCAATGCCATCCTGCACGGCGTCACCGCCGACAGCGGGGCCTTCGGTGTCAGGCGGCGTTTCGGTACTGCCGGGAGCGCTGGCGGCGGCATCGCCCGCGATATAGAGCACCACCGTGGTGCCCACCTCCACCATCGTCCCGGCGTCCTCACTGGCCGAGACGACACAGCCTGCGGCCTCCGAGCCGTCGTTGACCACCGTGAAGCAGGTGGCGTTCAGCCCCTTGGCGGCAAGCTCCTGCACCGCGCTGTCCTGCGTCTGGCCGATGATGTCGGGCATCTCCATCATCTGAGGGCCTCGGCTGACCACGAGGCTGATGGTGTCCCCCTTCTGGATGACCTCGCCCGCCTCCGGCGTCTGCCGGATGATACGGCCCTTCTCCACCGTGTTGCTGTATTCCAGCGTGACGTAGAAGAGGTAGTCGTTGATATAGCTGCGGTTGTTCCGCACCTCCGCGTCATAGTCGCGGCCCACGAGATCTGGCGTCAGAGCGACGGTCTCGTTCACCGGCTCGCTGGCGGCCTCGCTGACGGAGTCCGGCTCCGACGGCGCGGGGCGAGCGTCGTTCTGGCGGCTCAGAAGCCCCCAGAGGGTCAGCACGATGAGGACGCTCAGCAGGATGAGGATGCCGGCCAGCAGGTTGCGGACGCTGAGCAGCTCGGCCTTTGCGGGCGCTCTCGTCTCCTGCGGGGCGGGAGCCGTCCGGGGGGCCAGACTCCGGGCCAGCTCCTCGGCATACTCCCGCTCCGAGAGGGCGCGGAAGAGCTGCTGGACCGTCTGGATGCGCTCCACCGGCTTGAGGCGGAGGCCCAGATACAGCGTCTCCGAGACGTAGGGCGGCACAGCCGGAGCGACGGTGCGGGCCTTGGGGTTGGAGTCGGAGACGAGGCGCTGGGCTGCCGGGACGGGGCTTACCCCGCAGACCATCCGGTAGAACACCGCCGCAAGGCTGTATTCGTCGGTGTAGCGGCCCTCGAACTCCGCCGTGGAATACTGCTCCGGGGCCGAGTAGCCTTCGTACAGCTGCTCGTGGAGGCCGCTGCCCGCCGTCCGCAGGCCCACCGTCGCGTAGCCCGTCAGCCGGGCGCGGCCATTGTCCAGAATGCGGATGTTGGCCGGGCAGATGCCCCGGTGCACAAGCCCCACCTGATGCATGGCCTCCACCCCCCGGAACACCGGCTCGAGCATCGCGCAGGCCTGCTGCGGCGTCACGGTGCCGTGCTCTTCGAGCCACTTCTGGAGCGGACAGCCGCCGGGATTCTCCATGACGGCATAGACCGTGTTGTTCTCTTCAAAGACGTCCAGCACCGCCTCGAGGCCGTTGGCCGGGGTGATGCGCTGGATGAAGCGGTAGAGGTCGGCAAAGTCCATCCGGGTGGTCTTGAACAGCACCTCGCTGCCGGGCTTCGGGCGGAGGATGCAGTCCTTCCCCCGCTCTGCGGCCAGCGTCAGGGGCATATACTCCTTGATGGTCACGCGGAACGGCCCGGTGTTCTCGACGCCCCGGTAGAGGATGCCCTCGCCGTCTACGCTCTGGATGTCCCCCACCGTATACCGGCCCGCCAGCACCGTGCCTGCGGGGAGACTGCCCGCCGGGTTGCGCCCTGCAAGCTCCCGGCCGCAGTGGGGACACTGTGCCCTCCCCTCTTCCAGCTCCTGCATACAGTATGGACAAATGCGCTTTCGCTCCATGTCGGCTCCTCCCCATCCTCTTGTTTCCTCTTTATTATAGCATAGCCTGCGCAAAAATGGTATCGCCCTCTGAATCTTTCCGCAAACGCAAAAAGGCCCCCGGCCCGTGCAGAGAGCACGAAGCCGGAGGCCTTTTCATTCGGTTGGGTTTTCCCATCCCTCGGAGCTGTTTCGGGCCGGAGATAAACGCCCCCTCCTGCCCGGAATGCTGCTCAGGAGTCCGTTTTAGACAGACAGAATGACGACGGTGGTGGCGTAAGGCAGGGTGAAGATAACGCGGCCATTCTCGACGCGAGCGGTAGTGACCACCCAGTTGCCGTTGCTGTCCAGATACATAATGACTGCAGCATTGCCGATCCCATTGACGCTGACCGAGACCTCGCCGCCCACCTTGACATCGCCGACGGCGCGGACGGACAGGTCATTTGCAGACTTGACGCCTGCTACGGCGGCTGCGTCAGCCGTAGCCTTGCTGCCTGCAAGGGCAGTCAGCTTATCGGCAACGCTGCCCTCAGCAGATGCGAGGGTATTATAAGCAGCGTTGGCCGTTGCACTGGCCTCAGCGTTAGACTGAGGAACAAAAATTTCGCTGGCAGAGCCGGTGGAGCCGCCGGAGATGCTGGGCACCGTCACGCCGTCAGCTGCGAAAGCAGAAACGCTCATGACAGCTGCCATCACCACAGCGGCGACTGCTACTACGAATTTCTTTTTCATAACGATTACCTCCATGTTTATTTCCGGACAGGCTGCGATTTCTCGCTGCCGTATCCTTTATAATAGTAGCCGGACTTGTAGTAGCGTTTATAATACAGGCTCGACTTACTATTCACTTCTGCACGGTCCAACACGACGCCCAGAAGCGGCACTCCGGTGCGCTTGAGCTGCTGGACCGAATCGCCCACGACCTTGCGGGGCGTCTCACCGCCGCGCACCACCAGAACGGTGCCGTCGCAGTAGGTGGCGATGTTCAGGGCATCGGCCACGCTGCCGAGGGGCGGCGTATCCACCAATACGATGCTGAAACGCTGGCGGCACTGCTCGATCATCTGCGCAAAGCGCTCGCTTTCCAGCAGGATGGTGGGGTTGGTCACGGTCTTTGCCACCGGGATGATATACCCGTTGGGGACGTTGGTCTCATAGATGACGTCATCCAGCTCGGCCTTGCCCGCCAGATAATGGACGCCGCCCACCAGCTGGCCGGAGGTGGACATCCCGTACTTGCTGCGCATCTCCGACTTGCGGAAGTCGCAGTCGATGAGAACGGCGGACGTGCCCAGCTCGGCGATCATCCGCCACAGCTGCATGGTCACGAAGCTCTTGCCCTCGTTGGGCGTGCTGCTGGTGATCATGATGGTCTTGACATCGCTGCCGCAGAAGCTCAGATTGATGCGCAGCTGGTTGATGGCCTCGCTCACCTCGAAGGGGAGCTGCGGCATCTTGCCGATTTGAAGCTTATTCATGGTCGTTCTCCCCCTCTTATCTGCCCATCACGTCGTTCCAGCGGAAGGCGCTCTTCTTGGTGTCATTGTGATTGAAGCTGCCCAGATCGACCTCCGGGATGGTAGCCAGCGGCTGGACGCCCAGATACTTGGCCACATCGTCCGGCGTATCGAAGCTGTCCTTCATCAGGTACTGCACCAGCAGCACGCCGCAGCAGAGCACAGCGCCCAGCAGTGCGCCCAGCACCGTGTTCTTGGCGTAGCTGGGGCTGGACTTCTGGGTGGGCACCACAGCGTCCTCCACCACATTCGGCGTCTCCGTCTCCATGATCTCGGGCAGGTAGATGCGGGCCTGCTTGATCAGCTCGTTGGCGATGTCTGCCGCCTGCTCGGGGTCGCTGTCGGTGACGGTCACCTTGAGGATGCGGGTGTCATTGGTGTTGGTGATGCTGATCTGGCCTGCAAGGCTGCGGTAGTTGGTGTCGAGGTCCAGATTCTTGATGACGTCCTGCAGCAGCGGACGGCTGAGCATCAGCTCCTGATAGTCCGCCGTCAGCTGAGAGCCGATCTGCAGGTCGGTCAGGTTGACGATGGAGTTGTTGGAGGCCGACACGATGTAGATGCTGGCCGAGGCCTGATACATCGGCGTCACAAAGAAATACGTAAAGCCGAAGGCCAGCAGTGCGCCCGCCAGAAAGCAGGCGATGATCTGCAGGATGTGCCCCCACAGCAGGTAGAATACCTCTACGAGATCGATCTCTTCTTCTGTCTCTGCGCCGTTGATGGCCGCCGGATTGAGTGCCTGTTGTTCCTTGCCCACTGGTTGGACCTGCCTTTCTAGTTTCTTATCCCTTTATCGTACTTTTTCATAAAACAGCTGTAAGACGGTCTCCTCCCGGCTGGACTCGTCCAGATGGTAGGCCCAGTAGCCGTTCTCGATGACGTTCTCGCCGTCGATGGTCAGGGTGTCGAGCTGTTTGTACTGCTTGAGTTTTTCGCCGATCTTTGCGGCCGTGCCGCTGGCGATGTCCGTCACCATGTAGTCCTCCAGCGCCGTGTAGGCTTCGGCTGCGAACTGGCTGTCCTGCTGCCGGAGCTTTTCTTCCAGCGCGGCGAGGAACTGCCGCTGACGGGCCATGCGGGCGATGTTGGTCTGGTCGTCGATGTGGTGGCGGCTGCGCACATAGGTCAGCGCCTTCTCGCCGTCCAGCGTCACCTCTTCGCCCTGCACCAGCGTGGGGTCGATCTCAGAGAAATCCGAGGTGACGGTCAGGGTCACGCCTCCCACAAGGTCGGTGACGATGCCTACGGCATCCATGTTCATTGCAAAATATCCGTCGATGGGCTGGTCGTCCAGCAGCATCGAGACGGCAAGCACGGTGTTCTCGCAGCTATTCTCCCGGCCATTGCCGTAATAATGGGCCAGCGCGATCTGCTCGTCGGCATACGCCGCCACCTCGCCCAGAACATCCAGTACCGGCACCTTCGTGATGGTGTCGCGGTTGATCTGCAGCACCTGCCACGTCTTGTTGGCGTCGTCCACCACCAGCACCATCTGGACGTCGGCCTGTCCGCCGCCCTCGTAGCTGTCCACGCCCACGGCCTCGCCCTTGACGTCGATGCCCATAATAAGGTACGTCCGGAGGCCGGAGCGCTGACGGTAGGTGCTGCCGTCATAGGTGAGCTCCTTCTGCTCCTCCGGGGCCACGATGACAGCGCTGCCCACCTCGTCGGAGCCGGTCGCATAGCGGTCATTCTCCCAGAAATGGAGGGCCGCTGCGCCGCCGACCAGCAGCGCCAGCGCCACTGCCGCCGCCACGCCCGCCTTGAGGGCGTCCTTCCGGCGGAGCCGTTTTTCCTCTCGGAACCTCACACTTGCGCGAGAGTCGGTGCCGTCAGCCGACGGGCGTTCTCATCCATCTGTGCAAGGAACGCTTCGCCCAGCTTGCGCCGCACCATCTCTCTTCCCCCTTTCAGATTTGGCGGTCTTTTGGTCATGTCGTGACAGTCGCTGCCCAGCAGCGGCGTCTCCGTCAGTTCCAGAAGCTCAAGCCCCTGCCGACGGGTCCCCCAGCGGAGCAGGGTGTCCGCGTTCACCTGAAGGGCCAGCGGCAGCTTGGTCAGCTCTTCCAGCCGACGGCGGTTGCTCGAGCTGAAGCAGAACCGCTCGGGGTGGACGAGGACGACATTGAACTGTAAGTCCAGCGACAACACTGCCACCGTCTCCACCTGCTGGTCGGTCCACTCCGAAAAGGGCATCTCCAGCATCAGGGTGCGGGTGTTCTCGATGCAGAGCCGCTCCGGGTGATGTTCTTCCATTCCCCGGAAATAGGCCGCTTCCGCCGCCGGAAGGATGCGGGGCAGGCTGCTTCCCGCCGGGATGGCGCTGCGCAGCGCGTTCAGGGCAGCCGCCCGCCGCGCCAGATACATGGTGACGCTGTTTTCCCGGGCGTAGTAGTGGGAGGTCGCACAGACCGTCCCGACCCCCATCCCGGCCAGCGCCTGAAGCATCGCCAGCGACATCTCCACGCTCTCGCTCCCGTCATCCATCTGCGGAAGGATATGGGCGTGCAGCTCGATCAGCTCTCCCGACTCCATACCGCATCACCGCCTTTCCGCATTTTTATGGATTTCTCTTCCTCACTTTCTCACATTCTAGCATAGAAGAATTTAGGATGCAACAGGCAATTCCACGGAAATGCTTCTCTACGGCATTTTTTAATTTGGATGCACCCGGTTTTTTTATCGCAATTTTCAAAAATAGTGCCTATCAAAATAGCATATTTGCGATATGCAGTTTGCGGATGTTGCTTGTGCATTATAGCAAACCAACTTTTTAATGCAACAGCAACAATGTTGGTTTGCATATCGCAGATATGCTGCTTCAGTTGTGCTAATTTCTAGTCTTGCGATAAAAACGCAAACTGCTATAATGCAACAGCGTTGAATTGTGTATCACAAATATCCTGTTTGACTGTTGCACTGATTTCTTGCCTTGCGATACAAAAACAACTGATTTCCGAAGAGGAGTATGAATGGAACGATTGAAAGAGACTTTGTCCGCTGCGGGCATTGCATATAAGGAGAACGAGCCGCTCTGTGCCCACTGCACCTTCCGCATCGGCGGCCCGGCAGACCTGTTCGTCCTGCCGGAAAACGAGGAGCAGCTCTGTGCCGCCATCCGGCTGGCAAAGGACGCAGGGGTCAAGAGCTATCTGCTGGGCAACGGCAGCAACATCCTGTTCGAGGATGCGGGCTACCGCGGGGCCGTCATCGACGTGTCCGCCATGAAGAGCGGCATCGGCATTATCGAAAATATCAGTTTCCCGGGCAAAGACCCGGCCCTTGCTTACGACGCGGTGGTCGTGGGGGCCGGTCAGATGCTCTCGTCCCTCTGTATGGCGGCGCTGAAAAACAGCCTCACCGGACTCGAGTTTGCCTACGGCATCCCCGGCACGGTGGGCGGTGCGGTCTACATGAACGCTGGTGCCTACGGCGGCGAGATGAAAGATGTGCTGGCCTCGGTGCGGTATCTGACCGGGGAGGGGGAGATCGTCGAAGCCCCGGCGGAGCAGCTCGACCTCCGCTACCGCCACAGCGTCTTCGAAGAGAACAGCGGCTGCATCCTCTCGGCAAAGTTCTACCTCGCCAGAGGCAGCGCCTCTGACATCCGGGCCAAGATGGACGACCTGATGGCCCGCCGACGGGACAAGCAGCCCCTCGACAAGCCGAGCGCCGGCAGCACCTTCAAGCGGCCGGTGGGCGCGTTTGCGGCGGCCCTCATCGACCAGTGCGGGCTGCGGGGCTATCGCCACGGCGGCGCAGCGGTCAGCGAGAAGCACTGCGGCTTTGTGGTCAATCTGGGCGGGGCGACCTGCGCGGATGTGCTGGCGCTCTGCGACGAGGTGCGCGCCATCGTAAAGGAAAAGACCGGCTACGACCTCGAAAAAGAGATCCGTGTGGTCGCAATCTGAACAGAAAGAGGACAAGAAGATGAAGCTTTTGATCGTCAGCGGCCTTTCGGGCGCTGGAAAATCCGTTGCTATGAATGCGCTGGAGGACATCGGCTTTTTCTGCATCGATAACATCCCGTCGGCGCTGCTGCCCAGCATCACGGCCTTCTCGAAAGCGGGCGACAACCAGCTCAAGCGGGTGGCTCTCTGCATGGACGTCCGCGGCTGCCGCACACCGGAGGAGATCGAGCACGCGCTGGACCAGATGGATGAGCAGGGGGTAGAGTACAAGATCCTCTTCCTCGACGCGCCGGACGAGGTGCTGATGCGCCGCTACAGTGAGACGCGCCGCCGCCACCCCATCAGCATCGCCGAGGGTCTCCCCACCCGGGAGGCATTCCGGAAGGAGCGGGCCATCCTGCAGCCCCTCAAGGAGCGGGCCGATTATACCATCAATACCGGCCTGCTCTCCACCTCCCAGAACAAGGAGCGGATCTGCGACCTGTTCAACCCGAACGGCGGGGCCAAGAACGCCATGCGCCTGACGGTCATGTCCTTCGGCTTCAAGTTCGGCGTCCCGCCGGAAGCCGACCTCGTGCTGGACGTCCGCTGCCTGCCCAATCCTTTCTATGTTCCGGAGCTGAAGCACAAGACGGGACTCGATCAGGAAGTCGTCGATTTTGTCATGGGCCACCCGGAGGCGCAGGAGCTGCTGAAACGCTATGAGTCGTTTCTGGAATACGCTCTTCCGCTCTACGTCAAGGAGGGAAAGAGCCAGCTCACCATCGCGGTGGGCTGCACCGGCGGCAAGCACCGCTCCATCACGTTTGCGCGGAAGATCGCGGAATACTGCGACGCACTGGGCTATCGGCCCGGCGTCCAGCACCGTGACGCCATCCGCTGAAAGGATCACTATATCATGAGTTTTGCATCCCAAGCGAGGGAGGAGATCGCCCGCCGCAGCTTACAGAAGGACTGCTGCGTCCGTGCCGCTGCCTACGGCATCGCCTGCTTTGCCAAGTATTTTGACGCCAGCGGGCTGGTGCTTCAGACGGAGCAGGAGCTGACCACGCAGGTGGCCGCGCAGCTGTTTGCGCGCTGCGGTGTGCAGGGCGAGATCGTCCGGAAGGAGCGCCCCAGCGGGGTGGTGTATGAGTTCAGCATCCGCGCACCGGAGCAGGTAGCGCGGATGCACGAGCTTTTCGGCACCACCGGCACCGAGACGAGCCTGCAGATCGACCCCGGACTCATCCGCTGCCAGACCTGTGTCAGCGCGTACATCGGGGCAGCTTTTTTGTGCAGCGGCACCGTCACCGACCCCCAGAAGGAGTACAGCATCGAGTTCCTCACCAGCCGCACGAACCTCGCCCGCGACTTCGAGGCGCTGCTGGCGGAGCACGAATTTGCGCCCCACCGCACCCGCCGCAACGGTGTGAACCTCGTTTACGTCAAGAGCTGCGACAATGTGGAGAGCATCCTTTCCTTTATGGGGGCGGCGGAGGCCTCGACCCGGCTCAGCGCCCAGAAGGCCGTCAAGCAGATGCGCAACCAGATCAACCGCCACACCAACTGCGACACTGCGAACCTCAGCAAGACGGCCCGCGCCAACGCCCAGACCCTCAAGGCCATCCGCTTTCTGGACGAGCAGGGGGCGCTGGAGACGCTGCCGGAGACGCTGCAGCAGGCGGCAGCCCGGAGACTGAAATATCCCGACCTGTCGCTGGCGGCGCTCTGTACCAGCTTCGACCCGCCCATGAGCAAATCGGGCCTGTCCCACCGGATGAAAAAGCTGGAAGCTCTGGCCGATGCGCTGCGCCAGCGGCTTGCAGAACAGAGCAGCAAAACGAACACAGAGGAGGTGCGGGCATGAGCGAAGGCAGCCGCGCGGGGAGAGACTTCGTCCATCTCCACATCCATACTGAGTACAGCCTTCTGGACGGTGCCTGCCGCATCGACCAGCTCATGGACCGTATCAAGGAGTGCGGCCAGAACGCCGTCGCCATCACCGACCACGGCGTCATGTACGGCTGCGTCCAATTCTACAAAGCGGCCCAGAAGGCGGGCATCAAGCCCATCATCGGCTGCGAGGTCTATGTGGCCACCCGCACCCGCTTCGATAAGGTAAATAAGATCGACGGCAACAACCATCTCATCCTCCTGTGCAAGAATGAGACAGGCTACAAAAACCTCATCAAGATGGTATCTGCGGCCTTTGTGGAGGGATTTTACTCCAAGCCCCGTGTGGACAAGCAGCTCCTCGAGCAGTACCACGAGGGTCTCATCTGCCTGTCGGCCTGCCTTGCGGGCGAGATCCCGCAGGCCATTCTGGCCGGAGACTATGAGAGGGCCAAGTCCACGGCGCTGTGGTATCAGGAGCTGTTCGGCAAGGGGAACTATTACATCGAGCTGCAGGATCACGGCCTCGAGGAGGATAACATCGTCCTGCCCCAGCTCATCAAGCTGGCCCGGGAGACCGGCATCCCGATGGCCGCCACCAACGATGCCCACTATCTGCGGAAGGATGACGCCAAGATGCAGAGCATCCTGCTCTGCATCCAGACCGGAAAGACCATTCAGGACGCCGACCGGATGGAGTTCCAGACCGATGAGTTTTACGTCAAAACCACCGATGAGATGTATGATCTGTTCGCAATGGTGCCGGAGGCCTGCGCCAACACCCAGAAGATCGCGGATGCGTGTAAGTTTGACTTTGATTTCGGTCACACCAAGATCCCATATTACAAAGCTCCGGACGGGATGGACAATCAGGCATTCTTCGAGAAGCTCTGCTGGGACGGTCTTGAGCGCCGTTACGGCCCCGATATTCCGCAGTCCAACAAGGACCGGCTGACCTACGAGATCGGCGTCGTCAAGTCGATGGGCTACACCAACTACTACCTCATCGTCTGGGACTACATCAACTACGCCAAGAGTCAGGGCATCCCGGTCGGCCCGGGACGTGGCTCGGGTGCGGGCAGCATCGCGGCCTACTGCGTGGGCATCACCGACATCGACCCCATCCGCTACAACCTCATCTTCGAGCGCTTCCTGAATCCGGAGCGCGTCAGTATGCCCGATTTCGACGTCGATTTCTGCTACGAGCGCCGTCAGGAGGTCATCGACTACGTCAACCGGAAATATGGTGCAGACCATGTGGCCCAGATCGTCACCTTCGGTACGATGGCGGCCCGCAACGCCATCCGCGACGTGGGCCGCGTGATGGGACTGCCCTACCAGAGCGTGGATGTCGTGGCAAAGCAGGTGCCCATGGAGCTGAAAATGACGCTGAAACGCGCGTTGGAAGTTTCGCCGGAACTGAAGCGGATGTACGACAGCGACCCGCAGGTCACAGAGCTGATCGATACCGCCCTGAAGGTGGAGGGAATGCCCCGCCACGCCTCCACACACGCGGCAGGCGTGGTCATCACACCGGAGCCGACGGACTACTATCTGCCGCTGGCCACCAACGACGGCCTGCCCGTTACCCAGTTCAATATGACCGAGATCGAAGAGCTGGGTCTGCTGAAGATGGACTTCCTTGGTCTGCGCACCCTGACGGTCATCCGGGACGCTGAGCTGGCCGTCCAGAAAAAAGACCCCTCCTTCTCCATCCAGAAGCTGGATTACGACGATGCGGCGACGTATAAGATGCTGGGACAGGGCGAGACGGAGGGCGTGTTCCAGCTCGAATCCTCGGGCATGAAACAGGTGCTGGTGGGTCTGCAGCCGCAGAACCTTGAAGATGTCATCGCTCTCATCAGTCTTTACCGCCCCGGCCCGATGGACTCCATCCCCACCTATCTGCGCAACCGCCACGAGCCGGACAAGATCAGCTATAAGACGCCCCAGCTGGCGCACATCCTCGACGTCACCAATGGATGCATCGTCTATCAGGAGCAGGTCATGCAGATCTTCCGCGAACTGGCAGGCTTCTCCTTCGGACAGGCTGACAATGTCCGCCGCGCCATGAGTAAAAAGAAGCACGCCGTGATGGAGGCAGAGCGGGAGCATTTTGTCCATGGCTGCACTGAGCCGGGCCACGAGTGCCCGGGCTGCGTCGCCAACGGCATCTCCGAAAAAGTCGCCAATGAGATCTATGATGAGATGTCGAGCTTTGCTTCCTACGCATTCAACAAGAGCCATGCGGCCTGCTACGCCTACGTCGCATTCCAGACGGCCTACCTCAAGTGTCATTACCCCAGCGAGTTTATGGCCGCGCTGCTCACCAGCGTGCTGGACAATACCGACAAAGTCATCGAGTATTCGGGCGAGTGTGCCCGCCTCGGCATCAAGGTGCTTCCGCCGGACGTGAACATCTCGAACGGCGGCTTTACGGCGGATGACGGCAAGATCCGCTTCGGCCTGAACGCCGTCAAGAATGTGGGCCGAAACCTCATCGAGAGGGTCGTGGAGGAGCGGAAGGAAAAGCCTTACGCGAGCCTCTACGATTTCTGCAAGCGGATGCACGGCACCGAGTTGAACCGCCGGGCTGTGGAATGCCTCATCAAGGCGGGCGCGTTCGACGGCATGGGCATCAACCGCCATAGCCTCGTGGAGGCTGTAGACGGCATCATCAAGAGCGTGGAGAGCGACTCCCGCCGCAACCTCGAAGGGCAGCTCGACCTGTTCTCGGTGATGAGCGGCGAAGCGGAGGCCGACGCCGCCGACAGCTACGAGATCAAGCCGTTCCCGGAGTACAGCCACACCGAGCTGCTCCAGCAGGAAAAAGAGGTCAGCGGACTCTACCTGTCCGGTCATCCGCTGGATGCCTACCGGGAGCAGTCGGCCCGTTTTGCCTCCAACAGCATCAAGGAGCTTACCGGCGAGGATGCCCACAAGCTGGACGGCGATCACGTCCGTATCGTGTGTACCATCGTCAAAAACCGGATGATGACTACCAAATCCAATACCATGATGGCCTTTACCAGCGTGGAAGATCTGACCGGCACGATGGAGATCATCGTCTTCCCGCGGGTTCTGGATACCTTCCGGGACGCGCTCAAGGAGAATGCCGTCGTGGTCATCGAAGGCCGCCTCTCGGTGCGGGAGGATGAGCCGTCCAAGCTGATGGCAGAGAGCATCCTGCCCATCGAGGGCTATGACCCCAAGCGCCCGCAGGCCAACCGCCCGAACCCCATGCGGGATGCTGCCCAAAGGCTCTATATCCGTCTGCCGTCCCGCAGCTGCCCGGAGTACGCGAAGGTCATCAATCTTCTTGAGATATTCGACGGCGATATGCCGGTCATTTTCTATCTCGAGGATGTCAGGCAGAAGCTTGCCGCACCCCGGCGGCTGTATGCTTCGGGCCACCCGCTGCTGTTTCAGGAGCTGAAGCGCCTGCTTGGTGAGCACAATGTTGCAACAAAATGACATTTCTGTGCACCAATCTTTACAAGCACGCTGTTTCCAAATGGCTGGCTTTGTGATATAATTGTCTAAGGCAAGCCATAGCAAATATGTTGCATCGAACCGGGCCGCATCTGTGGAAGAAGGGGATGCGCACGCCCTGAGTGGTATGTGAAGAAACAAATTGGAGGGAATCTCTCTATGGAAAAGCAAATCAAGACGATCGGTGTTCTGACCAGCGGCGGCGACGCCCCCGGCATGAACGCAGCTGTCCGTGCCGTGGTCCGTACCGGCCTGCACAAGGGCTTCCGTATGATCGGCATCCAGCGCGGCTACAACGGCCTGCTGAACGGCGAGTGCTTCGAAATGAACCTGCGCAGCGTTTCGAACATCATCTCTGCCGGCGGCACCATCCTTTACACCGCACGCTGCCTTGAGTTCAAGACCAAAGAGGGTCAGGATAAGGGAGCAGCCAAGTGCCGCGAGCTGGGCATTGATGCGCTGGTGGTCATCGGCGGCGATGGTTCCTACCGCGGTGCCCGTGAGCTGGCACACCGCGGCATCCCGATGATCGGCCTGCCCGGCACCATCGACAACGATATTGCCTGTACCGACTACACCATCGGCTATGATACGGCGATGAACACCGCGCTCGAGATGATCGATAAGCTGCGCGACACCACCCAGAGCCACGACCGCTGCAGCGTCGTCGAGGTCATGGGCCGCAACGCCGGTTACATCGCTCTGAACGTCGCCATCGCCTCCGGTGCTATGGCTGTGCTGCTGCCGGAGAAGGAATTTGATATGCAGCGCGACATCCTCGACAAGATTGTCGAGACCCAGCGCACCGGCAAGCGCCACTTCATCGTCATCGTCGCTGAGGGCATCGGCCACTCGCAGGAGATCGCAAACGAGATCCAGGCCCGCACCGGCATCGACACCCGCGCTACCATTCTGGGCCATGTCCAGCGCGGCGGCTCTCCCACGCTCCGCGACCGCGTGAATGCTTCTGCAATGGGCTACCACGCTGTCTGCCTGCTCGAGCAGGGCAAGTACAACCGCATCGTCGGCATGAAGGGCGAGCAGCTGGTGGACTACCCCGTGGACGAGGCGCTCGAGATGACCAAGAGCATCGACCCGGTCCTCGTGGACGTCTGCAATACCATCTCCATCTAAAAAGCAAGAATACTGCAGGGCTGCATTTCCCCACAAAAGGGGAGGGCAGCTCTGCTTTTTTCGTTTACGAAATGGCCCATTTTGTGGTATACTATCGCATGAGAAATAAGACGCGGGCGTGATGCCGCGTCAGGCAGGAGAGTGGAACTGTGGAACTGGAACAAGCAAAGAAACGTGTTGAGGAACTGCGCGCTGTTATCGAGAAGAATAACCGCCTTTATTACGATCAGGATGCTCCCGAGCTGGAGGACTTCGAATACGACGCCCTGACCCGGGAGCTGAAGGAGCTGGAAGCGCAGTACCCCGAGCTGGTCACGGCCGCTTCGCCCACCCAGCACGTCGGCGGAACGCCCAGCGGACGCTTCCAGAAAGTGACCCATGCGGTCAAGATGGAAAGCCTGCTGGATGCGTTTTCCTACGATGAACTGCGTGATTTTGACCGAAGAGTGCGAGATGCGGGCTTCGAGCCGGAGTATGTGGTCGAGATCAAGATCGACGGTCTTTCGTGCAGCCTCGAGTACGAGAACGGGGAGCTGGTGCGTGCTTCCACCCGCGGCGACGGCGTGGTGGGCGAGGATGTCACTGCCAATGTCCGGGCCATCAAAAAGATTCCGAAGAAGCTGAAGAATGCCCCCGAGTTTCTCGAGGTGCGCGGTGAGATCTATATGCCCCACGAGGCATTCCGGCATCTCTGCGCCGAGCAGGAACTGCAGGGTGCAGCCCCCTTCAAGAACCCCCGCAACGCTGCTGCCGGTTCGCTGCGCCAGAAGGACGCGAAGATCACCGGGAGCCGGGGCCTCTCGATCTTTGTATTCAATGTCCAGCAGGTGCGGGGCAAAGAGCTGTCCACCCACGCAGAGAGCCTCGATTACCTCAAGAGCCTTGGCCTCCCGGTCTCGCCCCGCTACCATATCGTCCACGACATCGAAGATGCCATCCGGGAGATCGAGCAGATTGGCCAAAACCGCTCGAAGCTCGACTTCGACATGGACGGTGCGGTCATCAAGGTCAATGATTTCGCCCAGCGCGCACAGTTGGGTTCCACCAACAAATTCCCCCGGTGGGCCATCGCCTTCAAGTACCCACCTGAGGTCAAGGAGACGACCCTGCGCAGCATCGAGGTGGCTGTGGGCCGCACCGGCGTGCTGACCCCGACGGCCTGCTTCGACCCCGTCTTTCTTGCCGGTACGACAGTGGCCCGTGCGACCCTCCACAACGAGGACTTCATCCGCCAGTTCGGGCTTTGCATCGGCGACACCATTCAGGTGCGGAAGGCCGGCGACATCATCCCGGAGGTCATCGGCGTCGTCCACCACCCGGAGGATGCCGCGCCCTACCAGATGCCGGAGGTCTGCCCGTCCTGCGGGGCACCGGTCGTCCATCTTGAGGACGAAGCCGCCCTGCGCTGCGTCAACCCGGAGTGTCCGGCCCAGTCTCTGCGCAACATCATCCATTTTGCCTCCCGCGACGCCATGGACATCGACGGTCTGGGCACGGCGGTGGCGACCCAGCTGGTAGAAAAGGGCCTTGTCCACTCGGCGGCAGACCTCTATGACCTGACCCTCGAGCAGCTGCTGACGCTGGAAAAGTTCAAGGAGAAGAGCGCAACGAACCTTCTCCACGCCATCGAAAATTCCAAGCAGAACAATCTGGACAAGCTGCTGTTTGGTTTTGGCATCCGCAACATCGGAGACAAGGCCGCCGCCCTGCTGGCCGAGCACTTCGGCACGCTGGAAGCCATCCGGGAGGCCGATATTGAAACGATCAGCGAGATCGACGGCTTCGGCGGCGTGATGGGGCAGAGCGTGGTGGAGTTCTTCGCCAAGGACGGCACCACCGACCTTGTCCACCGTCTGGCCGACGCAGGCGTGAACATGACGTGGAAGGGCGAGCCGAAAGGGGATAAGCTGGCGGGCAAAACGCTGGTCGTCACCGGCACCCTTGAGACGCTCTCCCGCAATGAGGCAGAAGCCCTCATCGTCAAGAACGGCGGTAAGGCCAGCGGTTCGGTCTCCAAGAAAACGGCCTATGTCGTGGCCGGTGCGGCAGCAGGCTCCAAGCTGACGAAGGCGCAGGCCCTCGGCGTGCCGGTGCTGACCGAAGCGGAATTCCTCGCTATGCTGCGGGACGAGCCGGAAGCTTAATATAAACAGAACAGGCCCAGAGGCCCACGCAGTGGAGAATCGCTGCGTGGGCTTTTTTGCGTTCTAAACGTACCGTTGCCGCATACAGTAGGAGCAAGAAGCCAAAGCGACAAAACGGAAGGAGAAACGAGATGGACGAGTATTACCGGGCCGTTCAGGCCCTGCCTGCATGGCTGGCGCGGCCTCTGAGCGCTCTGCCGCCGGACATTGCAGAACAGGTACATGAGATACGCCTTCGGGCAGGCTGCGAGGTGCAGCTGACCATCGGGGGCAGGCCCTGCTGCCCGGCGGGACTGCCTGCCCTGCAAACGCTCCGGCTGACGCCGCTGCAGATGGAGGAGATCTTCCTCACCCTTTGCAACGGGTCGGTGCACAGCCACGAGACAGAGATCGCAGCGGGCTATGTCACCCTCGGGTGCGGATGCCGCGCCGGGCTGGCCGGGCGGTTCTACTGCCCGCCGGGGCAGAGCGCCGTTTTGCAGGAGCTGCGCTCGGTCAACATCCGTGTGGCCCGCAGCCGGGAGTTCCCTCTGCCGCAGAAGCTCCGGGATATTCTGCAGCAGCGCTTTGTGGGAATGCTCCTGATGGGGGAGCCGGACAGCGGCAAGACGACCCTCCTGCGCGGTATCGCGCGGGAATTGGCAAGCCGGGAAAGAGCAGTGGCCGTCATCGACGAGCGGCGGGAGATATTCCCCTCAGAGGAAACAGCGGCCCTGCCTCTCGACATCCTCAGCGGCGTGCCGAAGGGGCAGGCAGTGCAGATGGCCCTGCGCACCCTTTCGCCGCAGGTGATATTGCTGGACGAGCTGGGCGGTATGGACGAGCTTTACGCTCTCGAGCAGGGATTGTTCAGCGGGGTGGAATTCATCGCCACTCTCCATGCCGCCAGCTGGGAGGAAGCCGCCCGCCGCCCGCAGGTGCAGTATCTCCAAAAATGCGGTGCGCTCCATGCAGCGGTACTGCTGAAGGGCCGCACCGCGCCGGGCCAGCTGAAAGAGGTGCGATTCTCATGAAGATGCTGCGGGTCGTCGGGGCGCTGTTCTGGCTGGGCTGCGGCTGGTGCGCAGGAGATGCAGCCTGCCGGAACGCCCGGCGGCATCTGGAGGCGCTGGAAGAGACGCTGCTGCTCTTGCAGCGGGTCCGGCAGGAGATCGATTACCGCCGCACCGACCTCACCCTGCTGTTCCGCAGGCTGGAACGGGAGGGGGCTGTCCGGGGCGAGAGCTTTCAGGTGCTTTACCCGCCGCCCGGGCTGACCCGACCGGAGCGGGACTGTTATACCGAGTGCTTTTCGGGCCTTGGACGGGCGGAGGCCGGGCAGGAATGCCAGCGGCTGACGTTTTATCAGGAGCGGTTCACGGTATTTTTGCGTCAGGCGGAGGAACGCGCCCGCCCTCAGCTGGAGCTTTGCCATAAGCTGGGCTTTGCCGCCGGGCTGGCGGCGGCCATCCTCTGCCTCTGAAAGGGGAATGTGTATGGAGATCGACCTGATCTTTAAGATCGCGGCCATCGGCATCATCGTCGCGGTGCTCAACCAGCTTCTCATCCGCTCGGGCCGGGAGGATCAGGCGATGATGACCACGCTGGCAGGGCTTGTGGTGGTGCTGTCCATTTTGGTCAAGCAGATCAGTGTGCTCTTCGTCACCATCAAGTCCCTCTTTGCGCTATGAGCGCCCTCACGATGCTGGGGCTTGCGGTGGTGGGAGCCGTCCTGTACACCCTGTTTCAGAAGAGTGCCCCGGCCTTCGGGATGTTCGTCTCGATGGGGGCGGCGGTCCTCGTGCTGTGGAAGCTCAGCACAGCGGCCGGGATCGTGCTTGCCGGTCTTGAGAGACTGGAGCAGCGGGCAGGCGGCGACGCCTTCTCCTGCCTGCTGCGGTGTACAGGTGTTATCCTGCTGGCCGACTACGCCCGCGCACTCTGCGAGGAAGCCGGGGCTGAATCGCTGGCGTGGTGCACGGCACTGGCAGGCCGGGTGCTGGTGCTGGCGGCGGCGTGGCCCCTGCTGGAAGAGATCGGACAGAAGATCGGGAGCATTGCAGGATGAAACGGGACAGGTTTTTTCGCTTCGGGCTGGCCATACTGTTTTTGTGGACGAGCCTTGTGCTCGCGGCCCCGGCGGCGCGGGCTGCTTCGGATACGACGCTGCCCGGGAGTGCCCTCTGGGAGCCGTATCTGCAGCAGAGCCGCATCGATCTGGAGGACGCCGCATCCTCGCCGTGGGAGATGCTGAAAAGCTTTCTGCCCCAGTCCTTTGGGGCAATGGTGCGGCAGACGGCCCGGGACTATACCTCGGTCCTCCTGTTCCTGACACTGACTGCGGTGCTGGGGCTTCTGGCGGGGGAGTGTGCCGACAGCGAGCTGCTGGATCTGGCTGCGGCAGGCGGCTGTGGTGTCCTGCTCTGGGGGAATCTGGTGGAAGAGGCACAAACGCTCTGCGCACAGATGGAGAGCTGGCGCAGCTTTTTGCTGGGCTTCCTGCCCGTCTATGCGGGCGTCCTCACGATGGGCGGCGAAGCGGCGGCAGGCAGCGCAGCCAGTGGGGCGCTGCTGACGGCACTCTGTTTTCTGGCACAGCTGGCCGCAGCCTTCGTGCAGCCTCTGCTCCACTGTTATCTGATGCTCAGCATGGCCTGCTGCATCAGCGCAGAACCGGCGCTGGGCGTCTTCTGCAAGGGCGTCGGCAGTGCCCTCCGCCAAGCGCTGGGCTGGGCCGGGAAACTACTGGTCGCTCTGCTGGGCTTGCAGCGGGCGGCAGCGTTCCAGCTGGACCGCTTTTCGCTCCGCACCGGCCAGCTTCTGGCCGGGAGCGTGCCCATCATCGGGCAGACCCTCAGCAGTGCGTCGGAGTCCGTCCTTGCAGGGGTGCAGATGCTCAAGAGCGGGCTGGGGCTGGCAGCACTGTCGGTGCTGGGGGCAGAATTCGTGCCGCTCTATCTGGGGTTGATGATCCAGCTGGCTCTTCTTATGGGGTGCAGTCTGCTTTGCAGCCTGACGGGCATCTCGCGCTGCCGTGCCCTGTTCGACTGCTTCGCCGAGGCGGTGCGCTGTATGGCAGCAGCTGTGGCCCTCTTCTTCGGGCTGGCAGCGGCAGGGGTAGCTCTGCTTTTTATGGTAGGAGGTGGTTCGTGATGCAGGCGCTGGAACGTGCGGCGGCGGTCTTCTGCACAGCCTGTATCTGTGCCGAGCTGGCGGCCCGCTTTGTGGGGCCGGGCTGGGGGCAGAAGTGCATAAAAGCGGTGGCGGGGCTATATATTCTAGTAGCCTTTGCAGATGCCCTGCCCGGCGCAAAAGCTCAGCTCACCGCGCCGGAGCTGCCGCAGGCGGAGACCGCTTCGGTGGGCAGTCTGGAGGATGCCATCCTTGCGCAGACGGAAGAAGATCTTTCCCTCCGATTGGAGGACGCCTGTCTCCGCGAGGCAGGCACCCGGGTGAAACTGCGCATCACCTTATACCGGACCGCAGAGGGCGTGGCGGCATCCGCCGTGCAGATCGTCCCGCAGGACACCCTCACCGATGCCCGGAAACAGGCGGTGGAGGAGCTGCTGACAGCACAGCTTCAGCTTGAGCCGGAAAACGTGTGCTGGGAAAGCCCTGGCGGGGAGGCTGTGCCATGAAAAACAAGCTCTTTTTGCGGCTGAAGGACCTTGTACAGAAGGAGGACCGTGCCCGGCTGGCGGTCCTGCTGGGGGCTGTGGCAATGCTGCTCCTCCTGTTGTCGGAGCTGTTCACCCCTTCGGAGAAGCCTGCAGCAGCCAGCGCTGCCCCGGCGGATGAGAGCGCCTACCGTCAGCAGCTCGAGCAGCAGCTTTCCGACCTCATCGCGCAGGTGGAAGGTGCAGGGAGGACCACCGTGATGATCACGCTGGAAAGCGGGGAGGAGACCATCTATGCTCTGGACACGCTCTCGGGACAGACCCAGCAACAGCAGACCCATGTGCTGCTGGACGATGGGACGGCGCTGGCGCAGACGGTCTGCACGCCCAGAGTGTGCGGAGTGGCTGTGGTATGCGAGGGCGGGGGAGATGTCCGGGTCGCCGTCCGCATCACCGAGCTGGTGGGGGCGCTGCTGGATGTTCCGTCCAACCGCATCTGCGTAGAGCAGCGCCGGGAATGATTTTTTGCAGCTATGAGAACCATGAAATATGCAAGGAGGAGACACGGATGAGAGCTATCACCAAAAATACACGCAGGGTCACTGCGCTGACCCTTGCGGCGGCGCTGGTCGTGGCAGTATACCTCAACTGGCAGTACGCCCGCACCGGCATCGGGGTGGATGAGGAGGCCGTCAACGTCTCGGCGGTGGCCGTGGAGGGAGAGCCGGTGGCTTCGCCCGTCACCGACGGGCTGATGACGGAGGCCGAGGCCGTATCCAGCGCCAACAAGAATTACGGCGAGGCCCAGCTTGTCAGCGTAGCCAACGACGCAGGGGCAAAATTCTTCGAAGAAGCCCGTCTCAAGCGCCAAAAAGCCCACGATGAAGCGATGGACACCATCCAGAAGACCCTCAAGACCTCGGGCCTCTCCGCCGAGGAGAAAAAGGACTGCACCCGGCAGATGACCGCAAACCTCGAGGACCTCAACGCCGAGAACGAGATCGAAACGCTGGTCAAGGCGAAGGGCTTTGCCGACTGCCTCTGCTTTTTGCAGTCCGGCCGGGCAGACCTGACCGTCATGACCTCCGGAGACGCCCTGACCGCGGCACAGGTAGCCCAGATAAGAGACATCGTCCTCAGCAAGAGCGAGGTGACTGCGCAGAATATTACTGTGGTGGAAGTGAAGTAAGGTGTTGTATAAAACCGGAGAAAATGGTATAATGGCATCAAAGGTTTTGCAAAGGGCTTTGCCTTTTGCATGGATCGCACAAAATAAAATGGGCGTTCGCTCATTTTGGATGGAGGGCCATAGAATGGATTTACAGAATATGGATCTGAAGGGCGGCAGTCTGCAGATCTCCACGGAGGTCATCGGCAAGATCGCTCGTTGTGCAGCGCTGGAGATCGAGGGCGTGGCAGAAGTGTCCTGCGGCAAGCAGAACCGGAAGGTGAAAGACCTTCTGGAGCGTGCCAACGTCCAGTCGCCCGTCACCGTAGAGATGCGGGATGGCACGGCAGAGATCACTCTGGAAATTGTGGCGGCCTTTGGCGCACGCATCCCGGCTGTGGCCGAGAAGGTGCAGGAGAACGTCAAGTCTGCCGTCCAGAACATGACCAATGTTACGGTCAGCCGTGTTGACCTTGTCATTGCCGGTCTGGCCCCGGCGGCTGAGCCGCAGGCCTGAGCCGAGAACGAAAACGAAAACAAAGATGCGGTCAGCCTTCCCGCAAAAGGGAAGGCTTTGCCGCTGTGAGAGGAACATTATGGAAAATATTCTGCCCCGCCGTGAAGCACGCGAAAATGCATTTCTGCTGGCATTTTCTCAGACCTTTGGTGACA
>OOCQ01000834.1_pt1 | contig 22540 bp, 19 predicted proteins | sample 1671121 | NCBI WGS metagenome assembly OOCQ01 (sample SAMN06348124, study PRJEB24527) | human gut metagenome | biome: human gut; feature: ankylosing spondylitis patient; material: feces | host: Homo sapiens | place: China | collected 2015-10 | reverse complement strand
ACAGATCCTATCACATACTTACTAAAACTAAATTAACCACTAAAAAAACTAATATTTTTTTCCGAAGCAACTATCCTTGACGGATAGTTAATACTAACAATCTATTAATCTTGGAGCAACTAGAATCACTTCTCGTTAACTTCTAATGCAAAGGTAGAACTTTTATTTGACTTCACCAAATATTTCTCCTACTTTTTTAAGAATGATGGCTCAAACAGCCTACTTTTTTGCATTATTTAAAACTTATAACCCACAGTCATCATCAACTGGTGGCGATTGTTCTTCACCTGAGTAGACTGAGCCACATTGCTTAAATCAGGATTCTTCTCATTGACATAGCGCATAAATGGATAGAAGTCGCCCTTCTGAGCAGAGTACAGATAAGCTACATCAATGGTGAGATTCTGATAATTGAAACCCACACCACAGGTAAAGCGATTAGTTGCCTTCCAGTTGGTATAGTCGGTAGAGGTAGAAGCGTAAACGCCATTGCTACCGATGGTCGCGTCGCGATAAGCTCCATCCTTGAACATAGGAGATACATAGTTATATCCCAAACGAATAGAGAGCATATCCACAGGCTTCCACTCAGCGCCAAGCTTCAGGGTGCTCACGCCCTTGAGGTTGGCACGTGTATCAGCATTCATAGCTTCATCGCTGCTACTAGACTCATAATAGCTATCTGTCCAATAGTCATAGTAACCACTATTCTTCACGCGATTGTCCATGTGGCTGAACCAAGCATACTCGTATGTGGCACCGAGAGCCAGAAAGTTGCCAATGGTATGCCCCAAGCTGGCGCCCACCTTCCAAGGTGTATTCAGACGGAAATCATAATCGATGCTCTGTCCCTTCTGACCGATAGTATAGCAAGGAGCTTGTGTTCCATCAGCCTCGGTATAAGCGGCAGGGGCATTGTTGCCAGAGATACGAATATCATTGTCGCCATAGAGCGTGAGGTCATAGAAGATAGGGCTATTGAAGTAAGCACCGATACGGAAAGGAGAATCCTTCACTGGACGGAAGATAACACCCGCCTTCACGTCGAATCCCGTACCCGTAATCTTGAGTTGCTCGTATGAGTCGACCGCATTTCCATCCACGAGGTCCTCTGCATAGTAAGAATTGCTATTGTAATGAACATCGTGCAAGCCCACGGTCAAACCGAGCCAAACCTGATTATTGATCGAACCACTGACATTGAAATCATAAGTTCCGATATATCCATGCTGATACTGTCCGTAGAGATACTGATTCGCCTCAGCATAAGCCAAGGCACCATCTGTAGTTACGGTGAGCAAGCCTGGCTGATACTTATCCTGGTTGTCATTATATCCACCATAGTTGGCATCCACACCACTCCATCCGTCCTTTCCTTCAGCATGCTTGGCAGCAGTTAGTTTGTTCTGCGAAGCCTTGCTGAGCGAATTGGCAGCCGTGAGAATCTGACCGAAGTCGGCACTCTTATGATAATTGAACGCAAGGTTCATCCAGCTATTTCCCTTCATCTTAGGGCTCCATACGAAGCCTGCCTGATCAAAGGTAGGATGACTCTTCTTGCCATTGATATCTATCGTAGTAAGACCATAGCTGACACTGTTCTGAGCATCACCCTGGGCGATGACACCTGCCGAGATGCTCACCTGGCTCTTACGGAAAAGACCGATACCGGCAGGATTGCTGCTGATGGTAGAAATATCAGCACCCAGAGCCTCCATGGCTCCACCCATACCTACATAGCGGGCTGTACCCGTGAGCTGGGGAACAGCCAACTTAGTATCTTGATATGTTTCTTGCGCAGTGGCGCTCACGCTAGTCAAGAGCACACTGGCAAAGAGGATATATTTTAAATTGTTCATAATCTCAATCTTAATTAAAAAAGTTACACATTATCTGCGACCACCGAAACTGCCGCCACCTGAGCGACCACCACCGCCTCCGAAGCTACCGCCACCAGAGCGAGCGCCGCCAAAGCTGCCGCCACCAAAGCTACCGCCATTGCTAAAGCCTGAGTTGCTGCGGGTGCCCCAAGAGGAGTTATTGCTGTTATTGAAGTTGCCATTGTCACGACGCTGACCAAAACCCATGTTAGAGTTGCTGCGACGAGAATAGGTATTGGAGTTATTGCCAGCCACCCCGTTGTAGCGATGGTTAGAACCATCTATCTGTCCAGGGTTATTGTATCGCTTATTGCCAGCAAATCCACCATAGCTCACATGGCCAATCATCGGACCGCCCCAGTACCAAGGGTTATAATATCCACCCCAATACCAAGGATCGTACCAGCCACCATACCAGCCTGCATAGCCATAATACCAAGGATCATACCATGGGTCGAACCAAGGATCGTACCAGCCTGCATAGTATCCATAGCGCCAAGGATTACGCCAGCCCCACATACGGCTGCGCCAATAATAAGGACCATAGCCATAATAATCGTAGAACCATGGATCATAGTAACCATCCCAGCGACTCATATCACGCGTGCGAGCGAAGTCCTCGTCCTGGTCGGCATACTTCTGTGCGAAGTAAGCATCATCATAGATGCTATCAGGGGCTAAGCCCTTGCCCACATGAAACTGGATGATGTCATTGCCCAGCGAGTCGGTGCCAACCTTCTCATAATGGCTAAACAGACGACCACCACGATTATACTCATCCACATTTCTATTGCTACCGCTCCAATACAGAGCGTAGATACTATCCCTGCGTGCTCGCTGCAGCTCATAAGCCTTTTGCATCGCCGCGCGTTTCTCAGCCTGCTCCTTGGCCTCTTTCTTCGGATTGAAGTAGAGGTCATCGTCCTGAGCCATTGATGCCAATGGCATAGCAGCTGCTATAAGGACTGCCAGAAGATACATCTTTTTCATATATTCTTTCTCCTTTTTTTATTTACTTATCCAGACGGAGCTAAAGCTCCATTTTTTTGATTATTTCCTATGTATAAAATAATCTAGATGCAAAATTATTGCATTTCTAACTGCAAAATTACAGAAAAACCCTAAATAATGGTAGGATTTCCCCTATTTTTTATAATTTTGCAGAAAATTTTAAGTGTAATCAAACATTTTTAAATGAAATATTTAGTAGCAACATTCAATATTGAGGCAGAAGCCGACTTGCTGGAGGCTTCTCGCGACCTGCTTGCCGATGGTGCGGCACAAGCAGGATTTGAAACTTTCGAAGAAACAGAACAGGGCATGGACGCATACGTGCAGAAGGAGCTCTTTGACCGTGAGGCACTCGATGCCTACATAGCCGACTTCCCCATCTCCGACGCCCACATCACCTACTCCATCCAGGATGCGGAAGACAAGGACTGGAACCAAGAATGGGAAGAGCAAGGCTTTGAGCCCATCTACGTAGCCGACCAAGTGGTGATTTACGATGCCAAGCATCCTGAGCTCTATCCCGACACCTCCGACCGTCCCGACATCATCGAGATAGGCATAGAGGCAAAGCTAGCCTTCGGAACGGGCAATCACGAGACCACTCGCATGATTATCTCCCAGCTCCTTCAGATGCCTATCAAGACTAAGCGAGTGCTGGATTGTGGCACGGGAACAGGCATTCTGGGGCTTACTGCCTCCAAGCTAGGTGCCAAGGAAGTAGTGGGATATGACATCGATGAATGGAGCGTGGAGAATGCCAAGCACAATGCCTTGCTCAATGGTGTAGACAACATGGAAGTACTCTTTGGCAACAGCAGCGTGCTCAATCACATCAGCGGTGTATTCGACGTGGTGATGGCCAATATCAACCGCAACATCCTACTCGATGATATGCGTCTCTTCCGCAGTGTGATGAATACCGACGCCACGCTCATCCTCAGCGGATTCTACGAGGAAGATGTTCCAGTACTCTTGGAGAAAGCCAACGAACTGGGACTGCACGAAACGGCACGCCACACCGACAATAATTGGACGTGCTTGGTTTTAAAAGTTAGGAGTTAGGAGTTAGGAGTTAGGAGTTGCCTTACGGAATAATAACGTACGCTCCTAACTCCCAACTCCCAACTCCTAACTCCTAACTATCATTCATCCTCTTCAAATTTCTTCTCATTGTTATTGCTGCCGATGCAGAGTTGCTTCAGGTCGTAATAACTGCCGTTATAGATATTAAAATCCACATAACCCTTGATGCCTGGCAACTTACCCGCATCCGTATGCTGCCAGAATTTCCACTTGCCCTTATACTGCACCTTGTCCACATAGTAGTGAGCTATCCAGTAAGGATAATCATCAAATACGGGGGCACTGAGATACTGCTCCTTAAACTTATAATAAGTATAGATGATAGGTTTCACATGATACCTATCCTCCACGATATGCAACCACGTGAGCACATCGCGCTGAAAATCCTCCACATCCCTATCGGCAGGCTTATGCTCTATATCCAGAACGGGCGGAAGGTCGCCATCCGTAAGATGCACTTGCTCCAAGAAATAGTAAGCTTGGTCACGAGCCGACGACTTGTTGCTCCAGAAGTGATACACGCCTCGGATGAATCCATAGTCGCGTGCCTGATTGAAGTTCTCACGGAAATTCTCATCCAGTCGGCTTGATCCCTCAGTACTCTTGATGATGACAAAACGCACGGGGCAGCCCTTGATCATGGCGTTCTTGAGTTGCTCCCAGTCTATCTTCTCCTGATAGTGAGAGATGTCGATGCCATGAATCTCATATCCCTCAGGATATTCGGCATCGCCATAGAGAGCACGCCAGCGGAAGCCCGTAGGACCTACGAAGAAATGATAAAACAAGAATACATATACCGTAACCACAGCAATGCCACCTATCCACCAAGCCCAACGGGGATAACGCCCCCAAAGCCCAGACGAACGCTTAGCCCTCCGATTGCGGGAGCCACGCCTCGCCGAGGTGCGCCTAGAGGTAGAAGCCCTCTTGGTCGAGCCACGCTTATTATAGGTCGCCTGCTTGTTTGCCATATATTTTATCTTGTTATCATATATATAAGAAGAGAGAGGCAGTCAGCACCTTACGGTGTCTCAAACCCACCTCTCTCATATCGTTGCCTAGGAGGAATCCTAGACAACGTTAACATTAAAACTGATTGCTTAATTACTTAGCCTGCTCCAACTGGAGAGTCTTAGTGGTCTGGTCGCAAACCTCAGAAGGACCCCAGTACTGGATAGGACCAGGATAGACATAAGCTGTCTCCTTAGCCCACTGCTCACGCTTAGAAGCGAAGTACTTGAATGGAGCACCGTCGAGCTCTACGAGAGCCTTACGGATAACTGGCTTGTTAGCACCGTTACGACGCTCGATGTTCATCATCATAGTGATAGGCACACCACCAGCGATCCACTCAGCTGCAGGAGCTGTAGTGTTCTTGATGATTGACATATAACCAGTCTTGCCATTAGCGATGAGGCGAGATGCGTTGTAACCGAGTGAGTAGCAGTAGTCAGCATCGTAGTTAGATGGCGCTGCGCAACGTCCCTCGTAACCGAAGAAGTGGTGCTGTGCAGAGAACTTGCCCACGAACTTGCCTTCCTTCTTCCACTCAGCGAGCTTAGTAGCTACCATGCGAGAGAGCAACTTCTCAGTCTCGATGAGAGATACCTGTACGTTTCCGTGTGGGTCACGGTCGAGGCAGAGCTGACGAGCTACGTCTGCTGGCAAAGACTCCAATACAGCGAGGTTCTCCTTAGCGATGGCACCCTTAACGAATGCAATCTGCTCCTCAGCTGAAGCAAACTCACGGCTCTCGCCTGTAGCTGGGTCAGTAAGAACCTCATTGAGCTCAGCGATAAGCTTCTTGATAGCTGGGATGAACTCGATCAAGCCCTCTGGGATGAGGACAGTACCGAAGTTGTGACCCTCAGCTGCACGGTTAGCTACGGCTGTAGCGATGTATGTTACTACGTCATCGAGTGACATTTCCTTAGCCTCTACCTCCTCAGAGATCAAGCAGATGTTAGGCTGAGTCTGGAGAGCGCACTCAAGAGCGATGTGAGATGCTGAACGACCCATCAACTTGATGAAGTGCCAGTACTTACGTGCAGAGTTACAGTCGCGCTCGATGTTACCGATGAGCTCAGAGTATGTCTTACAAGCTGTATCGAAACCGAAAGAAGTCTCGATCTGCTCGTTCTTCAAGTCACCGTCGATAGTCTTAGGGCAACCGATTACCTGTACGCCATACTTCTTGGCAGCGTAGTACTCAGCGAGCACGCAAGCGTTGGTGTTAGAGTCATCACCACCGATGATAACGAGTGCCTTGATGCCGAGCTCACGGAGAATCTCGATACCCTTTTCAAACTGATCTTCCTTCTCAAGCTTGGTACGGCCAGAACCAATGATATCGAAACCACCAGTGTTACGATACTCGTCCATGATCTCAGAAGTGATCTCCATGTAGTTGTGATCTACGAGACCGCCAGGACCGAGGATGAAACCATAAAGCTTGTTAGCTGGGTTAAGAGACTTAACACCGTCGAAGAGACCAGAGATGACGTTGTGACCGCCAGGAGCCTGACCGCCAGAGAGGATAACACCAACATTGAAAGCAGGAAGCTCCTTAGCCTCGCCAGCCTCGAATGTGATGACAGGCATACCGTATGTGTTTGGGAAGAGAGCCTTGATTTCTTCCTGATTACCTACTGACTGTGTTGCTGCACCCTCAACGGCCTTTACGGGACCCTGAAGTGCCTTTGGCAACTTTGGCTGATAAGCAGCTCTTGCAATCTGCAATGCACTTTTTTCCATAATTACTTTTTATATTTTTATTAGTTGAAACTTCAAAAACACTGCAAATTTAGTGTTTTTCTCTGAAATACGGAAAGAAAAATGCTAAAAATGCGTTAATTAGAAGATTTTTTCTGAAAATATAATGGATTTACAGAGAAAATGATTATCTTTGAACATTAATTCGAATCAATTATTAACTAAAAGATAAAAAATATGGCTAACAAAAGAGATTTAAAGCGCACTATCAACTACATCACAAGCGAGCTCTTCGCTGAGACTGTAGCAGCATCTTTGTATAATGGCACTCCTACCCAGGAGGACGTGGATGGCATTCTCTCATCCATCGTGATGATCAATAACGACTTCATCAGTCGAGTATCTCATCCAGAGCCAGGCGTGAAGGCGAGCACTTACTACAAGGATCTCATCGTGGACTTCAATAAGCAGGTGAGCGAAGTAGTGGACCAGATTTCTAATTTGGGTTAAAGACAAGAGCTGGAGTATTTACTTCTTTATAATTGAGATTAGTAACATTTACACCTTATTATATATATATAGTAATGATACGAAACCTTTGTCAGTGGATGCTGTACAAGCACTTGGGGTGGAAAAAGGAGGTTACCTTTGACCTCCCCAAGAAGTATATCATCTGCCTAGCTCCGCATACCAGCAACTGGGACCTCTTCTTGGGGCAGCTCTTTGAGCATGCCGAGGGCATGAAGTGCAACTTCCTCATGAAGAAGGAATGGTTTTTCTGGCCGCTGGGGCCTATCTTCCGCAAGATGGGCGGCATACCTGTATGGCGCAGCAAGCACACCAGCATGACCGACAACCTGGCTGCCGAGGCGCAGAAGCGCGATACCTTCGGGCTCTGCATTACGCCCGAGGGCACACGCTCGCTCAACCCCGACTGGAAGAAGGGCTTTTATTTTATAGCCCTCAAGGCTGGCATCCCTATCCATCTCTATGCGCTGGACTATGAGAAGAAACTCATCCAGTGTACCAAGGTCATCGAGCCTTCGGGCGATGTGGAGAAGGATATGCGAGAAATCAAGCTTTACTTCAAGGACTTCAAGGGCAAGAAGCCGGAGAAGTTTACGGTAGGAAATATCGAATAAGTAACTCAGAAAGAGAACAAGTAACTCAGAAAGAGTATAAGAAACTAGAGAAAGAATAGTGAAACATTACAAGAGCATAAAGTTTTGTCTGTTAAGCAGTTTGTTGCTATCGGCTCAAGCTTCAGTACAAGCATCGATTCCTGCTTCCATTCAAGCCAAGAATCAGGCTTCGGATCCAGCTTACGACGAGGGCAATAGCCACGCATGGGAAGGCATCGAATATGATGGCGACCCGTGGGTGTTTAATGCTTCACGCCCCTACTTCATCACTGCGGGTCTGCAAAACCGACATCTCTCACTATGGGCATCGCATGGCAGATACTATGCCAACGACCAGCACCGCTGGAAATGGCAGCGCCCCAACCTATTCTGCACCACCGAAGATCTCTTTACGCAGACCATCGTGGTGCCTTACCTCATACCGATGCTCCAGAATGCGGGAGCCATCGTCTTCACTCCCCGTGAGCGCGACTGGCAAACGCACGAGGTGATCATAGACAATGACGATGCCATCAAGTCTGTCTTCTACCGAGAGATAGAGAATGGCAAGAAATGGAAGAGTTGCGACTCGGTGGGCTTTGCCGCCAACCGTGCCCTTTACAGCGATGGCGAAAACCCATTCCGCATGGGCACTGTGAGACAGGCGAAGGCCACGAAGCGCAAGAAATATAGCGAGGTGAGCTATCAGCCTAAGTTCCCTGAGGAGGGAAAGTATGCCGTATACGTCAGTTACCAATCGCTGCCCAAGAGCGTGAGCGATGCCAAATACATCGTTTACCACAAGGGCGAGGCCACCGAGTTTACGGTAAATCAGAAGATGGGCGGAGGCACCTGGGTATACCTGGGCACCTTCGACTTTGACCGTGGCTGCAATGAGTTCAACCGAGTGGTGTGTACCAACCATGCCTCCAGCAAGGGCATCGTTACTACCGATGCCGTGCGCTTTGGTGGTGGAATGGGCAACATAGAGCGAGGCGGATATCCTAGCGGACTGCCCCGCTGCCTGGAAGGAGCAAGATATTACGCCCAGTGGGCAGGTGCACCCTATCAAGTATATGGTGGCAGACAAGGCAAGAACGACTATGCCGACGACATCAACACCCGTTCGCTGATGACCAATTGGCTGGGCGGAGGCAGCGTCTTCATGCCAGCCCTGGACGGCAAGCACGTACCCATCGAGCTATCCCTAGCCCTGCACAGCGACGCAGGCTACAACAAGGATGGCAAGACCACATGGGGAGCCCTCTCCATTTGCACCACCGACTTCAACGACAGCATGCTCAATAGCGGCATCTCCCGCATGGCATCCAAGGATTTCGCCCGTGCCTTGCGCGATAACCTGGTGCAAGACATGACCGCCCTCTATGGCGACTTTGGCAAGCGATACCTATGGGACCGCAACTACTCAGAGACCCGTCTGCCCGAGGTGCCATCAGCCATCATCGAGATGCTCTCCCATCAGAGTTTTCCCGATATGCGCATCGCCCAAGACCCAATGGGCAAATTCCAGATAGCCCGCTCCATCTACAAGACCATCTTGCGCTATGTGAGCAGCAATCATGGGGCACGCTACGTAGTGCAGCCGCTACCGCCACAAGACTTCAGCGTGGAGATAGAGGGCGGAATGGCTCACCTCAAGTGGATGCCACAACAAGACAAGTTGGAGCCATCAGCCAGAGCCACCTCTTACATCGTTTACGAGGCGGAAGGAAGAGGCGGATTTGACAATGGCACCATCGTGAAGACTCATGAGTACCAGCTCCAGATGGAGCCAGGCAAACTGTATAGCTTCAAGGTAGCAGCACTGAACCAGGGTGGCGAAAGTTTCGCCTCGGAGACGCTCTGCGCCCTCTACGACCCAGCCGCCACCAAGAGCATTCTGATAGTCAACAACTTCCATCGACTTGCCTCACCACAGGTGGTAGACAACGACTCTACACAGGGCTTCGACTTCGACCAAGACCCAGGCGTAAGCTATGGTCTCACAGCCGGATGGAGTGGCAAGCAACGAGTATTCGACCGCTCGAAGATGGGCAATGAGACGAGCCGAGGCTTGGGATATTGCGGCAATGAGATGGTGGGCAAGTTTGTGGCTGGCAATGACTTCGGCAATGTGGTGAACCATGCCCGCAGCATAGCCTCGGGCTACAAATACAACATAGCCAGCTGCTCCAGCCAGGCCATCAACGAAGGCAAGGTAAGGATGGAAAACTATCAAGCCGTAGACCTGATCAATGGATTGGAGCGCCACGATGGCTACACCCACGAGTACTACAAGTCGTTTACCCCCACCCTGCAAAATCGCATCAAGGGCTATATGGCAGATGGCGGAAGACTGCTGGTGAGCGGTTCTTACACGGGCAGCGACATGCAGACCGAGCAAGAGCAAGCATTTCTGGGCAACACGCTCAAGGTGAACTATGAACCAACGGGCACTCGCTTCATCATCGAAGAGATGAACCCAGAGGATTCCACCGTCACCCAGCGAGACAGCATCGTGACCACAGCGGCTAGCGTATCGGGCTTAGGGCTGCTCTTCAGCTACTACAACGAGCTCAACGACAAGCACTACGCTGCCACTCATCCCGAGATACTGCAACCATCTATGAATGGTGCGTTTACGGCGATGCGTTACACCACAGGTACAAGTGCTGCAGTAGCATATAAGGACAACAGCCAGCGCAGCTTTGTGATGGGATTCCCGCTGGAATGCATCGTGGACGAGAAGACTCGCAATAGCATCATGCTAGGCATCCTGAAATTTCTCATGGAATAAATTATAAACTAAATATTAAGACTATGTATAAGATTCAAGCAAACCCGTCTGGCACACGCTCCATCGAAGTGAGCGACCAGCATCTCGAGACTATCGACAAGTATCAGTTGCTCCGCAACCTCGTAGACAGCAATGGCATCATCGACGAGGAAGTGCTCGACAAATTGAAGCTCAATGTTCGCTCCCTCCTGGAAAGTTCAGACATCAAGGACAAGGACTTGCTCGACCTCTGCCTCGACGTGATCTACAATCAGAACATGAAGGCCTTGGGGCTCCACAACCTCGTATTGCTCTACGTAGACTGGAAGGAAAAGCGTGGCGCAGAGGCAGCAGCAGATGCAGAGCCAGACGCAGTTAATGACTAAATAAGTTTTTTAATGGATTATAAGTTAACAGACTTTCTCCCCACGACCAAGAAGGAGTGCGAACTGAGAGGATGGGACCAGCTGGACATCATCCTCTTCTCGGGCGATGCCTACATAGACCATCCCGCCTTTGGTCCTGCCGTGATAGGCAGAACCCTGGAGGCGCATGGCTACAAGATAGCCATCGTGCCGCAACCCGACTGGCATGGCGACTTCCGCGACTTCAAAAAGTTGGGGCGTCCTCGCCTCTTCTTCGGCATCTCGCCAGGCGCCATGGACTCGATGGTGAACCGCTACACCGCCAACCGACGCATGCGTAGCGAGGATGCCTTCAGTCCCGATTCCCGCCACGACATGCGCCCCGACTACCCTTCCATCGTGTACACCCAAATATTAAAGAAACTATATCCCGACGTACCCGTGGCACTCGGTGGCATCGAGGCATCGCTCCGACGCATCAGCCACTATGACTACTGGCAGGACAAGCTGAAGAAGTGTATCCTCTGCGATTCGGGAGCCGACATCATACTCTATGGTATGGGCGAGAAATCCATCATCGCCCTAGCCGAGGCACTGGAGAGCGGCAGGAAGATTCAGGAGATACGCGACATCCCGCAGACCGTATTCCTCTGCAAGGAGGACGAGATACCGGGCGGCATCCGAGAGGACGACATCCTGCTGCATAGCCACGAGGAATGCCTGCACAATAAGAAAGGGCAGGCTGAGAACGTGCGCCACCTGGAGGAGGAATGCAACAAGGTGCATGCCCAGCGCATGATACAACCAGTGGACAACAAGATGGCTGTGGTGAACCCACCCTTCCCCGTGATGACCACCGAGGAACTGGACGCCTCCTTCGACCTGCCATACACCCGACTGCCTCACCCTAAGTACAAGGGCAAGACCATTCCGGCTTACGAGATGATCAAGTTCTCCGTAAACTTGCACAGAGGTTGCTTTGGCGGTTGCTCCTTCTGCACCATCTCTGCCCACCAGGGCAAGTTTGTGGTGTGCCGCAGCAAGGAAAGCATTTTGAAAGAGGTGAAGAAGATTATCCAAATGCCTGACTTCAAGGGCTATCTGAGCGACTTGGGCGGTCCATCAGCCAACATGTATGGCATGCATGGCAACAACCCGAAGGCTTGTGAGAGATGCAAGCGCCCATCGTGTGTGCATCCACAGATCTGTCCGAACCTCAATACCGACCATAGCAAACTCTTGGACATCTACCATGCCGTGGATGCCCTGCCGGGTATCAAGAAGAGCTTTATAGGAAGTGGTGTGCGCTATGACCTGCTCCTGCACAAGAGCAAGGACGAGAAGATCAATGAGGTAGCACGCCAATACACCCGAGAGCTGATAACCAAGCATGTGAGCGGCCGACTGAAGGTAGCCCCAGAGCATACCAGCCCCGAGGTACTGAAGTTTATGCGCAAGCCATCATTCGACCTCTTCTACGAGTTCAAGCGCATCTTTGATAAGATCAACAAGGAGGAGGGATTGAACCAGCAGATCATCCCATACTTCATCAGTTCCCATCCGGGCTGTCATGAAGAGGATATGGCAGAGCTTGCCGTCATCACCAAGGGCTTGGACTTCCATCTGGAGCAGGTGCAGGACTTCACCCCTACTCCGATGACCATCAGCACCGAGACCTGGTATACGGGCTATGACCCATACACCCTGGAGCCCGTGTTTAGCGCCAAGACCCCGAAGGAGAAACTAGCCCAGCGCATGTTCTTCTTCTGGTATAAGCCCGAAGAGCGCCGCGCCATCGAGAGCGAGTTGAGAAGAATAGGCAGAGCCGACCTCATCGACAAACTCTATGATCGCAAGGCTCCTGGCGGCGGATTCCATAAGGGAAAAGTTCGCTTCGAAGACAAGGCCATAGGCTCTACCTACGACAATCCGGGCGTGGGAAGAGGAGCCAAGGGCAAGCGAGGAGCTAGCAGAAATGCTGAGCGCTTCGCCCCAAAGGGTTACGGCAATGTGGGCTGCTACGATGAGGAGAAATACCTCAACAATGGTCGTCCGCTGCATAACGGAAAGCCAGGCAGAGGCAAGGCAACAAATGGCAAAGGCAATCCTGCAAATGGCAGGGCTAACAATGGCAGAGCCAATAATGCCAATGCCAATATCCGAGATGCTGTAGCTGCCGCCAGGGCAGAGCTGAGAGCTGCCAAGGAGCAAGGCTCAGGATTCTTTAAGGATAAGAAGAAAAAGAGCTTCAATCCTAACTTCGATGACAACAATCGCAGTCGTCGAGGCGGAAGAAGATAAAAAGAAAACGTCCTCGTTTCATTAAAACGAGGACGTTTTTTATTTTTAGTACTGTCTGAGCGCACCGAGCAATTCGGCATTCTCAGTCTTATTTCCAATAGTGATTCTGAGGCAGTTGCCACAGAGCTGCACCTTGTTGCGATTTCTCACGATGATGCCCTGCGCCACGAGATACTCGTAGATGGCATTGGCATCCGTCATCTTAGCCAGGAAGAAGTTGGCATCCGTAGGATACACCTTCTCGCAGATAGGCAGGTCCATAAATGCCGCCATCACCTTGCTTCGCTCCTGCAGGATGTTCTTCACCCACTCGTCCACCTTCAGCGGATTCTTCAGCACCTCAAGGGCATGCTGCTGGGTGAGCAGGTTGATGTTGTAAGGATACTTCACCTTATTGAATATATCAATAATCTGCTTGCTGGCAAAAGCCATACCCATGCGAAGGGCAGCGCAGCCCCATGCCTTGCTCATTGTATTGAGCACGATGAGGTTAGGAAAATGGCTCAGCACACTGCGGAAGGTGCGCTCGGCAGAGAAGTCGCTATATGCCTCGTCCACGATGACGATGCCCTGGAACTGCTGCAGTACCTCCAAGATGGCCTCACGGTTGACGTGATTGCCCGTAGGGTTGTTAGGGCTGCATATCCAGATCACCTTGGTCTTATCATCGCAAGCCTCCAAGAGCTTCTGCGAGGTAATCTGATACTGCTCATCGAGCAATACGGAGCGATACTCCACGTCATTGATGTCGGCACACACCTCATACATACCGTAGGTAGGCGCAATAGCCACCACATTGTCCACGCCTGGACGGCAGAACACACGATACACCAGGTCGATGGCCTCGTCAGAGCCATTGCCCAGGAAGATATTCTCCTGGGGCACGCCCTTCACCTTGCTCACCTGCACCTTCACCTCCACTTGCAGAGGGTCTGGGTAGCGGTTGTAAGGGTCATTATATGGATTCTCGTTGGCATCGAGGAATACGTGGGCATTTCTGCCAGCAAACTCCGTGCGAGCGCAACTGTAAGGTGCCAAGTTCCAGATGTTCTCTCGGCACAGTTCTTTCAAGTCTTTCATAATTTTTTATTTGTTTACCTCTTTCACTCTCAGTCTCATGGCGTTGGCGTGCGCCTCCAGCTGCTCGTTCTCAGCCATGGTAACCACCGCATCTCCTATGTTACGAATGCCATCCTGTGTGAGATGCTGGAAGGTTATCTTTCTGTTGTAGCTGTCCAGGTTTACGCCGTTGTAAGCCAAGGCATAGCCGTGGGTAGGCAGGGTGTGGTTGGTGCCGCTGGCATAGTCTCCCGCACTCTCACAGGCATAGTTGCCCAGGAACACGCTGCCCGCATTCACCACCTTCTCTGCCAACTCCTCATAGTTTTGGGTGGCAATGATTAGATGTTCAGGGGCATAGGTATTGCTCAGGTCGATGGCAGCATCATAGTCCTCAACGAGGATAAACTTAGAGTTGTCCAATGAGGTCTGTGCCATTTCCTTACGTGGCAATCGCTCAAGTTGTGCTTCAATCTCCTTCTTCACCTCGCCCAGCACCTTCTCTGAGGTGGTGATGAAGAATACCTGCGAGTCGAATCCGTGCTCAGCCTGCGACAGCAAGTCGGCAGCCACAAACACTGGGTTGGCACTTTCGTCGGCGATGACGCATACCTCCGATGGGCCGGCAGGCATATCGATGGCAGCGTCATGGAGCGACACATGCTGCTTGGCAGCCATCACATACTGATTGCCCGGACCAAAGATCTTGTACACCTTAGGCACGCTCTCCGTACCGTAAGCCATGGCGCCAATGGCCTGCACGCCGCCCGCCTTGAATATCTTGCTCACGCCCGCTATCTTGGCAGCCATGAGGATGGCAGGGTTCACCTTGCCCTCACGGTTAGGAGGGGTGCAGAGCACAATCTCCTTGCAACCAGCTATCTTGGCAGGAGTGGCTAGCATCAGCACGGTAGAGAACAATGGCGCGGTGCCTCCAGGGATATAGAGACCCACTTTTTCTATCGCCACGCTCTTCTGCCAGCAGGTCACTCCAGGGCAGGTCTCCACCTTCTCGCCCTCAAACTTCTGGCTCTGATGGAATGCGGCAATGTTATGATGGGCGAGGTGCAAAGCGTCTTTGAGTTCTGGGGATACCAGTCTTTCAGCCTCTTCGATTTCAGCCTCCGTTACAGCCAAAGTATCGAGATGGGCATGATCAAACTTCTCCTCGTAGCGCTTCACGGCTTCGTCGCCATGGTTCTTCACATCGTCGAGTACACCTTCCACGGTCGCATTGAGCTGCGACACATCGAGGTGTGGGCGTTTCACAATCTCGCTCCATTCTTCCTTTGCAGGATACTTAATTACCTTCATTCCTTAATTATTAATTCTTAATTATTAATTCCTAATTATTACAATATCATCTTCTCGATAGGAGTTACCAGGATGCCCTGAGCACCCAGCTCCTTCAGCTTGCCGATGATTTCCCAGAATCTCTTCTCGTCGAGCACGGTGTGGATAGAGCACCACTGCTCGTCGGCCAATGGGATGACCGTAGGGCTCTTGATGCCTGGCAATACCTGGGTGATGGCCTCCACCTTGTCCTTAGGTGCGTTCATCATCACATACTTCTTGTCCTGGGCAGAGCGCACAGCCTCGAAGCGGAAAAGCATCTCATTGAGGATGTTGTGCTTCTCATCGTCCATGTTCCAGTTGCCAATGAGCAGAGCCTCGCTCTTCATCACTACCTCTACCTCGGCAAGATTGTTGCTTACCAACGTTGAGCCAGAGCTTACGATATCGAAGATGCCATCAGCCAAGCCGATGCCAGGGCTAATCTCTACCGAACCGGTGATGACGTGGATATCGGCGTTGATGCCATTCTTCTTCATGAAGTTGCGCAGAATGTTAGGATAAGAGGTGGCAATCTTCTTGCCATCAAACCACTTCAAGCCTGGATAATCTATCTTCTTAGGGATGGCAAGGCTCAAGCGGCACTTGCTGAAGCCCAATCGGTCGATTACCTGCGCATTCTCACCACGCTCCACAAACTCGTTCTCGCCCACGATACCGATGTCGGCTACGCCCGAAGCCACGCTCTGAGGGATATCATCATCGCGCAGATAGAGCACTTCGAGAGGGAAATTACTAGCCTGCACCAAGAGGGTGCGCTTAGAGGCACTCACCTTGATGTCAGCCTCCGTTAAAAGATTCATGGTGTCATCGAAAAGACGACCCTTTGATTGTACTGCAATTCGTAACATATTTCTACTTTTTGTTTGAAATTTCTTGCAAAAGTACATAAAAATGTTAGATTATACAAATATTTTAGCACTTATATGCAAATTATTTTGTACTTTTGCACCCAGAATGAAGAATAAAGTATATTTATACGCATTATATGCAATGTTTTTGCTCATAAGCTGCGCAGACAAGAAACCGCAGCAAGAGCTCACCCCCTGGGGCACTCCCGTGGGGGAAGTGGAGGGTATGGACGGAGGCGAGGATGGCCAGACGGAGGATGCAAAGAGCCAGCAGAAGTCCAAGCACGGGCTCTCGCTCGACGACATCCAGGAGAATGGCGAGCTCATCATGCTCACCGTGAACGGTCCTACCACCTATTATGATTATCACAACCACGGCATGGGACAGCAATACCTGCTCTGCGAGAAGTTTGCCCAGCAGATAGGCGTATCGCTGCGCGTGGAGGAATGCAAGGACACCACCGAGATGATACAGAAACTGCAACGAGGCGAGGGCGACGTGATAGCCGTGCCCCTACCCCGCAAGCAGACGCGGGGCAACCTGCTCTTCTGTGGCGTCACCCCCGACAGCACCCGCACGCAGTGGGCTGTGGTGGGCGGCAACAAGAGCCTTGCCGACACGCTGAACCGATGGTTTAAGCCCGAGATGCTGGCGCAGGTAAAGCGTGAAGAGACGTGGCTCTTGTCATCTGCCAGCATCACCCGCCATGTATATTCGCCTTTCCTCAACAGGAGCAAGGGTGTCATCTCTCGCTTCGACCACCTCTTCCAGCGCTATAGCGGCACGGCTCGCATGGACTGGCGCCTGATGGCAGCACAGTGCTATCAGGAGAGCTGTTTCGACCCTAACGCCAAGTCGTGGGCAGGAGCCTGCGGACTGATGCAGATCATGCCATCCACCGCCGCCCATCTGGGACTGCCGATGAGCGCCATCCACGATGCCGAGGCGAATATAGCCGCCTCAGCCCGATACATGGCAGAGCTGCAGGGCCACTTCCAGGACGTGGGCGACCCGAGCCAGCGAGTGCTCTTCGCCCTAGCCTCCTACAATGGCGGCTACTTCCACATCCGCGATGCCATGGCACTGGCCAGGAAGCACGGCGGCAACCCTTACAATTGGGGCAGCGTGAGGGAATACGTATTGCGCCTCTCCCAGCCTGCCTACTACCACGACCCAGCCGTGAAGTATGGCTACATGCGAGGCACCGAGACTGCCGACTATGTGGACCGCATTCGTGCCCGCTGGAGCGAGTACAGTGGCGGTGCCAGCTTCCATGAGAGCTATCGTGGAGGCGCACGGGGCAGCGGCGCATTTGGCGGCGGAAGCTTCCATGGCGCCCCCGTGAAGTCAAAGAGGCACTATCAGAACAAGTACCATATATAAAAAGGTGAAGTAGGAAATGCTGGGAGGGCAGGTTTGTTACCTGCCACGGGGTACCCCCGTCCATGTGCCACGGGTAGCCCCCGGGGTAGGTAGGCAAGAATTACGCAAGATACCCAATTTATCAGAGGTGAGAGAAGCCAACACACCTTTTTCAGAGATCGAAAAGTTACAATAATTTTTATGCCTCATTTCATTTATTTCAGTTATTTCAGTTTTTTCTCTCTACCCTATATGGTAATTACAAATTGTAAGTAATATTATTATCTTATATATATAAATATATAAGATACTCTATATAAAGGATGGGGTGTATGCATTCATAAAAAACTGAAATAACTGAAATGAACCAATCCCGAGAGGAGATAGTTTCTCGAGTAATAACTCTATGTTTCTCCTACCACAAAGCTATGACTTCTGCCCCACAAAACTATGAGTTGTTTTCTTTAACAGAATATCCTTGAAATGTTAATTCCGCTTAACACTTAACTCAATGCTGAAATTTGGTGGTGTCGGAAAAATGTAGTACCTTTGCAAACGTAATCAAGAACATTGGTTGATTCATACTAGTCACATTTATTCACTTAATTAATCACTAAAAAAACTAGAAAATTATGAAGAAAGAAACTTGGAAACAGATTTTTCAGATTGTCCTCACAATCTTGACAGCGCTCGGCACTTCCCTCGGGGTCACATCGTGCATGTAATCATCGATATTTTTTTTCATCGGATTACACGGAATTTAAACCGAGCATTCTAGCGCAAACGGATTTTGACCTATTCGGTCTGAATAAAAACGGAACATCAGGGCGCTAGCCTATGACCGCGAGGCCATTACTTCCGTTAAAATTCCGAAGAAATCGTAAAAGCAAGAATGCGCCGTTTAAATTCCGCGTAATCCGATGATAAAAATATCAGAAGTAAAAATCATCAGAAAAAGAATTATTAATCACTTAAAAAACAAAAGAACTATGGCAACTAAAGGAACATTGAAGTATCGTAAAGTAACTCGCACTCCTCAGAGCGGTCCTAACAAGGACAAGCAGATGTATTACGCTACGGCGGTAACCGACCGTGAGATGAACTTCGAATCGTTCGTAACCCACATTAAAGACAACGACGGCGGCTCTAGCTCTGGCACTGAAGAGGGCGGCGGCAACGTAGGCCTCTAAGCTAAAGAAAAGGCTAGACATTCAGAAATGAGTGTCCAGCCTTTCCTTTATGTAATAAATATTCTTACTTCATCAGCTCATCCAGCAAGGTGTAGAATGCAGGATCCTCGCCCAGGATGGTCTTCACGATCTTGCCATCGGGACCCACTATGATCTTGGTAGGATAACCCAGGATGGCTAGGCGCTTGGTGATGTCGCCCTCGCCCTGAGGATTGTACACCTGAATCCATGGCAACTGGTGCTTCTCCACGGCTGCCTTCCACTTCTCATCCGTGTCGCGGCAGTCCACGCCTACTATCTCCAACTTGCCCTGATACTTCTGGTAATACTCCTTCATCTTAGGCATACCCTTGATGCACCATGGGCACCATGAGCCCCAGAAATCGAGCACCACATACTTACCCTTCAGGCTGGAGAGCGAGAAGTCATTGCCCTGGATGTCCTTCAGGGTGAAATTCTCTACCACGGCTCCCTCAGCCTGCATCTCCTTAGCCTTGGCCTCATATTCGGCACGAGCCTTAGCCTTGGCGTCCTGCTGTGCGCCTTGCGCCATCGCACCCATTGACATCATCATCATGGCTGCGCTCAAAATCAATGCTTTGTTCATATCATTTATTATTTATCATTTGTCATTTATCCTCATACTCGGTGGTATCCTCGATGCCAGCCTCTGCCAAAGCCTCCCGGCGCTCCACGCAGGTGCCACACTTGCCGCAGTGCTTCTCACCGCCCTTGTAGCAGCTCCAGGTCTCGCCATAGTCTATGCCCAGACGCTTGCCTATGCGGGCAATATCTGCTTTAGTGATGTTGGTATATGGGGCTGACACACGTACATTTACAAATGTGCCGGCATCGGCTGCCTGGTCGATGGCTGAGATAAACTCGGGGCGACAGTCGGGATAGATGGTATGGTCGCCGCCATGATTGGCGATGAGCACTTTCTTCAGGTTGTTGCTCTCGGCGATGCCGATGGCGATGCTCAGCATGATGCCATTGCGGAAGGGCACCACGGTGCTCTTCATGTTGTCTGCGGCATAATGACCCTCGGGGATGGCATCAGCACCCTCCAGGAGCGAACTCTTGAAGTACTGGTGCATGAACCCCAAGTCGATGGTGATATGCTTGATGCCCAGACGCTCACAATGCATCTTGGCAAAGGGTATCTCGCGCTCGTTGTGATTGCTACCATAATTGAAACTAATGCCCAGGGCTATCTCGTCCTTCTTGTCATAGAGCAGGGTGATGCTGTCCATACCTCCGCTCACGATAATCACTGAATCCTTCATCTTTCTTTTAATTAAGAATTAATAATTAAGAATTAATAATTAGGCTAACGCCCGCAATACTAATCATAAATTTCAACTTTCAATTTTCTATTTTCAACTTTCATCCGAACAGGCAGCGGAGCGCCTCCTCCACCTTCCTCACGGGATGTATCTCTATCTGAAACTTAGAGTGGTCGAAACCATGATAGTTGTACTTCGGGATGATGATGTGCTGGAAGCCCAACTTCTCTGCCTCGGCTATGCGCTGCTCGATGCGATTCACGGGGCGCACCTCGCCGCTCAAGCCCACTTCGCCACACATGCACCAGCCCGGCTCTATCGCCGTATCCACATTGCTGCTCAATACAGCCGCTATCACGCTCAGGTCCATCGCCAAGTCGGTGACCCTCAAGCCGCCCGCTATGTTTAGAAACACATCCTTCTGCATCAACTTAAATCCCACTCGCTTCTCCAAGACCGCCAGGAGCATGTTGAGGCGGCGCTGGTCGAACCCCGTGGCTGAGCGCTGCGGAGTGCCATAAGCTGCCGTGCTCACCAGTGCCTGCGTCTCTACCAGGAAGGGGCGCACACCCTCGATGGCGGCACTGATGGCTACACCCGAAAGCCCGTCGTGGTCTTCGGTGAGAAGCAGTTCGGATGGATTGCTCACCTGGCGCAGTCCGCCCTGCTGCATCTCGTAGATGCCCAGCTCCGAGGTGCTGCCAAATCGGTTCTTGATGCTGCGGAGGATGCGATACATATAGTGCTGGTCGCCCTCAAACTGGATCACGGTGTCCACAATGTGCTCCAGTATCTTAGGACCAGCCAGGGTTCCCTCCTTATTAATATGTCCGATGAGGATGACGGGGATGCCGCTGGTCTTGGCAAATCGCAGGAGCGATGCCGCACACTCCCTGACCTGGGAGATGCTGCCCGGCGAGCTGTCCACATCCTCGGTGGCGATGGTCTGGATGGAGTCGATGACTATCAGCTCGGGAGCCACCTCCTGGATGTGGGAGAAAATCTTCTCCAGCTGCGTCTCGCAGAGCACGGTCACATGGTCGAAGGGCGAGCCCTCCAGCTGCCCTCCTTCTGTCGAAGCATCATCATGAGCCATCCCCTTGACCAGTCGGTCGGCACGGAGCTTGATTTGATGGGCGCTCTCCTCACCGCTCACATAGAGGATGCGGCGCTCGGGCATGTGGAGAATGGTTTGCAGGGTCAGGGTACTCTTGCCGATGCCCGGCTCGCCACCCAGCAGGGTGATGCTGCCAGGCACCATGCCCCCACCGAGCACACGGTTGAGCTCGGCATCGTGCATGTCGATGCGAGGTTCGTCGATGGCAGAGATGTCGCGCAGCTTCATCGGCTTGGCGTCGCTGTCGCTGTGCTGTCCGCCAAACATGGTGGCAGCTCCTCCGTGGCGCATCTGCATGCCCGCATTCTTGGCAGCCTGCGAGCCCGTATCGCCCGCTATGCGTATCTCCTTGAACGTGTTCCACTGTCCGCAGCTAGGACACTTGCCTATCCACTTGGCGCTCTCCTGCCCGCAGTGGCTGCACACGTAAGCTATCTTGTCTTTAGCCATAACACATTTTTATTATATATATATTTCGTTTTCGAGCACAAAGGTAACGAATAATATGCAGAGAGGGGCAAAAAGTCCTGTTAAGAGATGTAAAGACGGGGCAAAAAATGAGCAGAAAGCTATACTTTTGTAAAGTAGAAATAGCAATTATCGGGCTACGAGCACAAAAAATCATTAAAAGGAGTAACATTATTTTGCCAAATGAAATAAATATAGTATCTTTGCCTTCGAAAATATAAACAATTATAACAACTAAATAAAATTTAGGTAAAAATGAAAATTGAAGATTTTAACTTTGCCGGTCACAAGGCAATCGTACGCGTTGACTTCAACGTGCCATTGGATGAAAAAGGTAATGTAACAGACGACACTCGTATCCGTGGTGCCCTCCCTACTTTGAAGAAGGTGCTCGCAGACGGTGGTGCGCTCATCATGATGAGCCACATGGGTAAGCCAAAGGGCAAGGTTAAACCTGAGCTTTCACTCTCTCAGATTGTAAAGAACGTATCTGAGGCTCTCGGTGTAGACGTTAAGTTTGCCAAAGACTGTGGCAATGCTGACGCAGAGGCTGCTGCCTTGAAGCCAGGTGAGGCTCTCTTGCTCGAGAACCTTCGTTTCT
>OOCQ01000807.1_pt1 | contig 23384 bp, 15 predicted proteins | sample 1671121 | NCBI WGS metagenome assembly OOCQ01 (sample SAMN06348124, study PRJEB24527) | human gut metagenome | biome: human gut; feature: ankylosing spondylitis patient; material: feces | host: Homo sapiens | place: China | collected 2015-10 | reverse complement strand
GGTATTTATGCAGTGGTTTTAAACCTTGTGGGAAATATCATTGCATTCATGCCATTTGGAACTTTTTTGCCAATCTACTATGAACGGTGCAGAAAACTGCGGTATACGGTGCTTTACAGCTTTGAATTGAGTCTTGTTGTGGAAATACTGCAGCTTGTGTTCAAGGTCGGAAGTCTTGATGTAGATGACCTGATCTTAAATACGATTGGCGGACTGTTTGGATTCCTTGTTTATGAACTGGTAAAACAGTTTATACGAAAAACGACAGAGCGAAAAAAGCATGATGATTAAGAAGGTTATGATTAAATTTCCAGGCAAGTGCCGCCTTTTACTTCTATCACAGTATCGCCGTCAATTTCAAGCCAGACACTGATGGCATTCGGATTGTAGACTCTTCTGCAGTCTGCTGAGAAAATCAGACGTCTGGCGGCATCCATATAATCAATGATCTCGATATTGGTGGCGTACCAGATATCCGTCTGCCCGCCAAGACGGCGGCAAAAATCCTCCAGCAGGGTCCAGCCGTTGTTTTCGTCCAGCTCGTAGCTATGCCCCCAGACGTACAAAAGCATCGGCTTGCGCAGCCCGGTGCGGGACAGAAACTTTCCGCCATGGTACGCCAGATCGTTGAAAATATGGCAGGTCGGGTCCCAGTGCAGCCAATCCTGCGGAAAGTCAAACCGCCCCGTGTCCTGTGTGGTGCGGGCGTAGCGGATGCCCAGCGCGGGCAGCATGGCAGCTACGGCGGCGTTTACCTCGCCGTAGGGGTAGGCAAAGCCGCGCACGGGGGCTTGCGTGTGATGCTCCAGCGCCCGGCGATCTTCCAACACCTGCTGTGCGGCCAACGGCAGCGGGGCGGCGGTCATACCGGGGTGGCGCACGCCGTGGGCGGCAATCTCATGCCCGGCGTACAGCGCCGCATATTCGCACAAGGGGATGCGGTTTTCGCCTTGCTCGCCAGAGTTCAGGTTGAACGTCGCCTTGATGCCGCAGCGGTTCAGCAGCGTCACCAGGCGGCGATCCTGCACGCGCCCGTCGTCAAAGCTCAGGGTCAGTGCCTTAAACCGTCCGTCGGGCAAAATGGGGTAAATCAGTTTCATACCAGCGCCACTGTCTTTCCGGCGGGGATCTCATAGTGGCGGCCGTCCACCTCGACCCAGATGGACTGGGCGTTGGGGTTGCAGACCTTATCGCCCGCGGCGGTGTACTGCAGGCGGGCGGCATCTGCCATGTAGTCCACGATCTCGATGTTGGTGGCGTACCATGTGTCCTCGCGCCCGCCGACCAGCTGGCAGAACTGCTCCATCAATGCCCAGTCCTCCTCGGTGCGGAACTCAAAGCTGTGGCCCCAGACATACATCATGTAGAGATACTGCGTCTTGTACAGCTCTACAAAGCGCTTGCCGTCCTCCAGCAGGTTGTGTGTGTGGTGGCAGGTGGCCTTCCATGTCATAAAATCGTGGGGCATCGCAAAGGCGTGGGTGTCGCCCACCACGCGGGCGTAGCGGATGCCCAGCGCGGGCAGCAGGGCGGCGATCTCCGGCGTCCAGCTGCCGTTGGGGTAGGCAAGACCGCGCACAGGGTAGCCCATGACGCCCTCCAGCTGCATACGGTCGGCCAGCACCTGCCGGGCGGTCTGGTCCAGCGGGCTGCGGGAGATGGTGGGGTGGTGGTAGGTATGGCAGGCGACCTCATGGCCCTTGTACAGCTCGACCCACTCGCTCTCCGGGATGCGCTCGGGGCGGGGCAGGCCACCGTTCAGGTTGAAGGTGCCCCGGATGCCGTAGCGGTTGAACAGCTCGACAAGGCGGCGGTCCTCCAAACGGCCGTCATCATAGCTCATCGTCAGCACCTTATGCTTGCCGCCGGGGAAGCAGGTGTAAATGACCTTCGGTTCGGTGTAGTTCATAAACAAAACCTTCTTTTTTGTCAAAATTTATTTGAAATTTGCCCGCAGCATATCCAGTGCCGGGGTGGTATCCTGCAAAAGCTGCTGCACAAAGGCCTGTGCCGTGCGGCAGGCGCCGGCGTTTTGCTGGTGGGCGTTGTCCTGCTTTGCGCCCACCCACATATAGCGGGCCTTGCAGCGCTCAGCGCCAAAGGCGGTGTTGGCGGCAGCGGTAGCGGCGCCAAGGTCGATAAACGGCGCGCCGACCTCGGCGGCAAAGGCGCGCATCGCCTCGCGGTAGGCGGCAAACGAGGGGTGGCAGACGCTGTCCTCGTCAAACTCGCGCATCGCCACGGGGGAGGCAAAGATGCACACCGCGCCGTGGCTGCGGGCAGCGTCCCAGAAGGGGCGCAGGCTCTCGCCGAAGGCATCCGCCGGGACATAGCGCTCGGCCTTTGCGCGGTTGGCATCATTATGGCCGAAGCTGACCACCAGCAGATCACCGGGGCGGATATGCGTGGCAATGTCGTCCAGCCGCCCCTCCTCGCGGAAGGTCTTGCTGCTGCGGCCCGCCATGGCGCAGTTGTCAATGACAAGGCCCGGCAGCTCGTAGCGCATCTCCTGCGGGAAGGGGCAGTCCGCGCGGTGGGCAGCGCAGCATACAGCATCCCCCTGCGCCAGCGTGTGGAGCATCTCGCCCCAGCCTGTCACCGGCTTGTCCTCGGGGGCGTAGCTCTGCATGATGGAATCGCCCGCCATCCACAGGGTGGGCTTGGCGTTCAGCTGCGGCAGCACATTGGCAAAATCCATGTCGCCTGCATAGTAGAAGGACGGGTAGCACGGCTGGTTGTAGCAGTTGTTCTGCCATGCCACGCCGCAGCGGTACTGCGCATCGTGCATCAGGGTAAACAGCTTGTGGGGGGTAAGATCGGTGGTGGTGTAGATGCGGATGGCGGTGTCGTCCGCCGTGCGCACCAGCAGCTCCTCGCGGAAATCACCCAGCACGTCCGCCACCAGACAGGGGTTGCCCTTGGTGCCGTTGTTGGTGGCGGTGCCCGCGGGCTGCAGCATGACGCCGTGGGTTAGATCGTTAATGACTCCGTATTGATCGCCGTGCAGATAGTCCGCGCCGTCGGTGATCTGGGTCGAAAGATCGCCCGCCCAGTAGATTTTCATGTTGGTGCCGGGGGTGGGCAGCTCCAGCGTGCGGCCGTTTACATCGTACACACCCTTGACCCAGACCTGCAAGCCGCGGGTGTTCGGGTCGATTTTGCCGATCATGCAGCGGCCCAGATCCTCCTCGGCGTATTCGCCAAAGCGGACATCGCCGGTCTCGGCATCGCGCAGTGCCCAGCCGTAGGGGGCGCGCTCACCCTCCTCGTACACATTGAATATCTCCAGACCGGGGCTGTCGGGGTCGATGTCAGCCACATGCATCGCATCGCCGTGGCCGAATTTGGCGCGGGTCCTGCCGTCCGGCAGGGTGCCGTATTTGGAGTAGAGCAGGCTTCCGTCATGGTCGATGGCTGCTGCGCCGTACACAATTTCCATGCAGCCGTCCCCATCAATGTCAGCAGTCGATATACTGTGGTTGCCCTGCCCGGCCAGAACGCCGTACACAGGGTCGGTGCCGACAGCAAGGTGGCAGCCGCTGTCGTTGAAGGGGTTCGCCATCGGCACAAAGCCGGAGTCGATGCCCCACACCTTGTGAAAGCGGTTCTCAAAAAAGTCGTAGGCCGCCAGCGTGGCGCGGGTGTAGTAACCGCGGCAGGCGATCAGATAGGGGCGCTCGCCGTCCAGATAGGCCACCCCTGCGTTAAAGCGGTCCACGCGGTTGCACGGCTCGATGCGGGGCATTGCATAATCGCCCCACAAAAGGCCGTCATCCACGCGGGGGTAAGGGTAGTCGATCGTGTCCAGCTCGGCGCCGTCCCCGCCGAACATCGTCAGGTACTCGGGGCCGTCATAGACAAAGCCCTCGAACTTGCGCAGCTCGTTTTTAGGGCTGCGGCTCGGCGCATACACATCAAGGAAATAGTCGGCCAGCGCAAGGGCATCAGCCTCGCACAGGGGGTAGGCGTACTGCGGCGCAAGGCCGAAACACTGCTCCACCGTGGCGGGCCAGCGGCCGTTTACGACCTCGGGGTGGGTGTGCCAGCGGCGGAACACCTCGGCCATATGCAGGCGGTAATCCTGCGCCGTGCAGACATAGTTATCCGCGTGGCTGTACCCGGCGTCCAGATCCTTCTGCGGCATCGTGATATACTGACGGGACAGCACGGTGCCGTCCGGCGCAAAGCGGGTCATCACGGTGCCGGGCGCGGTCTTGACAGCCATCTCGGCCCTGCCGTCCCCGTTGAAGTCGTACACCATAAACTGGGTGTAGTGCGCTCCGGCGCGGATGTTCTGCCCCATGTCCAGCCGCCAGACCAGCGTGCCGTCCAGCTTATAGCAGTCGATAAAGCACCGCCCGGTGTAGCCCTTGATCGACACATCGTGGGAGTTGTCAGGGTCCCATTTTACAAAATACTCGTACTCGCCGTCGTTGTCAATATCACCCACACTCATATCGTTGGCATGGTAGGCAAAGGGCTCCCCCGCCGGGGTCACGCCGTCCGCCGGCTTTTGCAGGGGCAACTCATAGTACCCCTTCTGCCACGGCTTTACGCCCCTGCAGGCGGGCCCTTCTACGCCGTTTACCAGCGGGGCCACGGCGTAGCTATCCCCGCTTGTGCCCTGCGCGTCAAGATAGTTTGTGCTGTCGGTCACGGTGGCCAGCCTGACCCCGTTTTTATAGAGCACAAAGTCGGTGCCGGTCAGGCCGGTGGCGTTGTGGCCGGTGACCTCGCTTTTAAAGAGCCGCCAGCTGATAAACACGCCGGTGTTTGCCGTGACAGCTACCAAACCGCGGGACAGCGCCTCCAGCTGCTGCTGCAGCACGCGGCCCACGGGGGTCTGCACGGGTGTGCTTTCCTCCAGCATGGCCCCGTTTTCTGCCAGCGCCTGCACCTTGATGTAGTAGGGGATATGCGTCGAGCGGCAGAAGGTGAAAAGGCTTTCCCCGCTCTCGCCCGCCGTTTTGAACCGCACGGTCTCGCCGGGGCGGTCGCTCCACAAAATGCGGTAGCGGGCGGCCCCGGCCACCGGCTGCCAGCTAAGGGTGGTTTCGGCAGCCGTCTGGCTGCGCACAGAGATTTGCATGGACTTTCCCTCCATCATAAAAGAGCGCCGCAACATCCGCTGCGGCGCTCACATTCAATTAGGCTTTATCTGCTGCGTACAGGGCGTTGACTTCCTCAATGACCTGCGTGCCGCCGCGGGCATTCCACTGGTCGAAGGCAGCCTGCAGACCGGCCTCGTCGATCTGGCCGCAGATATACTGGGTGCGGGCGTCGTCCAGAATCTGGACAAGGTCGCTGCCGCACTCGGCGTAGGTGTCGGACTGGGTCAGGTAGCCCAGCGCGGGGTTGAACACGGCATACTGCACATTGTTGGCAATGCTCTCCTCGTAAGCCAGCTGATAGTCAGCCTTTTCCAGCTGGTAATCGGGGTTCTGCTCAGTCAGGTAGGGGACATAGGGCACAGCCTGATTCAGACCTGCGTGCGGGCAGTTGGTGGTGTCGTACTTGCCGTTGGGAACAATCTTGCCGTCGGCGTTGATGTCATAGCAGATGTCCTTCAGGCCGTAGTCGGCCAGGGCCATCATCTCGGGGTCGCACATCTTGTCAAGGAAGTGCAGGCAGGCCTTGACATCCTCCTCGGTCTTGGCGCCGGACTTGGTGATGAGGTAGAAGCCGTTGTAGCCGGTGGTGGCAAGGGTGTGACCGTTGATGGGACCGACAGAGGTCATGGTGGCAATCTTGGAGGCATCGTTCACATCGGCAACGGCGTTGTCCTCAAAGTATTTCCAGATGCGCTTGGTGCCGTCCATCGTGTCGACAAAGACGCCGGTGACGCCCTTCTGGGTGTCAACCTGGAAGTTGGCAGTGTCCACAGTCGCCCAGTCGGGGCGGACCAGACCGTCGGCGTAGATCTTGCGCATCCAGTCCAGCGCTTCTTTATACTCAGCGGTCTGGTGTACGGGAACCAGCTTGCCGTCCTGCTCGACCCAGCCGTTGCCGCAGCCGAACCATGTCTGGATAATATCCCACGGGCCGGTGTATTTGCACATTTCCAGACCGTAGGTGTCGTTGGCACCGTTGCCGTCCGGATCGTCATAGGTGAACTTATAGAGCATGTCATAGACATCCTCGACCGTCTTGGGGGCCTCGGTGATGCCCACGGCCTCGGCCCAGTCGGTGCGGTAGCCCAGACCGTTGCGGCCGATGGCGCGGGAGCGGGGGATGCCGATGATCTGGCCGTCCACGGTCAGGCCCTTCAGAACATCGGGGCTGATCTGGGACAGGTTGGGGTATGCCTCGCTGTCCTGCAGGTACTCGGTCAGATCCCAGAAGGCGCCGCGCTTGGCAGCATCGGCTGCATTGGCGTTCTGATCCAGCGTCTTGGTGGCGGTCAGGATCATCGGCATGTTGTCCTTGTCCATCAGGGTCAGGCCGAACTTCTCGCTGTAGGTATCATTGGCCTCGGTGCGCCACTCGACATGGGTGCCGGTGTAGGCCTCGTACTTGGCGATGACCTCATCGGAATGTTCATTGCTCAGCACATGGCCGGTGAAGTCGGGGATCATAAAGCTGACGGTGGGGGTGCCGGAGGCAGCGCTGTCCGCAGAGGAAGCAGCGCCGGAAGCGGAGGTGCTGTCGGAGGCGGAGCCGCCGCAGCCTGCGAGCATGGCGGCGGACATCGCCAGCGCCATAGAGAGGGCAAGTGCCTTTTTCATTTTCGTTTTTCTCCTTTTTGTATAAAAGTGGTTGTATAGCTTGGTATCAGCCCTTGACCGAGCCGACCATGACACCTTGGGTAAAGAACTTCTGCACAAACGGATAGATGCAGAGGATCGGCAGGGTAGACAGCACCGTGGTTGCCATCTTGACAGCCTTGATGGGCGGCATACCGGCTGCGCCCCAGTCAAAGGTGGAATCCTCGGCCACCTGCGTGGTCAGGAACACCAGACGCCGCAGCACGATGGTGATGACCTCCATGTCGGAGTTGTTGATGTACAGCATCGCATTGAAGTAGCTGTTCCAGTGGCTGACCGCGTAGAACAGGCTGACCGAGGCCAGCACCGGCGCGGACAGCGGCAGGATGATGCGCACGAAGGTGATCAGGTCGTTGGAGCCGTCAATGATGGCGGCCTCCTCCAGCTCCATGGGGATGCCCTGGAAGTAGTTCTTGATGATGATCATGTTGAAGGCGCTCATCGCCGTGGGCAGCCAGAGCGCCCAGTAGGTGTTGCCCAGATGCAGCACATTGACCACCATAATGTAGGAGGGGACCATGCCGCCGGTGAACAGCATCGTGACGATGACCATGTTGATAAAGCCGTTGCGGCCCTTGAGGTAGGGGCGGGACAGCGGGTAGGCTATCGTGCAGGAGACGAACATATTGATCAGCGTGCCGATCACGGTGACAATCACCGAATTTTTCAGTCCGCGGAACACATCGCCCTGCTTGAGGATGTACTGGTAGGCGTTCAGCGATACATCCTGCGGGATCAGGAAGAAGGGCCGCTCGGTCAGCTCGCGCTCGGTCGCAAAGGAGCCGGCCACCACATAGATGAAGGGCAGCACACAGGCCAGCGCCACCAGCGCAATGATGACATACAAAAGAACCTGCACAGCCTGATCGCCGGGGGTGCGGGCTTCCAGCGTACCGGTGGCGCGCACCTCGTCTTTCTTATGGGTAAAGGGCATTGTCATTGTAGCACAGCTCCCTTCTTTAGTACAGGCCGGACTCGCCGCACAGCTTGGCGATCTTATTGGCGGTGACGACCATCAGCATACTGATGGTGGACTTGAACAGGCCGGTGGCGGTTGCCAGCGAGTACTGGCCGCCCGTAATGCCCTTGGTGTAGACATAGGTGTCAAACACATCGGAGGCTGCGCGGTTCATCGAGTTCTGCATCAGGAAGATCTGCTCGTAGCTGGTGTTCAGAAGCTGGCCGACCTTCATGATCAGCATCAGGACGATGGTGCCGCGGATGGCGGGCAGCGTGACATGCCACATCAGCTGCCAACGGCCTGCGCCGTCAATCTTGGCAGCCTCATACAGCTGCACATCCACGCTGGACAGCGCCGCCAGATAGATGATGGTGCCGTAGCCGGTCTCCTTCCAGATATTCTGGCCGACAATCAGCGCGGGGAAGAGCTTGGGGTCGCTGAGCAGGTCGGGTGCATTCGCGCCGAAGATCTGGGTCAGCATATGGTAGATGGCGCCGTCCGTGGTGGAGAACATCTGGAAGGTCAGCGCCGCCACAATGACGATGGAGACAAAGTGGGGGATATAGACCAGCGTCTGCGCCGTGCGCTTGAACCATTTGCAGCGCAGCTCATTTAAGATCAGCGCCAGAATGATCGGTGCCGGGAAGGCGAAGAAAAGGTTGGCCAGCGAGATGGACAGCGTGTTGCGGAACAGCGTCCAGAAGTCCGGGCCGGTGAAGAGCTTTTTAAAGTACTTCAGCCCGGCAAAGGGGCTGCCGAACACACATTCCAGAATCGTGTCACCGTTGAAGGGGCTGAAATCGGTAAATGCCATATACAGGCCCGTCATCGGCAGGTAATTGAAGGTGATCATGTAGAGCAGCGCCGGCAGCATCATGATATATAACCAGTAGTGCTGCATGAACGCCTTGCGCCATGTGTTGTGGCCCAGCTGTTTCTGGGCGCGGGCATTGGCCTTGCTCTGCTTGACCGCAGTGGTTTGTGCCATAAGCGTTTCCTCCTTGCTTTGTGTTCTCATCAGCCGGCGGCCTCGGTGCTTTGGTCGGGATCGCGGGCCCTCGTCATCCGGCGGCGGCTGTTTCGTTGTTTCCATTGTATCCCCTGCTCTGCGGATTTGGCTACAATCAAAAGCATGCGAAAATTTTCATTATATTTCACGGTACAGCGCAATTATGTATGCAGATGACACACAAAACAATCCTTATATCTACCGGCACTATCGTTTGCTGTTTCGGGTTGAAATTGTGAATATTTTATACACGATGCCTATCTGTTTTGTGCATTTTAACAAAGAGCGTTCTTGACCCTGCTGCAGCCTTACGGCTGCGGGAGCTTTACCGCACAGCCTTGCCCTGACTGCCCCGCTTTGCCGGCGGGGTTTGCTCACGCCGCCCTGCCGCCAGCAAACAGGCTCTGTTTCCATATCCTGATATTTATCGCTGCACCGCGCTTTCAAAACCTTCTGCCCATCAAATGACACTTGTTTTTCGCCGCGGCAGCGCGTATGATAAAGATAAGATCGCGGGCCTGCAACTGTATACAGCACATCCAACAAGGAGAAAACGCTATGTCTACACTGCAAGGTGAAAGCTTTTATTTCCACCACGGCTGGCACTTTTTGCGGGCAGATGCCTTCCCCATGGCAAAAGCCGTTGACGCCCACCGGGACGCCGAGGGACACGCCTTTTACGAGGCCAACTACCGGGAAACCGGCTGGCAGCCCGTCACGCTGCCCCACACCTTCAATGATGAGGATCTGTTCCGTGACCGCATTCAGGACGGCGGCAGCGGCCAGCGCCGCACGGCGGCCTTCTACCGCAACATCCTCACCATTCCGGCGCGGCACAAAAACCACAAGGTGCTGCTTGCGTTTGAGGGGCTGCGCCAGACCTGCTACCTCTATGTAAACGGCACGCTGGCCGGTTACTATGAGGCCGGCGTTGCGCCGTTCGGCTTTGACATCACCCCCTATGTGCGGTACGATGCGCCGAACCTCATCGCCATTGCGACCGACAACACCGCCACCCGCAGCGCGCCGTTCTGCATTGCCGAAACCCCCAACAAGCCCGATGCTGTCCCCGGCAGCTATCTCTTTCCGCAGGAGCAGGCCGTCCCCGCCGACCGCGTGGGCGTCCCCTTTTTCTGGAACTGCAACGACTTCAATCCCTCGGTCGGCGGCATCACCCGCCCCGTGCAGGTGTTTTTCAAGCCCGATGTCTATCTGACGCTGCCGCTCTACTCCAATTTGCAGACCAAGGGCCTCTATGTCTACGGCCGGAATTTTGATTTAGACAACGCCACGGCAGATATCCGGGTCGAGGCCGAGATCCGCAACGAGGGCAAGGTCCCCGTTTCCGCCCAGCTGCGCATCACGCTGCGCCGCCCGGACGGCAGCGTTGCCGCCATCTTTGACGGTGCCCCGGCCACCGCAGCCCCCACGGGCCGCGCCGTCCCACCGCTGAGCATCACCCCGGCGGACGCCTATATCCCCGATGAGGCTGTGCCCGGGCATTACTGCCCCGTGGAGGACGAAAGCCTGCCCGCGCCGACCGCCACGGATTCCATGGCGGTCACCGTGCTGCACGCCGGGGCCGACACCCTGCCGCTGCGCTTCTGGAGCATCGATGACCCCTACCTCTACACCGTGGAGGCCGAGCTGTTTGTAAACGGCGAAAAGGCCGACACCCAGCAGCTGACGACCGGCTTCCGCGCCGTAAGCTACGACAAGGACCGGGGCCTGCGCATCAACGGCGCGGTGCAGTGGCTGCGCGGCTACGCCCAGCGCGCCGCCAACGAGTGGGCGGCCATCGGCATTGCGCCCGAGTGGCTGCACGATGAGGACGCCGCCCTCATCCGCGAGAGCAACGCCAACCACATCCGCTTTATGCATGTGGCGGGCAGCCCCGCCGATGTCCGCGCGTTTGACCGCCGCGGCATCGTCTGCACCCAGCCTGCCGGTGACAAGGAGAAGGAGAGCTTCGGCCGCCAGTGGGACCAGCGCGTAGAGCTGATGCGCGATGTCATCATCGCCTTCCGCAACCACCCGTCCATTCTGTTCTGGGAGGCCGGCAACAACTCGATCTCCCGCGAGCACATGCGGGAGATGCGGCTGCTCAAGCAGCGGCTGGACCCCCACGGCGGGCGTTTTATGGGCTGCCGCACCCTGAACACCGAGGAGGTCGTCAACGAGAGCGAGTATGTCGGCACGATGCTGAACCGCCACGCCGCCCGCTTTTTGTCGCAGCATGGCCCCGTCACCGAGACCGAGTACAGCCGCGAGGAGGCCCCCCGCCGCATCTGGGACGACTTCACCCCGCCGGATTTCGACTACCGCAACCGCTGGGTCGGCAAGGGCGGCAAAAAAGCCATGGGGTACGACTTCTACGATCTGACCAGTGAAGATCTCGTGCTTGAAAACGCGCGCGGCTACGCCGAGTTTTTCAACGATCGGATGGGCGGTGCCTCCGGCAAGAACTACTACAGCGCCTGTGCGGCGCTCTGCTGGACGGACTCTGCCCAGCATGGCCGCCAGTCCTACAGCGAAAACGCCCGCATGAGCGGCCGCGTCGATCCCTGCCGGACCAAAAAGCAGAGCTTTGACTGCTTCCGCGTTATGCAGAGCGAGACCCCCGCCGTCAAGATCATCGGCCACTGGAATTACCCCGCCCCCACCGCTGCCAACTATCGCTATGAAGAAAAGCGCTTTAACGGCACCTACTGGGAGGGCACCGGCGTCTGGCACACCCGTGACCCGCACCATAAGACGGTGTATGTGGTGGCAAGCTACCCTGTTGCCGCGGTCGAGCTGCTCGTCAACGGGCGCCGTGTCGGGCGGTGCGACAAACCGCAGAACACCTTTGTGTTCGCCTTTCCCGGTGTGGATGTGACCCAATCCGGCTGGGTCGAGGCCGTGGGCTACGGCTATGACAGCACCCCCGCCGCGTCCGACCGGCTGGAAACCGCCGACAGCCCCGCCGCCCTGCGGCTGACGCTGCATACCGCACCGGGCGGCCTTGCCGCCGACGGAGCCGACATCGCCTATGTCGATATTGCCGTGCAGGACAGCGCCGGGCGGGTCTGCCCGCTCTGCGATGCGCGCATCGACTTCACATTGGACGGCCCCGCGCAGTTTTTGGGCGGCTACAACAGCGGCCGCTTTGCGGGCTACGGCCATGACGACAGCGTCATCCACCAAAACCATGTCTATGCTGAGTGCGGCACCAACCGCGTATTTCTGCGCGCGGGCACAGCGCCCGGCACCATCCGCCTGACCGCCGTGATGGGCAGCATCCGCAATGTCATCACGCTGCAGAGCAACCCCGCCGACCTCTCACCGCTGACAGCCGCACCGCTGCCCTGCCGCCTGCCGGACTATGCCGCCTGTGCGCCGCAGCGCCGCGATGCCTTCCTCCCCATCCCGCAGGCCGATGCAGCAAAATACCAGCCGGAGGACAAGTGCTACACCAAGATCCTCGTCAACGGGCAGGAGCCGGACACCCGCGGCGTGCGCAGCGTCAACGAGAACGGCCGCGTCTGGGGCGCGGTGCTCTGCATTTTGGAGCGACTGCAGACGGTCATCCCCGATGCCTTCCGCTATGATTGGAACGCCGCCGGGGGCTGCCTGACGCTGCACAGCGGCGGACACACCGTGACAGTGCAGGTCGGCGTCACCCACCTGCTGGTTGACGGCAAGGAAAACCTGATGGACGGCCAGCCCTATCTGACCGCCGAGGGCGCACTTGTCATGGAGGTCAACGCCCTGATCCCCCACATCACCGGCACCCGCACCCAGTACGATGACAAGGTCAATGTACTGCGCATAGAAACCGAATAACAGCAAAGACCGCACCCGAAACGCATCGGGTGCGGTCTTTGCTGCCGGTGAGGGAAATCCCCCTCACTTCTTCTCGTTTTGGTAATCCTTGCGGTATTTGCCGGGGGTCATGCCGACCTTTTTGCTGAAAAACCGGATGAAATTCTGCACATTGGAATAGTTCAGCGTCTCGGCGATCTGCACGACCGTCATGTCGCTGGTCAGCAACAGCTCCTTGGCCATTTCCAGCTTTTCATTGTTGGCCAGATCGCTGAAGCTGGTATCCTTCTCGGTGCGCAGCACCTTCCAGATATAACTCGGGTTATAGTTCAGCCGGTCGGCGCACTCGTTCAGCGTAATGTCGCCGCGCGTCTGCTTGATCAGCGCCAGCACATTCTTGACCAGCTCGCTGGAGCTGCTCTGGCGGAACTCAGTCAGCAGGTCCATGACCGGCACGGCCACCTCGTCCATCAGGAAATTCTGCATCTGGTCGGCGGTGTATATCCTGCTGATCGTTTCAAACAGGTTGGCCTGCCGGTCGGCCAGCACCTGGTTGACCGAAAGCCCGGCGTTTTCCGCCACGGCCAGCATGGCTGCCACCAGCCGCTGGATGTAAAACTGCCGCTCATAGCCGCGAATGTCCTTTTCCAGCATTTTGGTGGTAAAGCGCTCCAGCAGGTGGCGCACCTCCTTGGTCTTGCAGGCGGTTACAGCTGCCGTGATCTCATGCTCCAGCAGCGTATCATAGCCGTTGCGGGCGCACTGCTCATCGGGCGGCTGGTAGTACAGCATCTGCCCGCTTGCCTCGGGGGCATCGGCCTCCGGCAGGCGCAGGGCCTCCCATGCCTCCTGCGCGGCCAGCTGCATGTGGTGCAGCTTGTGGAAGGGGCGGCTGACACCCGCGCGGCAACTGACCCCCAGCGCGGTGCGGATGCTGCGCGCCGCCGCCGTATATACCACGCGGCAGGCCTCGTTCAGAGCAGCCTCCTCGCCGCCCACGACCAGCAGCAGGGTAAAGTTCAGCATCACGGGCTGGAACGCGCAGCGGCGCAGCAGCTCGGTAGGCATCGTCTGTATGGCGGTCAGCAGCATCGTCTCCCGCACCGGGCCGGAGGTGCCCGCCGGGGTATCCAGCGCCAGCGCAATCAGCCGATACGCGGGGCAGACTGCCAACCCCAGCTCCTGCATCGTGTGGCCAGCGGCCTCATCGGTGACCTCACTGCGGATCAGATTTTCCACAAAGCTCTGCTGCAGGCGGCGGTTTTGCTGCTGCATCAGGCTTTGCATTGCCTGCTTGTCCCGGGCCACCTGCTTGACACCGGCGGCCAGATAGGCAAACTCATCCTCATCGCTGCCGGGCTGGCCGAACGCACCGCTGGCCGCGTGCATCAGATCATCCACAGGGGCGTACAGCACACTGGTCGAGCGGCGGCAGATCAGCAGCACCGCCACCAGTCCCCCTGCCAGCACAAAAGCGATCAGAATCACCATGCCGGCGGTAGCCGCCAGCGTGCGCTGCGGCAGCGCCGCATAGTAGGTCAGCCCGTTCACGCCCATCTTGCCGCTGTTCAGCCGCCAGCCACCCAGCACGCAGCCGCCCTCGGCAGGGGTGTCGGCATCCAGCAGGGCGGTCAGCGCAGCAGAGGTGCTCAGCACGGTCTTGCCGGTGAAATCCTGCGCGGCAATGCTGTAGCCGCCGGTCTGCCAGCTCTCGGTCATCTCATACAGCGGCGAAAGATCCAGCTTAACGATCAGCACCGCATAGCTGCCCGTGCGGTAGGAGCTGCTGCGCAGCACGAGCAGCTCGCCGGTCAGATCCACCGTGTTCAGCGGTGTGTCTGCCCGCGCGGGGGTGGGCTGGTCGGTGCGGTTGACCCACATCATGGCGGCATGCTGCTCCGCCCACTCGCCCAGCAGGTGGGCGACCTCATCCCGGTTGGCGGCATCAGCCAGCCGGTACATGCCGTTGTTGCTTAAAATCCACCCATTGCGCAGGTTGATGTAGGTATATCCCTCGACATATTTATCCACCAGATTGCCGCCGCGCATGGCGGTCTGCATATCGCGCACAAGGGTGTACTCGCTGTACGGCGGCACAGTTTTTTGGCACAGGGTCTGGTAATTGTCTGCGCTGACGACCGCGCTGTAGTAGGCGCGCAGGTTGCTCAGCGCAATTTCCATCTGCGTCTCGACATTCTCCCGCGCCGAGGCCAGCAGGGCATCGCTGCGCGTGACGGTCTGCCGGTAGTACACCACGCTGGACAGCACGCCCAGCAGCAGCAGCGGGGCGGTGACAAGGGTCACGAGATAGACAAAAATACGGTTCTGATAAGCAGAGTATCTGCGCTTGACGCGCGTGCTGTTCTGTCTTGTCAGAGGCTGCCGCATACAAATTTTACTTCCTTTTTACTGAATTTGATTTTAACGATAGCACATTTTGCACCGCAGTGGCAAGTCCTTTTGCGGCAAATCTTGCTGTCAATGTTACCGATTTTGTCCATCTTTGTTTGTGGAACCTGCACAAAGCAGCGGGAAATCACGCCCTCCCGCCGCCGCAAAGGGCGTGATTGTTTTTTACACCGCACCGCAAAAATTGCTCGCCTCATCGTTTATATCTATCCAAAAATCAAAGGATAATGATTGTTGCAGCCGGCGCGGTTTCCTCGTACAATATAGATAAGAAAATCTGTCATACCGGGGGGATAGGGTTATGCCGGCTTACCGAAAATCCGCACAAGTTGATATGACCCACGGCTCCGTGCTGGGGCGCGCGGCGCTGTTTGCGCTGCCCATCTGCGCCGGCAATATCCTGCAGCTGCTGTACAGCACGGTGGACACGCTCGTCATCGGCAATTTCTGCGACACTACGGCGCTGGCCTCGGTGGCGACCAGCTCCCAGCCGCTGGAAATTCTGCTCTGTGTCTTTGTGGGCATCGGCTCCGGGCATCTCCATCCTCGTATCGCAGGCTGTCGGCCGCGCCGACCATGACCAGCTGCAAAAGCTCGTGCGCACCTCGGTCTGGCTGCTGTTTGCAGCGTCGCTGCCGCTGACCGTCATCGGGTTCCTGCTGGGTCCGTGGATGCTGCGGCTGATGCAGGTCCCGGCGGACGCCATGCCGGGGGCGGTGCTGTATCTGCGCATCACGATGCTGGGTATTCTGGGCAACATGGGCTATAACTTCAACGCCGGTCTTTTGCGCGGCATAGGCAACAGCTCGTCCTCGCTGCTGCTGCTGTTTATCAGCTGTGCGGCGAATATTGTGCTGGATCTTGTGCTTACCGGCGCGCTCGGCCTTGGCATCGGCGGCGTGGCGGCAGCCACGGCGATTGCACTGTTTTTGTCGTGGATATGCAGCATTTTTTACATTCGCCGCCGCTGCACAGAACTTGCGCTGCCTGTTTTGCCCTGCGGCTTTGATGCCGGCACCCTGCGTCAGATTGTGCGCATCGGTCTGCCGCTGGGGCTGAACTCAGCGCTCTACTCCATCGGTCATGTCTTTTTGCAGGCGCTGTACAACCTGCAGGGGTCGGTTTTTGTGGCAGGCTGCTCGGTAGCGGGCAAGGTCGGCGGGCTGGCCAACATCACGGTCACCTCGCTTTCGCAGGCGACCTCGGTGTTTGCGGGGCAAAACCTCGGCGCACAGAGCTACAGCCGTCTGCGCAGGGGCGGCTGGCTGCTCCCGGCGGCCTCGGGGCTGCTCTCCCTCGCAGGCGGGCTGCTGATGGCGGCCTGCTGCCGCCCGCTGCTGCTGCTTTTTACGCAGGACGAGGCCGTGCTTGCCTTTGCCGTGCGCTATATCCGCGTTGTGCTGCCGTTCCAGTGGTGCTATGCAGCCTTCAACGCTATTATGAGCTTTGCCAACGGCATGGGCAAGATCCGCTATTCCACCATCGTCAACATCATTCTGCTGTGGGGTGTGCGTATCCCGGCGTCCTACCTGCTGGCGTGGCTGGGCTACGGCGGCTACGCCATGGCGGGTGTTTCGCTCAGCTTTGTTGTCGGGCTGCTGGCGATGCTGTTCTACTATAAATCCCACGCATGGGCGGACATCTGCGCCCGCGCCGAAGCACAGGAGGCCGCATAATGAAGTTTCTTGCCCAACTGCAAAACCCGCCCAGAGAATTTACCGCCATCCCGTTTTGGTTTTTGAACGGCGAGCTGACCGCTGAGGAGCTGCGCCGTCAGCTGGCGGACTTTGCCGCCCACGGCATTTACGGCGCGGTCCTGCACCCGCGCATGGGGCTTAGCCCCGACATCACCTATCTGGGTGAACGCTACTTTGCCCATATCCGCACGGCTGTCGAAGCCGCCGCCGCGCTGGATATGAAAATCGTTTTGTACGATGAGGGGATGTACCCCTCCGGCTCGGCGAGCGGGCTGGTCGTAAAGGATCACCCTGAGCTTGCCAGCGAGGGCATCACGCTGACCCAAACCGTTTTGCCGGGGGACGAGCTGCTGGCGCAGGCGGAAAACGGCGCGCTGGTCGTGCGCAAAAGCGGCGGCACAATGCGCGGGCTGCACTGGGGCGAGGATGACGGCGAGAAAAACGCCCCCAAAACCGCGGATATTCTGAACCCTGCAGCCGTCAGCCGCTTTATTGAACTGACCCACGAAGCCTACTATCGGGAACTGAAAGAGTATTTCGGAACGGTGATCATCGGCTTTTTTACCGATGAGCCGAGCATTTTGGGGCGCAATGTCAGCGGCATGCTCCCGTGGACGCACGGCTTTGCCGAGATCTTCCGCCGTGCGGGCGGCAACGCCGCCAACCTCGCCGCCCTGTTTGACGGCAGGGAAAACGACGATACAAGGCTGTATCACAAGCTGCTTTTGCAGCGCGAGGGCGAGGTCTACTACGGCACACTCTCCCGCTGGTGCAAGGCGCACGGCATCGGCCTGATGGGCCACCCCCACCAGAGCGATGATATAGAAGTAGAAAAATACTTTGCCGTTCCGGGGCAGGATCTGGTGCTGCGCTGGCTCGCCCCCGAAAAGGACGGCTTGGCGGGCATCGACTCCACGATGGCCAAGTGCAGCGCCGACGCCGCCCGGCTGATGCACCGCCGCCGCAACGCCAACGAGTGCTTTGGCGCCTGCAACAAGGACGACAACCCGTGGCAGCTTTCGGGCGGGGACATCAAATGGTACACCGACTGGCTGGCAGTGCGCGGGGTCAACCTGTTTATCCCGCACGCCTTTTATTACAGCATCTGCGGCAAGCGCAAGGACGAGCGCCCGCCCGATGTCGGTCCCCACAGCATCTGGTGGGCGCATTACGAGGCGTGGAGCACCTACTGGCGGCGGCTGTCCTGGCTGATGACCGACATCGACCTGCATGCGGAGGTTGCCGTGCTTTGCCGCAACCGCGACCTCTGCCCTGACACCGTGCGCCCGCTGTTTGAGCGGCAAATCGGCTTTCAGTACATTCCCGAAAGCTATTTCCCTGCCTGCACGGTCGAGGACGGCGCGCTTTGGTTACACGGGCACCGCTACACCGCCGTATCGGGGGACAAGGCGCTGTTCCCGGACGCTGCGCATCCGGAGGTCTCGGCGCTCGAGCCGGACTGCCGCTGCGACCCGCCGCAGCCCATGCTGCGCTGCGCCTCTTTTAATAAGGAAGGGCGCACCTGCTGGCTGCTGGTCAACGAGGGCAACACCCCCATCAAGACCCGACTGACCCTGCCGGTGGATGCTCCGCTTTGCCGGTACGATCTGTGGAGCGGCCAGCCCTACGCCTGCCCGGCCGAGCGTACTGCCAAGGGGGCCTGCCTGCCGCTGGAGCTGCCCGCGCGCGGCAGCCTGCTGCTGTTCACCTGCACTGCGCGGGAAAGCGAGGCCCTTCCCCTGCCGCCTACCTATCTGTCGCTGGCCGCACCGGCCTTTTCCCTTGCGGACGAGGACGCGGCCCATCTCACCAAGACCTACCGCGCCACCCTGCAGATCACAGCAACGGAGCTGCAGACCGCCACGCCGCTGCTGACCCTGCCCGGGCAGGAGATGGCCGAGCTGACTGTCAACGGTCAGCCGGCGGGCGTCTCCTTCTGGCCGCCGCACAAATTCCCGCTGGCGGGGCTTTTGACCCCCGGCGAAAACGCCCTGACGCTGACCCTGACCGGCAGCCCGGCCAACCGCTACGGCAAGCACCCGGTGCCCTACGGGCTGGAAAGATAAACCGATTTTTTCATTCAACAGGAGGTATTTTTATGTCTGTCTGCACACCCAAATCCTTTGACCTGACCGGCAAGGTTGCCCTCATCACCGGCGCATCCTATGGCATCGGCTTTGCCATTGCCACCGCCATGGCGAACTGCGGCGCCACCATCGTTTTCAACGACATCAAGCAGGAGCTGGTGGACAAGGGCCTGGCCGCCTACAAGGAAGCCGGCATCGAAGCCCACGGCTATGTCTGCGACGTCACCAACGAGGACGCCGTCAATGAGATGGTCAAGAAGATCACCGAGGAAGTCGGCCACATCAACGTGCTGGTCAACAACGCCGGCATCATCAAGCGCATCCCGATGATCGAGATGACCGCTGCCCAGTTCCGTCAGGTCATCGACGTTGACCTGAACGCTCCCTTCATCGTTGCCAAGGCGGTCATTCCCGATATGATCGAGCAGGGCGGCGGCAAGATCATCAACATCTGCTCCATGATGAGCGAGCTGGGCCGCGAGACTGTCTCCGCCTACGCTGCTGCCAAGGGCGGCCTGAAGATGCTGACCAAGAACATTGCCTCCGAGTACGGCAAGTACAACATCCAGTGCAACGGCATCGGCCCCGGCTACATCGCCACCCCGCAGACCGCGCCCCTGCGCGAGATCCAGCCCGATGGCAGCCGTCATCCGTTCGACCAGTTCATCGTTGCCAAGACCCCTGCCGAGCGCTGGGGCGAGGCCGAGGACCTGGGCGGACCCGCCGTGTTCCTTGCTTCCGAGGCATCCGACTTTGTCAACGGCCTGATCCTCTACGTTGACGGCGGCATTTTGGCTTACATCGGCAAGCAGCCGGGGTAAGACCATTGCTCCGACGCTGTTCTGAGCCTTTCTGATTTTGTTTCTGGTTTAGCTGCTTCGTCCATCAGGATTTTCTATAGCCTTGTGTGCTGTTCAGGAAAATCTTGGTGGATTTTTTAATGAAAAGTGGATTTCCATTTATTTGTACAGAGTGAATCAGAACAGATTCACTTTTTCGAGTCAAGATTTTTGGATGAATCAGAAGTGATTCACTCTTGAGAGCATATACGAATTTGTGCGGGTATCGGGTTTGTTTGTCATCGTTTTGGAGGCAGACGTGTTTTGCTAGCATAGCGTTTGGATATCCACAAACGCATTTCTGGGGTGTTCCCCAGACCCCCTCGCTGCTCTTGTGTGACGATAGTGACGCAGATGACGCTAATGACGCTGTTTTGGGGATATCCCTATACCATATCCCAGATTCAGCGTCATTAGCGTCATCTGCGTCATTCTGATTTTGTGTTTCTCGTAGTATCATTGTTTTTGTTTCGAGCAGTAGTAAACTGCAAGCGTCATTTCACTATAAGCGTGACGGTGATGACGATGATGACGGTGTTCGTGGGATAGGGTAAAGGGGTATATCAAAAACATCGTCAGCATCGTCATTCTACAGGCAAGCCGTTTTAATCTGCGGCTTGCCTGTTTTATTTTGAGTAATGTGGCAGGGTTTTTGCCCCATTGCTTGTTAAAATGGATTTAGATATTTTGTAAAAGTGCAAGGGTTTTTAGCACAATGGGTGATATGCTGTTTTTGAAGTGTAATTTTGGCGTTTAGGCCAGTTCTTGAGAAAAAATTCTTCGCTTTACATCTCTAAACTTGCAGGAATCCTGCAAGTTATACTGTTATACTGAAATTTAATGAAAAAATCCCATTATTTTTTCAGCGAACGTTACCTTTTGCCCTTCTCCAGTGGCTATATAGTAGAGATATTTTTTCAAATATTTTGAGGACAGTTGCAAAAGTTGCGACTGCCAGTCTGTATGATATGATTTGGAATCTTTCTAAAAATTTGAACTTTTTCTAAACAGTTTAAAAAACCTCGTAATTTTCGCCGTTCTCAGCGGCTATATAGTGAAGAACTTTTAATTTTATCTACATAGGAGGAACCCATGAACACGGAATTTCAAAATTTACCCAATGTTGTAAGCCCCAAGGAAGTACAAACTTACTTCGGCATCTCACGCTCGACCACCTACCGCATATTTCACGACGCGACTTTTCCTGCGTTCCACATTGGAAACCGACTGCTGGTGCGGCGGGATGAGTTACTGGACTGGCTGGAACGGCAAAAGGTCAATAAAGCCCAAAACGAGAACCCGAAGATTGTCGGGTCTGATGAATAGCTTTGTGGCCGTACCTGTGGTAGTCTTTGTGTCACGAAAGGAGACGATGCAACGTGAAAGACACATCCCAAAAAGCCCTGCGCCGTGGGCACAACGAGGGCAACATCCGTCAGCAAACAGACGGGCGGTGGGAGGTGCGGCTATCTGCCGGAATCGACTACAAGACCGGCAAACCCAGGCGCACATCCACCTGCTGCAGCATGCGGCAAGAGGCAATCGCAATCCTGCAGCAGCAAGCCCACGAAGTCCGCACACAGGGCTGGCGTGATCCGATGTCGGTGACACTGGGAGAGTGGTATGAATACTGGCTGGACACCTATATGAAGGACACCGTCAAGCAATCTACTTACGCCAGCTACCGCAGCTACTTGAACAAGCATTTTTGTGTGCTGGGGAAAATCCTGCTGAAAAAGTTAGAGCCACACACCTTGCAGGAGTTTTACAACTACAAATTCCGCGAGGAAGGCTTATCGCCCAAAACTCTGCGTAACTACCACATGGCCCTGCACAAATGCTTACAACAGGCCGTAAAAGAGCGTCTGCTCGTCTATAATCCCTGCGAGGCCGTCACCCTGCCCAACGGCGAAAAGCCGGAAATCAGCGTCTTTACCAACGACCAGCAGCAAGCGCTGGTCAAGGCCAGCTACCACCACCGCTACGGTGTATTTATCCGCTTGGATTTATGCACCGGCTTGCGCATGGGTGAACTGCTGGCGCTGAAGTGGGAGGACATTGATTTCTCTACGGCGCAACTTCATGTCAGGCGCACCATCAACCGCCTTGCCAAATATGAGGCCCATGCAGGCGAGAGCAAAACCGAGATTGTATTCGGTACACCCAAGACAAAGAATTCCCGCCGGACAATTCCGCTTACACACACAATGATTGACGAACTTACCCGCTGGAAGAATCTGCAAGCGCAGGACAAGCAGCGGGCAGGGGACAAGTTCACTGACAACGGCTTTGTTGTTACAAATGAGTTCGGCCACTACATTGAGCAAAAGACCTTCAAGGACTACTATGACCGCATGCTGAAAGACGCCGACGTCGGCCACTTTACCTTCCACGCTTTGCGTCACACCTTCGCCACCCGCGCACTGGAGCGTGGTATGGACTATAAAACGCTGTCGGCAATTCTGGGACACTACTCGGTAGCCTTTACTATGGATACCTACGTCCACAGCATGGACGAACACAAGCGCAACGAGATGAATAAGATGGACGATATGTTCGGGGTACAATACAGCATTTCGGTAGAGAACCAGCCTTACCCGGTTCTTTGTACAATCATAGCGGATGGCTGTATTGCCCACGTCCCGGATTTCCCCAAAATTGCAGTTCACACCCCCACGCTGGATGCTGCCTTGTTAGAGGTCAAGCAGCAGATTCAAAAGGTCCTGCACCAGTACAAATACCCGCCGATTCCCACCAGACAGGAGCAGATTGACGTCCCGGACAACAGCGTGTTGGTACTGGTGAAAGCAGGGTAGGGCAGCCACACCGCACCTATATTTACCCTCCAACTGCGCAAGATTTATCCACAAAAAGCGCCCGGACTGTTGAAAATTTCAACAGCCCGGGCGCAGTCATTTTTTCGTTTTGGGGTCATTTTGGGGTCAAAGTGACCGAAAAGTGACCACTTTTTCCCAGACAAAGAAAAAGAACGGTAAAACTTAACGTCTTACCGTTCTTTGTTGGTTGCGGAGACAGGACTTGAACCTGCGACCTCCGGGTTATGAGCCCGACGAGCTACCATCTGCTCTACTCCGCGATATATGACACACACGCTGTTTTGCGGTGCCTGATTATAATACCACAGCACGGCGTGTGTGTCAATAGGTTTTACGAAAAAAGTTTGTGCCTTTTTATGGCTGACTGCTCAAATCCAATCAGACAATGCCCTGGCTCATCATGGCGGAGGCGATCTTCTCGAAACCGGCGATGTTGGCACCGGCGACCAGGTTGCCCTTCATGCCGTACTTTTCGGCAGTGGCGGCAGCACTGTGATAGATGTTGACCATGATGTTGTGCAGGCGCTCATCCACTTCCTCGAAAGTCCAGGACAGGCGCAGGCTGTTCTGGCTCATTTCCAGGCCGGAGGTAGCAACGCCGCCGGCGTTGGATGCCTTAGCCGGGGCAAACAGGATGCCGTTCTGCTGCAGGTAAGCGATGGCATCAGGGGTGGAAGGCATGTTGGCACCCTCGGCTACGCAGTAGCAGCCATTGGCAACCAGAGCCTTGGCACCGTCCAGGCGCAGCTCGTTCTGGGTGGCGCAGGGCAGGGCGATGTCGCAGGGGACGGTCCAGATGCCCTGGCTGCCCTCGACGTACTTAGCGGTGGGGACATAGTCCAGGTAGGTCTTGATGCGGGCACGCTTGACCTCTTTGATCTCCTTGATGACCTTGTAGTCGATGCCATTCTCGTCGACGATGTAACCGTTGGAGTCAGACATGGCAATGACCTTGCCGCCCAGCTGGGTAGCCTTCT
>OOCQ01000806.1_pt1 | contig 23384 bp, 20 predicted proteins | sample 1671121 | NCBI WGS metagenome assembly OOCQ01 (sample SAMN06348124, study PRJEB24527) | human gut metagenome | biome: human gut; feature: ankylosing spondylitis patient; material: feces | host: Homo sapiens | place: China | collected 2015-10 | reverse complement strand
CGATGTTAGCTACATCTACAGCTTCCACGCCCAACTTAGAGGCGATGGTTTCGGCTATCGACTGGCATGAGCCAGTGGAAGAGCCATAAATTACGATAGTTGTTTTCATTTGTCCTTAATCTCTTTTAGTTACATTTTATTTTCGGGTGCAAAGTTACATCCTTTTTCCGGAATCTGCAATACCTAAAAATGATGGTTTCCTATAAATACCTAGATATGGGGATAGGAGAAAAGGTTTAGGATGATTGAGCCTAAAACTTCCGGAATTTGAGGACTTTTAAGACAATTCATCCTAAAACTTTCTTAAATCTTATACTTTTAGGATGATTGAGCCTAAAAAATAGTATCTTTGTACCTAAAATAAAAACATAAATACTTAATTCGATGAAAAATTTTGCAGCGATAGATTTCGAAACGGCCAACCAGCAGCGTACAAGCGTCTGCTCGGTGGGCATTGTGATAGTGAGGGATGGTGAGATAGCAGACAGCTTCTACAGCCTCATCAAGCCCGAGCCGGAGTATTACTCTTATTGGAACACCCGAGTTCACGGCCTGACCCTGGAAGACACGATGAATGCAGATGTCTTCCCGAAAGTCTGGGCAGAGATAGCGCCCAAGATAGAAGGCCTGCCCCTGGTTGCCCACAATGCCCCCTTTGACGAAGGCTGCCTGAAGGCAGTATTCCAGACGTATCAGATGGAATATCCCGGCTATGAATTCCACTGCACCTGCCGTGCCTCCCGAAGAAAGCTGGGTTCTCTCCTACCCAACCATCAGCTCCAGACCGTAGCCGCCTATTGCGGTTACGATCTTACCATGCACCACAATGCCTTGTCAGATGCCGAAGCCTGTGCCTGGATAGCAAGGGAGCTGCTATAAATAACAGTCTATATCTTGCCGATAAAGTATAAAAAAGCATAATTTCGGCAGAATATAATATACTATATTTTGCCGAAATCGCTATTTTTTTGTATTTTTGCACAAAATATCAAATACAAGAAAATAATAGGAAAGGAAGAAAATATGATTGTAGGAAGAAAAGAAGCTATTCGCCATACGGGATGCCCAAAAGTACAACATACTATAAACTGATAGACAACTTCTGTCTCTTTTGACAGAAATACGTAGAACCCCATGGAAAGGAAACCGGTTTTGTAAGCGACAACATGACTTCTGATGTATTAAAAGCATGGCATGGAGTGGCCTTCGAAGAAGTTTGCTGGCAACATTTCCTGCAAATCAAGCAGGCTCTTGGAGTTGCTGGCGTAAAAACCTCGATCTCAGCATGGAACGTGAAAGGAACAGAGGAGAAAGAAGGCACCCAAATTGACCTGCTGATCATCAGAAACGACAATGTAGTAAACTTATGCGAGATGAAATTTGCCAGCGCTCCTTATGCCATCAGCAAGGAAGAGGAACAGCGCTTGCGCCATCGCATAGAATGCCTAAAAGCAACGCTTTCTCCCAAGCAGTCCATTCATCTCACGATGATTACAACCTATGGGGTGGCGTATGGCAAGCATAGTGGAATAGTTCAAAAGGAAGTTAAAATGGAGGATTTGTTTAAATAAAACAGACGCAGAGTCCTACTGGCATCATTGCCAGCAGGGCTCTACGCTTTTAAAATTATCGAAAATATCCATAAAAGAATGCTACAATCAACACACCACTTCCTCCATTCTCACCAACTTGCCTGCGACAAACTGCATGATGATTTTATGGAGCGTTGTACCTTGGCGCAGAGCCTCAACCCTTGGAGCCATGGCATATCGCTTGATCTGTTCCTCTGCCTCTTGCCATTGTACTTCTGCCTTGGAAAGTTTGCCATCCTCAGGCTTTGCCTCATAATCTTTCTTCGGCAACACCTTCAGTTCCAATATATAACTATGTTTGGTTGCATAATGGGTAAGGTTTGGCAAAAGAAAAAAGTCACAATAACCATGGTTCAATTCCAGCTCAGGAGCGGTATAATAGTAATTGTTCAAATTCAGATATGCCATGAAGAAACCTTGAAGATTGCGCTCCGACTCGATACCGTCACGAACAGATGAGACCTTGGAATAGGCATCTGCCATAAACTGTAATCCTTCACGCCACCTACCTTCGTACGCCATATCATAATAATAATCAGTAAGTTGGTTGGTATCGACGTATGCCTTTTCCTCATACAAATCCTTCAAATAGCCATAGTACTGCTTACGAACATTGTTGTTTGGAATACCCAATATCATCTTATCGCCACGAGTTCCCTTGATGGTCAACATACCATAATAAAACAGCAGGCTCGTAAATATCTGAGGATCGGTCAAACTATATGCAGAGAAGGCTTCTGTCAAAGGGGCTACAATCTGCCCCGTCTCGGCTATCGTGCGAATGACACCCTTACGGTCGCCATCCAACTTATCCAACTGAAGAAGTTTCTTCATCTTGTTGTAGTCAGTCTTTGTGTTTGGGTCTATCATCTCCTTTGGAGCCTCGCCTCTATCCATGTAGTTTCGGAGATAGTAAATTACCATATCACAATTGAACACCTTACTCTGAGTACGCAGAGCATCCTCAGAAAAACAATAGTTATCATACCAAGGTTTCATTTCGTCTATCATCACCTCGATATCACTTGTTGCAGGAATGCCCCCTACCTCTTTATAATAAGCAAACATCTTGCGTACTTCTTCCAAAGAAAAGCCTAACATCTGATTGAACTCCGACTTGGTAGAGATATGCCAGCCAATATTGAATCCACTTGTCACATCGTCTAAGGTAACAGGACTGACACCAGTGATGAAAATACGCTCAAACATGCCCTTGAACTTCTTGAAGACATCACGATAGAAGCCATCGGCATGGGTGATTGCCCAATATACTTTCTCCCCCTGCTCATTGAGCACGGTATTGGTGAAATTGTCATATTCATCGATGATCAGGTAGAGAGGAATGCCCTTGGTCGCAGTTTCATCTTGAAGCAAAGCCAGTTTCTCCGCAGCAGAATCAGACTTAAAGAATTTTTCCTTAACATCTTCAGGATAAGAATCCTTGTAAATTCGCATGAAGCCATCCAACTTGACACGCAGATACACATTGAAGTTTTCCTCCAACTTTTCGATACTACCGCCTACATACGAGAAATCAAGGTGAAGAATCTGATACCTTCCCTGTAAGGGAGTAGGATGCTTACCTACCCATAAATCACCGAAAAGAGTTTGGAATTTCTCTTTTTTGCTACAGTCATAGTAAGCATGGAGCATACTCAGGAATATGCTCTTACCGAACCGACGTGGACGAATAAAGATGATGTTGCTTGGCTGGTTTTCCAACAAAGGCAAATACATCGTCTTATCCACATAATATTGATTTTGTTCCATAACAGCCTCAAAGTCATTGATACCGTAAGGCAAACGTTTCACATTCTGCTTCATAATTGCTCCTTTTCTAGTTGAGTAAGTGGTTACGACAGAAATCTATCAGATATAGCCAATATCATGCTTCATTCTGTCTCAGGCACACTATTTTGTGCAAAGATAGACAAAAAGTACGAACCTCGCAAGAGATTTCGTACTTTTTATAAGTTTTTGGGTACCATTTATGAGTAAGCAACGTTTTTGCATCAGCTAATCCTGATAGTAGTGATGCCAGCAGGATTCTACGCTTGTTTGATACCGAAGCATACACATGGATTTCTAAAGAGCAAACCAAAAGTTTAATTTTATTAAACATTCCCAGTTTTTGACATTTGTGTCATTTTTCGGGAATGAACACACGAAAAGCCATTGACATCTTACTTTTGGGGGCTTACTTTACGAGATTTTGAATGCAAAAGCCCACAAAGGAGCCGATTTATTCCCGATTTTTGTCATTAATGACACTTTTCGGGAATAAAATTCTTTTTTTCCCGATAAATAGCGTACCTTTGCATTCCCGAAAGTTGACACTAATGACACTTTTCGGGAACGACTATGATTATAAAAAGAGATTATTATTTACAGCAACTCATATCGAGCAAGTCTAACAATCTCATAAAGATTGTAACTGGAATTAGAAGAAGCGGCAAATCGTTTCTTCTCTTCAACTTGTTTCACAATCATTTGATTGAAACAGGAATAAGTGAAGACCATATAATAGAAATAGCATTAGATGATCGCCTCAACAAGAATTTGCGTGACCCTGATGTTATTCTTCAACATATTCATGAACGTATCGTAGATGACAAACTCTACTATATCATATTGGACGAAGTACAAATGATAGATGAGTTTACCGATGTGCTGAATAGTCTTTTGCATATTCGTAATGCTGATGTATATGTCACAGGAAGTAACTCCAGATTTCTATCCAAGGATGTGGTTACAGAGTTTCGGGGACGTGGTGATGAAATTCACCTATTCCCATTGTCTTTTGCTGAATTATATAATTCTGTAGGAGGAGACAAGTTTGAGCTGTGGAAAAGTTATTATACTTATGGTGGACTACCAGGTATATTGGAATTGGATAGTGATAAGAAGAAAGCTGCATACCTCCGATCTTTACACGAAACAGTGTATCTCAAAGATATAATAGAGAGGAACAACTTGAAAAACAGCGAAGAATTCATGGAGTTGATGCGTGTGATGGCTTCAGGTATAGGGTCTCCGTGCAATCCTAGTAAGTTGGAAAATACATTCAAAAGTGTAAAAAATGAAACGCTTGATAGAAAAACCATATCCAAATATCTTTCCTACATGGAAGATGCTTTTCTTATAGAGAAGTCAATGCGATATGACATAAAGGGCAGAAAATATATAGGTACACTTTCGAAATACTATTTCCAAGACATCGGACTACGCAATGCCTTACTGAATTTTAGACAAGTGGAAGAGAATCATATCATGGAAAACGTCATATACAACGAGCTTCGTTTACGAGGCTTTTGCGTTGATGTGGGTATGGTAGAGGCAAGGACTGCAAAAGAACGCAAACAACTGGAAGTGGATTTCGTTGCAAATATGGCAGACCGTAGATATTATATCCAATCAGCATTTGCAATGCCTGATGATGCAAAAAGAGAGCAAGAATGCGCTTCATTAAAAAGAATCGACGATTCCTTTAAGAAGATAATCATAATGCGCGATGACATAAAACCATATCATGACAACAATGGCTTTTATATTGTCGGGTTAATGGATTTCTTGCTAAAACCAGATTTGATGGAACAATTATAGAAATCGGAGAAAGAGTCCATTCGTCATGAGTGGACTACTTCCTTTGATAATTAAAGCATAAACATCTGATAATCAAGCCATATTATTTTTACTTATCTTTTTGGCACGCAGATTGCGACTATGAATAGCGGATTCGACAATGAATCCACAAAGGAAGTAAGAAAGTAAGTAACATTAAATAGCAATAATTTAAAAAATATACGATTATGAAGAAGTTTATGTTTGCAGCTATCGCAGCTATGGTAATGGTTTCAGTAAGCAACGTTTTTGCATCAAGCAGAATGGTAGGTAACGTAGAGGTAGCACCAGTTGATACCGTGGCTCCAGATGCTCCTTCAGATACAACAGAAGTTGGCACTCCTATCCAGCCACAGGCTACCACTGAGGATTCTACCCAGCAGGAGACAACTCAGCAGCAGGCTACAGAGACAGAGCAGCAGGCAAATGCTGAATAAGAAATCACAAGAGAGTTCTGTAGAGTTCAATAGAGTTCTATTTGCAGACGACATATTAAGAATAATAGAGAAAGCGTAGAATCCTGCTGGCAGTGATGCCAGCAGGATTCTACGCTTTTTAATCAACAACAGTATGAAAAACCTTCTCTTCTCAATCATTATTAACAAACTGTTGTATTCTCTTGCTTTGGATACCATAGTTAAAACTCTGTGTACCTGTCATGCCTGCAAAATTCACAGCTACTAACTTTCCATACTCGTTCACCACAGGGCTACCACTGGAACCAGGCAGACTAGGAATTGTGTACATAATCTTATCATTATCAGGCTTTTGAGATATAGTACCACTTGTAATCTGAGCTTTGATACCTTGTGATGTATTAGATAATGTAAATCCTGCATTAAAACCTATCATATAAAGTTTCTGTTCTGTTTGCAACTCATCATTATCAGAAGAAGCAAACAGATTCTTAACCTTGTCAGTAAAGCCTTGCTCTTCATCGTTATCAGAAACAGCAAATACATGTTTGCCATCTGGCGTTTGCTTACTCTTCAACTGCAACATTGCCAGATCCACATTCTCCTTATCAGAAACAGAAGTCACAACACAAGGAATGAAATCTGTAATTTTAGTAACAAAAGTATTATTATAGGCAATACCCAATTCACAAACAGATTCCACTTTCAACTCACTCAAATCAATAGTTTTAAGACTATTTTGGATTTCAGAATCTCCATCATATGCCTCTTTCAACTCAGCCTGTTCCTGCTCAATTTGCTGCATTTTTTCATTATCTACATAAATATTACCATCATATTCATTATATGAATAACATGATCTTTTGGCATTTTCCAACTCATCATATTTCTCTGACATAGATTGCATTTCCGCTCTTACCATCTCTGCCATACCATTCAACAAAGCTCTAACTGACTTTTTGGTATCAGATAAATCAATGGTAGGAGCTGCCACGTGTCTGTTAGTCAAAATCTTACCATCTTTGGAAATCAAGAAGCCTGTACCTGTAAGCATTTTCTTATTCTTTTGGATTTCTTCCAAATCCATTGTCCAATTTTCAAAGTCTCCGTCTTTGTCAAAACCCGTAAAATACCAGACTTTCCCTGTTGGTAAAGTCACTTTATAATAAAACTGGTTAGCAACCATCACAACACCAGAGCCACATTCTGTAAGAATTTCATCTGATGTCTTAGCACTGTCACATGCCACTAAGCTAACTATAGCAATTAGTGACAAAAAGAAATTTTTTAGCTGTTTCATAATTTCAATTTTTATAATTAAGATTCTGTTGCTACACATATCACAGACAATTCATCATTGTCATGTATTTACATAAACACGATTTCGACTGCAAACTTACTACTTTTTTTTCAAATAACCTACTTAATTTGCAAAAAATGACATCAGAAGTCACAAAAATATTCATTTTGAATACCGTTTTTTCCCAACAAAGCCCTAGTAGCTACTACACAATACCAAAGAACGAATTCCTCGCCTATCGTATCTTTCATGTTGAAGTTTACCATACCTTGGCACAAAACATAATTGCGAAAAAACTTTCGGAATCCATTTTGTTCAATAGCATTTCTTACAAAATCTGGCAAGAAGGATTATATAAAGCCGCTATTCTTCCTCCTCTGAATCACAGTCACTATCAGCGAAACCATCATCAAAACCGGCATCATATCCTTCTTCATACCCCAGCTCATATTCCTTCCTTTTCTTTCCCTTATATCGGCAAACATCGTCGTAAGAATCGCCTCGTATATTTTCGATACCATCATGATACCCATCCTCCTGCCCCTGATCATATCCTGCATCATAGTATGGATTGATGCTAAGATCAAGAGCAGAAGCGGCATCATGATTTGTTCCGGTATTTATCTTGACTTTGACTATGCGTCACCCAACGGAAAGAATATTATCATGAGAATCTCGTATTTTGACGCACTCTCGTAGGGTAGTACGATATTCTATTTTGATATCATTTTATCTGCGTCACCCATGCAAAGAATACCAAGCCTGATTATCAGCAAGTTACAAAGGTTGCATCAGAAAATGTCAAAGTCAGGAGAAGCGGCATCATGATTTGTTCCGGTATTTATTATTGCAATAATTTTGCTTTCTGTTCCTGGAATTCTTTTTCCGTAAGAACTCCAGCATCCCTGAGCTGCACCAACTTAGTAAGTTCACCACCCAATTTTGTTCAATGCCTCAAACAAAATAATGCTTTTGGGACGATAAAGCAAATATATCAGTCCTCCGAAGAGCACTAGAATCAACGCTATCACCCATTCCAAACAAGGGTACTTTCCTAACTTCTCTAGCACTCTGTCCATACTTTATCACATTCTATGTTAATACCACTTTGCTACACCACCATGATGCGAACATGTACCTCTTCGACTTTGGCTAAAGCTATAAGTGCCATCACAACATAAGGCTGTTGCACCTGCAGGACGACCTCTATATCTTGTAGGAGATTGCACTCTATTTCCATAAGAATTTGTATAATAGCGATTTCTATAAGCAGTATGTGACCTTGATAACTTGCGTCTTCCATAAGATACTCTGTTCTTAGATAAATAAGATGCTTTAACATAACCTATATAGCTACCATATCTTACAGGTATCCACTTGCAATTACAATCATCATCAATTATCACAGGTGTACCTTTGGGAAGAACCATTACGACACGATTATTTATACCAGGTCCTTCTCTTAAATTCAATGCAACAGTAGTGTACTTTGTCTGTCCTACGATAGACAGACACGCTAACAACATTACCAGAAACAAATATACCTTTTTCATCTTCTTAACTTTTCAGCAAAGAGTTGCACCTCTTATAAAGAAAGTGCAACTCCATTAATCTTATATTCTCTTTAGCAAACTCCATATTTCACGAATCCAAAGCACAAGTGAAGAACCAACGATGATGATTACCCAATCCTCAAACTTCAAACCAGTTACATTGAAGAAATTCTGCAAACCAGGAATCTCTACCATAGCGATCTGGCCAACCAGGATGATAATTGCAATAATCAACAAGCCCTTGCATCCCTTGAAATGAAGCGCACTCTTACCTGTCTCAAATGCTCTTGCACAGAAGAGATAGAAGAAGTGAGTCATCACGAAGATGGTGAAAAATAAAGTCAACTCGTAAGGAGTAAGACCATCAGATGCAACTAACTGAACGTTGAGTAAATCTGTTAACTGCGTAATATTCGAATGCTCAAAGACATAAAGTAATACAAGCAGCAACACAAAGAAGAATCCACCTACACCCAAGATGTTCTGATACATCGCCTTATTTAAGATAAAGGCATTTCTATCTCTAGGTTTATCATTCATCACACTCTCTGATGGAGGCAAAGATGCTAATGCCATTGCAGCAAAAGTATCCATAATCAAGTTTACCCAAAGCATCTGAGTTACGGTAAGTGGACTTTCCTCACCCATAAATGCGCCAAAAAGAACGATAAAGCAAGCAGCCACATTCACAGTCAACTGGAAGAGCAAGAAACGTTGGATATTCTGATAGAGTGAACGTCCCCACATCACCGCCTTACCAATACTACTAAATGAGTTATCGATAATGGTAATATCAGATGCCTCCTTTGCTACAGAAGTACCATCACCCATAGACAAGCCAACATGAGCAGCCTTCAAAGCAGGGGCATCGTTGGTTCCGTCACCAGTAACAGCAACGACTTGGTTCTTCCTTTGCAATGCCTCAACCAATCGTTTCTTATCCATAGGACGAGCACGAGAGATTATCTTCAAATCCAAGACTCTCTTATCCAACTCTCCATCAGAAAGAGCAGCAAACTCTGGACCAGTAATAATATTCTTATCACCATCCTTTACTGTCCACAGACCAATTTGGCGACCGATTTCCTTAGCTGTACCAGGAGTATCACCAGTAACAATCTTCACATTGATACCGGCATTCATACATTCTGCAACGGCTGCAGGAACATCCAGACGAACAGGGTCGCTGATAGCCACAACACCCATAAAGGTTAAATTATCAGCCACAACCTTACCATCCTTGAAAACGTCAGCCTTACTATCAATTATTTGATAAGCGAAGCCGAGAGTACGCATAGCTTGGTTCTGATATTCAACCAACTGATTCTCAATATCAGTTTTAGAAACATTGTTCTCGATGTTCTTGCACAAACCACTTACAATTTCAGGAGCACCCTTGACATAGAGAATTGTCTTGCCTTCAAACAATGAAGACTTAACAATTGTTGCCATATACTTACGCTCTGTAGAGAAAGGTAACTCCTCCAAAACCTCAGCAGACTCACGTAGATTCAGATAATCAACGCCAGCCTTCTTGAGCCAAAGAAGCAAAGCGCCCTCCGTAGGATTACCCAATACTTTTACAGCCTCAGCATCTGAATAATCCAAAGAAGCAGTTGAATTGACAGCGATACCTTCCTCAATCAACAGACTATCCTTATCATTACCCAACGTCTGAGCTGATAGACCATAGAAATTAGTATCATACACTTGCATCTGATTCTGAGTCAAAGTACCAGTCTTATCGGTACAGATAACAGTCGTAGCACCCATCGTCTCACAAGCATGCATTTTACGAACTAAGTTGTTGGTCTTCATCATTCGAGTCATACTATAAGCCAAACTCAGAGTAACAGCCATTGGCAAACCTTCAGGTACCGCAACAACCACAAGTGTTACTGCAATCATCAAGGTATCCAACGTATATGTAACCAACTTAGCTATTTGCTCACCCGGCATCAAAGTATCATGGAAATAAACTACCATACCCATCAATATCACAAAATAGCCAATGATTGATGGAACAACAGCTTTCCAACTCCAGTCGTCAAACTTTTTTATAACCATCCAGAAGAAGATGCCTGTAGGAACCGCCAATGTCAAAACAATAGGACTCCAACCGAAGAATACCATCAGTTTGAGAACGATAATAAGCGCAGCGAAAATATAACTCAATTTAGTTATCAAGTCTGCTAAACCATCCAACTGCTCATTTAATGGAGTACGAACACTATCATCTATCTGTGCTGCCTCAAAGACTTTACCATTTTCCGTTTTGTCGCCAACTGCCAAAACTTTGAAAATACCATGACCTTCCATCACCTTTGTACCACGCATCACATGGTTAGAAGGGAATGTTGCATCCTTATCAAACTCCTGTTCATGAATTGTTTTATGGCAAATAGGCTCACCTGTCAAAGAAGACTCATCAACATTCAAGGTAATCGCCTCTAAAAGTTCACCATCAGCAGGAATCTCCTCACCTGTATTTAACACGACAATATCACCAACAACGACATCTTTCTTCTTGATAGAAGTTGTGTTTCCATTTCGGATTACCTCTACCATTTCGTCGTCATTGACTTGGTTGAGAACCGAGAACTGCTTATCAGCCTTTAACTCAAAGATAAAGGCGATACCAGTGGCAAGCAAAATAGCCACAAATATACCAACAGGTTCAAAGAAAGTCTCTGCACCTTCATGCAATCCCCAAAACTCATAGCAAGAAATGCCGATAGACAACACTCCGGCTATCAGCAAAATGATAATCAGAGGGTCGCCAAACTTCTCTAGGAATTGTTTCCATAGAGGTTCTTTCGCAGGTGGTGTCAAGATATTGGCACCATGTTTACTACGGCTTTCGAGCACTTGGGCATCGGTCAAGCCTGTGTAATGATGTTTTTGTTCCATAACATTTTTTCTTTGAATAATTTCAATACGTATTCCAAAATACCATTTGGCACACATTCTATATCCAGCCATTCAAAATCAGGTGGTCCAGAATGATAATTTGAGACTTGAGCATACAAAATGTCATTTTCTATACAAAAGCCTTCCAACAAAAACCAAGTTTCATCTAACCATCCATTATAATCTGATCCCTTCCAACATAAGGGAACATTCTCAATACACATGCCTTGAAAATCAATCAAGTCACCATAACCTGTTTGTTCTATTATATGATTATAAAAACCAGGATTTTCTGTGTAAAGTTTGTATATTCTATCTTTAACCTTCATATAATTCTGCTCAAATTCATTTTCATATTTTATAGAGCCATCATTAACATTAATTTCGATCTGTATAATGATGTTTTTGTTCCATAATTCTGAAACTCTTATGGTATATAAAAACAATTTGGACAGAAAGAGTAGTACCTACCCACCCATCTGTCCAAACTATAAATATTAATGTCTGTATCCGTTACGATACATTTCATTCACACGCTTCTGAACAGCCTTATAATCAGAACCCAATTTTGACTTTCTTTCAGTTCCATTGCCATAAACACCATCCCAAACTTGCATAGCTTTTTCTTCTATACTTTTTCCTGATGATTCACTTTTGGTAGTTGGTACTGCAGATGTATTATCTGATTCTGCGTTTGTTCCAGTTTCAGAACTTACCTCACTTGATGTTGATTGTGATTGCTCACTTATAGGACTTGCAGATTTCTCTTCATGTGAGGTTGTATCAGCTTTTTCTTTTTCTGTAGAATCAGAAACTATCGTGTTAGTAAGCTCATCTACCTTTGATTCATTAGTTCCACAACTTCTGTAAGCAACAAAAGCAACAACAATCAAAACTATAACAGCAATAATAGCAACCATCTTGTTCTTGCTACCATTTCCATTATTGCCACCATCTGTTTCTTGCGTTTGCACATCTATAGTTTTATTTTGAGGAGTATCCAATACAGGAGCTTGCTCCTTTTCTATATCGAAATGTCGCTCAACATGTTTCTCCATATTAAAGGAACGTGTCGATTTTCTTTGCTTTTTATTATCAGCCATAACTACAACTTTTTAATTCATTAACTAGCATAGATGTCTATGAGAGTTTCCAAGCCACCAACATGACCAACACCAACAGCTTCAAACTCCCAATTACCATCCTCATTTACAACAAGTTTGGCAACAGACAATGCTGTTTCTTCTGTGAAAGCCTCATTTAGCTCGTATCTGCAAAGCTCTTCATCGTTCACTGCATTAACTACACTGATAAAAGCATCTTTAACATCGCCAAAAGTCATTCCTTCATCATGTATTGACACAACAAAGACAATTTCACAAACATTTGGATCAACTTTGTCCAAATCCACATCAATCTGTTCCCCCGAACCGCCATTACGATCATCAAGAGAACCTAGAACTGCTCCATCACTTGACATTGGACGTGTTTCAGCCATCCACTTACGCTTGTTACCAAACACCGCACGGTCAAATGGTTTCTCTCGATTCTCTGAGTTATAGAACACGAAGCCTGCATCATCAAGTATCACGCCCTCATCGCCACAAAGAAAAGTTGAAGCATCAAGGTCGGCATCGGAATTCCAATCCAATACCACCTTGATTTTACTCAACCCTTCCGATTTGGCTATTTTAAAACGTTCTCCTTTTGACAAATTAAATCTTCCCATAGTCGTAATCGTTTGAAAATTTATTATGCATAAATATCAATGAGAGTCTGCATGCCACCATCGTGACCTTCACCTACGGCTTCAAATTCCCATTCACCCTCATCATTACAAACTAGCTTAGCTGCTTCAACTGCAGTCTCTGTGGAGAAATTTTCCTTAAGATTATACTTACAAAGCTCCTCACCAGTCTCCTCATTAGAAATGGTAATAGAAGGCTCACGAACTGTCCCAAAGGTCACTCCATCTTTGTCCCCATGATAGATTGTAACACAGAAGATGATTTCTTGAACTTTTGGACTCACCTTAGAAAGATCCACGTGCATAGTCTCACCAGCCTCATCACCTTCCTCATCATCGCCAAGGTCATCTGGAGAGCCAAGGACAGAACCATCTGCAGATACAGGAACTGTAACAGAACGCCAATGAACTTTATTACCATGAACAGCCTTATTGAAAGGCTCAACCTCACCAGTCTCAGGATTAGCACGATGATTAGAATTGTAGAACACAAAGTCTGCATCATCCATTATCATGCCATCTGTACCTACAAGAAAAGCGGATGCATCCAAGTCTGCACCTGATTTCCAATTAAGGTCAATCTGTACCTTCTCCAATCCCTCACTCTTGTTAAGCGCAAAGCGCTCACCTTTTTCAATTTGAAATCTTGCCATAATCTTACATTTAAATTGTTTATTATATTGTTTTATACTGTTCGATAAGTTGCTCTATTTCTGCAGTTTCCAAGTTATACAATCGATAAAGAGCCGAACAATTTTCCAACTCTCTGATTGCATTCTGTTTGCTTGTCATATTACGACTACGACGAACAGAATCGATACCACTTACGTACGATGCTATATTGCGCTTTGCCCTTATCAATTTAGAACAAGCCTGAGCCATCTCAGAATTACCCTCCTCTGCGAAAATTCGCTTTGCTTCCGCAAATAATCCCATTTGAAGCAGCATCTCTGCTTCAGACTTTTTCTTTTTGGATGGGTTCTCTTCTTTTTTCACAGCGCCAGCATTTTCTAAGCCATATTGCTTTCTTATGTCTGTTAAAGCAGCGTCAAACTCTTTGATGTCATCACGATGCAAACGTGTTTCTAGCTTATGCAATGCTATTCTAGCATCATCCTTTCTACCAGTTCGAGCCAAAGCTTTTATATCTGCTGTCTCTCGATGAAACTCTCGCCGTATCTTCTTCAAGTCAACGACAGGTGCTTTCTTTGGAGTATCAAAAACAGGCTGAAGGACTGACGATAACTTGTCTCTATTTTCTGGAGCCTCCTTCACTTTCCTCTTCACGCTCCCCATTGTTTCTGCCAACTTACTCAAATCGTCATCCCATTCTGTAAAGCCTTTTTGAGTTACCCATTCTTTCAATTCTTCATAAACTGCATAAGCACCATTTGCATCATTTCCTCGAAGTTTAGCATTTATACCTGCCTTCATAACTCGAACCATTCTTTTGTCCGCAGGAGTTGGAACAGCAACATTTTCCACAGGTAATATGGAAGCTACCGAAGTTTCTTTTGAAACAACAGGTACTTTCTGCACCTTAGGAGTTTGAGCAAACAAATTACTCACGTCATAATCTGCCATTTTTACCAAACCTAACAATCGGTCAAGCATCAAGTTTTTCACTTTCTCCGTTACCTTTCTAACTGGATAAGCCAACGCCATCTGCCCAAAGATATTCTCAAAATAGTCAGTTGCAGCTTTTCCCACCAAAACAACTTGACATTGCTTTACATTCAAACCATTGTTATTCAAAGCCTCATTCAGATAATGCGAAACCAATCTATATGCCTCACCTACAGCAGACATATCCAAGTCGTCCCGGGACAAACAATAAGCTTGCATAGAGCCATCGCTCATACACAATTCATCATTAACCGTCCTCACATTACTATTGAGAAATCGCAATGCTGCTTCTCGCAATATATCTTCTTCTAGTTCACGAGGCTGATAGTTATAATTAAAAAGTCCTGCCCAAATCAAATCCATTGTCTGTTTCAATCTTGGGTCACTTCCCAGTCCTTCTATTCTTATGGAATCCATAAGCGTTTCTCCAGTTACTGCATCATAAAGTTGCAACAGCAAATCATTCTTATCTACCGAAACCATAATAGCAACCTTTGCCCTTTGTTTTTCTGGCAAAGATTCCATAACAACAGGCAGCAAAAGCTGATGGTAACTTATAGAACACATATTCTGAAAGCCACCTTTTTCAAATGGGCTACTTATAAAAAGTTTCTTATCCGTATCTATTTCTGGGGCAAACAGGAACACCAATGGCAACTTAGATACATTACTATCAATATTCCCGACCTCTCCATAAAAACGGTTTTGTAAAATTTTATCAACATAATACTTGATTGCATAGAATGGTAATTTATTGAGTTGCTCATCACGTCCTGCAAATCGAAATGTACGCATTTCCTTACAAGCATCGAAAATGTTAGCAAAAGCATTTGGAGCCAGTTTTTGGGTTGCCGAGTCCAACGCACTCTTGCCTATCACAAACTCATTGCCTACACATTCTATGGCAAAAGGCATCTCACCTCCACCATCCTGCATGAAATCGACAAAGCGATTGTCGCCATCCGTGCGGTAATAGCGGAAGGAGATTGTATTACGCGATATAGTTACCAATATGCAATAATTCACTTTCTTCTGATTTTATCTGTTTTCAACTCTTAAATATGTCCATCAAGAACTCATCGTAGAACTTCATACCTTCGAGGATGATGATAGGAGCCACATAGTCAAATTTATCTTGGCGTCGGGCTTTCTGCATCTCTGGAAGATTCTGGATATAAGTATTAATATTCGCCATTGACATGATGCCATTCATCATCTTAGACAAATCCACCATATCTTTTCCGAAAAGACTTTTTACATACTTATAGAAGATTCCTGCGAAATTGTAGAAACACATCTTATTCTTATCCAAAGTCTCGGGTGATTTGAAACAAACACCTATACTCTCCATAAAGTCAGAAGACATACTATCATCAAAGTTCAACTCTTCTTCCTTACCTGTGCTACTATTATAGAGGGTGAAGCCATTTTCTCCAACAATCTCGATAACCTTATCCGAAATTTGCAATGGACTTGCGATAGTCTTTGCCAATCCCTTAGATACCTCAAACTTGACTTCATTTGCTTGTTTCGTTTGAATGTCAATATTGGGCCAACCACCTAGATTTGCCGTGACGGTTTCAACACCTCCCATACCCATACAGAACATCTCCATATAGTATTTCTGGGCTACATTCTTATTGATAGTATATAACCACTCGAAGATACGAGAGCCTTTACCTGCAAAGATAATCTTTACCTTTGGTCGCCAATTTTCTTTGAACATTGGCAATTCGTCCGACTGACGTGCTTCCTTTATCAACTTTATTGCCAACTGTCCTGCATAATAGGTGATAAGACCTGTTACATACATATCTACACAAAACAAAGGACGACACTCTGTTGAGAGAATCTGATAAAACTCCGTTAGTTGCTTTGTATCCAATTGGTCAACTACTTGCTCGAAATAGTATGGAGCTGTCGCTGCAGAATAGAGTTTCGGTCCATCGTTAAACCCAAGCAATTTCAAGTTGTTACGATGACAGACATTCGTCAAAGCCTTCTCAAACTGCGACTCCATAGATTTCGTAGCAGCAGATATTCTCTGGGCTGCAAAACGGATGGAGTTCTGCTTCAACATTTTGCTTGCCACATTGTCCTTACAAATGACAGATATATCCGTCGTACTTCCACCCACATCAAAGCAGAAAGTTAGCTCATTGGTACTATTGATGTTGTATGATAGGAAGTTAGCCACAGCGCAAGCTTCCGTCATAGCTTTACTTGTGTCTATATCTTTGAACTCAAACTTGAATGGCTCACGAAGAGGAACAAGTGACTTCTGCTCTTTTCTTACTTGCTTCGCAGAGGACGAGCTAAAAGGATTATCACTATCATCGAATGTACTTGCAGAATTGGATACCGAATTCTTTTCTTCCTGTGAAGAATCAAATGCATCCATAGCCCCAAAGGGATCACCACAAAATGGGTCACCAGCACCAAACGGATTATCATTACCAAAGCCGTCATTTGATATTGTACTGGAAGCATCCCCATTCATGTCAAATCCACTATCACCCATCTTTATATTCAAACCAGGCACAGTAGACACAGACAATGAAACAGGATTCCCCATAGCATCAACCACAGGAGAGACATGCTCCAAAGACTGCCAAATTTGGTTATATTGCAACATCAAATTATATCCCATTGCCGAAGGATACGACCATCTAAGAACATTTGGCACGAATCCTTTGACAAACAACTCTGCATAAATATGTAACAACAAAGAAGCCAAGAAAGCCTGCTTATGCGCCTTATCCTCCTCTCTATCGCTCCATTTCATGTTGTGGATAAGTTGCACAATATTCTGACCACCTCGGAAGCCAAGTGTCATCGTATCATCAGAAACATTGTCAACAGGTAAGTGACGGCAAAAGCATGGGAATCCTCCTTGCACAGCCTCGCTGCGCAAGGTATTGATACCGTCCATCTCATTTTTTGGCAAACGCTGGTCATCGTGGATGGCAAGAATACTCTTAATGGCATTCGAATATAACTCTTCATTTTGGAAAAAGAGCACATTTCGCTCTGCAGGAGCCTGGTTGGCATTAGCTCCCAAGTCTGTAAAGAGCGATACTCGCTGACCTGTAAACTGTATGCCTTCGGCATATTGCATCTGTCCATCATGATAAGCCACAGAAGTATTAGTACTTCCAAAGTCCACACCAACAGTAACATCACTCAATGTACGATTAACATCAAGCATATCCTTTGGTAAGGAATCGTTCGCATTTAAGGTACTGCTATAATGTATCAAGATAAAGCCACTATCACAACCAGTGATATGAGTAAAGCGCACTCCTCTGAAAGGATGCTTGCTCTCAAATATCTCATATTTATATTTGCGAGTTGCAGTACGACTATCGCTGGTCACCAACAGTTTGGCATCACCCAAAGCAACACCTTTATCTGCGAGATACTGTATATTACCATCAAAATCGGTAATAATCTCATTATCTTGCTTTTCATTACCTACGAATGGAACCGCACTATACTGGCAGTCCTCTTGACGAGCATTGTGTGGCATCTCTGAGTACAAGAAATAACGATTCCACTTATCGGAAATGAAATTAGGCCACAACACGACATCTTTGTTTCTCTTAAAAATACCATTAATCTTATATTCTATAGGAATGGTTTTCTCCTTACGGTCTCCATTTTCATCGGTTACAGATATAGTCAACCGCACTGAAAGATTAGATTTCTCCTCGTCAAACTCGGCATCCATATGCGAATTGATACTAATGCCAGCTTGAGCATACCCCAACAAAGAGCTTACATTACGACCAAACACTACCAATCCCTTTTGACTCAAAGGGATAGCAAAGAAGGCATAATCCGTACTGCCTGCCCTATGTGCTCTCAACAAAAATATAGGCAATGTCGCTATATCCTTTTCACCTTTTTCATATTCACGTGGTAGCCAAACCCTAAGCAACTTAGAATCCTTAGGCAACAAAAGTTCCTCTGGTTTAAAAGCTTTTGACACTCCATCAGCATCAGGTTCCGTTGTTATATCTCCATTATATCCATAAAGTTCCTCTGTATAATTAAGGAAACTAAATGGTAATCCAAAGCCTTGTACAGGAAGAGCACTTGCATTATTCTCATCGAGCTTTCGGTCGCGTATAAGTTTCAAGATTTCATTACGCCATGTACCCAATTCACCCTTGATTCCTTCATATGTGAGTCCAGTCTGCTTGTAGTAGTCTTCCAACTGCTTGATCCGAGGCAGCAACTTATCTACGTAAGCAAACAAATTGAGCAACTGTTCATCAGAAATCGTGCTATGCAGTGGGTCTGTAAAACGGTGAGTCGTAGGGTCTACAAACGCAGCATTCTTATCTATCCCATAAGACACAGAAGTAAAGAACAACGAGCGAGGCGAAGTGGCACCAACCACTTGCTTATTATATTTAATAAGGTATAGAAAAGGCTGCACTTGGTCATTTTTAGCCTTACCCTGCTCTGTCCAAAGGCTGCGGTCATTCATCAGCATATTACCAAAAGCACCTTTTGGCTCATACATATTTTCCGTAGTCTTCATATCCTTGCCGTCACTGTAGGCAAGTGTGATACGACGTATCTCTATTGCCGTATTATTCAAGGCGACACAAGCAATAAGACCACGCCACTCATCTACAAGATTGACATAATATTGGTTTAGCCCAACTGAAGCATCTTTACGGATTGTCTGTATCTCATTGAGTGCATGATTGAAAAGGTCGGCACGAGCAAATACAGTTGGCACACCCGAAACAATGGCACTAACATCCACGCCGTCCTGAACAGACGGAGTCTCTATATCTCGTGTAAAAGCTTGTATGCTTGAAGTCAAATCCTGCCACTGACCAGCAGCTCCTTGCTGTTGGCTACGAGGTTTGACATTGATTACTAATGCTTTAATATCTGGCATAAGACTTATCTTTTAAACTTTTATAATTTAGCACTAAAAGGAATTGTAAAGTTGATGGCGTTAAACATATGCGCCAAGAAACGTTCTTTCATTGTGCTGACATTTTGCTTTTCATCTACAGGACGGCACTTAGGGAGATTTTTGATGAAATCATCATAATCTGTACGCTTGTCTGTCTTAAACAAGCCTGATTTTCTTTCCTCTTGAATCTCCTTACATGGATCCATTGCAGCAAGAGACATCACATTTTCCTCGAAAACCTTCGATGGGAACAAGAAACGACTCACACCTGCCAAACGTACAGAGTTATATACTTGATAAATCCATCCACGCTTTATAGTTCCATTCTCTGTACTATAGGCAAATTCCTTCATGTAGTCATCAATCTCCTTAGACTGTTCTTTTTTCATGTCGTTGTAGTCAGGAATTTCCTGTTCCGCTAGACGAGCAATAAAGCCACGTGTACCTCTCGTCTTATCTTCCACATTATTCTGCAATAAAGCACCACCATGCTTAGATAGAACGATATGTGCCAAGGTCAAGAATGAGCCCAACTTTTGCATAAACTCAGAAGCCTTGGATTGACTTACGAAATCCGTACCACGGAAAGTTAAGTTCTTTGAATCATCCAGTTCTACCGAACGATACAAGTATTGAACCGAAGTATTTTGTAAATTCTGATCATCAATCGTAAAGAAATCATAAGCAGCACAAGCACTCATCATTTCCACAACATGGCAAGCATTTTTTTGTTCTGCGCCACCTGTGATTGTTTCACCGCCATTGCTATCTGAGACATTAAGGTCTTTTGCTGGCCAGCCTATATGATAGAAACGCTTATAACGTTCCTTCACCGTCTTGTCATTCTGATAGAACTGCAAAGCCGCTTGTGAGTTGATGGCAAAATAATCGGATGAAGCTACCAACTTTTCTTGCTTACGTTGCGCATCTGAAGGAGATTGGAAACTGAAGTATTCCGTAAGCAAAGTGGCTCCAAACTTCACCTTATTGAAGTCTATCGTATTTTGCGAGATAATATTTCCGGCCTCTTTCAAAGCCTCAGGCACAACTGGTATCGAAGATGCACCTGTTCCACCAAATACAGAACCAAACACAAACACACGCGCACCTGTACCGCTCTTCTGCAATTCTGTCAGAAAATCGGCCAACTGTAGCTCTGGTTCTGTTGCCTTAGCTTTGTTTGCCACATAATGACAAGCCGCCTCTACTATGCCATGATACATCAGCATTGAACCTAAATGAGTTTGCGCACGGTAGCCATGCTCCAGATTAAAACTTTGCACAGTATCATGCTCCAAGAACAAATCTGCCAAATCATGATCATCTTCTTCCGTTTCCTGTCCTACACTCTGTGTAGCGCTCAATTTAGAATAAGTACTACGGTTTGCCATAGAATAATCCGTATAGAAACGATAAAGGTTCAGTTTGGAAGAGAAGAAAGTATTGGAATTCGGACTTCCACCAGGTGATTCTGGATTATCAGTCTTCACCTTATTATATAACTCTATCAATCGTTCTACACGGCCCTTATTACCATTGCTTTGGTCGGTATCAAGTGTAAGTATGTTGATTTCTTCATTGTCAAACATTCCTACAGCGCAGAGATGCACGAACGCCTCCAAGCACCTCATCCCCGTGCCACCAATGGCTATAATAAATAAACTATCTTTCATAATCGAATCTCCATATTAGAACCAAGAACCTAACTTGCCTTGCTTGTTCGCCTTAGAAACAACAAATCCAAGCGCAACATATACCACCCATGAAACACAAAGTCCAATAGACATATGTAGCATAAATGTACTTTTCTTTGAACCAGTTTTCAAACCTATATATACAAACAAAAATGCAAGTAATGCAGAAACAACAGGTGCAACAATACTGGAGAACCAGAATATCACCTTACGTTTTCTTACATCACTCAGATTAGGCTGATAAGAAACATTGTTGGACAAAATGATAGCCAACACCAAAGCCAATACCGATGCCACCAAGGCACAAATATAAACAGGAACGATAATTTCTGACATACTTTTTCTTTTTATATGGTTATACGATTGTTATTGATTCATTCTGATAAAATAGCTATATACACAGCTACCTTGAGGATTGCAATGCTGCAATACATTTCTAATTGCAGAGCTGAGACAATTATTGCCAGGCCAAGCGAACAACCCATCTATTTGAGCGCCAAGATTGGGCTCCGCCTTAGCAACAACAATATCAATGCGATAAAGGCCAGAAGTTTCTTCATTGCCAGCTATCACTCCACCAAACTGTGGATTCAAGTCTACAGCTAGTTCTGCATCATGCCCTTTTGTCTTAGCAAGAGACTGAGCAAACAAACTTTGATCAAAAGCTACAACTCCCTGGATATCGCCAATACTTTTACCACCAAGCTTCACGTAATCAAACTCTGGCAAAAGATTTCCCTGCTCATCGTAAAAATCAGAACTTTCAGATGGAATTTTTATTTCTTTCTCACCTTCAACCAACGTAGTCTTAGGCTTATGTTGCATAGCAGTGAACCATTTCATATATAGTTCAAAATCCTCACCAATGTCCGTCATCCTTACAGCTAAATCTTTTATTTGATAAGAATCGACATTCGAAAAATCTGCAAACAGATTTTGGAACAAATGACGGAAACGATACTGTATCCGGATTTCCTCTTCCTGCTGTCCACGAGCATTTTCCACGATAGCTTGCCAGCCCTCATCAAAAGTATACAACTCGGCACGTGAGCCCTGCAAGAAATTAAAGCCATCATCCTTTCCATTCTCCACAGAGCCAGTAACTACATCATCACCATTTTCATCATGATAAGTTCCGCCTATACAAGGACCTGCATAAGCACCACTTGTTCCACCTTTCTTTGGCAATACAGTGTAGTTATGCATAGAAAGCGTAAAACGTTTATAGTTCTGAGCCTTGCCTTGCAAACCATCTTCAATTTCTTTCAAGAAGCGATGATTCTCGTCATCAAAAACAGTATAGTAAAGATGTTTATCTAGAGCACCTTCTTTGTAATCTGTTACAAAGAAAGTTATATCCTTACCTCTCTTTAACCATTCCTCAAAGTAAGGAGTAGCATAAGCTTGTTGATAAATCTGATGTCCTGGTGTATATTCCTCGTAATCCGTTACCAACAAGGCACTTCTATTCTCATCGACAATTTTCTTGAGAGTTTTTTCAATAGGAGCATACAATTGTCCTTGAGCTGCAGGGTTATGTAGTTGAGCAAAGATATTCGCAGCTGAATGCAAATCGTTTCCATTCAACTTTTTAATCTTTTCATTAGCCAATGAATAAAGGTCATAATTATTCAATGAACCTGTAACCTTCTGTGTGATACCATTAAAGGTTTGAGCAGTAGCTGGGTCATCGTATGCTATATAAACACCTGAAAAATCAAAATAAGCAGCCCATTTCCCCTCATTTGGCATTCGCTGTGAGTCTTTCTCGTAGTAAGCTTGAATGTTTTGTGGATTAGGACTCAAATCCACCTTATTTCCACCACAACTTGATAAGCTACCAACAAGACTCATTGAGGCTAAAAACATCAATAAAGAAGAACCAATCCTAGGCAGTTTTAAAGTTTTATTTAACATTTTGCTTTTTTATGGTAACTACTCAGCACCCCTATGGGCATGAGTAATCGTCTTACTGTTGTACTACAG
>OOCQ01000802.1_pt1 | contig 23444 bp, 20 predicted proteins | sample 1671121 | NCBI WGS metagenome assembly OOCQ01 (sample SAMN06348124, study PRJEB24527) | human gut metagenome | biome: human gut; feature: ankylosing spondylitis patient; material: feces | host: Homo sapiens | place: China | collected 2015-10 | reverse complement strand
TAATATCGTTTGGGGAAAGAATTGGGATTTGATATTTCCAATAGATAAGTTATATGCTGGCGTTTGCTGCTGAACAAGAAAAGAATATTATATAAGTCCTTAATACAGTGTTTTTTACAGCACTTCACAGGAAGCGACAAGGGTCTATATGCCACGATGAAAAGGTGGCGTATAGACCCTTGATTATATGGTGATATTCGTAATCTACATCTCCGCTTTCAGCAGCTTTATCTCCTCTGCCGTCAGCCCCGTCATATCCATGATAGACGCTTCATCCATACCCTTTGCCAGCATCTTTCTGGCAATCTCAAGGCTTCGCAGGTTCATGCCTTCAGCTCTGCCTTCTGCTCTACCTTTTTCCATACCTTTCGCCATGCCTTTTTCCATACCTTTCGCCATGCCTATTTCTATACCTTCACGCTTGGCAGTGTCTACGGAATTCTTGATGTCGCGATATGCCATCTTGCTGGTCTCGTACTCCCTCATTTCCTGCGGAGTAAACTTGGCTATCTCGGCTTCCTCGAAGAGGCGGTCGAAAACCTTGTCGCACAGCTCCTTCGGGCGCTGGGTAAGCTTATAGAGGTTCTTCAGAGCATAGAGCCACTTCTCGTAGAGCGTATCCAGTTCTTCCAGGGGTTTGTTGAACTTGGAAATCTCTACATAAATATATTCGAGCTTGTCGTAAAATACTTTGTGGGTAGCTGTGTCGCACAACTGCACATGATGGCGGATTTTCTCCTTGTCGAAGGCATCCTCGTTCATGCTGAAGTTGAGCAGGGCAACGGTATAGACATGATTGAGTTTGAAATCCCATTCACTCCCCTTTGGTGCCTGTTCACGGATAGGGAAGGTTGAGTAGAAAAGGGCGCGATCCTTGAAATACGTCTGGTAGGCATTCTGCATTTCTACAATGAACTTCTCGCCATTTTCTCCTTCACAATACACGTCAAAGATGGCTTTGCGGTCGGTATAGACATCTCCTACGTGTTCTGGATTCAGATACGACACGTCCTTCACAACCTGTCTGCCATTAAACAAGCTGTTGAGGAAGCAAATGAGCAAATCCTTGTTCATTGCTGTTCCAAAAATTCGCTTGAAACCGAAATCGGTCAGCAAGCTGATGTATCTTTCTTCTACCTGCTTCATAATCATCTGTTTTAAATATCCATGCCGCAAAGTTACGACTTTATTTTCATATCTGCAAGAGTTTTCTAGAAAAAGTTACTGAAAAAGTTGTGGACTCCCATGTTTTACTTTAGCTTATCAGGAAGTTAAATAATCTATAAAATATAAAGCATAGGTATGAATTTACGGGATAAAAATCTTACCTTTACAACCAGAAATACAAAAAAGTAAACATAAGATAAGAAAACTATGGATTCATTATTTCTACTTCAGTTTGCATGTTTCATATTCATGCTCGTCAATGCCTTCTTCGTGGCACTCTCTCATCTGCATGCAAGATGGGAGAACAAGCGGTATGAGCGTTCACGATGGATGATTGTTGTCGCCTTAATAGGATTGGCGATACAATATGCCGTGCAGATGGTTTTTGGATTCCGTGCTGCCGAAGACAGTCTTGGGGCAATCGTCAATATTCTAATCTACACTCCTTGTTTTTCGCTTATCTCCATGGGAATCTACAACATAGAGGCCACAAATTCCAACCTCAGAAAGATGATACTGATGTGCAGTGGCATTTATGCTTCCATCATTGTGGTCTTTTGCGTGGGTTTCAGTCTTCATCATAGCCTGTATATCAGAAAAGGGCTTTATCTGATGCTGACTCTGTTTTGCGTAAATGTTATCTATTGCATATACATGATTATTCAGGAGATGATTAGGCGTAAAAATATGTTGGAGACAATGGCGGCAACAGACTTGTTGCCTTACGTAAGATATTCGCGTGCAAGTGTAATCATTCTATGGCTCGCTGTTCTCGCTATGCCAGTTGCCATCTTTTCTACTACCTTATTATATATAGTAGGTCCTGCCGTATTGCTTGCCTTGTTGTTCTTCAACCTTACGTTTATCGCTCTCGGCAGCAGTTATATTCCAACAGAAGAGCTGTTGGATAAAGAAGAGAATATTCAACAATATGGGGGGCAAAAGGGGAAAAACCTTTACAGCAATTGTCTGAGGAGCGCAGAAACTTTATCCAAAACAGTCTTGACCAATGGTGTATGGATTTAGGCTATAAGGATTGTAATGTGAATATGTTGACGCTTTCTCGTACACTTTGTATATCAAAGAACGAATTGAGCCAGTTTTTCGATCAATGCCTGCACTCTAACTTTCGAATATGGCTCAGCGAGATACGTCTCAACGCTGCAAAAAAGATGATGTTGGAATATCCAGATTATAGCAACGACATCATTTCTGCCGAGTGTGGATTCTCTTGTCGCACTCATCTTTATCGAATCTTCAAGACAAAAGAAGGCTGTTCTCCTACAGAATGGAGAGACTTCCACTCTACAAATGCAGCACAAAATGACTCAAATTGATCATAACCATCATTTTGTAAAATAACAAAGAAAAAGCAATTGCTCCAAAGGTTACAGCTATAGATCAACAAGCTTTTTGCAGATGCCTAAGGCTAAATAAAGTTATACTGGGATGTGTAATTTTCGTCAAATAATTTGCTCGTTTCAAAATAATGTTGTAACTTCGCAGCCAATTGGCAGACATCTAGTCATTACCAGAATTAAAAAACATAAAAATATAACCGACAATGAAAAAGAAATTACGTACAGCTTCACTCTGTGTACAGGGTGGCTATGAGCCAAAGAATGGCGAACCAATCGAAGTGCCTATCATCCAGAGCACCACATTCAAGTATGACAACTCTGAAGAGATGGCCATGCTCTTCGACCTGAAGAAAGAAGGATATTTCTACACCCGACTCCAGAACCCTACCAACGACGCCGTGGCCAAGAAGATAGCCGAACTAGAAGGTGGCGTGGGCGCCGTGCTCACAAGCAGCGGACAGGCAGCCAACTTCTATGCCGTATTCAACATCTGCCAGGCTGGCGACCACATCGTTACCTCCAATGAGATCTACGGTGGCACCTTCAACCTCTTCGGCGTTACCCTGAAGAAACTCGGCATCGACTGCACCTTCGTCAATCCAAACGACAGCGAGGAAGAAATCCAGAAGGCATTCCGCCCTAACACCAAAGTGGTATTTGGCGAAACCATCAGCAACCCGGGTTGTGCCGTGCTCGACATAGAGAAATTCGCACGCATCGCCCACAAGAATGGCGTGCCTCTCATCGTAGACAATACCTTCGCCACCCCTATCAACTGTCGCCCATTCGAATGGGGAGCCGACATCGTAACCCATAGTACCACCAAATATATGGACGGAACAGCCAGCCAAGTAGGTGGCGTAGTAGTGGACAGCGGCAACTTCGACTGGATGGCAAATGCCGAGAAGTTCCCTGGTCTTTGCACCCCAGACGAGAGCTATCATGGACTGACCTACGTGAAAGCATTTGGCAAGATGGGATACACCACCAAGCTCGTAGCCCAGCTGATGCGCGACCTTGGCAGCATCCCTGCCCCCATGAACTCCTTCATCCTGAACCTCGGATTGCAAAGTCTGCATCTGCGTATGCGCCAGCACTGCGAGAATGCCCAGAAGGTGGCTGAGTTCTTGCATGACGACCCACGTGTGGCATGGGTTCACTTTAGCGGTTTGAAGGACGATGCTTATTACGACCTTGCCCAGAAGTACATGCCTCATGGCACCTGCGGCGTGATAGCCTTCGGACTGAAGGGCGACCGTGAGACAGCCATCAAGTTCATGGACTCTCTCGACATGATCAACATCGTGACCCATGTAGCCGATGCCCGCACCTGTGTGCTCCACCCAGCCAGCCATACCCACCGCCAGCTGAGCGATAAGCAGCTGAAGGAAGCCGGCATAGCCCCAGACTTGATTCGCCTATCCGTAGGCATCGAAGATGTGGAAGACATCTTGGACGACATCAAGCAGGCTCTTGACAAAATCAAATAAATATAGATGAAGATAAAGTACATATTGATGGGCTTGATGCTAGCGGGAGCTGCACAAACACCGGTGATGGCGAAAAGCCACACAACGACTGCGAAAGGCAGAGCCATTGAGATGCGTGCCGACCGAGTGGTGCTCTACCCTCAGCGTATGGAACTGAAGGGAGACGAGTCGCTGGGCGATGTCCTCGCCATGTACCCAGACTTGATGCAAAGCGGATTTGCAGATATGCTCTCGGGATATAACGTGAGAATAGACAATGTGGCTATCAATGGAGACATGCGCATCGTGTGCCGACAGCTCAAGGCTAGCATAATCAATACCATTCAGATATGTGACAATACTGCCGTAGCTAAAGGCGCTACGGGACTGAACCGTGTTATCGACATCACGCTGCGCAGGGAAAAACAAGATAAGAATAACCCAGGGAGCCAAGCACTCTCTGGGCTTACTGGCGTGGAGGCTGGCACCGACCATCTCGCAGACCATCATGCCGTGGTGCGCTATGATGCCCCTAAGACTGATGTCATCGCCATCTCCTCTTACTCCTATCAGGATATGGATGATGTCATCTCGCAGAAACAGCATCTCTTTGCCCACATGACCAACTATTTCTCTTCTCACGACCGACTGCTTACCTACGTATCTCAGTCGTATCAGAACGATAGAATATATACTAATGGCAAGAAGAAACAAAATGAAAAGCTCTTGGCTAGAGCCAGATACTTCCATAAGTTTAATGACAAAGGCACGGAGCTGCTCTTGGTGGGCAGCTATCAGTATGGCTATACTCCATATTCTTATTATCCAGATGTCAATGATGACCCTATAACCAGCACCAAGAACGACGCTACGCTCTTCATCGTGGAGCTTAACACCCCACTCACCCAGAAGCTTAGCATGATGGCGGGATGGGAAGGCGACTTCTCATATAGCAGATATACGGGAGACAGGTTGATAGGAGGAGAAATCGACCGACCCAAAAACAAGTATACGGTATCCAACAATGACCTGTATCTCCAGTTCAACTATCTGACTGGCATCTGGCGATTCACCGTGGGCGACCGTGTGATGTTCTATCACTATAGCACAAAGGGCAATACGGCAGATAGCTATGCGCATCATCAAGACATGAAGCACAATGACACTCGCAACAATATCGAGGCAAGCGTCATCGCCAGCATCACGGGGCATTCCCAGATTCAAGCTGCATATCACAGAAAGTTTATCAATCCATCCTATGCAGTAGAAAAGCCTCTGTCTTATGAGAACTGGCTAGATATAAAGCAGGGATTGGTGGCAAAGAACATAGATGAGACCAAGTTGGGCTACACCTATACACAGGGCAACTTCAACCTCTCGCTTGCAGCCTACTATCAGATGATAGAGCACGACAACAATCGCTGCAAGCTCAGTGCCTCAGCCTTCTACCGCACAGGCATCCTTGCCCTCACAGCAGGAGCCAACCTCTATACGGCAAAGGGAGATGGCAATGACTATGCCACCTTCCATCTGAATCCTCGCTTCTCGCTGCCTTGGCAGATGGCACTGAATATCCAGAGTGTCTTTACAGCAGGCAACTTGAAGCTGCTCGATGACCAGCACGTATATCTCTCAGGTCAGCTCACCAAGCAGTTGGGCAAGCACTGGAACGGAGCCATCGAATGGCATGACATCTGTTCCAAGCACTATTCAGCAGCCATGGCTACAGTGCAATACCTCTTCTAGTTCTTCAAATCTAGAGATTCTGCGGAGCTTCGGGTGTTCATATTCCTCTATCTTTTCATGTGCCCATATGGTATGGAAAGGGATATGGACAGCCGAAGCTCCTATTTTTAGGGCAGGTGCGATGTCGCTCTTGAAGCTATTGCCCACCATCAAGAGCTGCTCCGGAGTTACCTCCAGTTCCTTGCACAGTCGGCGATAAGCCTCTGGCGTCTTGTCGCTCACGATGCTCACCACATCGAAGTATCTGCCCAGTCCCGAACGCCAAAGCTTATTCTCCTGATCTTGCAACTCACCTTTCGTAAAGACTGCCAGTTTGTATTTTCTCTGAGCTTCGCCATTGGATGATGAATCATCTGCCTTTATCTCTCTGATGCGAGCCAAGGTCTTCTCCACCCCTTCCAGCGGAGTGGCATCTATCTGAAGCAGGCTCTTGCCTAGGTCTATGATCTGACCGATGACCTCAGCCCCCACCTTGCCATGGCTCACCTTCACGGCATTCTCCACCAGCGAGATGGTAAATGCCTTGCAACCATAGCCAAGCAAGGGCATGTTCTTAGTCTCCACCTCAAAGAGAGCGGCAGAGATTTCCTTCTCCTTGCCATACTGAGCAAGCAGCTGACAGTATTCGTGCTCCACATCCTCAAAGTAGTTTTGCAATGCCCAGAGCGTATCGTCGGCATCAAAGGCTATCGCCTTGATCCCCTTAAAATCATCCATTGTCATTTGATTGTTCTTTTCCATGAGTGCAAAGATAATACTTTTATCCGAAAATAACAAAAAAAACGGGCATCAATCTTCTCCTGATGACGCCCGTTTTTACCTTACATTCTTTTACACTATATTTTTTACTTTTTTACCATTTTACCTTTAGAAGTGTGTCATAAACTCCACTACTATCTTATCCTTCTCTGAAGTCTTGGCGATGGCATCCTTGCGATAGAAATACTTCTCGTAGTTGATGCGGATGTCTGAGATGAATGGCTTGGCTAGGCTCAGAGTTACACCGCCCGTTACACGATGGCGCTTGTAGTCATTGATTTTCAAGGTTCCCATCTCTGTATCGGTGGCATCATATCTCTTGCCATCACTGTGGTCGCTCATGAAGTCATATCTTGCCAATGGCGATACCTTGCGAATCAGGCTCTTCTGATTGCGAATTGGGATGTCGTAGCATACGAAGCCATCGAAGGCATGCACATCGTGGAAGGCATTCTTGCTGTAGTGCTTGTACAAATACTCAGCCTCAGCGATGAAACCACCCTTATGGAATGTCAAACCGCCATCATACATCGTTACGGTTACATCGGATGGCTTGATCTTCTGTGTACTCAACACCAAGTTGACGTTAGGGAAGAGGAACTGGAGCTTGGCAGAATAGTTCACGCCCTTGGTCCAGTAATCCTTCTGGTTGGTCAACCCCGAACCATTGAAGATACCGGCATTCAGCACGATAGGGAAACCTACGTTCCAAGTATAGCCAATCTCGGCACCGACATCACGCACATTGCCCACCTGCTTGGCGATAAACGAGCGGTTGGCGAAGTACTGCTGATGAGGAGAACGATGGGCATCGATGGTGAATGGCACACGCTCTTGACCGATGGTAAACTGCAAGGTGCTCCAAGGCTTGATGCGAGTATAGGCATCGAGCATCTTGATCTGTCCCTCGTCGCAGAGGTCGATCTCAGCCTTATAGCTCACCTCCTTGGTCACATTACCAGATACATTGACACGAGCCGTGCGCACCTCGAATCGTCCCTCCCCTTCCTCGGTTTGGTACTCATACTTAGAGCGGATGGTTCCACCAATCTTCGGCGTCTTGTCAACGTCATCATCACTGTTCTGGGCATTCATAGTTGCCACCTGCGCCACCAAGAGTGCCGCCATCAAGTAGATCTTCTTCATATCTTCTATACCTTATTATATATATGTTTCGTTTCTTGTCGGGTGCAAAGGTAATGTGAAGATGTTTCACTTCTGCGACACGAATATTACAAAAATATGTCGAAACAAAATCGTAACAACATCGTCACAAACACGTAATCGGCTTTTCTACAGATCAATTTTGTACCTTTTAATTGTTAATTATTTCTTTACAAAGATACAAAAAAAAATATTTCACATATGCAAATATATAATATTAATATTCAATAGGTTATTATAATACACCGTAGATATTAACGAGTAAAAGATTTAATACGTCTGCCCTAAAGGACTTCTTGCATCATCATTACTATATTCTTACGTCACAATCAATAGCTTTTCGTAGCGGAATAAACGAATTTACATTTTAATCACCACAAACTTACTAAAATCAAGCACATACACAATTTTTCAGGAATTATTCCGTCTATTTTACGATTATTTAAGGTATGAGGCTCCGCACAACAAGGATAACAATCACACCATAAATGCAAATTGGATATGTCCAACTTGCAAACGTACATATAAACGATAGGATATGCCCGTGAGTATGCCGCCGACAAAAGAAAAATTTACCAGATTGGCTGCAACTTCTCATCTGAGGCTGTACAATTGATGGCTGGAAGCTACAAAAGACTTCTGAGAATTATATAAGCACATTCAACATCAAAAAGCCAGTTGGAATCCATATCTTTATATGAAGATTCCAACTGGCTTTACTATATCCATTCCACATTAGTCCGCATAGCCAGCATAACCGCCTCCCCAACTAGAGCGAAGTTGGCAAGAAGATAATGATTTTCTGTAAAACCATAGAATGTAGAGCCAGCAATCTCAGCTGTCTTTATAAGCCTTCTTCGCACATCAGCATCACCGAAGCAAGTAGCACTTTCCACCATAAATACAGTACCAGAAGGACTAAGGTTTGCAATAATCGGACCGGCATCAGCATCCATTCCACCAGGCATCTCTTCCATTACTTTTTGCGGTGTTGTCGCCAATTTTCCAATCAGATAGTTTCGCCTACGAAGAATATCATTCCTTTCACCCTCAAATGTTCCGACACCGTGCATACCGAAAGGTACAGATGCAATTTTTCCCAACAGCAAGGCCAATACAAGAATAGCTAAAGATGCTTTCTTGTGCTGCCGAATACAGGTTATCAATTCTATTACTGTCATTACTTCTCACCTTTTTTATAATCTTCAAACGACATTTCCTTGACAAGTTTTCCATCCAAATCATAAACAGACACTACAGAATACCTACCAAACCTAGTATCAGAATAATGACGATAAGACTGGCAGATTGGTAGTCCATCTTCAGATGTGAAACCTACACAGCCGAGATTAGAGGGTAACAATATTGCCTTTCCCGAATCCTTATCTACTATAAAAGTATAAATTGTATTCATCTTGTCTGTTGTTCCATTTACAACTACCACATCAGGATTTAGAGGGACAAGCATGGCTTCACTTGCCACAAAAACAGAATCTAGCCCTATCGTTACACCATGTTTTTTATCAGGATTATACCATAACAAATCTGCCATAGGATGCGCCGTAACTATTTCTTGAATATCATTCTGCTTCTTATAATACTTCCAAATGCTAACTACGTCACCGCCATAAATGCCATCTCTCCCTTCAACGCTTCTCAACAAGATAGCATCAACATCCTCATCTGTTACAACAGTATTATTTGGCAGATGAAAATGTTTGATGATTTGTGCTATCATCGTTTGCGAATACTTTCCATCTTCATCATTTTCAAATTTCAAAAAGGCATGATCTTGAGCAGGAGCAACTTGTTTTGCCCCCTTTTCTCCACAGCTGATAGAAAGAAAGCACAGCTGTAGCAGTACAACTATCCAATATTTACACTCTTTCATTTTCTAACTTACGAGAGTTTAAATGATACAAAAGAACTTCCTTTATATCATCGGCAACATTATTAGCCAACCTTTCAAAGACCTTTGGCCCAGAACCATTAGGCAAGCTATCTATTTCATTGACTTCTATAAGATTATAATGAGGAATTTCGGGATGGCTATAGTCATAGCGATATCCTCCAAATGTCAGAAACTCTGCATTCGGAATACCAATATCCTTCATACGATTGATTACATTAGTGCCAGCCCCACCGACACCGGTGCATAATATCTTTATATTTTCTGTATCATTTCCCATATTATAGTAGCATCTATTAGTATCGATTGCAAAATTAAACAAAAAATCGATAAATTGTATCAGAAAGCCTTGCTTTTTTTATTCGCAAGGCTTGCGAACGACTTTATCCCTTATTCCTCTTCTTCATCTTCATATACACTGTCTCCTATCAATATGATGAACAACAGGAAAAATGAGACTGCCGAAAATAATAATGCTACTAAGAGTACTACAGCAAAAGAAGAAAAAGGATCGATCTTTGTCATTAAATTGACAGCAAAAAGGAATGGGGCTACCGCATAAGACAATTTCTTTAGACATTGCTTAGTACTTAATCCCGCATCATGAAATCTACGTACCATAGAAGAAAGGTTAGCAGGAATAGAGGCTATAGTAATTCCTAAAAACACTCCAGACAGTACATCAAACTTTTCGGAGTTCCAAGCCCCCAATGCTATAAAAGTAATAGGGACCTGAACTAGCCAGAACCACCAATACTCACTCTTTGAAGCTCTTCCCTTAAAGTCAAAAGACTTCTTGTAACACGTCATAATTGAATTGAAAAATGTCATAATCGTATATTATTAAAAGTTCATTATACTATTTAAAATGATTAGAAATTCTATTATCTGAAACGACTTCTTTCAGATAAGCAGGTGTGATGTCTATATTCACCTTTTCTTTTGACATAGAACCAACATAACTAACCCTAAGAGACATATCTAACGGAGCTAGTAGAGAAGCTAACTTTATCATCTCACCGTCCGTTTTCAGGTCTTTCTCGACATTATGTTTAAACTCATTCTTATTTTTTGCGACTTCTTTCATATCATACATTGTTTCATCAATAATATAAATAAACAAAAACTGCTTTCCTTTTACATCCACATCCGAAAAAGTTAGACCATCATCTACCTTATTGGGAAGATTTCGTTTTATACTATTCAAATACAAATCCAATTGTTCTCTTGGAGTAGAAGACATATTTTTTGCATTTTTAATTTCATTAGGCGTTGCGACTAACACAATCTCCCGATGTGATTGAATACCTTTGATTACCATTTTTGCAGAATATCCTTTATCGGCAAAATCCTCATAACTACAAGCCTCAAAAGGAGAACTATTAGCTATATTTGCCATCATCAAACGTTTTTTCAACTCTTTATTCCGCAAGAAATCTTCAAACGGATATTTCTTCTCATCAATTTCCATTGTACTTACCAGTGCAGAATCCTTCAGTTCCAAGCTTTTCAGTACGATTCCTTCTGTTATTTGCAATGGAAACTGCTCGTTAGCACCTTCTACAGCTAATTCCAACTCCGGGTCATTTGGAGGGGGAAGTTTAGATATATAAGCATCATCAATTCTCGTAATAATGAAGATTACCAATCCAAACAAAACAAGCATCAAACAAAATATGCCCCATTTAGTTTTACATTTCAACTTATTTGTGTTTAGTAACCAAACACAAATAAAAACCGCAGCTATTGTCAACACTACCACAACAAGAGCATCATTTATTGGTTTTCCGCTAGAAGTCATATCAGAATGTACTCCACTAGAAACAGAAGCACTATCTATTGTTTCAACTGTGACACCATCCCCTTTCTCAGAAGTCCACTTGAATGATTCTATAGCATTTTCCATTACTTTTTTCCAAAGTTTCTCCTCACTATTCTTATAACTACATAAGACTTTTGCCCATTGGTTATCATTAAAGAAATAATAGATACAAACATCCACATTACCATAAACTCCACTTCTTTGGTAAGAAGTCATTATGCAATAAATTCCATTATCAAGAAAAAAGCCTTTTGTACTTGGCTTAATGGTCATATGCATTTGAGGTGACAACTCTTGATAGGCAAGGCGATTAAAATTTACGATATCACTATCTGACAATTCACAAGAACCATCATAATACGAAAAATCCCCAACATTACCATTTTCTGTCTGAATCATTATTCTTGCATACTTTTGATAAGCAGCTTTTTTATCGTTATTCAAACCAGCTTGCTGAAAAACAATAACATCACCACTGGTTACAGGAAGGTTATTATTCTTTGTTTTCTGCTCATACAAGCCATTCTTATCCCTGAGTTCCAACTTGGAATCTACAGAAATAGTAAACATATCATTAATCGTATAAGATTTTCTTTCTGCATGAGCAGAAAGAAAACCTAACACAAAACTAAATATGATCAATGTCCGTCTCATAACTTGCTATTTATTCAGTTCAATCATTGTCCATAAAATCGTCATCATCATTTGGGTCGAACGAACCACCAATGCTAGAAAAATCTTCTGAAGGCATAATAAGAGGAGCATCAGGCTCTGAGTTTGCCAAATAACGTGAACTATGTGAGCCGAAATGCAACAATACAAATATAATAGCTGCCAATACTACAGATAACAATGCCACAAGTATAATATTATAAACCTTGCCATTTCTCTTTGAATGACTTGCATTCGAATTGGCATTATGTATTTCTCCTTGTATAATTGCTATATCCTTTTGAGTATTAACATCTAAGAATTGATAATTTATCATATTTGATTTACGATAAGCATCAAATTCTTTATCATATTCAGGCTTTAATCGATTAGTTGAACTCAATACACGATAAGCCTCCTGTATATTACGCTTATAAACTTCATTGTACAATTTAGCGTCTGTTCTTGAGTTATATTTAGCCATTGCTTTATTAAAAGCAATGTCAATATCCATCTCAGAAGCACCCCTATTTATATCCAGTAGTAAATAATAATCTTTGAATACTCCTAATTCTTCAACCTCATTAGAATTACTACCATTCGTATCTTCATGAGTCCACTTTGAGAAAATACGTACTTCCATCAATATGACTGACAGAATAGCAACTGGCAATATATACCCCAAGACACAAAGTCCAAATGGCAAGTTACCCAATATAAAAAATGGATATAGCAAAAAGACTACAACGCTTTTATATTCCGCATCAGTTACATGCCTTTTGATTAAATAAAATTTTAGCCATTTGGGAATCAAATAATCAAACTTATTTTCAGCTTTCGCCTTATTTACAACATACATATTAGTGAATATATTCATCCCAACTGCGCATAAGAACAGCAAGAATATATTCCACCAATAACTATCTTGACGAAGTTCACCTGTAAAAATAGGGTAAACATCCGCAAAAACACAAATAATATTCACAAGCCACATGACATGTGCATAAAGAATCAAGTATTTAGCTTGCTTTGGGAGGACAGTTTCTCTATTTCGTAAAACAATTTTTGGTATCAATAAACAGATAAGTCCAAATACCACAAACGCAATGCTGCCCAATATGGTCGATAGTAATCTCATACTAACCATATCATTGTAATCTTGAAGATAGAAAGTTGTAAAAGTTTCCATTATTGCATTAGCTTTTTCTATCAATTCATACGGACTATGCACATCCAATACATAAGCCTTTCTATTTGCAAAATATACAATACGTATTACTGAAATTCCTTTTTCGTCTTTTGACTGAAAAACAACCGCATCTTTATTTTTAGGAAGAACTGACATATAAAATGTAGCCCAATTTGCATTTCTTCTGCATTTCACTTGATTTGGTGAGAATTTCCAGTTTTTATATGAAATTAATTGTTTTGCAAACTGTTTAGTACAAATTGAATAAATACTATCAGAAGCATTTGATGAAATAGAGTCTGACAAGTCTATAACAGAAAAAGTATATGTATATTCATAAGGAATTGTGGTATAGCGACTATCCCAATATGGCTCATTGACATATTTCACCTTTTCAACTTCCTCATATTCGATACGTCCCCAAAAATCTCTTATAATCTCTCCACTCAAATATCTCTGAGGAACTTTTTCTGTATAATAAACTGCTCTACTTCCCATTGCCAAATAAGGTTTCCAATACCCATATATTCCCTCTCCTTTTCCATTAAAAGAAGAAACAAACTTTCCCTCTGGTATTGGTCCTATTTCTTTCAGTTGCTCAGAATTATCCTTAGTTTCTTTCTTGTCAAAATAATGCGAATTCTTCAACACAGAAAATTGTTCTTTGTCAAAATTAACAAAGAACTTTTCGTTATGTTCTTTTAGTGCCAACTCCGACTTCAATGTCGGGACAACATTGGATACATAGATTATGGATATTATTGCAATTAGCAAACAAATCACACAAGCAAGAGTATATTTATTATTATTTAAACTTTTCATGTTATTTTTCTTGATTAGTTAGTAAAACTGTTATAATTAAACCTATAGCAACTACTATATCAACAAAATTCCACACACCCCTTCCCAAAGCTAATTTAACAAAGGGCTGAAACAATATTGCCAATGCCCCACTTGCTACAGCTAACTCCTTTTTATTGTTTTGATAATAAGAATAAGCCATATAACCAAACACGACAGTTGCCATATACCTTATTAATATGTAAAAACCATAAGGCATATCTAGTAAACACAATAACAATAATACCGCTAGGATTATCTTCAAATACTTCATTAGACACTCCCTTTTCTTGGCCTTTTCAGTCCTATTAGGTCTTTTTGTTAAACAGAGAAGCGTGAACTGCAATGCCCACATCTCAATACCGGAGGCCCTAGGAAAGCCCATACTCATAGATGCAACAATAGCAGCCCACGCTATACGTGAGAACCACTATGCTATCTTAGAGTATGTCGGGAAATTTCCTAGGTTTCCAGTACTTCGATAAGCATAACGCTTCTTAAATCTCAAAAATCAGTGGAAAGGGAATACACCCTATCCGACTGCAAAGATATAAAACACTTCCGTAACTTCCAAACATTTTCGCACTTTTCTTTGTTTTCGGTGGCAACTTTCTTATTCAATCGCCAGCACAACAACATCTTAACAATATTGTAACACCTGTTTAAATCGCCTGTAACATCGTACTCGTACCTTTGCACCCAGAAAAGTAAGGGGAGAAATGTATCTAGCTATGTTGAGATAAACCCCTTATATAATAAGGTATAATAAACAATAGTAAAATATATGGGTACAATTTATTTATGTATTGTGATCTTCCTGCTCTGTTTAGCAGTGTTCGATCTCTTCGTAGGAGTCAGCAACGATGCTGTCAACTTCCTGCAATCTGCCATCGGAGCTAAGGTGGCTAAGTTTCGCACGGTGCTGATTATCGCATCCTGCGGTGTGGTTCTCGGAGCCATCATGTCATCGGGAATGATGGATATTGCCCGACACGGCATCATGAGTCCAGACCACTTCACCTTCGAGGAAGTGATGACGCTCTTCCTGGCGGTCATGGTGACAGACGTTATCATCCTGGATGTGTTCAACACCTTAGGTATGCCAACCTCTACTACCGTCTCTCTGGTATTCGAGCTGCTGGGTGGTGCTTTCATCCTCGCTACATTGAAGATGTATGGCGACGATAGCCTCAACTATGGCGTATTGCTCAACAGCAACAAGGCGTTGGAGGTAATCATGGGTATCTTCTCATCTGTCATCATCGCCTTCGTGTTTGGTGCTTTCGTGATGTGGCTTTCCCGTATCATCTTCACCTTCAACTACCGCAAGCACAGCCGCTACAGCATCGCCATCTTCGGTGGTATCGCCTTTACAGCCCTCTCTTACTTCATCTTCATGAAAGGTTTGGGCAAGAGTCCTTACTTGCCTGCTGAGGTGCGCGATTACATCGACCAGAATCTCGGTTTCCTCATCTGCATCACCTTCGTGGTGTCTGCTGTTGTGATGGAATTCCTGCACCTCTGCCGTGTCAACATCTTCAAGTTTACGGTGCTGATGGGTACTTTCGCCCTGGCTATGGCTTTCGCTGGTAACGACCTGGTGAACTTCATCGGTGTGCCTCTGGCTGGTCTCTCTTCTTATCAGGACTATATGGCAAATGCCAACGGTGCAGCGCCAAACCAGTTTATGATGACTTCATTGATGGAGAGTGCCAAGACTACTCCAGGCTTCCTGCTTGCTGCCGGTGCCGTGATGATTATCGCCATGGCGACATCCAAGAAAGCCCAGAACGTAATCAAGACTTCTGTTGACTTGAGCCGTCAGGATGAGGGCGATGAGATGTTCGGCAGTTCTTCTGCAGCCCGCGTGATTGTACGCAACTGCCAGGCTACAGATTCATGGTTGAAGAAGTTCTTGCCAAAGGCTCTGATGAACTGGATCAACAGCCGATTCGACAAGAACGAGGTAGAACTGGAGGAGAGCGCAGCCTTCGACGTGGTTCGTGCCGCTGTCAACTTGGTGCTCGCTTCCATGCTCATCACCATCGGCACCAACCTCAAGTTGCCTCTCTCTACCACTTACGTCACCTTCATGGTAGCCATGGGTTCTTCCCTCGCCGACCGTGCTTGGAGCCGTGAGAGTGCAGTGTTTCGTGTAACAGGTGTATTGAGCGTGATCGGTGGATGGTTTATCACAGCCGGTGTAGCCTTCGCAGCCTGCGGTGTTGTATGTCTCGCCATGTATTATGGTGGCATCGTAGTGAAGGTAGCATTCATGGGGCTCGTAGTCTTCATGCTCATCCGCAGTAACATCCAGTACAACAAGAAGGCTAAGGAGGAGAGCAAGGGCAGCACCTTCCAGTTGATGATGCGCTCCCACGATCCAGAGATTGTTTGGGACTTGCTTCGTCGTCAGGTATCTCGCACCCAGAGCTTCGTTTGCCACTTCGCCCTCAATGAGTTCAATCAGATTATGGACGGCCTTGCCAACGAGAATCCTCGTGACCTTCGCCATGCCAACAAGGAGCTGAAGAAGGAGCAGGATATGCTGAAGAAATTCCGTCGCCAGGAGATGTTAGGCTTGAAGCGTTCACCTATGGACATCGCCATCGAGCGCAATACTTGGTTTCATCTGGGAGCCAACTCCAACCAGCAGTTCATCTACTCTCTCCGTCGTATGCTCGACCCTATCAAGGAGCACGTGGACAACAACTTCAATCCACTGCCAGCCGAGTATATCAACGAGTTTAAGCCAGTGCGCCAGAAGATCAACGACCTGATGCGCATGAGCTGCGAGCAGATAGAGACCAGTCGCTACGAGAACTATCGTGAGATCTTAGCCGAGGCTGATGCCTGCAAGGATGAGCTGAGTATGCTCCGCAAGAAGCACATCGACCGCATCCAGCACATGAGCGACAACACTCTTAACCAGATTTCCTTGGTATATCTCAACGTATTGCAAGAGAGCCAGGAGTTCCTGAGCGTGATGCGCCATCAGCTCAGAGCCGCCAAGAAGTTTATGGAGAACTAATCTCAGCAAGAAATACTGGGAGGGCTGGTTTGTTACCTGCCCCATTAGCAAGATTGCATATTACGAAACACAAAAAGGGAATGTTATCGCCAAATGATGACATTCCCTTTACTTATTATAAATATACGTAAAAATCTGCGTTATCTGCGAAATCTGCGAGAGCTAAAGAAAAAAATCCGTGTAATCCGATGATAAAAAATTCCCCAAATATTTGGCTATTAGCCAGAAAAGTTGTAATTTTGCAGCCGATTTCAGCGGTTGGGGCAGTTCCCATCCCGATTTATATAATAACTCGAGTGCTTGGTAAACCTCGTAAAAAACAAGAAAATGAACAAAACAAAGAAACAAGTGAGCGTGCTGTTTATGCTTTTCAGCATCCTCTTCTGCGTTTGTCTGATAGCAGCAAACGTGCTCGAAACAAAGCAAATCGCCTTCGGGCCAGTATCCTTAACCGGTGGTCTCATCGTATTCCCAGTGAGCTACATTATCAATGATGTGGTATGCGAGGTATGGGGTTATCAGAAAGCTCGTCTGTTGATATGGACAGGTTTTGCGATGAACTTCTTCTTCGTAGCCTTGGGAGCCATCTGCGATGCCATTCCTGCCGCCCCTTATTGGACCAATGATGCCGGATTCCATGCCATCTTTGGTTTGGCGCCACGCATCGCCGCAGCCTCCTTCGTAGCCTTCATCGTAGGTTCCTTTGCCAATGCCTACGTGATGAGCGTGATGAAGATTCGTGATGGCGGCAAGCACTTCTCTGCCCGTGCCATCCTGAGCACCATAGCCGGTGAGAGTTGCGACAGCATCATCTTCTTCCCATTGGCATTGGCTGGCGTAGTTCCTACCTCCGAGTTGCCATGGCTGATGCTCTGGCAGGTCATTCTCAAGACAGCCTATGAGGTAGTGGTTCTCCCTATCACCATCCGAGTGGTAAAGGCTATCAAGGAGCATGAGGGCGAGGATGTCTACGACAATGGCATCTCCTACAATGTCTTCAAGATTTTCAGTTTGAACTAAATAAAAATTATGACAGATAGAAAAGAAGACGGGTTGAAGGCGCTCGGTGCCAAGACCCAATACAAGATGGATTATGCGCCTGAGGTGCTGGAGACTTTCGTCAACAAGCATCCGGGCAATGACTACTGGGTAAGATTCAACTGCCCAGAGTTTACCTCCCTCTGCCCTATCACTGGACAGCCTGACTTTGCGGAGATTCGCATCAGCTATATCCCTGACGTAAAGATGGTGGAGAGCAAGAGCTTGAAGCTGTATCTCTTCAGCTTCCGCAACCATGGTGACTTCCATGAGGACTGCGTGAACATCATCATGAAGGATCTCATCCAGCTGATGGACCCAAAATACATCGAGGTAACGGGTATCTTCACTCCTCGTGGCGGCATCAGCATCTGGCCATACGCCAACTATGGCAAGCCTGGAACGAAGTATGAGAAACTGGCTGAGCAAAGATTTGCCACTCATGAATAAAAATAAAAAATCTCCCACCTATCTGGCGGGAGATTTTTTATTTTAAGTTCTAATATGATGATTATGGGAACTTAGGATAATCATCGAAGCGAGGCTTGCGCTTTTCAAGGAATGCCTTGCCACCCTCTTGCGCCTCGTCCATAGTGTAGTAAAGCATGGTGGCATCGCCAGCAAGCTCCTGAATACCTGCCTGACCATCCAGTTCGGCATTCAAGCCTGCCTTGATCATGCGCAGGGCGAGTGGCGAACGCTCCATCATGATCTCAGCCCACTCCACACAGGTATCTTCCAACTGATCGAAAGGCACCACCTTATTGACCATGCCCATCTCCTCGGCTTCCTTCGCCGTATACTGCTTGCAGAGGAACCAGATTTCACGAGCTTTCTTCTGACCTACCATACGTGCCAGATAAGAGGCACCAAAGCCAGCATCAAAACTACCCACCTTAGGACCAGTCTGACCAAAGATGGCATTCTCGGAGGCTATGGTGAGGTCGCACATCACATGGAGCACATGACCGCCACCGATGGCATAGCCATTCACCATAGCGATGACAGGCTTAGGCAAGCGACGAATCTGCATCTGCACATCGAGCACATTGAGGCGAGGCACGCCGTCGTTGCCCACATAGCCGCCACGGCCCTTGACGTGCATATCGCCACCGGCACAGAATGCCTTGTCGCCAGCACCCGTCAATATCACCACTCGGATATCCAAGCAATCACGGCAATAATTGAATGCCTGTGACATTTCCCATGTAGTCAATGGGGTGAAGGCGTTGCGATAACGCTCACGATTGATCGTAATCTTAGCGATATGATTGTACTCTTCGAAGATGATTTCCTTGAAATCAAAACCTTCTATCTTTTTCCATTTTCTCATTGTCCTATATTATTTGAAAATTGAAATTTGAAATTTGAAAATTATGATATGCCTTTAAGGCTTGGTTGTCGGTGTCGATATCGGTGAAGACCTCCAGGAGCATCGGACGTTCGGACTCCTGGTGGAGGAGCTGGTCGATGCCTGCCTTTAGCGTCTTCATATTGTTGGCAGACAGATAGATGACCTTGTTTGCCTGACAAGCATGGAATGCCGAAGTATGATGCTCTGCCATGACAAGCCGCTCACGAGCTGAGCTTTCTTTCAGCCCTTGGAACTTACCGAAGATGGCTCCACCGCTGTTATTAAGCACGATGATGCGCAGGCTGCCGTTCAAGTTTTGGTTCCAGAGGGCATTCTGGTCGTAGAAGAAACTAAGATCGCCTAACACGCAAAAGACCTTGACCTGGTTTTCCCCCACTCTATTCTGCTCAGACAAGAAGCGAGAGAGACCAGCCGCTGCCGAGAGCGTTCCTTCGATGCCATTCACGCCCCTAAGACAGTGGACATACTGACGAGCATAGATGCAAGCCAAACGGATAGCCATACTGTTGCCATAGAAGAGGCGAGAATCTCGGTTATCATCCAGCGAAGAGGCAAGAAACTCCTGTTGCAAGTATTTTACCGCCGCCATGCTACTGAACGGTGGTTCATAGCGAAAGGCATGACGCTTGGCTTGGAGCAGGGCTTTCTCCCATAGTTCTCGGTACTGGCGCACAGCCTCCTCATGCTCTTGATGGAAATCCATCAATCTGAAAGCCAATGCATTCGGCTCCATCTCGAATATGCGATTGAGATGCATAAAGGTATCCACCGCATCGCCATCTCGGCTCACTCGCCACACCTTTGCCTCCTTGCAACTGCGCAGGAACTTCTTCAGCCGCTTGCTCACGATGCAGCCGCCCACATAGAGGATGAAATCGGGCTTGAAGGCATTGACATTCCATGCGGGTTCTTGACCCAAAGCAGCCTTAGCCTCTTCTCTTTCCAATGCCACGAGCACCTCCTCAAAGTTGGTCATCAGAAGCTTATCAGAAAACTTCCTTGATGCTGGCTCGCTATACAGGGCAAGGCCCGTAGGTTCGCAGAGCGTGACTGCCCAGCTGGCAAGATCCTTGATGCCATAGAGTTGACTGTCTGGATAATCCTGCCCTATGACAATCATCGGGCGCTTAGCTTCGAGAAAATCACGCACATCGTAAGACTCAATGCCTGAGAAACGATCGGTGGGAAGAGCATACTCTATCAATCTCGCCTTTGGGAGGTTCTCCTGAGTAAACTCATAGAGCGGTTCTTGTATCTGTATATTAATATGTACGGGGCCTATCTTGCGATGAACACAGTCGATGACCGCCTCATTGACCTCTCGCTCGCAAAACCAACGCTGGTCATCGCTGTTGACAACAGGAATATTGACACTCCTATTGACCAACGAGCCGAAGACATTGGCTTGCGGCAAGGTTTGCCCATCCTGCTGACCTATCCATTCCGCTGGTCGGTCGGCAGAGATGAAGATGATAGGCAACTTCTGATAGTAAGCTTCCGCCACGGCAGGGTGCAGATTGAGCAGAGCAGAACCAGAGGTGACGCATACGGCAATAGGGCTAACATGGGACGACGAAATATCGCCCAAAGCCAGTCCGATGGCATAGAAGCCAGCACTGCGCTCATCCGTCACGGGATAGCAGGTGATGCCCGCTATCTCATTGAAGTTATGGACGATAGGAGCGTTTCTGCTTCCAGGGCAAACGACGACTCTTCTACAACCATGACTTTCCAGTACACTGGTCAGAATATTGACATTCTCGATATTGCTAAACACGGAGATTGAATTAAGAATTAATAATTTATAATTAAGAATTAAGCACCCTCTTGATGGTTTGCATTTTGGCCTCAGTCTCTTCCCATTCCTTCTGCATCTCGCTCTCTTTCAAGAGGCCGCCACCAGCATAGAGTTCGCAGGCATGGACCTCGGGGAGAATGTGCATGCAGCGCAGGGAGACATAGAGGTGGGTCTTGCCTTGCATCTGGAGCGGACCTACGAAACCACTGTAGTATTGGCGAGGATGATGCTCATGCGCCAAGATAAACTGGCGGGTGGCTTCCTTCGGGATGCCACAGACGGCTGGCGTGGGATAGAGGGCTTCCAAGACATCGCCCATCTGCTGGGTACTCTTTAATGAAAAGCGGATGTCGGTGCGCAGATGATAGAGATTGGCAGCCATCGTGGTGTAGGGACCTTTCAAGGAGTAATCGTCGGTGAAGGCACTGACACACTGCGTGATGTAATCGGTAACATACTGCTGTTCCTCTTGGTTTTTCTGCGACCACTCCACTCCCTCCACGGGATAATCTGCCACCGTTCTAGAGGGTTCGGCACGCTGAGTGCCCGCCAACGACATCGTGGTCATCTCGCAGCCATCGCCCTTAAGAAGTATCTCGGGCGTAGCCATCAACCACATACCCGACGGCTCGGTATAGACCAAGGCGACGAAGAGGCGAGGATAGAGCTGGCATGCCTCCATGAAGAGGGATTCGGCATCAGCGAATAGAGATTTCTGATGGATTCCAACACCCTCTCCCTCGCTAGTTTTTCTTGTCCTTTCTTCAAGGGTAATCCTTGCGCAGCGAGCCAAAACAATCTTCTGGAAATCGCCAACTTTTAATCGCTCATGAAAGGCAGCGAAGTCCTGGGCATAAGTATCGATTTCAGGCGTGAAACTCAGAGTTTCATCCCTATGAAACTCCAAGTTTCTCGGGACGAAAATTTTTCCAGCTCCTCTCGTCCTTACAGCCACATGCTTAACTTCATCGGGATGAATCAGCACCACAGGACAATCGCAGGACGGCGAGAAAGGAGCCACTACGAAGCCCTCCTTGCCATTCAGTTCTGCCACGGAGCCCAAAACCTCAGGCTCTCCCTCATGCTGTATCATCTGGGTGGCGTGATACAGATAGGGTAAACGATAATATGCGAATGCTGTCATTCCCCTACTCTGCTTGCTTAGATTCTTCCTTCTTTGCCTGCTCCTTCTTAGGAGTAAACACATAGTTGGTCACCTGGACGGTGCAGATCAAGTCGCCTGCGCCATTCTTCAGTTCCACCTGCCAAGTGTGGAGGGTTCTGCCCTTGTGTACCAACTTGCCATACGCCGTAACGGTATCGCCCTCGCTGACTGCCAGCACATGGGTGCCACTCACATTGATGCCCACTGCTATCTGACCAGGACACACAGCCAAGGAGCCGATGCCTGCCAAATTCTCGGCTAGGGCAAGTGAGGCACCACCGCTCAAGAAGCCAAATGGCTGGCGATTGCGCTCATCCACCTTCATCGTAGCCTGGAGTGTATCGGGTTCGGGGGTTGATATAAAATGCATACCGAGGGTCTTGGAGAGACCATCGGACTTACTGATACGTGTTACTACTTCATCTATGTTCATAGTTATCTCCTTTTTATTTTTTAAGGCAAAGGTAAGACTTTCTGCAGAGAAAACAAAATAAATTGCACTTTTTATTTGATTTAGTGCAAAAATTGCACCCGTTTTTTACTTCATTAATACTAAAAAACATAAAATCAGCACTTAGTTCAGATTTATTTTGTAAATTTGCACCCATAAATAATAAAAAAGATATATCTGAATTAGTAATATGAACATTTTAGAGTTAAGCGAACAAGAAATCGTTCGCAGACAGAGTCTTCAGACATTGCGAGAGATGGGCATCGACCCATACCCAGCAGCAGAGTTTCCAACCAATGCATTCAGCACTGACATCAAGGCTGAGTTCAAGGACGAGGACGAACCACGCCAGGTAGTTATCGCTGGCCGTATGATGGGTCGCCGCGTGATGGGTAAAGCTAGCTTCGCTGAGTTGCAGGACTCTAAGGGCAGAATCCAGGTGTATGTGGCTCGTGACGAGATTTGTCCAGACGAGAACAAGGACCTTTACAATACAGTATTCAAGAAGC
>OOCQ01000798.1_pt1 | contig 23582 bp, 28 predicted proteins | sample 1671121 | NCBI WGS metagenome assembly OOCQ01 (sample SAMN06348124, study PRJEB24527) | human gut metagenome | biome: human gut; feature: ankylosing spondylitis patient; material: feces | host: Homo sapiens | place: China | collected 2015-10 | reverse complement strand
GTGGGCTGTGTGTCAAAACATACACAAAACCACGCCCATTTTTCAGCCCTCAATAATCCAGCCCGCGAAGTCCCCGAACCTGAAAACCTCCACGGCGTCCTCTCCCAGCTCTCCGGGATAAAGCGGTCGCTGGATTCCCGACAGGGAGAGTTCCTTTCTGACCACGGCTCCGGGTTCCGCCCCCTGATCCAGCTTGGAAGCCCAGGTCAGCCTTGCCAGGACAGTGGCCGGATAGCCGCCGGGCGGCACCAGCTTGTCAAAGACGATGATGGCCCCGCCGGGGCGTAGCTGCTGCCGCAGGCGGGCCAGCAGCTTTCTGCGGGCGGGCACGGCAAGAAACATGAACACCAGAAAAGCCACAGCCACGTCGAAGGGCTTGTAGTCGAACCGCGTTATATCGGCCCGCAGCGCCCGCCCTGGCGCGTTATAGGCCTCCACCATGTCCGGGCATTCATCCAGGGCCGTCAGCCGCGCACCGCGCGCCTCAAGCGTAGGCGCCAGCACGCGCCCCACATTGCCCGTGGACGCCCCCAGATCATAGACCTTGCCATCTTTTGGAATGTACTGGCGGGCAATCAGCCCCATAGCGGCGCTGGCCAGCTCATACCAGGGAAGTTGCTCCCGGACATGCCCGTCAAACTCTCCGGCGAAGCCGTGGAAGGTCCAGTCTTTTCCCTGACTCATACGCCCTCCAGGTCCAGCCCCAGGCGCATGGAAAAGGCTTGCAGGGCCAGTCGGACAAGCCCCATACGCTGCCCGTCCGGGTACGGCAGATCAAACTCAAAGCGCAGGCTTTCGGCCAGGTCACGCGGATGCCAGGCCAGTGGCTTACGGCAACGAACCGTCACCATGCCGTCGGACAGGCCCGCTTCCACGGAGCCGAAATACCTGCTCCACAATTCCAGCCATTCCGCTTCCTCAAAGAACTTCTGCGCCTTGGGAGCCGTGGCTATATCCCCAAGAATAACGCCTTTTTCCATGTTCAGCGGGAAATTGCACGCCCTAGATGCTCTCTGGCTCAGAGCTTCGCCCTCCGTGAACCAGCTCCAGGAACTGCTTTTCGTACCGCGTGCCGCCGCGCATACCAGTGTTTCCGGGCCGCACAGGGCCGCCACGATGCGCAGAATATGCTCCCTGTCCTCCGGGAACGGCACGCTGTTCAACACGCTGGAAACGAAAATGGCGCTGAATGGCGTACCAGCCCGCACGGCGGAAAGAAAGCCCATGGCCGAAGCGCGCCCCTTTTCCCTGTTTACCGTGTCACCGTCAGCGGGATACGGCTCAAACTCCGTCACGCGGATGCCCGCGTCCCGGAGCATCCGGGCTTCGTCGCCCTGTCCCGAACCGAAGTCCAGCACGCTTTCCCCGCAGGCGGTCTTCCATTTTTCCATGAAAGCGGCATCCAGCCGCACGTCGGAAAGCCGCTTGTGCCGGTACACCGGCAGCACGAATGCTCGACCAAGATAGGTGCGATGCAGCCATTTCCGCCGGAACGCGCCGTAGCGCAGAAAATCGGCATTGTCCCCCGTGAAGCGGAAGTCCATGCTCAAAAGGTTCAGCATGGCGCGGGCCAGTTCCGCCCGGTCTTCGTCCAGCGTGACCACGGCTATTTCCTTCCGTCCCTTTCGGGCAGCGGCTTCCAGCCTGCCCACGCCGTTGATGACCGTGCCGTCCGGCGTGGTCACGATGGGCAGATGGACGCCGAGCCGCGCCAGCATCCGGCCTACATTGGCGGCATGACGCACGAAACGGGACACGTTGCATCGGGCAAGAGGCGAGACTTCCCGCATCTCAGCGGCCATGCAGGGGAAGAATGCCGGGCTGTCCGGGGAAATGTCCGGCAGTTTTTCGGCCAGGGAATGAACGTCAGCCCCGCGCAGGGCCGCGTTCATGTCCCGTTCGGTATCCTGTACGGCTATGTCATTGGTAGCCCGGTTGAACAGGATATTGATGCCGCGCCGCCTTTTTTCCGGCACGTCCACACGCAGCACGGGTACGCGGGCGGCTCCCATGTCCACGGCCACGGCGTGCCGCTGATGGCCGGAGAGGATTTCCCCGTCCGTGGTCGCCACCAGCGGCAGCAGGAAGCCCAGCTTGCGAAGAGACAGCCGCACCAGTTCCAGGCGTTCCGCGTCGGCCTCGCGGGGATTATACAGGGCGGGACGCAGGGCGGAAACGGGCAACAGTTCAATTCTGTTCATACCCCAGCCTCCGCAGGATTTCCGCCTTGATTTCCCTGTCGGTGAAACCCGCCCCGGTCATAAGCTCCGCTTCCCACTTTCTGAAAGCCTCGCGCTTGACCGGGATACGGTAGGGACCAACAATGATGATGGTTTCAGTTTCCGATTTCTTTTTCGGAATCAGCATAAAACGCTCCGTTCAGGCCGTCGCACGGCTCGGAGCAGGGGATCATGTCCCTCACATGATTCAGCGTGCCGCAGCGGGGGCACTTGATTTCCAGATCGCGGGCGGTTCCTTTGCCCAGCAGCTTGTTGCAATGACCACAGCGGATTTCCTTCTTTTCCTGCATTTTCAATATTTCCAGCGGTTGCCCCATGCGCTCCGCCATGCTAGACCATGCCTTGTCCCGCGTGGACAGACACGACAGGCGGATACTCTGCAAGCGGCTGCCTTCCGCTTGTGGGGCCGTGGTGGGCTTCTCCCAAGCCCGCCGGTGGGGGCGTTACCGCGCCCCCGCCTCTGTCAGCCCTCACTATGCCGGAAAAATCTGCGCAAAGCCCGGAAACAGCGCGTTCCATGCGAAGGATTTTCGCCCGTTATTCCTTGTCTTTTTCGCTGTTTTTGACTAGAATAAGTGCGTTCAGAGTGCTTTCCGCGCTCTTCCATCCCTTGCAATGCTTCATGTAGCCCACAAAGCTGGCGACGCAGCAGCGCACGGTGTCTATATCTACGCGCCCATCCGCGTAGCATCTCGACAGGCCCGCAAACCTTTTTCTTGCCCGGCGCACGTTTCGCTTGCGCGGCAGCTTGTAGCCTGAAAAATGCCGGTATCCGGCAAAATCCACGCCGTGGGATGCCGGAAATACCCGTGTTTTGTTGTTCAGGGTCAAATGCAGCTCGCAGGCCAGGAAGTCCCGGATTTCCGCCAGCAGCCGCCAGAGTTCGGCCTTGTCTCCGTGCAGCAGGATGAAGTCATCCATATACCGCACATAATAGCGCACTCCCAGCGTATCCTTGATGAAATGGTCGAGCTGATCCAGGTACACGTTGGCAAGCAACTGGCTTGTCAGCGCCCCCAGCGGCAGGCCCCGGTTCCCCTCAATGCAGTCGGCCCCCTTCACCAGAACGCGCAGCAGGTTCAGCACCTCTCTGTCGCCTATGGTACGGGCCACGATGCGCAGCAGGATGTCGTGGTCAATGGAGTAGAAATACTTTGTCACGTCCGCTTTGAGGACGTACGCGGTGCCCCACCTGGCTTCCGCCGAACGGAGCATGGAAGAAAGATAGTCGCTGGCGGCGTGCGTTCCTTTGCCCACGCGGCAGGCATAGGAATGCTCGATGAAACGCCGCTCGAAATATGGCCCGATGACCTGGACAAGGGCATGATGCAGCACGCGATCCGCGAAAGCCGGAGCATGAATCACGCGCCTTTTCGGCTCGAAGACCTCAAATTCCCGGTACGGCCTCGGCCTCCATTCTCCTGCCAGTAAAAGCCGCCGGATACGCAGCAGGTTTTCTTCCAGCCCGGCATTGAAGCGCATCACTTCACTATGGTATCGCTTGTTGCGTGAGGCTTCCCTGGCCGCCGTGTGCAGGTTCTCCCACGCCAGCACCTTTTCCCAGAGATGGCGGGCCGTCTTCGGCATCTGTCCTCCAGAGGTTCCCCGCGCCGCGTTCGCTGCCTACTTGCCGCGCGGGGAGCGCTGCTGTTTCCCCTCTTCGCACCGGGGAGGGAACGAGCCCCCTTTTGCTCCTGTACCGTCCCGGCAGCCATGGCCGCCGGGCTTCTGACGACTCGGAGCGAGAGCGGGACGGAAACCCACATTCCTATTGCGGTTGCTGCGGTAGCAATTCACATTGAGGCCAAAAAGGCCCGCGCCGTGCTGGTCATTGTACCTGCCGCCGCGCAACGCCAAACGCTCTCCCGCGTTCCTCACCCAGATGGAGCCCACAGGGTTGGTCGTGTCCACGGGGTACAAAGACAACAACTTCAGCAGGGCGGGAACCGTTACTCCGTCCGCCGTCATCGACTTGAACGCGCACGACGCCGATGCCTTGGTATCAGGGCTGGGGTACTGGCTGGTTATGGTCTTGTTCAGCTTGACCGCGCCTGTGCCGTTGCTGCCCGCCGCGTCATATTTCAGCGTGTCCGCCGTGCCGGGCGTGGCCAGCGTGCCGTTCTGCAGAATGGCCTTCCAGGCGCTGCTGTCCGCGCTCATATCTACGCTATGCGCCGCCGCGTCGTTGTCCTTGATGATCTGAATTTCACCCGCATTCAGACGCAGGCCACCCGTCCATTCCCATACATTGCCCACAAGGTCCGCAATACCAGCCGAGGAATTATCATGCCGCCAGCTCACAGGCCCGGAGCCGGTCAGTGTACGCCCATGCAATTCGTCACTTATCACGCCAAGCCCGGACGCGCCGGGAGCCAGGGTTCCTGTTTCATGCTTCTGTTCGTGATGCTGCCCCCAGTAGGTATTGCCGCGCGGCTGGAACCCCGTCTTGATGCCCAGCGCCCCCAGAATCGCCCATTCCGCGTTGGTCATGAGATGCCAGCCCGTGCCTTTATTTTTGCAGTAGGTTACCGCGCTATCAAAATCCATATAGTTGGCCGGGTCCATACCGGGCAAGCTAACCGCGTAGCCGTCCACCAGAGATGCCTGATACATGCCGATGAAAAGTTCCGACTTTTCCACGCCATTGACGATGAAGGCCGGATGCGTCCCGGTCAGGCCCAGGTCGGGATACAAGTCCTCGATATTCATTTTCGGGATGCGGCGCATGAAGCTGGGGTGCCCCGCATCGTCATACAGTACCGTACACAGGCCGCCCGTGGCCGCTTCCACGCTGGAACGCAGGCTGTCTTTCGTGATGATGGTCGCCATGTTATGCCTCCATATTGTCGGTTACAGTCCAAAGAATCAGCCGCACGGCTTCCATGTCGGATGCGGCAAGGGGAACGCGCACGCTTTCCGTGGTCGGCGCGGGCGTGATGCAGGCCGGGTCAAGGTCTTCAGGCAGGTCCAGCTCTTCCAGCGTGACCGGCAGCGGAACGTCCTCATAATGCGCCGGAGGGATGGTCAGGTTCGCCACATATTCCGTGCCGTTTTCCACGCCCACGGCAAGCCCGCCGTCATGGCCGCGCACCACGTCCACCGTTACCTGCCCGTCTTCCTGCAGGGCCGCACAGTCAAAAGACAGGGCATCGTCCCCCACCGTCAGCGTGACCTTCACGCCGTCCACGTCCACGCCGGGCCACGGCCCGGAACCTTTCGTTTCTATCTGCATACCTTTCTCCTTACATGGCGGGATGCGACACCAGCAGGCGCACGTCCACATCGTCCGCCGTGCCGTTCACCGTCAGTTTGAAGCCGTTTTTCAGCTTGTCACGCACGCGCGCTTCCCCGGCCTGATGCCCGCCGCCAACGCAGGACAGGATTTCCGGCATAACCTGATATTCCGCGTCCGGAAGTGTGCGGTTCAAAGCCACGGACACCGTTGCGGGCGCTTTCTGGATGGCCGGCCAGCCCGGTTCACGGCGGGCACTGTCCGTGATGGTCACGGATGCCAGATAAGGGTCGTTCTCTTCCGTGTTCCCCGCCGGAACCGTGGCGCGGGCCAGCTCGATGGCTCCTTCCGGCAGCGGACCGTTCAACGTGGTGGCCGCCACGTCGATGATCCCCGCCTCGGTCTGGAACATATAGATGATGACCACGCCAGACTTCTCCGTGGTATTGCTGGCCACACTGGCCGTGTTCGTCTGGTTGGCCACCGGGTATTCCCGCCCGTTCATGAACACCACGCCATCGCTGCAACTGATGTTGCGTGTGGCCGTGGAACTTTTGGAAAGGGTCACGCCAGACTTGACGCCCCGGTTTTTGACGGTCGCCCGGAGTTCCTGAAAGCGCGTGAGCCGCGTCTGCTCATGCTCCTTCATGGCCAGCGCGCCCAGGTCAAGCCCCAGCTTCAGACCGGCAAAGAGCGCTTCCTGCATGTCCGGCGCATAGCCGTCCACCGTTCCTTCCATTTCTTCCAGTTTCTTTTTCAGGTACAGGGTACGGTTACCGAGCTGTTTTGCCTGGATATTGTCTATCCCGTCTTCCCCGCCCACCACAGGGTCCGTCTGCTCGATGCGGTAAATACCGCCTTCCCACTGCGCTGTTTCTTTCAGATTCGCCATAGTTCACCTGCCTTAGAATTTGATGGTCCAGGTCCCCGTGATTTCAATATCGTCCGCCTTCTCGATGACGCCGCGCGTCTTGCGGGCGAACAGCGTCCCGTCCGAACAGAGCAGGCCGAACTCACGAATCCTCTTGCCGTTGGCTTCACCTGCGCCGATGGTGAAGGCGAAACAGGCTTCCCCCGTGGCTGGATAGGTGCAACCCGACACCGGCTTGGAGTAGGCCCCGGTCAGTCCCTTGTCGTCCGGCGTCGGGCCGTTGCCGTTGGTGCCCACGCCGATCTTCGTTACCGTTTTGCCCGAACCGGCCCCACCGATAAGCCGGGCCAGCGCGTCACGCGCGCTGCTCATAATCATGTTTTCATCCCGGTAATGTTCGATTTCCCGCCCCGCCTTGATGACGCGGATGTCGAAAATGCCGTGCAGCCGGGCTTCGTCTCTGAAATTCATACAAGCTCCTTGCCGCCGTAGCGCGGCCCGCTGTTGTGGAAGGCCATACCGTCATGCAACGTGTAGCGCAGCACCCGCACGGTCACGTCCTCCGTCAGTGTGAAAGCGTCCTCCATGCCCGCCGTGCTCACGGCAACGGCGCACACATCGGATAACGTGGCATAGGTAAAGACGGGAGCGCTCTCCCCAGCCGTGGGCAGCCAGCCCCACAGATGATGCAGGGCCGTGCCGTCATGCCGGGCGCGCCGGTCGTGGCGCAGGCCGGAAAAATCCGTGCGTCCGCCAAACTGGCCGCGCGGGCGGGAACCATCATGGAAAAAGGCTCCGTTGCGCAGGCTGATGTAGCGCTGCCCGTGGGAAATGCCGCCGTCGTGATAACGGCCCACTTCGTCAAGGGCGGATACTTCCAGACGTGTTTCCACCTCTTCCCGAACGGTTACGCTGTCCCGGCAGAAGGCGGAAAGCCGCGTGTTCAGGGTGTCAACGGCGGGAGTCTCAAGCGTGCCGTGACGACCCTGTCCGTCATAAAGCAGCGCCCCGTTGTGCAGTGGCGTATAATGCACCGCGTCCGCCATGACGGGCCGCACGGCCACGTCCAGACTCTCAAGCCGGGCATCATGCAGATGGCCGAAAGGTTCCCAGCGCGTGTACGGGTTGGCGCCGTCGTGGAAAAGCCGCCCGTCATGCGCCCGGAACAGGCCGTTGTCATACCGGATGGAACCGTCATGCAGCGGAAAGCCCCACTTGCGCCGGTCTTCATACTCAGGCTTGACGGCAAGCCATACGCCGTCCGCTTCCGTGAAAGCCGTTTCGTCTTCAAAGCTGGTTTTCCAGGACATGGCCCGCAGGATGGAACGCGCGGGCTTGTATTCGTTCACCAGCCAACGGAACCAGGCCAGAATGTCCGCGTTCAGCCCCTGTTCCGGGATTTCCACCAGCTTCACGTCAAACTGTGCCCAGCACAGGCCGTCATTGTAGGTGGCTGCTCCGTTATGGGAGAACGCCGCGTCATGGCGGCGCACGTCGTTCACCGGCACGATGACCGCGCCCGCAAAGCCGTTTTCCGCCAAAATACGCACCAGGCCCTGCACCTTGCCGCCCAGCTTGTGCCAGGCGTAGGCGTTGACCACCCGCAGGCGGTAGCTTTCGTCCGTGTCGTACTTCGTGCGCAGGATGCCCCGGCTGGCTCCGTAGGAAGCTATCAGCTCATCGTCCGCCGTGGCCGGGTTCCACTGACGGCGCAGCCACAAAATGTCCTCCCGCACGTCATCCATATACAGCGCCAGCCCTTTGGCCAGCGCCGATACAGGACCGGGCCGGAATATGGCGGGCCAGTTCAGCTTGTCATGGAAATATTGCCAGAACGGGCTTGCCATGGCCTATTCCTCCGCCACCCAGACCGTTTGCAGGTCCAGGGCTTCCAGTACGGCCAGCCCCCCCGCCGGAATCTCCACATCCTCCGTCGGGCTTTCCCAGCGGACGCGCTTCACCCCGGCGATGGAAACAAGGCCGGAGGCCAGGCGGTCCCGCACCACGTCCTTACCGATGGAAAAGCGCGGAATGTCCGGATCGTCACCGTAGGAAAACATGGAGCGAACCCAATTCTCCGCTTCAGCCTTCACGGCGTCCGCGTCTCCGGAGAGCAGTTCCAGCACCGCCTTGACAGGCACCGTCACCGGCTCCGGCGCTTTCACCAGAAGGTCGTGATTGATGACGATGGCGCTATCCAAGGCTGTGCGGACCTCAGCCAACAGGCTTGCCGTGGGCAGTCCCGCCGCGCCCTGGACCACCACGTCCACCGTGCCTTCCCCGCGCGGATGCTGATCCGCCACATACACGTCCACCACACCGGGAACGGAAAGCGCGGCGGCTTCATAGGCCGCGCGGGTCACGCCCGCCTGGCTCTGCCAGGCCAGCACATAGCGCCGCCGCAAACTCGCGTCGCTTTCCGCATCCGCGCCTTCCTCAATCAGCCAGTCCGCCGCATTGGTCACACCCGAAATGCCTTCCACCGGAGTGACAAGCTCGCATATCTGCCCCACTGCGGCGTTGGCTCCCTGGCCGTATTCCTCCGCCGTGGCGGGCACGGCCACGGATGCCGCGCCTTCCGGCAGTACGGCCAGCTCATCCGTCACATAACGGTAGATATCGCCCTTGCCGTCGGGCTGTGTCCGCACGATACGCCCGGCGGGAATGCGCACGTTCCCGGTCTGATCCCCGCGCAAAAACAGCACATTGCCTCGCGCCTTTGTGGCGGGCTTGCGGCTTTCGTCCACCTGTGCCGCGTGCGTGTCCAGCCACTCCCCCGTGGCCTCAAGCGGAATAGCCTGCCTATGGATGACGGCAAGAAAGTTGTAGAGCTGCCACAGGCCCCAGGCGAACAGCTCGATGATGCCCCGCGCGATGCCCTTGTTCAGATTGAGGCGTGCAGGCAGCCAGCCCTTGGCCGCATACTCGTCCTGCACGGACTCGATGCGTTCAAAAAGTCCGGCGCGGATATCGCTTATATCTTTGGAGAGTCGTAGGCTCATAGCGCCGCCTCCGGTTCGTTGTATCTGCCGTCGCGTATGACCAGTTCCCGCACACTCTTGTTCGCCGTAAGCACCAGGTTCAACGGCTGGTCTTCTCCGATGAAACGCCATTGCACGGCCACGGTGATGGAATTTTCATTCCAGGCAAGCAGACTGCTTTTGACGCTCCCCACCACCACGCGCGGATCTTCTTCCACGCGCATGGTCACTTCCGCCAGAAAAGCCGCCCGTGTCGTGGCCGTGCTGTCCTCATAGAACCAGTCGGAAATGAGGCTGCCGAAGTCCAGGTCGTAGAACAGCGCGCCCAGACGGGTGAACAGGCGTAGCTTGATATCCTGCACGCCCGTTTCCACGCCGTCCGTCAGCACCAGTTCGCCGTTGGCCGCCACGCGCGCCTGCCCGTTGTCGTCAAGGGCTATGTCCTGTCCCCAAAGCTCGTTTGCCGTATTCATGCAACCGATACTGGCACAAAAAAGAGGAGCGCGCCCGGAAAGGACGCGCTCCATGCGAAGGTTTTTCATGGGGATTTCCATCCCTGTTTTTTGCACAAGAAATGAGAATGGAGCTAATGTGGATCGGGCAGGAAACGCGCCTCGACATGACGACGGCGTGTATTCTCGATGACCAACAACCTGGCCAGCGCCTCGATGGAGGCCACGTTGCCATGCTTTCCGGCACAGCGCACCACATGGCTCACAGCATCGTCCACAGGCGCGGTATTGACGATAGCGTAAAATTCATCCATCACTTTGTTGATATTGATCTGTTCCATATCACCCTCCAGGAGCTTCCATGTTTATATTCCAGGGAACCTGTCCTCACTGCCATTCAGACAGGGGCTTTGCGGCTTTCGGTATGAGCACTTACATACTCGGCGACTACGACTATTCAAAAACACCGGCAATTGACAGAGCCATTCTTGAAAAACGGCGTGAAAACAACCCGTTGGTAAGCTTTTCCTTGGCAGGCTCCTGTCTTTCCTGTAAAAAGCCTGTTGTCGCCACATGTTCGACCAGCCAGAAAACGCTTGAGGAAATCCGTCCCTGTATCGGTTCTGTTGAAAGAGAATCCCGCCGACAGGTCACGGTGGAACATATTTTTCCTTCTCCCGTGCAGCATTACAGCCATCCCTCGCTTCCCGAAAAGGTCAATAACGCCTTTGTTGACCTGCAAAAAATGCTTGATGAGAAAAAACAGCCGTACTTCATCATTTTCGGTTGTCGCAGTGTGCTGGAAGCTGCCGTGCGCCAGCTTGGCGGCGAAGGGAAGTCTCTGTATGACAGGATCGATAACTTGTATAAAAAAGGCGTCATTACCGCTTCGCTGAAAGAATGGGCTTCCATCATTCGCAGAGCGGGCAATGAGGCTGCGCACGATATGGAAGGCTCTCCAGATGAGGCCGGGGAACTGGTGGCGTTCACCAGAATATTTTTGCAGTTCACCTTTGAATTGCCGGACATCATTTCCAGGACTCGCGTCGCTCGCGGCTAGTTCCAGTTGTTCCCGCCAGTCTGTCAGTGCGGACAGCTCCCGCCGCTGCGGCTTCCCGCAAAGGCGTTGCCGGATACCGAAAGGTCGCCATTCACCTTGAGCGGCCCGTTAACCGTTATACTGCCGTTGGTGGTCCGGTGGGCGTTCTCCGTGGTGGTTCCCGTGCCGCCGTCGCTGCCGGAGCAGGTTTCATTCCCTTTTTTGATGATAGACGGCGCTTGCAGGGTCAGCGTACCGGCTGCTTCCACGGTGGCGTTGCCCGCCGCCTTGATGACGGCATTTCCGCCGATTTCCACGGTCCAGTTTTCAGGCGAAACGGTCAGAAAGGAGCCGTCCTTCTCAATTTTCAGACTCACGCCCGGCGTCTGCTGGATAATGAGTTCGTCCAGTCCACAGTCCGGCGCGCCGTTCATCTGCCAACGGAAGTTGCTGATGCGCGGATAGTTCGGGTCCCCGTCGTAATAGGAAAGATCGCACAGCGTCCCCACCGCCGGAGGGCAGACGATACCCCTTTTCGGCCCGCCCCATACGATAGGGATTTCCACCTTGGGAATGACCGGCTCCGACGTGTCCGGGCTTTCGTCGTTCCGGAGCGGCTGCACGTCCGCATAATAGCGCCCGTCGCTGGCATACGCCGCCACGACCTTTGCCTTGCGCGTCATGCGGTAGTAGGCCCGCAAGTCCGGCATGGCCAGTTCCAGAGCACGCTTGAGCAGGGAAAGAAGGCTCTGTTCCGCCATTATCCCCAGCCTCCGTCGTATCCGTAACCAATGGTCGTCGTGTTCCCGTTCGCTCCCAAGGTATGGATGACCTCTTCCGCGCGCACCAGCTCGGAAAAATCCCGCCGCGTGTCCCGGATGCGCACCCGGCGACTGTGGGTCAATCCCGGCAGAACGGTGGACACGGCATAACTCATGCCCGCCGGGTTCGGGTCGTTGCGTATGAGGTTGGCCGCAGTTTCCACCACAAACACGTCCCCCGGTTCGTCCCCGTCGGACCAGTACAGGCCCGCTTCCCCCAGCCAGACCGCGTGCCGGGAAAGGTCGTGCCCGAAGCTACGTTCCAGGCTGGCGGCAAGCTGTTTGATGGCCCGTGCCACGGTCACATTGCTGAACACGATATGCGGGAAGGTCTCCGCCGGGATAGCGATGCCCGCCACGGGCAGCCCTGTGGACACCAGCAGGCGGCGGGCCACCACGTCCGCAGGTTCTCCGTGCATGGCTTCCGTCACCGTGGTGTCGATAAGCGCCTGTTCCAGCCCCACGGCCTGCACGCGGATGGTATCCGGCCCGGCAGGCTGAAAATCCTTCACCGTGCCGGACCAGTCGTGCCAGGTGCCGCCTTCGCCCCGGTGCCCGAAGCGCACACGCACCGCCTGTTTTTTAGCGAGAGAGACCTGCACCGAGCCGTCCGCGTCCGGGATATCCACTTCGCAGGTGGAGACCACGGCCCGGCGGCGCAGCGTCAGCACAATGCGCGGGCTGCGCAGCACTTCCACGCCGCCCACGTTGCAGCGGATGTTGATTCCTTCGATCATGGTTATTCCGCCGTAATGATAAGTTCGTCTTCCTTTGGTTCGGCGGCCTGTTTGGCCTTCTCCGCAGCCTGTTCTGCTAGTTCTTTGCTGGTGGGCGTCTTTGCCTGTGCCTTTTCCGTCTTGACCACGGGCGGGTTGTGCTCCACAAAGCCCAGCGTGACCATGATTTCATCCGTCCGGTCATTCTCCGACGAACAGAACTTGGAAAAGACCACCTGCCGCACGCCCCGCGCCAGTAAGTGCCGGTTCGCCACCGTGTAGATTTGCGGGTTAGCCTTGTCGTCCACCTTGCGGAACATGCCGGAAAGCGTCTCCAGCTTGTCGTAGCAACTGGAATCCTCGTCCGTCACCAGGTACAGCGAAATCATGATGTCGCTGTCCTCAAAGCCCTGCGGCGTCTTCTTTTTGCCGGAAGAACCATCCACCTTTTGTTCGTCGAAGCGGACCTTGCCGTCCACGCGCAGCGAATGCAGGATGCCCGGCACTTCTTCCCCGGCAAGCGTCACCACGCCGTCTTCAAAGGTGATCAGCTTCTGTCCGTTCTGTTCGTTGCCGCTGGCCTGGCTCATGCCATACCCTCCATCATGGAAATCTCCCCTTGCAGGTATTGGCGCATGGCTTCCCCGAAGTCTTCCGCCTTCTGCACGCTGGGCAGAACGATGTCCCCGTAAATGGTGATGCTCTGTCCGCCGCTCCGGACGTTGCCTTCCGTGCGGGCGGGGTCGGTCAGGTCAAAGGACGGCGCTTGCGGTATGGCTATTTCCGGGGCCTCCGGCTCCGGCACTGTCGGGGCAGCGACCGTCAGCACGGGCATCTCCGGCAGCTTGCCCGCCTGCACTTCCAGCGGAGGCAGGACAGGAAGTTTCGGAGCCGCCACTTCCGGCATGACCGGCACACCGGCAGTCGGAGGCGTGGGCAGTTTCGGCACGGTATCCGTCACAGGATTGCCGAGCCCCTTCCACCAGTCGCGGATGGCCCCGCCCACGCCGGAAAGCGCCCCGGATACTCTGGCCACAAGGCCGCCCTGGCCGCTGGTGACGCCCTCGGCAAGCGTGCTCATCATGCGCGCACCGGAAAGCGTGAGCTGCGAGAGCGGCCCCACATGCGCGTCCGAAAACGGTAGGTACTCCCGCACCTTGGTAAACACGCCTTCCACGGATTCCACCACGGAGGACGCCATGCTCTTGATGCCGTCCACAAAGGTGGAAAGCAGCTTTGCCCCGGATTCAAAAAGGTTCAGCCCGCCGAAAAATTCCAGCACGGCATTCCAGGCCGCCGTCACGCCATCCAGCAGGGACGTGCCGAAAGCGGACAGGCCGCCGATGATGGCAGCCCACGCTCCGGACACCAGACCGACGATACCTTCCCAGGCCGCGCCCGCCGCGTTGCCGACCGTATCCCAGACGCTTTGCAGGCCGCTGATGACGGCAGCCCCGAAGTCCAGCAGCCCGGAAAGGATGCTCCCCAGCGCCCCCAGCAGTCGGGCGACAAAGCCCTCCCACTCAGCCCACGCGCTTTGCAAAAAGGAGAGAAGAGAAGCGCCGAAGTCCGCGACGCCGCCTACAATGGCGTTCCACGCGCCGGAAATGATGCCGGTTATGCCTGCCCAGGCCGCGCCTGCCGCGCCGCTGATCGTATCCCAGACGCGTTGCAATCCGCTGATGACGGATGCTCCGAAGTCCAGTAGCCCGGAAAGGATGCCTCCCCAGAATGCCGTCAGCAGGGCAACATAACCTTCCCACGCGGCGCTGATGCCGTTTCTCACGGCATCCCACGCGCCTTGCAGACCGGAAAGGATGGACGCGCCGAAGCCCGTAATGCCGGAAATGATGGAATCCCATGCCCCGGCAATCGTGCCCGTGATGGCGTCCCATTTTTCGCGCGCCCAGTCGGCTATGCCGCTCCATAAGTCGTTCCACCACGCGGCGATCTCATCCCAGTTCTGGACAAGCCATGCCCCGGCGGCAATCAGACCCGCGATAGCGATGACGACCAGACCTATGGGATTGGCGCTCATGGCCGCGTTGAGAACCCACTGCACGGCGGCCCACGCCTTCGTCGCGGTAGACACCGCCACCATGACACCGCGCACGGCCAGAAGCACGGCTTTCCAGGCCACAAACAGCCCCAGCACATAGCCGAGTACCTTTCCGAGATTCGACCAGGCGAAGGGGTCCGCCGCCGCGTTGGCCTCATTCGTGGCCCCGCCAAGGTCCAGCAGCCAGCCGCACAGCACCGAAACGCCGTCTATCAGGTGCCCGATGACGGAAACAAACAGCCTCACTCCGTCCACCAGCCAGGCAAAGCCCGTGGCCAGTCCTTCCAGCACGCCGCCCGCGATCTCTCCCAGGGCCGCGCCGAAGGCTTCCCAGGACGAGGCGGCGCTGGTCACTTCGTTGCCCGTGAACAGGCCGAACAGACCGGAAAGCGCCTGCATGAGTTCGGCCACGGCCAGACGCACGGGCACAAAAATAACGTCGATGCGCGCAAAGGCATTGGAAAGCGCCTTGCTGAATCCCTTGAACACCGCTTGGATACGGTACACCACGCGGGAAACCGTGGTCACAAGCCCCACCAGTCCGGCGGCCTTGATTTGCGTGGCCAGTTCGCCCCGGATTTCTCCGCTGCCGTCCTTGAGCGTCTGGAACACGGAAAGCACGCCCTTGACCGTCAACGTGATCTTGTTCCAGCATTCGTGCAGGTAATCCGCCATACCGCCGAAGTTGGTACGGTATGCGGCATAAAGCAGCCCCAGCACGGCAATGGCGGCATATATCGGCGCGCCAAGGCCAAGCAGCGCAGTTTTCAGCGGCAGTAGGGCCTTGCCCAGCATGGCGGGCAAAGCCGAAAAGAACCACATGGACGCGGAAAGCGCCGTCAGCACCACCAGCGCCGTGCCCATGGCTCCGGCCAGTTGCAGCAACCATTGTCCTGCCCTGGTCTCGGCTGCGGCCCGCAGCATGTCCACAAATACGCCCAGCTTCTCCGCCGCCCAGCCGATGGACGGCAGAAAGGCGTTTCCCACAGATATGGCAAGATTAGTCAGCTTGTTGGACAGAAGTTGCAGCGTGTTGGCAACGGTCTTGCTGCGTGTGTCGAACTCCGCCTGCATGGAACCGGCGTAGTTGGCCTTGTCCCCCACAAGCTCGAACGCCTGAGAGAGATTGCCCATGTTCTGCAGAAGCGGCGCGATACTGCCCAGCGCCTCCTGCCCGAACATGGTTGTGAGCAGCGACATTTGCAGTTCTTTGGGCTTGGCAGCTATGGCTTCAAGGACCTTGAAAATCGTTCCCTGCGCATCGGTCTGCATGTCCTTTGCCAGTTGCGTAGCGGACAGGCCGATGGAGGCAAAGGCGGCGGCCTGGTCCTTGCTCATGGCCGTGCCCTTGACCAGCGTGGTGGTGAAGCTCTTGAGCGCCGTTGCCGCCACTTCCGGGCTGGCCCCGGCGGAAAGGAAGGCCGCACCGAGCGCCGCCACCTTCGTTTCCGACAGGCCGCAGACCATGGCCACCGCACCCACGCGCTGGATGACTTCGCCCAGCGCCGGAGCCGACGCGTTCATGTTGTTGGAAAGGTGGTTCACCGCGTCGGCCAGGGAATAGACCTGCGGCAATGTCAGATTCATACCCGCGCGCCAGTCGGACATCATCTTGCCCGCCTGATCGCCCGTAAGGTCGAAGGCCACGCCCATTTTCGCGGCCTGTTCCGCGAACTCAGCAAGGTCCTGTTTGGCCACCCCAGACTGCCCGGCTGCGGCAATAATGGCCGCTATGCCGTCCGCCGCCATGGGAATGCGTCCGGCCATATCCATGACCGTCTTGTTCATGGCCTGAAATTCGGCCTGCGTCTCGAAGTTGACCACCTTCGCCACGTCAGCCATGGCCGATTCAAAGGCCATGGCCTTGCTCGCCGCCATGCCGAACGCCCCCAGCATGACTCCGGCGGCCAGCGCCACCGGAGCCATGGCCAGGGCAAGATTGCCCATGCGCTGTCCCAGCGTCGCCACGCCGCCTTCCACGCTTCGCATGGCACGTCGTACCCGGTCCAGAGGGCCGGAAATCATGTCCACCAGGGACAACGTGGCAAATACGCTGAAAACTTCCATATTACTTCTTCCGCGCGGAACTTCCGCGCCTGTTGCCGTGAATCATGCGGGCCAGCGTGGTGAAATAGCGTTCCTCCATCCACGCAGCCTGACCTACCTGTGCCCGCCATTCGGTAATGTCCTCAGACGGGGCACAGTGCAGCCAGTGAAGAATCAGCGCGTCCCCCTGCCCGAAGGCATCCGGGGGCGGCGCTAGTTTCCCAGTTCGGCGGAAATGCCCACGCCCTTGATGATGGCCGTGGCAAAGCTGGTGGCGATGCCGGGATATTCCTCCATGGCGTCCGTGAGAGCCTGCCTGTCGTCGGGATGCACGCAGTCCAGCACCAGATTGCGGGACGCCTGCCCGGCGTTTTTCGCCGCCTTGTCCTGCAAACGCTGGATTTGCAGCTTGGTGGGCTTGGCAAAGCGGAAGGAAAGGGTCACGTCCTGCGCCTCTTCCACACTGTCCCCGGACCACGGGTCGGAAAAGGTGTGCGAGAAGGAAACATACTTGCGGTTTTCAAGCTGAGACATGGAAAACTCCTTGATGTTGCTGCGGGCGGGATTGCCCGTGTTTCTTCCAGCATGGCACAAAACAAAGGAGCGCGCCCGGAAAGGACGCGCTCCATGCGAACAGTTTTTGATCGGAAAATCAGGCCAGGGACGACGTTTCCTTCTTGGCCGCCGTGCCGTTCCACAAGATAGGCTCCAGGATAGTGAACTCGCAGGAAATGGGGCTGGCGTTGTCGTCGCCCTGGGAGGCCCCGCCACCGTCGAACTTCGTGATCTTGCAGCTTTTCAGGGTGTCCACCACCGTGCCCATGTCGTTGTTGGCATAGGCCACAATGATGGTGAACGGCGTGTGGTCATACAGCCCGCCGTTGCCCAGCAGGCTTTTCTTGAAGATTTCCCATTCGTCACGGTCCAGCACCATGGAGCCGGAAGCCTCATAGTTGCCACGGCCCCAGCCACGCGGCACGGCACCGCGTCCGTAACGCGCTTCAATACTTTGACCGTCGGAATACTTGATTTCCGTAATGCCCACGGCTTCCCCGCTGGGCAGCACGACGTGCATGTCTTCCCAGTCGTAGTTGCGTCCGTTGATTGCCATGATGCCCCCTTATGCGGCCATGCGCGGGTCGAAGGTTGAACCCGCGTACACATAGCGCGGGTAGAGCTTGATCTGGCGGATGATGCCGATGCCTATCAGGGTAATGTCCACGGCTACGCCGTTGTTGGCTATGTCCTGACCGGAGGCAATATCCACCACATACGCCGCAAGCTCCCTGGGATTGGCCTTGACCATGGTATCCAGGGCATTTTCAAGGCTGGCCTGCAAATACGCCAGCCCCGTGGCGGAATCCGGGCGCAGCGGGTCTCCGGCTTCGTCGTACATACTCTTGAGCGCCGCCACGCGCATGAGCCGCACGGCCTTGAACACCGTGCGCAGCACTTCCTCGTAACGATAGTCGCTGGTAGCGTCCGCCATGGTGCGGGAGTCGCCCCAGTACACACCGTCAAGCCCGGCGTATTTCTTCGCCGTAAGATACCCGGCGTCTTCCAGCGTGCTTTGCACAGCCTCCCAGCCTTCCGGCAGGGAAAGCTGCGATACAGCACCGTCCTTCACGCGGCCCGTGGCCCGCTGCACGGGAATGGACATCACGCGCCCGGCCTGCAAACCGCCCGCGTTGCGCAGTCGGCTGGCTCCCGTGCTGTCCGTGACTTCCCCGTACTGGCAGCAGACGGTAACGAACCGACCGGCAAAGCCCTGTTTCTCAGCCAGCAGGTACGCGGCAAAATCGTTCAGGTCTTCACCGTCGCGCGGAAGGCGCGTCTCCATTTTGAAGTACGTCGGGCGTTGCAGGTTCCACAGCTCTTCCGCCTTGGTCTGCGCCGCCGTCCAGTCCACGGAATCCGTCTCCCCGGCGATATGGACAAATTCCACATCATACAGGGCAAGCGGGCTTTCCAGGGCGTCCATCACGTCCATGATGGACGGCGTGGGGGCCAGCAGGCGGCATTCGTAGGTGGTGCCCGCTGTATAGCTCCCGTCCGGAAACGTCACGGTCACGCCGAAATCCGAAAGCGTCAGCTTCCCATCCACAGGGATAGTGCGCTCACGCTCGAAATTGTCCCCGCCGTCCGTGGAAAGCTGATAGGTGCCCGTGTTCAGGCCGCCGCCCTTGACGATACGGAGCACCAGCTCCGCACCGGCAAGCACGCCGCTTTTCTCCGCAGCCACCGTCACCAGCGGGCTTGCTTCATCGCCCACACGGCTGACCGGCCCCACGGCGCAGCGGACCGTCACGGCATATTCCGCACCGGCTTCCAGCTCCGCGTCCTCCGGGAATACCAGCGTGGCTCCGGTCGCGTCGTCACTGGTGCCGATGACTACCTGTTCGGAAGAGGGGCTTGCTTCTCCGAAGGTTTTTCCGCCGTCCGTGCTGATCTCCAGCGTGGCCGTGCCGATGGCTCCGGGGGTGGCCACACGGACCACGATGTCCGCATTTTTCGCCGCCACACCGGAGACCTGGGGCGTTACATCGCTCCCTGTGACCACGGCATCGCTGATGTAGCCCGCCTGCTGTCCCTGTACGGGCACGGCCACGATGACAGGTTCCTGCCCGCCCGTGACAAGCATATCCCGTACATGCTCCACCAGCGGCCCCGTGCCCAGCATATCTTCCAGGTTCGTGCGCTTGCCGATGAGATACGCCTTGCCCACGATCCCCCTGGAGCATACGCCCGCCACCATGGCCTTGCCGTCCACGCCGCCGGGCGCAAGCCCAGACGTGCCGTCGATGAGATACGTCAGTACGTCGCCCATAGTTACCTCCGTCCGCCGCCGATACGGCGGTGTTTCAGATTTTCCAGCGCCGCACGGTATGCCGCGTCGCTCAACAGCCTGTCGTCCGTCCAGTCCATGAAACGCAGAAGGGCCGCCTGCTGCCACGAAGGCACGCGATGCCGGTCCGCCAGCACGGAAAGACTTTCCAGCACAGGTCCGGTCTCTTCCGTGGCATCCGCCACATCTTCTTGCGTATCAGAGGGCGTTTCCCCGGCCTGCGTCTTCGTCTGGTCGCCATCGGTGCCTTCCTTCTTCGTAGCGTCTTCGGGGAGCGTCTTCACGTCGCCGCTTCCGGCCTGTTCCGTGATATGTTCCGTGGCCATCCCGGCTTCGGGAACCTGCGCTTCCTCGTTCGTCTTCTTTTTCGTAGCCATACCGGCCTCCTTATGCTTTTCCGATGTTGGGGGTAATGGTGTAGGAAGGAATCAGCTCTTCCATTTCCTCCGCTGTGATGCGCCCGGTGAACGTCAGTGTGAAAAGCCGGTTCGCCCTGGTGAACACTTCTATGACCGTATCGCCCACACGCTTGTCCGGCGGGCGGGAAAACGTCGCCTTCCGCACCTGGATCTTCACCCAGTTGCCACGGCTGTCGTTGCCGCCGCGCGGAAGCGCCGCAACAAACGCATAGGAAAAGCGCTCCAGCCATTCCCGGTCGTCACTCAGCACGTTGACGTTCACCGGCAGTTCCACCACATACAGCTCCCGCTTGCGCACCAGCATCAGCTTTTCCGTACCGTCCTCGCCTTTCACCGTCTCCCGGCTCACCCCCAGCTTGCGCCCTGTGGGTGTGTACTTTTCCGGCAGGAACTGTATCTCCACGCGAGGACGGTCTATGGTCAAATTGTCCTTTTTCACCGCCGCCATGACGCGGCCTTCCGGCAAGCCCGCCGCCAGCGCCGCCCGCGTAATGACTTCCGTTGCAAATGCCTGCATTCGTGTTCCTCCTACCGGGAGAAGGCGTTTTTCATGAAATCGGCCATGACCGCGCGAACCTCGTCCATATCTTTTTCAGAAACGCCAAGGTACGGACGGGCCGGAATGTCCGATCCCGGATGATTGACCTTCTTCCGCACGATTCCTCCGAAAGCCAGCGCCTTCTTGCGTTTGGGCCTGATAACGTGCGGGGATGTTTTGCCACCTTTCTGATGAATGCGTGCGTAAGGAAGATTGCTGCCCACCATGACTCTGTCCGGCAGTGCAAGGTAATCCAGGGAGTCACGAAGCGCGCTGCTGTCATCCAGCGTCTTGCCGCCTTCCTCGCGTGCCCGTGCCGAGGGCTCCCATTTTTTGCCTTCCGGGTCTTCTTCCGCGTCAAAGCGTTCATGCGTGCCGGACAAAAGCGTGTCGCCCACCACTTCCATAAGCGCCAGCCGCCGTGATTCCAGTCCACGGCCCGCCGTTTCCAATGCTCGGTCAAGGCCGCCCCAGTTCAGGGAAACGCCGTTGCGCGCCGCCATCACAGCCCCCGCAAATCAAACAGCGGCGGGCGACTCACCACGGCAAAGGTGGGGTCTTCCCGGTCCGAGTTCGCTTCCGAAAGCGGCAGCTTCTGTTTGCCGGAAACGATGTCTTCCAGAAGCCCCGTGGCGTATTTCCACTGTTTTTGCAGGGGGAGCCATTCGTTGTCGCTGCTCGCCTCCGTATCCATCACGGACGTGATGGCCCCCACCACGCGGTAGGCGCTGATCACGGCGGCTATGTAACGCACCAGCTCCGGTACCTGCGGCCAGGGCTGCGGATAGCGATAGGAAAGCGCGTCGCCCACCTCGCCGGACACGGCTTTCAGGGTACGCTCCACAAGGCCGGAGTTTTCTCCCTCGCAGGCCGCCACATAGGTGGGGTGCATGAGGTCAAGAACATCGGCGCGCCCGCACAGAATCATGGACATGCCTTTTCCTCGCGTTTTAGAATAGTTTTAGAATAGTCTAAAAACTTTTCCCCTGCCCACGCCTGCCCCGGAAAGAAAAACGTCTCTCCGGGGCGCTCAGGGCGTTTTTCGCTAATCGACCACAATGGCCTTGCAGCTCGCCCGCGAAGGACGCGCCGGAAGAGGCTTCGCCTGTCCGATGAGCATGAAGCCGGTATCGTCCTGGCGGGGCACGGGCACGATATGCAGGGGCGTGGCCGCGTTGTTGGCCGAAATGGAGTCAATGGCGCAGTACCACACTTTGCCGGGCTGGTTCTTCGCCACGGCCAGTAGGGTCTTGGGCTCCAGCTTGGGCAGCCATTCCCCGTCGTCTTCCGGGTTCGGATACGTTTCATCCATGAAGCGGATGGTGTAACCGCCCACTTCCGCGCGCCCGTCTTTCAGTTCCAGGCGGTACGGCTTGCTTTCCGCCGTGGACGTGTACTTCTCCACAATGTCCAGCAGCACGGCTGCCACGTCAGGCCCGGCCCAGAACTCTACGCTTCCGCCAAGCCCGGCGTGTTTCACTTCCTGCTCCATGCCTCGCAGCAGTCGGTACACGTCCGAAACTTTGGAAGAGGTCGTCAGCTTCGCGGCAGGTTCAAAGGAAAGCAGCGGGCCGTAGTCGATTTCATAGACTTCACGGCGTCCGCCTTCCATGTCCACGGGCCAGGTCAGTTTGCCCGTGGATGCCACCACGGAACACATACCCTCAACGGTATTGCGCACGGTCTGGCGGATCTGATCCACCTTGCGCGTGCGCCAGGCCGTCAGCGCCGCCTTGTTCCCGAAAAGCACGCGTAAGTCGTTCAGCTCGCTGGCTGATACCGGAATCTGCACCTTGATGGGCAGCGGGGCCACGAACTCCATGTCCACGCTTTCGCCCTTCAACGAAACGGGCGTACCGTCACGCCGCACCACCGGAACCGACTGCACCACGGCTTTCAGCTCGGAAATGCCGATAAGCGGCAGCGGATGGGTGGGCCGGTCTTTGAACAGATTATCCATGATCGTGGTTTCCAGAGGCGGCAGCGACTCCAGCGACGCCGCAATGGCCTCCGGCGTAAAAAGCCCTTTCAGTTGAGCAAGCATAATGATTCCTTTGTCTTAGACTGTTTTAGACTACACGGCGAACACGCCGCGCCGCGCAAGGGAGGCAAGCTGGCCACTGGTGGGGGGCTGGCCGTCCCCGGTCTTCAGAACACGCACCTTGACCGTGCCGTGTACCACGCACGCGGCGGATTTCTCTCCGTTTTTCCCGGTGGGGTCGCAGGGCAGGTCCACCACGGCGCACGGCTCCGCCGTGTCCGCATACTTGAAAGGCGTGTACAGCACGTCGGACAGAACCAGCGTAACGGTAAGCGTATCCCCGGAAGAGGGCGAACCTTCCGGCGTCACGCCGTACTCCGAAAGCGTGGCCGACTGCCCCGAAAGTTTCCATTCCGAGTCGTAGGAAAAAACATAGGTGCCTACCTTGCTCCCTACCTTGGCCGCAAAAGTCGCGGCATCGACGCTGGCTCCCGTCACGCCGCTGCTTTCTTCCCCTATGGCGGCGCTCGCACCATACACGTCCACGGCTTTCAGCAGCGTGCCCACGGCAAGGGAGGCCGTCACGTCTTCCGCAAGCGGCAGATGATGGATGATCGCGGGATGGTTGTCCGTGGCGGCCCGTTCGCCGCCGAAACTGAATGTTCCAAGATGCCCTTCATTCATGGCGTATCCTCCTACAGTTTGGCCGCCATCCTGGCGTAATCAAAGCCGGGTTCGCCGCCCGTATGGGACGGAGGCGCGGAAAAGTCGAAAGCCCGTTCATCCACGGGGCGTGCTTCCAGTTCGCGGAAATAGCGTTCTTCCATGCTCAGGCTTTCCGTTTTTCCGTCCGGGGCCGCAAAGTCCACGGTTCCCGTCTGCGTTGCCAGCTTGGCCGCAAAGTCCAGAACGGAGGCTTTTTCGGCGGGCTTCACCTTCCCGGCTTTCACCAGCTCGGAAACACGCGCCTCTCGACGCTCGCCTTCCACCTTTTCTCGGTAGGCGGCAAAGTCCGCGTGCGCCTGGTCCGCCTTCTTTTCCGCGTCGGCTTTGGCGCTTTCGGCCTTTTCCTTATCCTGTTTGCTGCTTTCAGCCTGCTTTTTCAGGCTCGCGTTTTCCGCTTTCAGCGTCTCAAGCTGCGCCGTGAGCTGACCCACCTGCCGTTGCAGTTCCTCAATACTCATGCTGTCTCCTTCGCCGCGCGGGGCGGCAAATTCCACGGTTATGGCGTCGCCGCCGTCTGCAAATTCCACAGCGGCCAGCCCGTCTATGGCCGGTTGCGCCGCTCCCAGAAGGGCCACATGCCGCAGGCTCACCCGGTCCGGCATAAGACTCATGCTCA
>OOCQ01000794.1_pt1 | contig 23610 bp, 23 predicted proteins | sample 1671121 | NCBI WGS metagenome assembly OOCQ01 (sample SAMN06348124, study PRJEB24527) | human gut metagenome | biome: human gut; feature: ankylosing spondylitis patient; material: feces | host: Homo sapiens | place: China | collected 2015-10 | reverse complement strand
TTAAAATAAAGAATGCAAGGATAAAATATAAAAATATTTGCTTTTTGTGAAAAAAAAGGTATAATAACATTAGCTACGTCACAATATGATGGAGGTATATATTATGAAGGGACAGATGGATACCCAATATGGACAAATTTTAATTGATACAGATGTTATTGCAACCTATGCAGGCTCTGTAGCTGTAGAGTGCTTTGGAATAGTAGGCATGGCAGCGGTCAACATGAAGGATGGTCTTGTAAAGCTTTTAAAGAGAGATTACCTGAACCATGGAATAAATGTAAAGGTAGATGAGAACAACGAAATTACCATTGATTTTCATGTAATAGTAGCGTATGGTATTTCAATCGGCACTGTTTCGGACAATCTTATCGAGACGGTTAAGTACAAGGTTGAGTCATTTACAGGAATGAAAATTGCAAAGATCAATATTTACGTTGAGGGCGTAAGGGTAATTGATTAAGGAGGACTACAAAAAGTGGAGATCACAAGCATTAATTCAAAGCTCCTTGCAAGGATGTTTCTTGCGGGAGCCAAGAATCTTGATTCAAAAAAGGACTGGATAAATGAGCTGAATGTATTCCCGGTACCGGATGGTGATACCGGAACAAATATGACAATGACAATCATGTCTGCGGCCAAGGAGGTCAGCTCGCTCACAGAGCCTACCATGGCAGAGCTTGCTAAGGCTATTTCATCAGGCTCTTTAAGAGGCGCCAGAGGAAACTCGGGTGTTATCTTATCACAGCTTTTCAGAGGCTTCTGCAAGGTTATAAAGGAATACGATGAAATAGATGTCACTATTCTTTGTGAGGCATGCCAGAAGGCAGTTGAGACAGCTTACAAGGCGGTTATGAAGCCTAAGGAGGGAACTATCCTCACAGTGGCAAAGGGCGCAGCAGAAAAGGCTCTGGAGTTGTCAGACGATACAGAGGATGTTGTCACATTTGTTGAAGAGGTTATAAAGCAGGCTGAGTATGTGCTTGACCAGACACCGGAGATGCTTCCTGTATTAAAACAGGCAGGTGTTGTGGATTCGGGCGGACAGGGACTTGTTCAGGTATTAAAGGGAGCATATGATGCTCTTATCGGCAAGGAGATTGACTATACAATAGAGGGCGCACCAACAGGAGCAGCCCCTGCAAAGATTTCGGCTGAGACCGAGGCTGAGATTAAGTTTGGTTACTGCACAGAGTTTATTATTGTACTCAATGCGCCAATGTCAGACAATGAGGAGCACGCATACAAAGCATTCCTCGAGTCAATCGGTGACTCTATAGTCGTTGTAGCTGACGATGAGATCGTAAAGACTCACGTACATACAAACGACCCTGGACTTGCACTGCAGAAGGCACTTACCTTCGGCTCACTCAGCAAGATAAAGATCGACAATATGCGTGAGGAGCATCAGGAAAAGCTCATCAAGGATTCACAGAAGCTTGCAGCACAGCAGAAGGCTGAGGAAGAGGCTTATGAAGCTGCTTGTGCTGATGAAAAGACAAATAACATGCCTGCAAAGGAAATGGGCTTTGTATCTGTTTCAATCGGAGAAGGCATGAATGAGGTGTTTAGAGGCCTTGGAGTGGACTATCTCATAGAGGGTGGTCAGACCATGAACCCTAGCACAGAGGATATGCTCAACGCTATCGAGCATGTAAATGCGAAGACAGTATTTATCCTGCCAAACAACAAGAATATCATCATGGCTGCAAACCAGGCAGTAGACCTTGTTGAGGATAAACAGATTATTGTTATCCCTACAAAGACTATCCCACAGGGTATCACAGCGCTTGTAAATTATATCCCTGACCACAGTGCCGAGGAGAATAAAGAGCAGATGATGGCTGAGATAGAAAATGTCAAGACAGGACAGGTGACATATGCAGTCCGCGATACTGAGATTGACGGAAAAACCATCAAGCAGAACGACTTCATGGGAATCGGAGACAAGAGCATCCTTTCTGTTGGAACAGACTTAAGGGCTACCACACTTGAGATGGTAGATGCCATGGTAGATGAGGATTCAGCGATTGTCAGCATCTATTTCGGAAGCGATTCTGATGAGGACTCAGCTAATGAGCTTGCGGCAGCAATCGAAGAGAAATATCCTGATGTAGAGGTTGAGGTCAACGATGGCGGACAGCCAATCTACTATTATGTTATTTCTGTAGAGTAAGGCCCTTTAAAGAATATAAATGACATTTATTATATTTAGGAGCAGATATGGATATAGCTTCACCGATTACCGCGGTTAAGGGAATCGGGGAAAAAACACAAAAAGCATTTGCTAAAATGGGAGTATACACCGTTGGTGATATACTCCTTCATTTTCCCCGGGATTATGTAAAGTTTCCGGAAATAACGGATATTGATGAACTGAATAATGTAAACGTAAGCAGCACCTATGCCATCCATGCTGTGATTAAAAAGGCACCTGTAGTGAAAAATACAGCGAGAATGCAGATTACATTGCAGGATATCGGCTCGCCCGGGCATATGATACAGCTGGTATGGTACCGTATGCCATACCTTAAGGCACAGCTTGTGCAGGGGAGACATCTTATATTTTACGGACATATTAAGCCAAAGGGAGGCCGATATGTCATGGAGCAGCCTGTGGTGTATGAGGTGCAAAAGTACGAGGCTATACGCGATACACTGCAGCCTGTGTATTCCGTGACAAGCGGTGTGACAAACAATCTGATAGTCAAGACGATAAAGGAGACTCTGTCACATGATACACTGCTGTCAGATTATCTGCCTAAGGATATAAGGCACAGATACGGCTTTTGCGAGTATAATTATGCCATGAAGCAGATACATTTTCCTGATGACTTTGACGCTCTTGTGGAGGCAAGAAGACGGCTTGTTTTTGATGAGTTTTTTCTCTTTATCATGGGCATGCGGTATCAGAATAAAAAGCAGCAGAAGGACAAAAATGAGTTTGAGTTTACGGATGATGCTTTTATAGATGGCTTGATTGAGAAGCTTCCGTATGAGCTGACAGGTGCGCAGAAGAAGACTATTGAAGAAATAAAGTGTGATATGCAAAGTCCTTATGTGATGCAGAGGCTTATACAGGGTGATGTGGGCTCAGGAAAGACGATTGTTGCTTTTCTTCTTATGGCGTGGGCGTCAAAATGTGGCTATCAGTCTGCCATAATGGCTCCGACTGAGGTACTTGCAAACCAGCATTATGAGACATTCTGCTCACTGGTTGGTCAGTTTGGACTTGACAGTCCTGTTGTGCTTCTTACCGGCTCCATGACGGCAAAGCAGAAAAGAGAAGCCTATGCGTGCCTTGAAAACGAGAAAAATGCGCTTATTATAGGCACTCATGCGCTCATACAGGAGAAGGTGGATTTTTCCAATTTGTCGCTTGTTATCACAGATGAGCAGCACAGATTTGGTGTGAAGCAGAGAGAGAGCTTTTCGGATAAAGGAAGGAAACCGCATATACTCGTGATGAGTGCCACTCCGATACCGCGTACGTTAGCAATAATCATATACGGAGATATGGATATTTCTGTCATAAATGAGGTGCCTGCAAAGAGACTTCCTATCAAGAACTGTGTGGTTGGCACAGCGTTCAGGCCAAAGGCCTACAGCTTCATTGAGGAGCAGGTGAGAGCCGGCCATCAGGCGTATGTTATTTGCCCTCTTGTGGAGGAAACTGAAAACTCGGAAGGGGAAAATGTCACAGACTATGCAAATGTACTTAAAGCGGCACTGCCAAAGGATATCACGGTAGATGTGCTTAACGGCAGGATGAAGAGTAAGGCAAAGGATGAGGTGATGCAGCGCTTTGCAAATAATGAGTCGCAGGTGCTTGTGTCCACAACAGTCGTGGAGGTTGGTGTAAATGTGCCCAATGCAACTGTCATGATGATAGAAAATGCAGACAGGTTTGGACTTGCACAGCTTCATCAGCTAAGAGGCCGTGTAGGCAGGGGGGATGCACAATCGTATTGCATTTTCATCAATTCGTCAAATTCAAAGAAATCTAAAAAACGTCTGGAGATACTAAATAAATCAAATGATGGCTTTTATATAGCAAGTGAGGATTTAAAGCTCAGAGGTCCCGGGGATTTCTTTGGAATCAGGCAGAGTGGAGATCTTGCATTTGCACTTGCGGATGTGTATCAGGACAGCGATGTGCTAAAGGAAGCATCTGAGATGGTGGATGAGGTGCTTGAAGCAGACCCGGCGCTTTGTACAGCGGAAAACAGAATACTGAAAAAGAAAATGGATGAATTTGCAAAAGAACAATTAAAGCGGATGAATCTGTGATGAGCTTAAATGGCTAAAATAAAAGCTGATATAGCATGCAGGACTATGCATGTGTATATCAGCTTTTTACTTTAAGCGTTTTGGAATGGTTATGAAATTGTTATGAAATAAGTATTATCTGCTTACTCAATCTGCCTGATATCGGATATATCCGGGTGAATCGTGAGAGAATAGTTTGTGTAATACACGACAAAGCCGGCTGCAGCACCGTTTGGCTTTTTGACATTTTTCTTTTGCAGATAGTCTATCTCTACCTTGTCGGCGTTTTTGCCCTTTGAGTAGTAGCCTGCGAGCTTGCCGGCCTCCTCAAAGGTGCTGTCCGGCAGCTCTTTGTTTTCGGCCTTTACGATGACATGTGAGCCCGGCATGCCCTTGGCGTGGAACCACCAGTCGTTTCCGGTTGCAAGCTTGAAGGTGAGCTCGTCATTCTGGTAGTTATTTTTGCCGACGTACATATCAAAGCCGTCGGATGAGACGTAGTGGAATGGTTTGCTCTTTACCTTCTGCTTCTTTGTGCTCCTTCCTTTTTTTATAAAACCGTATTCTATCAGCTCATCCTTTATCTGGACGAGGTCATCAGCATTTAATGCGATATCCAGCGAATTCTGGATTGATTCGAGGTGGTCTATCTGACCCTTTGTCTCAAGAATCAGCTCATTCAATGCTTCGGCAGTACGCTTCATCTTTCCGTATTTGTCAAAGTATTTCTGCGCGTTTTCGGCAGGTGTTTTTGTGTTATCGATAGGAATTTTGATGATTTTGTTGTCATCATAATAGTTTGCAGCTTCAAGAAACTTGTCGTCCGGTGTAAGTCCGTAGCCGAATGCGTTGATAAGCTCACCGTACACCTTGTACTTTTCGCGTTTTTCGGAGTCCTTAAGCTGCTTCATCTGCAGGGAGTATTTCTTCTGGTTTCGCTCCAAGAGTGTATTTACGTGTTTTCTCAGGTCGGCTGACTTCTGCCGTATACGTGTATAGGTGTTTCTCTCTGAGTAGTAAAGCTCTAAAACCTCTGATATAGATTCATATTTTGTGACCGTTAAATCGCTATACTGAGTCAGCTCTATTGAAGAAAATTCCTTTGGTTCGTTGCCGTCACGCACGATATTTGGCGTAAAACGATTATTTTTTATGTCATCCATCATCCATGTGAAGTTACTTCCCAGGTGCAAAAGCTCATCATGTGAGTAGGCTGCTACAGGTGCGTCAGCGTCAAGCCCTGCCCTGTGAGCCAGCTCATTTGCCACAAGGGGACTGATGCCGGAAAAGGATGAGTAGATAGCCTTTGAAACAGTAAGCGGCTTTGCTGATATAATATCCACAAACTGCTTCGAATCTACAGTCAGAGGATTATATTTATCTTCCTGTGTCGCAGGGATGGTGTAGGCTCTGCCCGGAAGCACTTCACGCACAGAGCTTACGGATGCGGGAATACGCTTGGCACTGTCTATTATCGTACCATCGGAGTCGGTAAAGATGATGTTTGAATATTTGCCCATCAGCTCGATAATAAGCACCTTGTGGCATAGATCGCCCATCTCGTTTAAGTGCTCGATTTCAAAGTTTATGATACGCTCCATGCCCAGCTGGTAAATCTTTGTGATGCGTCCATTTGCTATATGTTTTCTTAAAACCATGCAAAATGTAGGGGCAGTGAGAGGGCTTACCTTATTTGTGGGTGTCAGGTAGATGAATGGAAGCGATGCACTTGCAGACATCGAAAGCCTGAACGAGCCGTTTGGGCCCTTTAGGGTAAGAAGCAGCTCATCTGCCTCAGGTTCTGCGATTTTACTGATTTTTGAGTTTAGTATCGTGCTGTTTAGCTCTGCAACTATATTTGAAATGACTATTCCGTCTAAAGCCATGATGTTCCTCCTTATTTCCTGTAAATATTCTAAGTTGCTGAATATTTATAATCATGAATATTTATATTATAATATATTTGACGAAAATCTCAAGGAGTTATATAATAAACTCATCTATGCATATGCGAAAGGAAAAATTATGATTAAAAGTATGACCGGCTTTGGCAGATACGAGTACGCAGATGCAAGCCGTAAGATTACAGTTGAGGTAAAATCTGTAAATCACAGATATCTGGATGTCAATATCAAGATGCCTAAAAAGCTCAATTTCTTCGAGAGTGCAATAAGGACTCTGCTTAAGGAGTACATAGAGCGTGGCAAGGTCGATATTTATATCACATATGAGGATTTTACAGAAAATAATCTCTCATTGCAGTATAATAAGGCTCTCGCGGGAGAATATCTTAAGTATCTGAATCAGATGGCAGAGGAATTCGGACTGGAGAATGATATAAGAGTGAGCACGCTGTCGAGATATCCGGAGGTATTTGCGATGGAGGAGCAGCCTGTAGATGAGGATGAGCTGTGGAGCAGTCTTGAGAAGGCTCTTCGCGGTGCATTTGAGCCATTTGTTGAAAGCCGCGTGCGCGAGGGAGAAAATCTTAAAAAAGACCTTTGCGAAAAGCTCGATAATATGGTATCATATGTTGATTTCATTGAGGAGCGTTCGCCACAGATTATTGTCGAATATCGTGCGCGTCTTGAGGAAAAGCTAAGAGAACTGCTTGCAGACAATCAGCTTGATGATTCAAGAATAGCCCAGGAGGTCACTATTTTTGCGGACAAGATCTGTGTGGATGAGGAGACAGTCAGGCTCAAAAGCCATATCCTTTCCATGCTTAAGCAATATTTCAATTTTTCCGCATATCGTCTTCATGAATGGAGAAATTGCGTTATTAATATCATCTCCTCATGATAAGAAATAAATGATTTTATTTCGCTCTCCGTTCAGTTTGTGTTACCTTTGCATAAGATAGGCGGCACTCGGCAATTTGAAAACAAGTTTTCATTGCACTCGCTTGCACTATCTTTGCAAAAGATTGGATAAGAAAAACAAGAAATATAACACATATTGAACATGGATATAAAGACATACGCAAATATTATTGCAAAGAAACTGAACCTCAACGGGCGCTATGTAGAGAACACATTGCAACTGCTCGAAGAGGGATGCACCATACCATTCATCAGCCGGTACCGAAAGGAACGCACCGGCAATATGGACGAGGTGCAGATTGCTGCCATCAGTGAGGCGAACGACAAACTGAAGGATATAGACAAGAGAAAGGAAACGGTAGTGAAGACCATCACCGAACAAAGGAAGATGACCGACGAACTGCAAAAAAGAATAGAGGACTGCTGGGATGCCAACGAACTGGAAGATATCTATATGCCGTTCAAACCTAAACGGCGCACAAAGGCACAGATGGCACGCGAACTGGGACTTGAACCGCTGTCAGTGATTCTCATGATGCAAAGGGAAAGCAACCCGGAGGCTGCCGCCAAACGCTTTGTTAAGGAAGGTGTAAAGAATGTGGCAGCTGCAATAAAGGGAGCACAAGACATCATTGCGGAGACCGTGAGCGAAGACGAGCGCAGCCGCCAACAAGTCAGGTCGGCGTTCCGACGTGAGGCTATAATATCATCAAAGGTGGTAAAGGCTAAGGCAGATACGGAAGAAGCGGCAAAGTTCTCTGACTATTTCGATTTCTCAGAACCACTGAAGCGATGCTCTTCTCATCGTCTGCTTGCCATGCGCCGAGGTGAGAATGAGGGAATATTACGCATCTCCATATCGGCTGACGATGAGGGGTGTATTGATAGGGTGAAAAGATTCTTCATTCGCGGCTACGGAAAATGTTCTTCATTAGTGGGAGAGGCTGTTGAAGATTCATACAAACGATTACTGAAACCTGCCATTGAAACAGAATTTGCAAATCTCAGCAAGGAGAAAGCCGACGAGGAAGCCATCAATGTCTTCACAGAGAACTTGCGACAGTTGTTGCTTTCCGCTCCATTGGGACAGAAGCGGGTAATGGGCGTTGACCCGGGATTCCGCACTGGATGCAAGGTGGTTTGTCTCGATGAGCAGGGCAACCTGCTGCATCATGAGGCAATATTCCCCCACCCTCCTGTAAACAAGCCACAACAGGCTGCACAACAAGTGGAAAAGATGGTGGAGAGATTCAACATTGAGGCCATTGCAATAGGAAACGGCACGGCGAGTCGTGAGACTACAGCATTCATAAAGTCATTGCATTTCAACCATGACGTGAAACAGTTTGTGGTGAGTGAGGACGGTGCTTCGGTTTATTCTGCATCAAAGACTGCACGAGAGGAATTTCCTGACGAGGACGTTACTGTACGTGGTGCAGTGTCTATAGGCAGACGACTGATGGATCCGCTTGCCGAACTGGTGAAGATAGACCCCAAAAGCATCGGTGTTGGACAATATCAGCATGATGTTGACCAGACAAAGCTCAAGAAAAGTCTTGACCTCACGGTGGAGAGTTGTGTAAACACTGTTGGTGTGAACCTCAACACTGCAAGCCAGCATTTGCTGACATACGTGAGCGGTCTTGGCCCTACTCTCGCCAAGAACATTGTTGAATACAGAAAAGAGAACGGAGCTTTCACAAGCAGGGCGCAACTGAAAAAAGTGTCGCGCCTCGGTCCTTCAGCATTTGAGCAGTGCGCTGGCTTCCTGCGCATACCGGGAGCAAAGAACCCGCTTGACAACAGTGCTGTACATCCGGAAAGTTATAAGATCGTCGAACAGATGGCCAAGGACTGCCATTGCACTGTAAGCGACCTTATAAAAGACAAGAAGAAACGCGAAAGCATCGACATTAAGAGATATATCACTGACACCATAGGCATTCCTACACTTACCGACATAATAAAGGAATTGGAAAAACCTGGTCGTGACCCTCGCGAACAGATAGAGGCATTTGAATTCGACAAAAACGTGACGACTGTAGATGACCTTATCGAGGGGATGATACTACCTGGAATAGTAACCAACATCACAAATTTCGGTGCCTTCGTTGACGTTGGTGTACATCAGGACGGACTCGTACACATCTCCCAACTTGCCGACCGATATGTGTCTGACCCCACACAGGTGGTAAAGCTCCATCAACATGTTAAAGTGAAAGTGGTTGAAGTAGACCGTAAGCGCAATCGTATATCCCTGTCTATGAAGGGTGTATAACCATTATCATCAAAAACAAAAGGTATGCTCATTATTGGGCATACCCCATAAAAAAAGCTGCATTGACAATCAATGCAGCTTTTTATTATTGGATTGTTTCTTACTTTACCTTAGCAACGATAGCCTTGAAAGCCTCTGGGTTGTTAACAGCGAGGTCAGCGAGCACCTTACGGTTAATCTCGATACCAGCCTTATGGAGAGCACCCATCAATGTAGAGTAGCTCATATTCTCCAGACGTGCAGCAGCGTTGATACGCTGAATCCACAATGCACGGAAAGTACGTTTCTTATTACGACGGTCACGGTATGCGTATGTCAAACCTTTCTCCCAAGTGTTCTTGGCTACGGTCCAAACATTCTTACGCGCTCCATAGTAACCACGTGTAAGCTTTAAAATTCTTTTTCTCTTTGCTCTTGAAGCAACATGATTTACTGATCTTGGCATAGTTTCTTCTTACTTTAAATGTTAGACAATAGGGATTAACGGAGACACAGCAAATCGCGAACCTGCTTCATGTTGCTACCGTCAACAATTGCAGTGTGAACCAAATTACGCTTCTGCTTCTTTGTTTTCTTAGTCAGGATGTGACTGTGGTAAGCGTGATGTCTCTTAATCTTACCTGTACCAGTGAAACGAAATCTCTTCTTTGCACCGGAGTTTGTCTTTACTTTTGGCATTTTTTTAATGTTTTAATTAGTTATTTATTATAGCGGTGGCAACGTATATACCACGACGTTACGCACCTTGTTATTTCTTTTTTTTCAATTCCTATGGAATTAATCGTTCTTCAGCTTTTTCAAAGCATCAGCTCCATTCTTGGCATTTGCGAAAAGACCTCCATTTGCTGGATTGCTTTCTGTTGCCTCCGTCGCTACAGCTTTATTGCTTCCACTCTTGGCTTCTGCTTCACGACGCTCACGATCCATCTTCTGCTGGCTCTTCTTTGCCACGCCGGCTTTCTTTGGAGAAAGATAGAGAAACATCTTCTTTCCTTCAAGTGCAGGCATCTGCTCTACCTTACCATATTCCTCAAGGTCGCTTGCAAAACGGAGCAACAACACTTCACCCTGCTCTTTGAAGAGAATTGAACGTCCACGGAAGAACACGAATGCACGTACCTTGTTTCCTTCTTCCAAGAATTCCTTGGCATGCTTGAGCTTGAAGTTATAGTCATGGTCATCAGTCTGAGGTCCGAAACGAATTTCCTTAACCTCCTGCTTAACCTGCTTTGCCTTCAACTCCTTTGCACGTTTCTTCTGCTGATAAAGGAACTTGCTATAGTCGATGATTCGACAAACTGGCGGTTGGGCATTCGGAGAAATCTCTACCAAATCTACACCTTTGTCCCTTGCTATATCAAGAGCCTGTCGTGTAGGCATTACGGTTGAACCATCGTCTCCAACTACTCGCACTTCCCTGACGCGAATCTGCTCGTTCACGCGGTACTGATTTTTCATTTTGTCATTCTTCATTCGGCTATTTTACGTTAAGCGGCTGCAAAGTTACGACTTTTAAATGTAACTTGCAAAATTATTCTTTCATTTTTTCTTTCTATTTAATGAAATATCAAAGATTTATAGTTTTATCCACTACTCAAACCGGGCAGCAAAGAAAAGAAGTACATAAAAATCCCCGTCACAGTAAAGTGGCGGGGATGATATTTATAAAGTTGTTATATTAACTTCTTTATTACTTTGTGTTGTCGTTGAATGTAGCAACACGGTTGAACTCAACCTGCTCGAAAAGCTTGTCTGTTGCGCCCATACCCTTAGTTGTAAGGCGGTCAGCAGAAATCTTGTACTTCTTAACGAGTATATCCTTAACAGCTGCTGCGCGCTGCTCAGAAAGCTTCTGGTTCAGTTCCTTAGAACCCTCTGGAGATGCATAACCCTTGATTTCAACGTTAGCATCCTTGTGGTTCTTCATATACTGAGCGATGAGCTCGATGTTAGCAAGCTGTGACTTTTCAACAACAGACTTACCCTGACGGAAGATTACTGTAGGTTGCAAGTTTGTAGCTGTAGCAGGTTTCTCATACTTAGGCTTCTTGTTGCACTCGTCAAGAGCGTTCTGGAGGTCAGCGATACGCTTGTTCTTGGCAGCAAGCTCTGAATCCTTACCGTTAAGGTCGTTGCGGAGATCGTTGATCTTAGCGTTCAAGCCATCAATCTCAGACTGGTCGCGGAGCTGAGCAACTGTGAAGTTGTGCGTACCGTTAGAGTTCTTGAACTTGTAAACGACACCTGCGTTGAGCTGGAAGTCAGCATAGTTAGCATCGTAGCGAACACCCTTCTGAGCACCCTCAAGGTTCCATATTACTGCTGGCTCAATGTAAATCTGCCATGCCTTTGCCTTACCGAGGTTGAAAGCGAAGTCTACACCTGCCTTTGATGTCAGGAAGTCAACCTTGTCACATGTATTCCAGTTCTTAGCGTAACGTGCACCGTCCTCGCCACCAAATACATGCCCCCAACCAAGGCCATAAACACCGCTCACCTCGAATGTGCGAGGAGCACCCTTATAACCACCGAACCAGTTGCTGAAGTTTACTGTAGCAATCAAAGAGGTGTTCATAGAAGTAATCAAAGTGTTTGTTACATTAGCAAACAGGTTGTTACCTGTGCGACCTGTATGATGGAGGTCAGCGAAGTAAACATTGCTCTCAGCAGCGAGACCGAATACAGGAGTGAAATAACGACCTACACGGATACCTGCGTTAGGAGTGATATCCTTTGCCCAGCTACCGCCACAGCCAAGCTGTGAAGGATGGATACCTGTAGCAAGACCACCATTTATACCAATGTACCAATTGTCGAATGTCTTAGACTCAGTTACTGTCTGAGCCGATGCTGACACTGCCAATGCAGCGGCAGCACACAACGTAAAGATTTTCTTCATGTCTTTAATTTTTTAATTAATAATAATCAATATTCTTGTCAACTTAGCATTGCAAAGTAATATAATTAATTTCAAACAAACAAATTATTTATGACAAAAAACACTCTCATACCTACATATGACTTGTTTTTTCATACATTCTGAGCAAAAAATCATGACTTTTAAAACATTTTTAGACTGTAATAATTAATAATTACACATCTTATTTTATCATTTAATATATGGATTTTATCCTACTTTGAATTATAATAATTACCTTTGCATAAGAAATGCTCTATTGCACTTGTTTTGCATTATCCATGCCATTAATTTTTTGATTACGATGAAGAAAATTATATTAATAACAGGAGGGCAGCGTTCCGGGAAAAGCCAATATGCCGAAAATATGGCATTAAGTCTTTCCGACAACCCTGTTTATATAGCCACAGCCCACGTTTGGGATGATGAATTCAAAGAAAGGGTGGAGAAACACCAGCAAAGGCGCGGACCACAATGGGAGAACATCGAGGAGGAACGGAACCTTGGCAGCATATATATATATAATAAGGTGGCGCTGATAGACTGCCTCACACTATGGGCAACGAATTTCTTTTTTGCCGGAAGCAGTGAAAACAGCATTCCTGACGTAGACAAATGCCTGGAAGAAATAAAAGCCGAATTTGATAAGTTCACAAACCAAGATGCCACTTTCATCTTCGTAACAAACGAAATCGGAAACGGAGGAGTGAGTGGAAATGCAATACAAAGACGATTTACCGACTTACTCGGATGGCTAAACCAATATGTAGCAAAGAAGGCCGACGAAGTGTACCTCACCGTGAGTGGCATTCCGGTAAAGATAAAATAGAGATTTACAACCAGACAACATAATTTATTTGTATAACCGCAATGATACAATTCAACATAAATCATCCTGACTCTGAAATCAAGGACAAGATACAGAACAAGATAGACAACCTGAACAAGCCAAAGGGTTCACTTGGTTTTCTTGAAACCTTGGCAATGCATATCTGCCTCATACAACAGTCGCTCACCCCTACCCTTTCCCATCCCTGCCACTTGCTGATGGGTGCCGACCACGGCATCGAGAGAGAAGGCGTGAGCCTGTCGCCAAGAGACGTCACCTGGCAACAGATGATAAACTTCACGAAAGGTGGCGGCGGAGTAAACATGTTTTGCCGGCAGCACGGTTTTGAACTGAAGATTATCGACATGGGCGTTGACCATGACCTGACGGAATGCAAGAGCATAATAAACAGGAAAATAGCAAACGGCACCAAAGATTTCCTGTATGAGCCTGCCATGTCGGAAGAGGAAATGGACAAAGCTCTCACCATCGGTGCAGAAATGGTAGACAGATGCTTTGGCGAAGGATGCAACATCATCTGCATCGGAGAGATGGGCATTGCTAACACATCGCCATCAAGCATCTGGCTCAACCTTTTAGGAGGAATGCCACTTGAAGAGTGTGTTGGAGCTGGTTCCGGAGTAAAAGGCACCCAGTTAAACCACAAATATGAAGTATTGAAACTGTCGGTGGAGAAATTCCAAAACGACTTTCCTCACCCTTCTGTCAACGACATCATACGCTACTTCGGTGGATTCGAGATGGTAGGTGCCGTCGGCGCAATGCTGAGAGCTGCTGAAAAGAAGATGCTGGTTATGGTGGACGGATTCATCATGAGCGCATGTATGCTGGCAGCAAGCAAGATGTATCCTGCTGTTCTCGACTATGCTGTATTCGGTCATTGTGGTGATGAACACGCCCATGCCAAGATGCTGTCGCTGATGAACGCAAGACCAATACTGAACATCGGTATGAGACTCGGCGAAGGAACCGGAGCACTATGTGCCTATCCGATAATTGAGAGCAGCGTGAGAATGATAAACGAAATGAACAACTTTGAAAATGCAAATATCACTAAATACTTCTAAATGGTGGCAGAACATCTGGGCTGCATTGATATTCTTCACCCGACTGCCTTTCTGGAGAATCTACCAACCGCCAAAGGAATCCTATAAGGCCGTAGTTGAATACTGGCCTATAGTAGGCTGGCTTACCGGATGCAGCATGGCTGCCGTAATATATTTCGGCTCGATGGTAATGCCTCAGAACTTGACAATAGTATTGGCAATACTGACAAGAATAATGATTACAGGAGCGCTGCATGAGGACGGACTGACCGACTTCGTTGACGGATTCGGAGGTGGAGGAACTGACCGCCAGCGCATCCTCGACATAATGAAAGATTCTAAGATTGGCACGTATGGCATGCTCGGCATTATATTCTACGAACTGCTTCTCTTCATGTGTCTGTCATCTATGCCGCCGACGCTGGCTGCACTAACAGTCTTTGCTGCCGACCCATACGCAAAGATGATTGCCGGACAGATCATACAGATGATGCCTTATGCACGCACAGAGGAGCAATCCAAGGCAAAGAACATCTACCGCAGGATGAACATACGGGCAGGAATAAGTCTTGCCATACAGGGACTGCTGCCAATGGGCGTTTTCATATACTTCACCCATACAGCGATAGAATGGAACCTGATAATCTTCGTACCCTGCATCGTGATGTATTTCCTGTACCTGATGATTTGGAAACGTCTACATGGCTATACCGGCGACTGCTGCGGCGCATTATTCCTACTTATCGAGCTGTCGGTATATATCACTGTTGCTATACTGTGGTTGAACACCATGAAGGAGGCAGCCATGAACGGAACACAGCTTATAAACATATTTATATAGACTTACACATTATTATATATTACACACTACAAGAGAAGATGAAAGTTACTCTTATCAGACACACAAGCGTTGCTGTAGAAAAGGGCGTCTGCTATGGTCAGACCGACGTTCCCGTAGCAGCAACATTTCCCGAAGAAGCGGAGCGGACAAAGACCAATCTCAACGGAAAGGTTTTCGACAAAGTATACTCCTCTCCTCTCACAAGGGCAAGACTGCTTGCCGAATACTGCGGATACACGGACTACACCGTCGATGATCGTCTGCTCGAAATGAACATGGGCGACTGGGAGATGAAACGCTACGACGACATCAAGGACGACAACCTGCAGAAATGGTATGACGACTATATGCACGTAGCTACAACCAACGGAGAGAGCTACCCTATGGTATACAAGAGGCTCGCCTCGTTTCTCGATGAGCTGAAGACAAAAGACTACGAACACGTCGCCATCTTTGCCCACTGCGGAATACTGCTCTGCGCCGGCATCTATGCAGGACTGTTCCCAGAAGAAGGCTGCTTCGAGCATGCTGTAGACTATGGAGGCATAGAGGAAATAGAGATTTAACAATTCAATTATAAGTATTCAGGATAAAAATGTTCAGACAATTAGCAATCATCATCGGATGTCTGGCGGTAGGCGAGTTTATAGTATGGCTCACAGGGATAACGATACCGTCAAGCATTCTGGGAATGTTGTTACTCACATTCCTATTAAAAGTAAAGGTAATAAAACTGGAATGGGTGGAGACCATCTCCAACTTCCTTGTAAAAAACATGGGATTCTTCTTCGTACCACCAGGCGTGGCGCTCATGCTCTACTTTGACATCATCAAGGCAGAAATCGGCCCTATCGTCATTGCCACCGCCACGAGCACAATAATTGTGCTCGTAGTTACAGGTTGGACACACATCGCAACAAGAAAGATTATAAAGACCATCAAAGAAAAAAAATAATGGATATTCATCAGTTTCTAAACAACGATTATTTTCTTCTGACTCTTACGTTCGGAGTTTATTTCCTCTCCAAACTCGTACGTAAAGTGCTCCGTCTCCCTGTCTTCAACCCCATCCTCGTAAGCATAGCCTTCATGATCTGCTTCCTTACCGTTGCAGACATAGACTATGACACCTACAAGATGAGCGGTTCAAAGATTGATTTCTGGCTGAAACCTGCCGTAGTAGCTCTTGGAGTACCACTCTACAAGCAGCTCCACTCCATAAAGCATGAAATGATACCGATATTCATGTCGCAGCTCGTTGGCTGTCTCGTAGGCATCATCTCCGTTGTGGCAATAGCCCAATATGCCGGAGCGTCAAAGGAAGTAGTATTGTCGCTTGCGGCAAAATCCGTCACCACCCCAATAGCTATGGAGGTGACACGAAGCATTGGAGGCATCCCATCGCTCACAGCCACAATTGTTGTCTTCGTAGGAATATTCGGAGCCGTAACAGGTTTCCGCATCCTTAAATACGGTCATATCGGCATGCCTTCATCACAGGGTATATCTCTCGGCACGGCATCTCATGCCGTAGGCACATCAGCAGCAATGGAACAGAGCATGGAACATGGTGCCTATGCCTCACTCGGACTAACTCTGAACGGCATATTCACCGCCGTGCTGACACCATACATTCTGCGGATGATGGGCATATTATAAAACTTTTTTTTGGGGGGAAGATAAAGACAATCTTCCCCATCATTTAGGGAAAACCATACCACAAATTATGATTTTCCCTTTGCTTTTTCCTTTCGTACTTCATATCTTTGCAGCAACAAAAGAACAAAGAGACCAATAACGCCATTTAACAACAACTAATAACATAGAAATTATGAAAAGAACATTATTAGCAATAGTTGCAGCCATGATGATGACTTCATCGGTTTGCGCACAGAGATTGGGTGACATAAGAGTTGAGGCAAACTTCATAACCGACAAGATGGCTGTTGAACTCGGACTGAACAATGCTCAACGCAACAGCATCATGCAACTAAACCTTAATTATCTCAATGGAATAAGTTGCTACCGCGACATAGACTCAAAAGGATGGAAATACCGAAACAAAGAGATGAAACGCATTCTCAGCGAAAAGCAGTGGAAGCGATATAGAGACACATACTACTTCTACCGTCCCATTGGCTGGAAAAACAATGCATACGTTCATAACATATATGCCAAATATCCGAAATCATCTTTAAAGACATGCAAACGCCATAAGTACCTGAAGAAAAACAAATGCAAGCCCCACGACAAAGGGGTGCGCAATAAGGACTACAAACAAAGAAGAAACAACAGCCCTGAAGGTAAATACACTCGTCAGGAAATCATAAGAGGCCTTCATAAAGGGATAAATTAATATAAGCAAAAAGATTAATGTAAAGTAAGAAAGGAAAGTCTATGGAACGAGAATCACACTCTCATCCATAGATTTTTCTGATTTAAGCACACTTCCTGATATATCAACACACAGCAATATTGCAAACAACACAGTAAAGCGCCCCGAAAAGTTAAACCCATAAATTAATATTTACATCATTTTCTTTTTTATCTTATTTACTTTTCCTATTTTTGTAACCATGAAAAAGATACTGTTTATTATTTCGCTACTTGCGATATGCACTGGCTTAAACGCCCAAACAACAAAGAAGGATGTACGTCCTGAGGTGCTCATCGAAACGACAATGGGCAACATACGGGTGGAACTGTATAACGAAACGCCATTACACCGTGACAACTTCCTTAAACTCATAAGGGAGCACCACTACTACGATTCTTTGCTGTTCCATCGTGTAATACCCGACTTCATGATTCAAGGCGGCGACCCCTACAGCAAGAATGCCCCAAAAGGAGCAGTGCTCGGCGACCACTCACTCGACTACAAAATACCGGCAGAAATATATCTGCCACAAATCTTCCACAAGAGGGGAGCTTTGGCTGCCGCCCGCGAACCCGACGAAGTAAATCCGAAACGGGAATCAAGCAGCACACAATTCTATATCGTTTATGGCAAGAAACAAGACGAGAAAGGGTTGCAACGCGGAAGAGACAACCTACATAAGCTTTTCGGCGACAGCATAAAGATGACAAAAGAGATGGAGGAGCAATACACTACCGTCGGTGGCACTCCACATCTTGACGGAGGCTATACTGTGTTCGGGCAAGTAACGGAAGGCATGGATGTTGTTGACCGCATACAACACGTTGAATGCGATGCCAACGACAGGCCTTTGGAGGATGTAAGGATAATAAAAGCTACAATATTGAGAGACCTACCGGGAATGGAAAAGAAGCCCAAGAAGGTAGTAAGGCGAGTGGTTAAGAAAACGATAAAGAGACGGTAAACGGATATGTCGCACCTATCAAGAGGTGCGACAACCTGTCGGAAAGACAGTAAGAAACAATTATCTAAATGTTCTTCTTCCGTCTTAACGTCATATAAGAGACGGCGACACTTATGAGCGTTACAGCAATGCCTGCTACCCAGTATGACAATCCATGCAGACTTTGTGACAAAGCGAAAGCCAAACCACCAAGAGGCAACTGCATGACAGCAATCTTAAATACATCATGCGACATTGTATAGCCATACTTATGCTTCGTATATAGCGTGAGCATAATGAAATCAAGAACAGCTGTCAGAAGTAATGCCCAACCAGTGCCAACGAATCCGAACAACCAATACATCACACTGACGAGAACAAACACCACTACAGCATACACACCCTCAAGAAACAGAAACGACTTGGAGTCGCCCTTGGCAAGTGCCATATACGAGAGCGGCAGTTTCAAGGCTCTCATATACAAAGCCAACACAGTGACCTGCGTCATTGTCAACACTGCATTGAACTTACTGCTGAATAGCAATGGTAATATTACGGGGAGAGCTATGATAAAGGCGATAAGCATGGGCGAAATCAATACGAGCGAAACCTCCACTTGCCTGTTTACGACACTGTTCTGCCCCACCTTGTCATCATTCCCCACGGCAGACAACCGTGGAAAAAAGTCAGTCTCCATTGCTGAGAACACAAGACCTCCGTAAACGATGGTTATCATATATCCGGCATTATAAAGTCCCACGGTATCAAGACTTCCTAAATTATTCAGGAACAGACGGATAAGAAACTCCGAACCACTACTGAACACCCCAGCAAGAACGAATGCCACCCCCAGCTTTATTATGGTATTTCCTCTGCTCAGAAACTCCCGTCGAAACGAGATTCTGAAAGGAAAACGCCGACAAGAATAGTGCATCGTAAAGAGAATCTGCGAGAAAGAAACCAACAGAAACGACGGTATAATGCCATTCATACCATAACAATAGAACAACGGCACAGAGATAAACAAGGCTGCCACAACATTAAACAACGTTGCAAGCGCCAAGGGCCTCAACATTCTAACACCCTTCATAACCGCCAACTCACCCGTTATTATAGCCATCATGCCTATCAGCGGCGACAATGCCAGGAAGGAGTAGACATGGGAACAGTCGCCAAACGTGAAATAACTCAACACACCGCTGAACAGCATACATATCAATGTGCCGAAGATAGCTGCTACAACACTCAGCGAACGTATCAGCTTCACAGTGTCCAACAGCTTCTCAGAATCCGGATTTTCATCATAATCCTCCGACACACGCCTCACGCCACTCATCGACAGTCCCAAACCGGTAAGGTTGGACATAAGCGAAGATGTTGAATTATACAGCGAAACAAGTCCCATACCAGCAGGACCAAGAATGACGGCAACAAACTTGTTGCGTATCAATCCTATAAGCACATTCAGTCCCTGCACCCCGCCAAAGATGCTTGTATATTTCAATGCATGTCGAAAGCTGTTATGCTTTTCAGTATTCATAAGATAAATATTATAGTTATTACGGGCAACACTACAAGGAATTTATCCTTTCCGCCCCTCATTCCAAATACGTATACTAATATTTTGAACGAAATTTTTCTTAATATATTGCATGTCATTCTTCAAAAAGCTGTATTTTTGCATTATGTATCAAGAAATAACGACAAAAGCACCCTTGCTGAGCTTTATCATCACATGCTTCAACAAACCTGCTTCACAGATAGCAGAATGTATCAACAGTATCCTCAAACTCTCTCTCAGAGATGAGGAACGGGAAATCATCGTCGTCGACGACGGTTCGCAGGAGTATATCCTTGACAGTCTGACAAACATCGCCGACAACATCATCTATATCAGACAAAGGACTGCCGGCACAGGGGCTGCCCGCAATACAGGTCTGCGCATGGCGACAGGCTCATACATCCAGTTTATCGACGGTGAGGACAAACTGATAAGCGAAGCCTACGAACACTGCATAGACCTCGTAAGATACAACGAGCCGGACATCGTTATCTTCAACTCCAGCAACAGCGAGCAGGGCAAAAACGACTATGCGGGCGAAGCCCCTACCGATGGTGCGGAATACCTCAAGAACAACAATCTTGAAATCAGTCCATGGGGTTATATCTTCAGCAGCAGGATTCTTATCGGCCTGCGCTTCACTCCCGGTCTGTATGCCGAAGAGGAAGAGTTTACCACCCTCCTCTTCCTACGTGCGGAAAAGATCTACAGCACCTCTTCCGTAGCTTACTACGACCGCTTGCGCAAAGAGGATAAGATTGACCGCAAGGACAAAAGACTCGTGATGAAACGTCTGAACGACATTGAGCAGATTCTTATCCATATGAACGACCTCTCCACAGCTATGTCGGTAATGGACAAGACTGCCATGCAACGCCGCCTGGCGCAGCTTACGATGAACTACATAATAAAGACCATCAGATGGACACGCTCTGCCAAACAGCTCGATACCAGAATACAGACTCTTGAGGAGCATGGACTCTTCCCGCTGCCTGACAAACACTACTCAAAGAAATACGTCATATTCAGCAAACTGAGCAGAAATTCCTTCGTAAGAAAATGCCTTTCCAAAGTGCTTAGCTAAACAATTCTTCAGGTTTGGATATAAATGTTTTAGCTCCATTCTCTATAAGGAAGTCCTTATCTCGGAATCCCCACAACACGCTGATGCAGGGAATGCCTACATTCTTTGCCGTATTCACGTCTACATCGCTGTCGCCTATATACACTGCTCCTTCCTTGTCAACGCCAAGCAGCCGCAGGGCTTCAATCACAGTGTCAGGTGCCGGCTTCTTGCGAATATTCTCTCTCTCACCAATGGCTACGCTGACATAGCTGCCAAAGAAATGGTGTACCAGTTCCTGAGTAGCATCATAAAACTTGTTGCTCACCACAGCAATGTTCTTCCCATCGGCTTTCAGTCTGCCAAGCATCTCCACAATGCCGGGATATGGCTCCGTCGTGTCAAGTCCATGTTCAAGATAATGCTTTCTGAAAGTGGCATACGCCTCATCAAAGAGCGGATTGCTATCGCCTCCCTCAATGGCACGCTCCATCAGTTTTCTTACTCCATTGCCCACAAAACGACGCACATCGTCTACCGAATGTTCCGGCAGTCCGACAGAGCGCAAAGCAAAGTTTACACTCGCCGCCAAATCATTAATGGTATTCAGCAGAGTGCCGTCCAAATCAAAAATATAAGTGTTGTATTCTTTCATACCTATTGTATTTTGAATGCAAAATTATCTATTTTATCCAAGAAAACCAACTTGGCAATGGAAAAAAACCATTAATTTTCGTAACTTTGCAAACTGTATATAATTACAGAAACAAATTATGGCAAGAAAAAAGAAACCATTACCCATATTGGAAAATGTGACCATCACCGATTGCGCCGCTGAAGGAAAAGCCTTGGCGAGGGTAAACGACATGGTGGTCTTCGTACCCTTCTGCGTGCCTGGCGACGTTGTTGACCTGCAGGTAAGAAAGAAGAAACACAGCTACTGCGAAGCTGAAGTAATTCGTTTCATCAAGAAGAGCGATGTCAGAGAGGAAGCTTTCTGCCAGCATTTCGGTGTTTGCGGCGGCTGCAAATGGCAGACGCTGCCCTATGAGAAGCAACTGGAAATGAAGCAGCAGCAGGTGTTCCAGCAACTGACAAGAATCGGAAAGATTGAACTGCCAGAGTTCTCGCCCATTCTCGGCTCCGTAAAGACACGTGAATACCGCAACAAACTTGAATTCGGATGCTCAAACAAACGCTGGATGACGCGTGAGGAGATTGCTACAGGCGAGCCGGCTGGCGAGATGCGTGCCATAGGTTTCCATATAACAGGTGCCTTCGACAAGATTCTACCTATAGAGAAATGCTACCTTATGGATAATCTGCAGAACGAGATACGCAACTCCATCCGCGACTACGCTATAGGCAACGACATGACTTTCTTTGACCTCAGACAGCAGGTAGGGCTGCTGCGCGACGTGATGATACGCAACTCAAACACAGGGGAATGGATGGTGCTCGTGCAGTTCCACTATGACGAGGAAGACGACGAACAGCGTGCCATGGGACTAATGCAGCATCTTACCGACACCTTCCCTCAGATTACATCATTGCTGTATGTTGACAATCAGAAATGCAACGACACGTTCGGCGACCTCGACATCAGTGTTTTCAAAGGCAACGACCATATCTTCGAAACAATGGAAGGACTGAAATTCAAAGTAGGACCAAAGAGTTTCTACCAGACAAATACCGAGCAGGCATATCATCTCTATTCCGTAGCCCGCAACTTTGCACAGCTCACAGGCAACGAGGTTGTATATGACCTATACACCGGCACCGGCACAATAGCCAACTTCGTGGCAAAGGAAGCCGGAAAGGTTGTCGGCATAGAGTATGTGCCGGAGGCTATCGGGGATGCGAAAGTAAATTCTGAGATTAACGGCATCGACAACACCTTGTTCTATGCCGGCGACATGAAGGACATCCTCAACGATGAGTTCATCGCCCGCCACGGCAAACCAGACGTTATTATTACCGACCCTCCACGTGCTGGAATGCATCAGGATGTAGTAGATACCATACTGCGTGCCGAGCCGAAGCGCATCGTCTACGTCAGCTGCAACCCTGCAACACAGGCTCGCGATCTACAGTTGCTTGATGCAAAATACAAAGTGACGGCAGTACAGCCTGTAGACATGTTCCCTCACACACCACATGTGGAAAACGTTGTGGCACTGGAAATGAAATAAGACTACCGCATAACATACACACAATCTGATAGTCTGATAACCTATTGATAATTTCTAAAGACTTTGCATTATTGCAATGTAACACCTCGTTATACAAGTTTGCATCGGATCATGAGCGATGTGGCAATGCTGCTCATGGCCGATGCAAAGTTTATGATTTTTAATGCAAAACCGTTGTTTAGGTTTCTTTTAATGCTTTTTGGGGTGTTTTTGGACCAAAAAGCCAACGAGAGATGCATCATCAGATTTGATAAAGCCAAGGACTATTCAGAAACGAACAAGGTTTATCTCGTCAGAATTGGTAATTCTACAACATTAGGTTATCTCACGGCATATCCGAACAACGAGGACAAACTCTGCGATTCTCAGACAAGCATAGCCGCAGAGGGCACCCAGGAATACAAGAACCAGGAGTGGAAGGTGATTACAAAGAATGAGTATTACAAACTCT
>OOCQ01000792.1_pt1 | contig 23645 bp, 16 predicted proteins | sample 1671121 | NCBI WGS metagenome assembly OOCQ01 (sample SAMN06348124, study PRJEB24527) | human gut metagenome | biome: human gut; feature: ankylosing spondylitis patient; material: feces | host: Homo sapiens | place: China | collected 2015-10 | reverse complement strand
CAGTTTTGGATTAGCGTCCGTACACCCTCCCCACAGGGTTTGTCGGTTGCGCCATGAAAGTTTGATTTTATGTATGTAAATCTCCCATATGCCATTTTCGTACATATTTTCGCCAAATTGTGTGTATGCAATATACACATGGAAACGGAAAAAAGTGTATGCTTTTGCGTAAAAGCCTTATTTCATACATTTTTTACCCATTTTTTGTGTATGAAACACTGTTTCCGAATGTGCACGTTTTTCTATTGCACTCATGCCGGAATGCTATATCTTTGCCCCTGTCAACAAGACGCTGGGGCAGGCAATAGTGCTCTGAACCAAAGACTACGGCGTTGAGTTGTCCATACTCTTCCGGCGGCATTGTGAGTAGTCTGCAAGTAGCCGTGCGGGGAGATTGAAATTATGAACAATTCTGATACAAAATTCAGTTTCTACTCCGCACCGGTACAGACGGTCAGGAGTAACAGGGTGATGGACATCAAGGAGACTTACCAGTACATCACGCTCAACCAGAAGGCAATGGACCATACGCGGACACTGAGACAGATAATAAGTAGTGTGCGCGAGGGTAGGGCTGAGGAGAAGGAGATAGGCAAATACAAGGCAGGCAACTTCGACCAGGTATGCTTCTCCGGAACATTCAGCTACCGCAGGGACGACTGCCTCGTGAGTCACAGCAATCTGCTCTGTCTCGACTTCGACCATGTGGGCAGTCGGGATGAGCTTCGCCAACTGCGCGACAGACTGGTTGCCGACAGTAATTTCACCACCTGGCTGGCATTCATCTCGCCAAGCGGCGACGGTCTGAAGTGGGTAATAGGTATAGACACGCAGCTGTGTGACCACCTGATGTGGTTCAGGGCTCTGCAAAACTATATCAGACAGACCTACAGGCTCTGCGTGGACGAGAAATGCGGCAACGTGTCGCGCTGCTGCTTTCTGCCCCACGACAGTAGCTGCTATGTCAACCCATCCGTGTTGAGAGAACCCGACGTATGTCCGTTTTGAGAGAGAATATCAAACAAGTTGACAAGTAGACGAGTTGACAAGTTGACAAGTAGACGAGTTGACAAGTTGACAAGTAGACGAGTGGACGAGGAGATTTGTTCTCCTTGGTAACCGCAGATCGGAAACCTTAGACAGGTAATGTAATTATCGTTGTCTGCTCGTCTGCTATTAAAACAAACAAATAAAGTTTAAAAAAATAGATGACACATAATACTGAAACAGGTTTCAACCCATTGGAATGGGCAAACCTAAGCGAGAGAGAGAACGGAAACGAGAAGCAGTGTGCCGCAGGTGCGGAGTCTTCTCCAGTTGTTAACACCCAGACCGACACCGAAGCGGAAATCCGTGAGGCGGCAAAGCTTATCGTAGAGCGTGGCGTTGACATCACCGCAGGCTACGACAACTGGCTCTGCCTCGGCTTTGCCCTTGCCGACGGGATGGGAGAAGGCGGACGCGAACTGTACCATCAGCTGAGCGCAATGAACAGCAGGTATGACTCCGCCGAATGTGACAGACAGTATACCAACTGCTTGAAGAGCCACGGTGGGGGAATCACCGTCAAGAGCTTCTTCCAGATGGCGAAAAACGCTGGCATTGACCTTGGCGAGATTGCCCGCAACCAGAAATCCGCTCAGGAAGTTACTGCCACTACTGCCACTACTGCCAATGTGCCAAGTCTCAAAAAAATAGAAAAAAAAGGTAAAAATGGTGTTTTTAGTAGTTTTTATAGTAATTGGCAGTTGGCAGAAGTGGCAGAAGTGGCAGTAACTCACCACAAGGGTGGCAACGGATACACCTTCTCCGACAAGCTGAAAATTGAAGATCTTGACGGTATCCTGCGCACGATTGTCGGCCACCACAAGAGTGAACCGGCAAAGTGCGATGCCATGATTCTGGGTGCGCTGAATGTGGTAAGCGGACTGATGGGTGGTGCCAACGGCACTCCGCAACACCGTTCCGGCATCTACGGCGTTTATGACGGGCGCAGGGTGTATGCCCCTCTGTTCAACATCATCTATTCCTCTGCCGGCAACGACAAGGGCAGCCTGATATTTGCAAGGCAGCTGGCATACGGCGTGAAGAACGAGATGCGCGGCAAGTATATCGCCGAGAAGCAGGAATACGACAAGGCTATGGCGGAATGGGAAGCCAAGGGCAAGAAGGAGCGTGGCGAGGCTCCCAAGGAACCGGTATACCGCGACCCCTTCGTGCCGGGCAACAGCTCCTCGTCTGCCGTATACCGTGCCATGGACGCCAACGGCGGATGGGGCATGATGTTCGAGACCGAGGCTGACACCGTATCGGCGATGATAGCCTCCGATTATGGCAACTATTCAGACCTCATGCGCAAGGCACACCACCATGAGACCTTGTCGATGAACAGAGTCACCGAAAAGGTGCATATCGACATCGATGAGCCGCGGCTGAGCGTTATGCTGACATGCACCCCGGGACAGATGCGCGGATTGTTCCCGACGTTTGAGAATGGTCTCGGCTCCCGTTTCCTCTTCTACAACATACCCGACGATGATGTGGAGTTTCACAATGTGTTCGCCCTGAGAGACACTCCGCTCGAAGATGTATACAAGAAGATAGGCGACAAGTTGCTGCCGCTCTTCCATGCCATGCAGAACAGGGTGGACCATCCCATACAGTTCATGATGAGCACAGCCCAGCAGAAGGAGTTTCTGCAGACCTACAGCGAGGTGCTGCAAGACCAGTTCGCCATGCTCGGCAAGGGCATCCGTGCGTTCGTCTTCCGTATAGCCCTGGAGTGTTTCCGCTATGCTATGATACTGACCACTCTGCGCCGCTTGGACGAATGGTCTGCCAGCTTCAACAGCTCCGACCCGCAGGACCTTTTCAGAGAAGAAGAGAATGCGCTGGCATGCGACGACCGTGACTTCCACACTGCCATGGCAATCATAGACTGCCTTATCAACCATACGGCACGCGTGTATGCCGTGATGGCAACGGAGGACGAGAACAACCCGTTTGCCGACAAGGGTATCAAGCTCAAGGTTGACGAGCAGAAGTTCTACGAGCTGTTGCCCAAGGGAGAGTTCACCACGGCAGAGATGCTAAAGATAGCCGATGGCATTTCCATTCCCAACCGCACGGCATATCGTATACTCAGCAAGTTTAGCAATGAGCACCATATCATCATCCCGATACGTCGTGGAGTGTATTACAACCCTGTCGGAGAGGAGGAAGAAGAATAGTGTTAGCGTACCGTAAGTATCATTTAAACGAACCGTAAGTATATGGATAATTTCTCAATAAGAGCATACGGCAAGAGCGAGCTTGCCATGATGTACTTCCCTACGTCAAGCAGTCCGCATACGGCGGTGAACCATCTGATGGCATGGATAAACCGCTGCATGCCGCTCCGGCAGGCTCTCGACGCAAAGGGATACAGAAAGTCAGCCAAGTTCTTCACCCCGAAAGAAGTAAAGGAAATAGTGGAATACCTGGGCTGTCCATAGTTTATATACCGATAAAGTCCGCTATCGCAGCCATCGTATGGTATCGTCCGGACGACATGGCGGGAATCTGTATCTTTGCAATGTAAATCAGAACGGTTTATGCGATGACGCGGAAGCGGATTCGGAAATGTGTAACAATAAAAAACGAAAGTATCATGATCAAGTACATTTTGAAAAAGAACAAGAACAAGACAAGCTCCGCCTACGGCAAGTGGTACGCCTATCCCGTAGTGGAGGAAACGATGGACCTGGAGGCTCTCGCCAAGCACATGAAGGAGCACAACTCAGGATTCTCCGAGGCTATGTGTGTGGGTGTGATGAAGGCGATGGTAAGCTGCATCAAGGAGCAGCTCCTGGCAGGCAAGAACGTGAAGATTGACGACCTTGCCATCTTCTCCTGCGGCATCAGAAACAAGAAGGGTGCGGAGACGGAAGAGGACTTCACGGCTGCCAACAACATCAGCGGCGTGAAGCTGCGTGCACGTGCCACGGGTGTGCTGCGCAACTCCAACCTCAACCTCAGCGCCACCATCCGCAAGGTGAGTGCGATAGCAGGCAACGGGACAGGTACACCGGCATCCGGTGGCGGTTCGCAGAGCTCCGGCGATACCGGCCACACCGACAGCAACGTCTAATGTCGCACCGACAGCAACGTCTAAACGTCGCACAGTCGGCAACGTCTGACGGCAACGGGAGCGACAACTAATCCGCAAGAGGCGGGACGGGTATACGAGAGCCTGTTCCGCTTCTTTTTAGTATGCTCGGTTTTATATGGTTAGTATTTACTTTCCTGCTTAAATGTTTATGTAGCGGAATGGTGTCACGACTTTGCTTCCATGGTGTTCTTCCTGTAGACGGAAGGTGTCATTCCTGTGTATTTCTTGAACTGGATGATGAAGTTGTTTACCGAAACGTATCCTACGGTTTCAGCCACGGCCTGAATGGTGTATGCCCGGTATTTTTCGTCGGCAAGTCTTCGGCAGGCTTCCCTTGTACGGTATTCGTTGAGCATCGACTTGAAGCTGCCGTATGCTGTAGAGCTGATGGCGGCTGATACGTATTTCGTGTTGGAACCGGCAAGTCGTGCCAGGGTCTGCAGACTGAATTCCGTGTTGCAGATGGTCTCCGTATCGTTCATGATTTCCATTATTTTCTTTACCAGCATGTCGTCGGCAAGGTGTTTCCTGTCTTCATTGCCGGGTGTGGCGGTTTCGTCGGCAGGGTCATTCCCTTGGCATGTGGCGCCTTCGGCGTTTTTCTCAGCCAAGAGCTTCTGGTTTTCGTCCTGTTCGGAAATCAGCTGTCGGTTTTTCAGAGCGAGCATGCGGTATGCCTTTCTCAGCTTATGGCTGTAGAACAGTATTACTGCCAGCACAATGATCATCATTACTATGCCAGCCAGCATCATGTTCACTTTCCGTTTCAGCAGGTTTATCTTCCTTGTGTTCATTCCGTCTTCATACGCCTTCAGTTTGTTTCTGGCGGAATAGAAGTCGGCGGCGCTGAGTTTCTCCGCTGTCAGGTCTCTGTGCATGTTCAGATAGACGGCGGCGCTGTCGGGCAGGTTCAGTTTCCTGAACAGGCTGTCGAGCGCCACGCAGGCATCGTCGAGCTGGTTGTATGCCTTCTCGCTTCTTGCTATGTGCATGGCGGTCCTTTGTATGTCGGCGGCTTCTGTGTAGCGTCCTGCCGCGGCGAGAATACTTGCCTGTTCGCTCAGCGGATAGGCTCCCATTCCAATCTTCATGCCGTGTTTCCGTGTGATGGCGTATGCCTGTTTCTGCATGTCGAGAGCCACATCGTGTTTCCCGTCCATGTCTGCCACGAGGGCTGTACAGTAGAGTCGGTAGTATTCGTTTATGTGTCTGTCAGACAGGGGCATCTGTTCGGCTCGTTTAAGCGTTTGTCTGGCTTTGTCCTTCTTTCCCGTCTTGGCGTAGCACATCACAAGATATCTTGCTGCCAGGCACTTTGTGCTTTTGTGGTTTTTGTCTTCAGGCTGTGCCAGTACTTTTTCGTAGTAGTCGGCAGCCATCTCATAATCCTTGAAGATGACGAATATGTTTCCGATGTTGTAATAGCATATTGCCATGCTTCTTGTATTTCCCGTGTCCTCTGCCATCTCCATTGCCATGATATATGCATCGAAGGCTTTGGCGTAGTGTCCGTTCAGGTAGAGCGAGTTTCCGCATAGTTCAAGCGAGGCGCAGATATATTCGCTCCTTTGTCCGTTGCGGTATAGCGAAAGCAGCTTGTAGTATGAGTTGGTGGAGTCGGCATTTTGTCCGTAGCAGTAAGTGCGGTAGTCTACCTTTGAGGCAGTTTCTTTCCTCTCCGTGTCAGGGCTGTTGTATGCGAGCAGGGCTGCCATTGCCCCTATGACTACAAATAGTAGTGTTGCCTTAATGATGATGCTTCTTATGTTCATATATGATAATGATGTGCGTATCTGTGAATTTACGAATTAGTCAATTGTGCGCAAAATTATATCTTTATTGTGACACACACAAGTTATTTCGTTTCTTTTCTCTTGCAAACAAACAAGAGGAGACGGGTGGGCTGTCCTGCTGTTTTGCTGCTATAAATGGGCAAAAACGTATCGTGATTCTTTCTTTTAGTCACATTTTCCGAGAAAAAGTGATGAAAACAGTCGGGTTGTTGCGGTTGTTTATGGTAATAATGCTACTTTTGCATCGTAAAAATATTCAAATGGTAAAACTTAAAAAGCGTTTGCTTATGAAAAGAACAATTTTATCACTTATCGTTTCTGCCATGCTTCCGGCAGTGGCTGTGGCTCAGCCAAAGCTTTGCGGAAACCTTATCCATGCCAACGGATGGACGGGAAGTTCGTATACCGACCCCTACGGCATCTATTCGTTCAATGCGGCTGACCCATCGCTGAAGCTCACTACGGAGGCTACGGGGCGCTATATGGACGGAACGGGCGGCGGCGTGGCTGACAACGAGAATCTGTATCTGTACAATGTGGAGATTGAAGGAGGCAGAGCCAGCGGCTATGTGTATAAGATGTCGAGAGAAGACTATCACTCCTCGTCGTACGGATATATTGGAAGCTATGCCGATGTGCCGACGGCGTTGACATGGGATGCGTCTGCGAACAAATTCTACGGATGCTTCTACAACTATGACGGCGATGCGTACCAGTTTGGCACGGTAGACCTCACGGTGCGTAGGGCTACAAAGATATTGATAAGTAAAATCAGCGAGCGAATGGTGGCTCTTGCCGACAACGACGAAGGCACGCTCTACGCCATTGGCAAAAGCGGAAAGCTGTATACGGTGAATCCTGTCAATGGGTCGTTTACCGAAGTGGGAGAGACCGGAATAAAGCCTTCTGAGAAGATTCAGAGCGCTTACTACGACGAAGGAACTATTTACTGGGCGGCACAGACCGACGACGGCAAGAGTTCCCTGTATAAGGTAGACCCGGCAACGGCGACGGCAACGCTCGTAGGCGACTTCCCGAACGGGGAGCAGTTCTCCTGTCTGTACAAGTTCAAGGCGGCAGCCGAGGATGGAGCACCGGCAGCGATAACGGAGCTCGCTACCAACTTTGAGGGACCGAGCCTGACGGGTACACTCTCGTTTGCCATGCCGACGAAGACCTTCGCGGGAGAAGAGCTGACGGGAGAGCTGACATGGACCGTGACGAAAGACGGCGAGACGATTGCTACAGGTAAGGCCAACGCCGGAGAGAACGTGACGACAGAGCCGATAGCGTTTGCCAACGACTATAACTCCGTGCAGGTATATACCGAGAACGGCGTAGGCAGAAGTCCGCTGTACAAGACAACATTCTTTGCAGGACCAGACACGCCGGCTTCCATAGGATGGGGCGAAGCCAAACTTACGGTGGACGACAACAGGAAGGCAACCGTGACGTGGCCTGCTGTGGAGAGCGGAGTGAACGGAGGATATTTCGTGCCGGAAGACGTTACGTATAAGCTTGTGCGCATGCCGGGCGAAGAGGTTGTTGCCGACGGACTGAAGGGTACGACCTTTACGGAACAGCTGCCAGAGGGGAGCGGAATGACGGCATACTACTACTCGGTGGCTGCCCAGTTTATGGGCAACGAAGGCTATTCAACGGAGACAAACAAGGTTGTTGTGGGCTCTGCATATGAAGTGCCGTTCGAAGAGCAGTTTAACGACGGAGCTCTTGACTACTGGACCGTGCTCGACCAGAACCAGGACTATGGCACGTGGTGGCTGACCAGCGGCTACGTATATTCGCAGGCAGGATGGAACGGCACAGACGACTGGCTCATTTCGCCAGCCATTCATCTCCAGCCGGGCAGATACTATAAGCTTGCATTCAAATACTGGGGCGGACTGCCTGATTATGAGGACTATAAGGGACAAACGTTCGAGGTTGGCTTCGGCAAAGGCACAGACCCGGCACAATACCAGACTCTGGGCAAGAAGCAGGATGTCATAGTAAAAGAGGAAGAGGCTGTAGAGTTCTCGGCAGTAGTGAAAGTGGATGAAGACGGAAACTATAATTTCGGAATACACGACATAAGTCCTTCTGACTCATATCTGCTGTATGTAGACTCCTTGACGGTGACCGAAGGAGGCACGATGCAGGTTCCGGCACCGATAGCAGACCTTGCTGCCGTGGCTGGAGCTGATGGTAAGCTTGAGGTGGAACTGTCGTTCACGGCTCCTGCGCAGACTGCTGAGGGAAAGACCCTTGAAAGCATAGACAAGATAACGATAAAGCGCGACGGAGACAACGTGGTGAAAGTGTTCCAGAATCCGGAGCCTGGCAAGAAGTTGTCTTTCACGGATACTGCCGAAACCGGACTGACAGACGGAACACATAAATATACCGTAACCTCGACAAACGACAAGGGAGAGAGTCTTGAGGCGGAAACAAGCGTGAAGGTAGGTATCGTGGCACCTGGCAGCGTGAGCGAAGTGAAAGCCGTTGATCAGACTGATGGAGTGCTCCTCACATGGAACGCACCGGAAAAAGACTCTCAGGGCGACGCTATAGATCCGTCTACGCTTACATACACCATTACGGCGGTGAAATACTACACGCAGGAATTCAATGTGGTGGCAGAGGGAGTGAAAGGTACTTCGTATGTAGACAAGAGCTTCGACCTCAATACCGACGACCAGTTCCAGGCATATTACGTAGTGCAGGCTACGAACCGTGTAGGCAGCGACGAGGGTATAGTCTCCAACTCGCTGATTATCGGCAAGCCGTATCAGCTGCCTATGACGGAGGGCTTTTCGCCGGAATATGAGCGACAGAGCAAATATCTATGGTGGATAGACCTTACGCAAGACATCAACACCATGCTCTTCTTCCGCTTCTCTACGGGCATGAGCTCCGACAACGACAACGGCTGTGCCGCATTCATGGGAGCTGAAGGAGCTTATTGCAATCTACGTTCGGGAAAGATATGCATGGAGGGAGCAAAGAAACCGGAAATGAAGTATGACTTCTATGTGGATCCTGAACTGTCGATGTATGCCAACTTGGCAATAGAGTATTCTACAGACCTCAACACCTGGACAGAGATTGACCGCATGGAATATGAAACCCTTGATGACGCGCAGAGCGCAGAGTGGCGTACGCGTACGGTAGACCTCACTCCTCTTGCACAATATCCGTTCGTATATGTGCGTCTGCATGGCGAACTGCTCGATGGGTCCAGCGCAATCATAGTGGACAATATCCGGATACAGGATGACGGCACGACGGGAGTGACTGGCGTGAAGGCAAAGAGCGTGAAGGCAAAGAGCGGAATTTACACGCTTGACGGACAGCTCGTATCTGCCGACACATCGGCAAAGGTCCTTCGCTCTCTGAAGCCGGGAATGTATGTCGTAGGCGGAAGGAAAGTAGTTGTAAAGTAAGTGTCGGTAAAAACGTGTAGCGACGCCTCGCTATAATAATCCGATTAGACGAGAGAAGACGCTTGCTTTATTCTTCCGAGTGTGAAGATCTTATCTGAGAAACAATAAGTAGGGGCGGACAATGGGAATGTTTGATTTTCCATCTGTCCGCCTTTTTGTATGGCTATATGCAGACCGGAAGGTTATGCCGTCTTTCAATAAACGTGATGCTTCCCCACCTTATTATAATTATTGCTTCCGGTGGCGTTCTTCCTTTCTTTCTTACTTCTGTCGCAGGGGGCTTCACGCTTTTAATATACAATAACCGTCATGTGATGGTAAAAAAGGTGAAAAGTCTTGGCGGTTACGGAATTTTTTTGCTAAATTTGCATGTCTTTAAATTTATTATGGAACAAATCAATTAAGCATACAAAATAATTATGGAAAGAACATGGAGATGGTTCGGAAAGAATGACAAGATAACTCTCGACATGCTGAGACAGATCGGCGTGGAGGGTATCGTCACGGCGCTGCACGATGTGCCAAACGGAGAAGTGTGGACGCGCGAGAAGATAAAGGACCTGAAAGATTATATCGAAAGCTACGGCATGAGATGGAGCGTGGTGGAAAGCCTGCCCGTATGCGAAAGCATAAAATATGCGGGACCTGACCGCGACCAGCTGATAGAGAACTACAAGGAGAGCCTGAAGAACCTATCGCTCGAAGGTATACACACCATCTGCTACAACTTTATGCCTGTGCTCGACTGGGCCCGCACAGACCTCGACCACAAGAACCCCAACGGCACGACAAACCTGTATTTCTCGCATGCGGAGTTTGCATACTTCGACATCTGCATACTGAAGCGCAAGGATGCGGAGAAGTCGTGGAGCGAGGACATCCTGAAGGAGGTGGAAAGGCTGAAGGAGACCATGACGCCAGAAGATGACCATAAGCTCGTGGAGAACATCATCGTGAAGACCCAGGGCTTCGTGAGCGGAAACATAAAGGAGGACGACGAGCATCCGGTGGAACTGTTCCGGCAGCTGCTCGACCTCTACAAGGGCATCTCGAAGGAGCAGCTCCGTGAGAACATGAAGTACTTCCTGGAGGCCATCATGCCGGTGTGCGACGAGTACGACATGTATATGTGTGTGCATCCCGACGACCCTCCATTCCAGATTCTCGGACTGCCACGCATCGTCACCTGCGACGAGGACATACAATGGTTCCTGAAAGCTGTGGACAACCCTCACAACGGACTCACCTTCTGCGCAGGCTCCCTCTCGGCTGGTGCTCACAACGACGTGCAGGAACTGGCACGCAAGTATGCCTCACGCACATGGTTCGTACACATGCGCTCATGCCATATCTTCAAGGACGGAAACTTTACCGAAGCATCGCACCTCGGCGGCAGGGCAGACCTGATAGAGCTGGCACGCATCTTCGAGAAGGAAGAGGAGGGCAGAGCTGACAATCCTAACATAGCTCGCTTGCCGATGCGTGTAGACCACGGCATGACGATGCTCGGCGACGCAGAGCGTGGATACAACGCCGGATACAGCTTCCTGGGCAGAATGTTCGCCATGGGACAGGTGCAGGGCATCATTGCCACCGTGGACCGCGAACTCGGAAAACCATTCCATCAGCCAGGATTCTGGGAGGAGTAATATCCATCAGTCTGGAGATTCTGAGAGGAGTAACATCCGTAAGCGGAGATTCCGGGAGGAGTAATTCGGAGAGAGTTTGCCAGTTAGCTTTTCAGAAGACGGTCAAACCGCCTCTCCCCTTCAGGTAAGACGAGAGAGAGGTTAGACGGGGAGGACCGGTTAGCCTGTCTCTTGAGAGTCCTCTTGAGTCTCATAAAAAAACAGAAAAAAGCAATAAATATGAACAACCTATTTAATATTAAAGACTACGTAGTAGTGATAACCGGCGGAACAGGTATACTGGGACGCTGCATAGCAAAATATCTCGCTCTGGAAGGAGCAAAGGTGATAATACTCGGCAGAAAAGAAGAGGTGGGCAAGAAGATTGTCGACGATATCGTGGCTGCAGGAGGACAATGCGAGTTCATGAAGACCGACGTGATGAACCAGGCTGCGGTGGAGAAAAACTGCAACGACATTCTGGCGAAATACGGCAAGGTGGACACTCTGCTCAATGCCGCAGGAGGAAACATGCCGGGAGCTACAATCGGACCGGAGGACAACTTCTTCAATCTGAAGGCTGAAGAGTTCCAGACCGTGCTGAACCTCAACCTCACAGGTACCGTGATTCCTACACAGGTGTTCCTCAAGCCGATGGCGAAGCAGGGCAAAGGCTCCGTCATCAACTTCTCCTCAATGGCAGCTTTCCGACCCTTGACACGCGTCTGCGGATATGCTGCGGCAAAGGCAGGCATCAGCAACTTCACGGCTTTCATGGCAACGGAATGTGCGAAGAAGTTCGGAGAGGGAATACGCGTGAACGCCATAGCCCCGGGATTCTTCCTTACGGAGCAGAACCGCTCGCTGCTGACAAACCCCGACGGCACCTACACCAAGCGCGGACAGGACGTGATCAGACAAACTCCGTTCGGCAGAATGGGAGAGCCGGAGGAGCTATGCGGAACGATACACTATCTGATGAGCGATGCCGCAAAATTCGTCACAGGCACAGTGGCTGTTGTCGACGGAGGCTTCAACGTCTTTGCAATGTAAACCTTTACGTTGTTTTAAACGAAGAAAACGAAACAACATATTGAATAAAGTATTACTTTTGCACAGAATTTGAAAAGCACAAGTTCCGGACATCGGCTTGGGCATGGAAAATGCAAGAAAAAAAGAAATAGAAAAACGTAAATATATAACAACAAAACAAATCATGAAAGAACTTAAAGCATTGAACAAGCGTACGGCTCCAAAGAGCGTCGCTCCTGAAAAAATCATCCAGTTTGGTGAAGGTAACTTCCTCCGTGCATTCGTAGATTGGATTGTATGGAACATGAACAAGAAGACTGACTTCAACGGATCAGTAGTTGTCGTACAGCCTTTGGCAAACGGAATGGTTGACTGGCTGAACGGACAGGACTGTCTCTATCACGTAAACCTTCAGGGTAAGGAGAACGGACAGCCTGTAAACACCCTGGAGCGTATCGACGTTATCAGCCGCTGCTTGAACCCATACTCGCAGAACCAGGCATTCATGGCTCTCGCTGAGCAGCCAGAGATGCGTTTCGTCATCTCTAACACAACAGAGGCAGGTATCGCTTTCGATGATTCCTGCAAATTCACAGACGCACCGGCATCCTCTTATCCTGGTAAGCTCGTGCAGCTGCTCTTCCACCGCTACAAGTTCTTCGAGGGCGACCCTTCAAAGGGTATGATCCTTATGCCTTGCGAGCTCATCTTCCTGAACGGACACCACCTGAAGGAGTGCATCTACCAGTATATCGAACTCTGGAAAGAGGACATGGGTGCTGACTACGAGGGCTTCAAGGCTTGGTTCACAGACTACTGCTTCGTATGCGCTACTCTGGTAGACCGTATCGTGCCGGGATTCCCACGCGACACCATCAAGGAAATCCAGGAGAAGGTTTGCTACAAGGACAACCTCGTGGTTAAGGCTGAAAGCTTCCACCTCTGGGTTATCGAGAAGGCAGAGAACATGACTGTAGAGCAGATGCAGGACGAGTTCCCAGCTCACAAGGCAGGACTCCATGTGCTCATCACAGACAACGAGAAGCCATACCACGAGCGTAAGGTTACTCTGCTCAACGGCCCTCACACAGTTCTTAGCCCTGTAACATATCTTAGCGGCGTGAACATCGTACGCGACGCTTGCGAGCACCCTGTACTGGGCAAGTATATCCACAAGGTACAGTTCGACGAGCTCATGCAGACTCTCAACCTGCCGATGGACGAGCTTCAGAAGTTCGCTGCCGACGTGTTGGAGCGCTTCGAGAACCCATTCGTTGACCACCAGGTGACAAGCATCATGCTGAACTCATTCCCTAAGTATGAGACCCGCGACCTGCCAGGAGTTAAGATCTATCTCGAGCGCAAGGGTGAACTCCCACAGGGACTCGTATTCGGTCTGGCTGCCATCATCACATACTACAAGGGTGGCGTACGCGAGGACGGTGCTCCTATCCAGCCTAACGACGACCAGAAGATCATCGACAAGCTCCAGGAACTCTGGGCTACCGGCGACACTCAGAAGGTTACAGAAGGTGTGCTCGGCTTCGACTACATCTGGCACGAGGATCTGAACAAGACTGTTCCAGGATTGACAGAGCTCGTGAAGAAAGACCTCGACCTTATCCAGGAGAAGGGTATGCTTGAGGCTGTAAAGACAATTTTGTAAAAAACAAATAGTAAGAATTGTAATTTTCTCCTTTGAGCATTAGGAGAGTGAAAGGTGGGTAAGATGAGAATCTATGCCCACCTTTTTTCAATTTGTTGCTTGACGGCAGCAGGTCTTATATATATATTAAGGAAGATAAGAAACAATGAAGAAAACAATACCTGTGATAGGCATGGCATGCTCTGTATGCTCTGCCAATGTGGAGCGTAAGCTCAACTCCCTTGCGGGCATAAATTCCGCCACGGTTTCCTTGGCAGGACGCACCGCCCTTGTCGATTATGACCCGGAGAAGATTACACTCGAAGATATGAAGCGGGAGATTTCCGATGCAGGCTATGACCTCGTCATCGAGGCAGACCGTAGTGCTGAGGAAATCAATCGCCGTGAATTTACTCTCTTGAAGCGCAGGACCATCCTGTCCTGGTTCTTCGCCATTCTCGTGATGGCGTTCTCCATGGGCTGGATATCGTCCGGCATGGAGAACAACGGCATTACGGGGGATAGCCACACCACGGCTTTCAACAACCAGCTTTCCCTGATTCTCGCACTCTTGAACATGGTGTATTGCGGTCGCATGTTCTATGTGTCGGCATGGAAGCAACTCTTGCATCGTACCGCCAACATGGATTCGCTCGTGGCTCTGAGCACCCTCATCGCCTTCCTCTTCAGTTCCTTCAATACCTTCTTCGGGGAAGCGGTATGGGGCGCAAGGGGCATCGGATGGCATACCTACTTCGATGCCTCGGTGATGATCATCACATTCGTCTTGACAGGAAGATGCCTGGAGGAGAAGGCGAAGGATGGCACGGCGGCAAGCATCAGGCAGCTGATGGGCTTGCAACCGAAGACTGCCCGCCTGGTTGCCAGCGAGAAGTTGGAGCAGGTGCCAATCTCCACTATCCAACGTGGTGATGTAATCGAAGTACGTGCAGGAGAAAAGATTCCTGTGGACGGCGTGGTAACCCAAGCCGAGAGCTTTATGACTGCTGATGCGGCATACGTGGACGAGGCGATGATTACAGGCGAACCTGTCCCTGTGGCAAAGCGAGTGGGCGACGAGGTTTTGTCCGGCACCATTCCGAGCCATGGCAAGCTCCGGCTGAGAGCCAGACAGATAGGTGAGAACACCACCCTGGCACATATCATCAGGATGGTGCAGGAGGCACAGGGAAGCAAGGCTCCAGTACAGCGCATCGTGGATAAGGCAGCCTTGGTGTTCGTGCCGGTGGTGGCAGGCATAGCCCTGGTAACGTTCTTGGCTTGGTGGATGATTGGCGGTAATGCCTGTCTGCCCCAGGCTATCCTGAGTGCCGTGGCGGTATTGGTCATCGCCTGTCCTTGTGCCATGGGCTTGGCAACGCCTACTGCCTTGATGGTGGGAATAGGAAAGGCGGCACAGAAGCAAATCCTCATCAAGGATGCCGCTGCTCTCGAAAACCTCCGCAAGGTGAATGCCCTCGTCATCGACAAGACGGGCACGCTTACCATTCCCAATCAGAATGTTGATTTCACGAAAGGGGACGGATTGGATGATATAGAGTCTCGTGAAAGCCTCAAGCCTCATGCTTCCGAGGCAATGAAAATGTTGCAAGAGGAAGGCATCGAGGTGTATATGATGAGTGGTGACCGGGAAGAGTCGGCTCGCTATTGGGCAAACAAGGCAGGCATCGGGCATTATCAGAGCAAGGTAAAGTCTGATGACAAGCAAGCCTTGGTCAAGAAACTACAAGCGGAGGGCAAGCATGTGATGATGATAGGCGATGGCATCAACGATACCCAGGCATTGGCTCTTGCCGATGTCAGCATGGCGATAGGCAAGGGAACGGATGTGGCGATGGAGGTGGCGCAGGTTACGCTGATGGGGGATGACCTGATGGCGATACCTGATGCCGTGAAACTGAGCAGGAAGACGGTGGGCATGATTTGGCAGAACCTCTTCTGGGCATTCATCTACAACATCATTTGCATCCCTTTGGCGGCAGGTGTCCTGCTTCTCTTCGGCATCAACTTCCAGATTACGCCGATGGCGGCAAGTGCCTTGATGGCATGCTCAAGCGTAAGTGTCGTTCTCAACTCTTTGCGGTTGCGCTTCGCTTAAAGTAAAATAAATAAATACTTACATAAAAGCGGTAAAGATATGCTTTATCTTACTTTTATTTGTCATAAAACATAAAAACAATGTGAAAATGTTTGGTATTTAAGAAAAATGCTTTATCTTTGCACTCACAAATCAAAAGAGAAGTAAATAGGTAATAAGTTTTTTAGTATAACCAATAAAAGAAAAAAGTTTATGATAGCCGCAAATGTAGTTGAGAACCTCAAACAGAGATTCCCTAACGAGCCGGAATATATCCAGGCCGTAAGTCAGGTATTGGCAACAATAGAAGAAGAGTACAACAAGCATCCGGAGTTTGACCGCGCCAACCTTATCGAGCGCCTCTGCATTCCAGACAGAATAATCTCCTTCCGCGTGTCTTGGGTAGACGACAAGGGCAACGTACAGACCAATATGGGTTACCGTGTACAGCACAACAATGTGATAGGCCCGTATAAGGGAGGCATACGATTCCATAAGTCGGTAAATCTCGGAATCCTGAAGTTTCTCGCATTTGAACAGACATTCAAGAACTCTCTTACCACGCTGCCTATGGGTGGCGCAAAGGGCGGTTCCGACTTCTCTCCAAGAGGAAAGAGCGATGCAGAGGTGATGCGCTTCTGCCAGGCTTTCATGACAGAGCTCTACCGCCATATCGGACCGGACGAGGATGTGCCGGCTGGCGACATTGGTGTAGGCGGACGAGAGGTGGCTTACATGTTCGGCATGTACAAGAAGCTCACACACACATGGAGTGGAGTGCTTACAGGAAAGGGACTTGAGTTCGGAGGCTCGCTGATCCGTCCTGAAGCAACAGGCTACGGTAACGTCTACTTCCTCGTGAACATGCTCAAGACACGCGGTATCGACATCAAGGGAAAGACCGTGCTCGTGAGCGGCGCAGGAAACGTGGCACAGTATACTATAGAGAAATGTATAGAGCTGGGAGCAAAGGTGGTTACCTGCTCAGACTCCGACGGATATATCTATGACCCGGACGGCATTACGAAGGAAAAGCTCGAGTTCATCAAGGAACTGAAGAACATTGAGCGCGGACGCATACGCGAGTATGCCGAAGAGTATGGCGTGAAATACGTGGAGGGAGCAAAGCCTTGGTTTGAGAAGGCTGACATCGCGCTGCCTTCTGCTACACAGAACGAGATTAACGAAGAGGCAGCCAAGGCTCTCGTGGCAAACGGAGTGTTTGCGGTCAGCGAAGGTGCCAACATGCCTACCACGCCGGATGCCATCAAGGTGTTCCAGGATGCAAAGATTCTCTACTCGCCGGGTAAGGCTGCCAACGCAGGAGGAGTGGCTGTATCAGGACTGGAGATGAGCCAGAACTCGGAGCGCCTGAGCTGGAGCCGCGAAGAAGTGGACCAGAAGCTGCATGGCATAATGAACGAGATACATGCCAACTGCGTGAAGTACGGCACGGAGGAAGACGGATACATCAACTATGTGAAGGGTGCCAACGTGGCAGGATTCCTGAAGGTGGCAAAAGCCATGATGGCGCAGGGTATCGTATAAGAGACATACAAACACAACAATACACAACGAAATCCAAAATGGACGGGATGATTCTTTCTTGTCCGTTTTGGATTTTTTTGTTGCGCATCAGATAATTGTAGCAATATTCCTTGGGTGTTTCTATAAAAAAAACTATCTTTGCAATGTTCAAATATGTTAGTAAGAACAAATCAGAAACAACATAACAAATTATAATATGGAAAATAACAAGGAACTTATTGCATTGTGCGAGGAAAAGGCACAGCAGTGGCTCTCTCCGGCATTTGACGAGGAGACACGTAATGAGGTAAAGGCAATGCTCGAGGCTGACGACAAGTCTGCCCTTGTAGACGCTTTCTATCAGAATCTGGAATTCGGAACAGGCGGTCTGAGAGGCATCATGGGTGCCGGTACAAACCGCATGAACAAATATATCGTGGGAATGGCAACACAGGGATTTGCAAACTATATCCTGAAGGCTTTCCCTGGAGAGAAAGGGCTGAGCGTGGTAGTAGGACACGACTGCCGTAACAATTCCCGTCTCTTTGCAGAGACCGTGGCTGCCATCTTCTCTGCCAACGGCATAAAGGTTTATCTCTTTGAGGGACTCAGACCAACTCCGGAAATCTCCTTCGCTATCCGCGAGCTGGGAGCCAAGGCCGGCGTAAATGTTACAGCTTCGCACAACCCTAAGGAGTATAACGGATACAAGGCTTACTGGAGCGACGGCGCACAGGTGCTTGCTCCACACGACACAGGCATCATTGAGGAGGTAAACAAGGTGGCTATCAGCGACGTGAAGTATGAGGCAAACTGGGATCTCATCAAGATTATCGGCGGCGAGATGGACTACAACTACATGCAGGCTGTACACACCGCAATGATTGACCAGGATGTAATAAACCGTCAGAAGGACCTCAACATCGTATATACCCCAATGCACGGAACAGGACGCGTTATCGTTCCTCTCTGTCTGCGCTCATGGGGATTCCAGAATATCAATGTGGTGCCGGAGCAGATGGTTGTAGACGGTAACTTCCCTACGGTGGTTTCTCCTAACCCAGAGAACTCAGAGGCCATGACTCTCGGTATGAAGCTCGGCACGAAGCTCAATGCAGACCTCGTGGTGGCTACCGACCCTGACGCAGACCGTCTGGCTATCGTCTGCCGCGACGACAAAGGCGAGTGGGTTATCATCAACGGTAACCAGACCTGCATGATGTTCTGCTACTATATCATCGAAAACAAGAAGAAACTCGGCAAGCTGAAGCCTACAGACTATCTCGTGAAGACTATCGTCACCACAGAGGTTATTGCTGAGATTGCAAAGAAGAACAATGTGGAACTGCGCGACTGCTACACAGGCTTCAAGTGGATAGCACGCGAGATAGCCCTCTCGGAAGGCAAGCAGGATTATATCGGCGGTGGTGAGGAGAGCTTCGGCTTCCTGCCTTACGACAAGGTTCGCGACAAGGATGCTCCTGCGTCAATATGCTTGATTTGCGAGATTGCTGCCTGGGCAAAGGATCAGGGCAAGACTCTCTACGACCTGCTCATGCAGATTTATCAGGAGTATGGCTTCTCTAAGGAGTTTACCGTAAATGTTGTGCGCCCAGGAAAGAGCGGAGCTGACGAAATCAAGCAGATGATGGAGAACTTCCGTGCCAATCCTCCTAAGGATCTTGGTGGAAGCAAGGTTGTTCTGTGGAAAGACTATAAGACTCTGGAGGCTACAAAGGCTGACGGCTCTAAGGAGAAGCTTGACATGCCGACGACAAGCAACGTGCTCCAGTGGTTCTGCGACGACAACACAAAGGTTAGTGTTCGTCCGTCAGGAACAGAGCCTAAGATTAAGTTCTATATCGAGGTTAAAGACCCTTCATTCAAGTGTGCCGGTTGCTACACCCGTTGCGTGAAGGCTGCTGAAGAGAAGATTGAGGCTATCAAGAAGTCTTTGAATTTGTAATAATAAAAACAGTTTTTACATATTTGATTTAAAGTGCCGTGAGGTACTTGCAAAAGGAAATTTTTTTTTTCATAAGAGGGCATCCTTTGTAGTGATACAAGGGATGTTTTTTTTTATGTTTTTCGTTGCAAGAAGATAAGGATTTAGGGATGTTTTTCGTTGCAAGAAGATTAAGTGGTTAGGGATGTTTTTATTGCAAGAAGATAAGGATTTGTCTTCTGTTTTTTTCTTTTGCTTTGCAAGTAGTATCTTCAATTCTTTCTTTTGCGTTGTGTTGTAGGTATTGCGATAACAGTAAGTTATAGGATATGGAAAAGGGAACCACCATGACGATGATTCCCTTCGGATAATGTAATATTTTCCTCTATTAAGAGAGAGGAGCTCTGTTTATATATATTATTATAAATATATATCTGTTTGTTTAAGGAAGAAAAGCTCCTTGTCAACTCGTCAACTTGTCAACTCGTCAACTTGTCAACTCGTCAACTTGTCAACTCGTCAACTTATTTATATATCGGACCGAAGTTCTGGCAAGCACGGAAGTCGGCACCCTCTTTGTCCATGCCGAAGGCGTTCCATACGGCAGGACGGAAGATTTTCTCGTCTTCTACGTTGTGCATACATACAGGAATGCGCAGCATTGAAGCCAGCGTGATTAGGTCAGCTCCCACATGTCCGTAGCAGATGGCGCCGTGGTTTGCTCCCCAGTTGTTCATTACAGAATATACATCCTTGAAGGCAGGCTTGTCGCATAGGCGTGGCACGAACCATGTTGTCGGCCATGTCGGGTCGGTACGCTTGTCGATGACCTTATGGATTTCCGGGTCAATATCCACAGTCCAACCCTCAGCAAGCTGCAATACAGGTCCCTGTCCCTTTACTATGTTCAGTCGGGCCATTGTTACAGGCATTCCTCCCTTTGTCAGGAAGTTTGAAGAGAAGCCTCCGCCACGGAAGTAGTCGCGGTTTGCCGGATACCATGTAGTGGCTTTCAGGCAGTCTTTCACGTTGTCCTCTGTCAGGTTCCATGGTTCTCTCATCTCAGGAGTACCCTCTGCGTTGGTACATTGTCCTGTGCCGTCGAGCGTTGTCGCTCCGGAGTTGATGAGGTGGATGATACCGTTTGCTGCCTTTCCGGTAAGTTCTTTTCCTGTAACTCTCTTTACAGCCTCCGGGCTCCAGTATGTTCTCACGTCTGAGAAAATCGTTGCACGGTTGGTGATAAGGTGTTCGAGAAGCATGGTCAGGCCGTTGCAAGTGTCGTTCTCTGTAGCGAAGACAAACGACTCGCGTATGCCGTTCCAGTCAAAAGAGGTGTTGAGTATAGCCTCTGCGAAGTCGCCGTTAGGCTTATAGTCGGTCCACTGTCGCTGTCCCTGGAATCCTCCTGCTATGGCATTGTGTCCGAGTGCTTCCTCGTAGAAGCCAGCCTCGTTGAGCTTCTCGTTGCCAGTCATGAGGTCACGGAATATCATAGCCATCTTCGTTACGAACTCCCAGTCTTCATCCTTACCTTTACGGTCTTTCTTCTTCTCGTCGCGGTTGCCGATGTCTTCTCCTTCGTTAGGAGTGCAATATTCGCGAACCCATTTGATAGCCTTCTCGTATTCAGCCTTGTCGTATATGCCGAGGTCAATACGGCGCAATATCTCCGTCATGTCAACCTGTTCAGTTCTCATGCCGAGATACTCCTGCATGAAGTCGGCATTGGCGATACTTCCGGCAATACCCATTGCAACGTTTCCGATGGACAGGTATGACTTGCCGCGCATGGTAGCCACTGCCTGTGCGCAACGTGCCCAGCGGAGAATCTTCTCTCTGACATCGTCAGGGATAGAGTTGTCTTCGAGGTCCTGCACGTCGTGTCCGTAGATGCCGAAGGCAGGCAGGCCCTTCTGTGCGTGTGCTGCAAGAACGGCAGCCAGATATACTGCTCCCGGACGCTCCGTGCCGTTGAAGCCCCATACAGCCTTAGGGTATGTAGGGTTCATGTCCATCGTTTCAGAGCCGTAGCACCAGCATGGAGTGACGGAGATGGTGGCGCCAACACCGTTCTTTTCAAACTTTTCTGCGCAGCGTGCTGCTTCAGCCACTCTGCCTATTGTGGTGTCTGCTATGACGCACTCTACCGGAGAGCCGTCACCGTTGCGGAGGTTTGTGGAAATCAGTTCTGCCACAGCCTTAGCCATCTGCATTGTCTTGTCTTCGAGACTTTCACGTATTCCGCCCTGACGACCGTCGATGATTGGGCGTATACCGATTTTTGGATAGTTCTTCATCTTTATAATATAAAAGGTTTAATATTATTTTTTTTATGCTATTAGTTCTTCATTTCCGGTGTGTGTTATAGATGAACTTTATCCATCAGACACACATATCCATTTTATAAAAAGGACACGTATGCGGGCGTGTTGTAATACTGTATGGCAGTTAAATCTTGTTAAGGATTAGCTTTCAGCCGAAATAGTATGTCCGTCGTTCTTCAATGGAACCGCTCCTTGCAGATGCTTTTGCAGTTCTTCTTTCTCCACTACATATATCTTGGGCTTCAGACAAGTAGGGTAGCGGCCGAAGTATGGAGAGGTGGTGTAGAACCATCTGCAGCTTTTGGTCTTGAACAGTTGCGGCATAGTCTTCCACAGTTGGAAGATGCGTGTCTTTGGGGCAATGGTGATGCCGGTACGTCCGTCGGCAAGTTCCGTCACGCAGATGTAGCGTGGTTTGGGCGGTAGGGTGTATGTGGCGTCCAGTTCGCTTGCGGTTTGTCTTCTTGAAACGCTGATGTGTCTTCCGAACCGTTTGTTGATGTCGTTCATCATCTTCATGAAGAGCTTTCCGTGTGCGCTGGTGTCCTGTATCTGTTTGTAGGCAATAAAGTAATGTATCATTTCGTGGATGATAATATCTTCGAGCTCCTCTTGCGGAAGATCTATGCTGTCGCTGATAATCATCCTGAAGTTGTAATACTGTGTTTTTCCGAAGAGGTTTGTCTTCTTGTTGCATGCGAGACCTCCGAGTGAAGTTCTTGCATGTCCGATGCGTATGGGAAGCATGGGCAGCACGTTGGCGAATATCTGCCTGTTGAAGACGTCGAATTTCTCCGTTACGAATTTTATATTTGCTTTCATTGTTGATTTCTGATTATGGTTATGAATTTGATGTGTTGTCCGGCAGGTATTATTATTGTCCGGTAAGATACATGTATAATCGCCTGGTAAGATTACGCATTGTCCGATGAAACCGTAGTTCGCTATTGGGCAAAAAAAAATTGATTGTCTCACGACAACCAATCTTTTATTAACCTTAATAATCTAATACCATGAAAAACACAATGCAAAGGTACAACAAATATTCGTACTTGCAAGCTTTTTCTTAATAAAAGTGTGTTTTTAAACACTATTTAAACTTATCTCCTTTCCATTTAAAAGATTTTTGCTTTTTGATAGCATTTAGCCGTAAATATTCCTCTTTCGTAAGCAAAGGAGAGTTTATAGATAGAGAAATAACAGGTTCGTTGTCTTCTACATGAAGATTTGCCGAAACCATTACGGGTTCTATCAGCTTCTTTACTTCGCGGAATTTCTCTGTGCTCATCGTGTCGGGACGCTCGGTAAGCATGTCGAGCATTAGTGGAGCATTGGTTAGGTCTGGCAGTCCGAAACGCTCTTCAGTCTTCTTCCAGTCTGTGGAATAGAATGCTATGCGGCTCTCCATTGTGGGTGTGCCGAAGGACCTTACCATGCATATCAGGTTGGTACTGTCTGTCTTCGGCAGTAGCATCAGCTGCATCTCGGTGGAAGGGTTCAGCTGCAGGCAGAGAAGGGTATCCGTGAGAGTCTTCACCGAGCTTTCCCCCTCAAGCAGGTTCTTTGTCTTGCTGTCATGGCTTATCTTGTACATGTCGATAATCTCGCCTCTGAGTTGCGAGTTGAAATATGGCAAGATGCTGTCGGGCATGGCTTTCCATGCGTCAGAGACCGTCATCTGCGCCATTGCCACTACGGAAAACATGTTGCAGACAAGTGTAATTATTGATTTCTTCATTGTTTTTTTTCTTTTCTTTGCCTGGCGGAATGATGCCCGTCCAGGTCCGTTGTTATGTTTAATCTTTGTGCAAATGTAACAATTAATAATCAAACTCTGATATTATATGATGCAAAAAATATGGCTCGTCCTGTATTTCCGGGTATGATGTGTACTGGTTTCTGGTTCGGGAGACATTAAAAAAACAAAGTAAACAATAAATATTACCGACTTTCTATGCGAAAGTTACCGACTTACTATGTAAAAGTTACGGACTTTCTATGTAAAAGAACGCCTAAAAAGGCAAAAAATAGCAAAATAGAGCATTTGTTTTGAGTTT